>Ga0073928_10004928_pt1 | contig 19147 bp, 23 predicted proteins | sample PaiPotPPA55metaG_FD_76969 | JGI IMG/M metagenome (GOLD analysis project Ga0073928, IMG submission 76969) | Iron sulfur acid spring bacterial and archeal communities from Banff, Canada, to study Microbial Dark Matter (Phase II) - Paint Pots PPA... ... | reverse complement strand
CTGCACTTGCCGCGATCGGCCCGTCCAAACCGAATTCCCTTAATAGCCCAGTTCGTATCCTCACGCGATCTCGGCGCATGATGCTCGATCAAGACTCCAACGAAAGGTCCGCATTGTGGATCCAACTCTTTGACCGCAGCGGTGACCGCCCGTTCAAGCGTCTCGCGCGAAACTCGCTTTCGATGGGAAGATGGTCCTTTCTTTCCCGTCCAAGGTCGTGACATCGGACCCCTCGAGATGTCGGCGCCATCCGTTTAAGGCTCTCAATATAACGAGACTTGTTCCTGTTCGTCGAACGTTTTGCGGCCCAAACTTCGCGATCATCGCAACGGAAGACCCGCAGAGGATGAACCGGCGCCCTCAGAAACGCTCGCAGAGAGCGGTTGACGCTAAGGGTCCCACCCGACAATAATTCTCACTTTCCAAGACTGTTCTTGTTGCGTGGGTGACTCAGACTCCCGACATAGCGTGAAGCGGGGCCGCCGGCTTCCGGATCAATAGCCCGGCGGCCCCTTGCCAGCCACTTCCAATTGCCCAGCCTTCAATTCGGGCGATGGCCAGCCACGAGTAAAATTTTCAGAGTTGCTGAAAGTTCCTGATCGAGGCCGCCATCAATTGGCAGCCTCTTTCATTAGATACCCCTTCCCGACTCTGGGAAGCCCGCTGGTGATCGGCGCCAGCGCATGGCTGGCCAGCAGCGGGGCCGGCACGGCGGGCTTTCGTTTGTCTACTGCGGAAGTGGTCGGCTTTAAGGGCGAGCGCCATAAACCTTCGTATCGGTCCGTGATCCGTTACGTTCAATTGAGCCGCTGATCGCGATCGTCTTAGCTGGGGGTATGCGGTAGCCCCCTCCCGCGCTATCGCTGCCCTCCTTGGGCGTTTCCTCCCTAGACTTGGGCCGCTTGTGGCAACGCAGGCGGCCTTTCTTTTTTGTGTGCACCCTCATCATTTTCCGGGTCCCTCGGGGCGCAGGACCCTCCGGTTGGACTTGCTGTGTGGGCAGCGAGCCTTCTCAGGTAAGCATCGGTCCGCTCGGCGCTTGAGAATAATCGATCAGTGATCTGAAGTGCTGGGCAAGCAAGTCCGTCACCATGTACTCAACAAAGGTGTGAACATTCGTGCGTCCGCACGTGAGGTCCGACAAGTGCCGATGCTGTTGAAAACGTCGAAAATCGAGCGGCTCCAAAATTCTGGCGAAGGTCGGATTTCAGTTGTCTCCGCCGCTGCGCCACCCAGCTCTTGTCCGCCGTACTTCGCATGGGCGCTCGGCGCTTGAGAATACGCGCCACGCTTTCAAGGGCTGATCGAACATCGAACCAAAATCGTCCGCCGCGGTTTTGTTGCTGGCTGCAGTCATGAGGAATTTCAGAATGTGCTGTTCCGGTGGGACCCGAAGCATGATGTTATTCCATCCTTGGACTGCCTCGTTGAATTCGAGCGTCCGCCCGTCGTAACGGCTGCAGAACCATTCATCCACAGCGAGGCCATCCTCTGTAAACAAGTCGGCGAGCGTGTCGGCCGACCTGATAGCGGCGTTGGCGCCCTGGCCCATGATTGGATCATTGACCGAATGCACATCACCCAGGGCCATGACAAATTTTCCGTTGGGGTACGCCCTGCGCAATGAAGGGGTCACAGCCCCTTGCACGACGTCTTCGTCGCGTGCTGCGCCGAACCTTTCGAGATCGATTCGTGCGTAGGCGTCGGGAAAAAATTGTTCAGTGGCGTTAAGCACCGTGCTGTGGAACCTTGCTGCATCGGCGGCAAACTTTGTGTTGACGACCGCCTCCAGCGGACCACCGGGAATCGCAAAGAAGAAGAACACGATTTTGTATTTGTCATTTAGGGTTGCCGCTGGATACTCGAACATCTCGCCGACGCCCGGCGCGACATGCACGGTGACCCCCGTCATCTCCCGGAAGTTAAAGCCCTCGTAAAGGCCAGAGCACGGCAAGCGCTGAGGAACCGAATAGGGGCAATGCTCCTCGACGCGATCGAAGAGATCCTGAAGCCCGCCCTTGCCGGTGGCCACTACGGTCGCTTCATGACTTTCGGTCAGTTTACCAAGGTCTCTTTGCTCCAGCGCGCCGTAAGTGACTTTGCCACCGCGCGCCGCGAATTCGTCCAACAGTCGGCTTTAATAGACCCGGTGATCGATCATGTACCCCGGCTTGCTGAGCTGTGTTTCGAAACGAATTGGGTCCGGCAGACCGAGATAGACGCGGATCATCTTGACCACGTAACTAGGCTCCTGCCAAAAATCGACCCCCAGAGCCGCATCCGACTGGCGCGTCGTCGCCCATTGGCACGCCGTATTGATTAACCTGCCGGCGAGAAGCTGCTCCGACGTCCGGTCGCTGAACAGATGAGGATCTCGACCGTCCATTTGCAGGCGCAAAGCCAAGTGCAACGCGCCGTACCCGTTCCCAATGATCGCTACAGACATGTTCTAAATCTCCAGAGTTGCTCTTTTTAAGCATCAACAGCCCGGCGGGTTTAGTCTGCCGGCGCTTGGGCCCTTGCGACAAGCGGTGCCGCCGCAACGTGTTGGACGATTGCGGCTGTTTGGTGGGTCCGACAAAGCTATACGGGCCGTGCAGCAAATGGCCGATTCAGTAGGCGTCATAGTACACGCGATCTGCCGCAACTTCGCGGCGCGACAGCATCGCCAGGCAGGCCTGAACCATAGGAGGCGGCCCCGCCAGATAAATGTTGAAATCCTTGAGCCGCGCCGCCAAATCACGCTCCACCAGGGCATGGATCAGGCCGATTTCCCCGTTCCAGTCCGCCGCCGACACGGCATCGGACACGGCGGCGCCCAAGTGATGCGTGCGCGCGCCACAGGCCGCTTCGGCGATCGGGAGCAGCGCGGACACGTCACCGGGCGCGCGGCCGCCGATATAGAAATATAGCGGTGGCGTGTGGCGGTCACGTGCGAGCGCACGGGCGATGGAGAGCATCGGCGATATCCCCGAGCCGCCGGCGACGCACAGCACGGGCCGATCGGACGCTGGCCGCAGATATGCCATGCCGTACGGCCCTTCCAGCCCTAGCGAGGCGCCGACGGCGGTGTTGTTAAAAAGCGCTTCGGTAAATTCACCGCCTGGGATTTGCTTGATGTAGAATTCCCATGCTCCCTCGCCGTTCGGCGTACTGCTCATCGAATCCGCGCGCGGTGCCGCCACATCGGGAATATGGAAGAGCACGAACTGGCCGGGCAGAAACGCGGCCGCGCCGCCGGTAGAAACCGTCACCCGCCTTATATCGTGGGTGACCGGCTCGATTGAGCGCAGCACTCCCGTCATACGCCGCCGCCTAATTGCGGAAATGTACCTCGGATCGAGCCGCAGCCGTATGACGCAGTCGGTTAGCGGTCGCGACTGGCAAGCGAGCTGCCGATGAAGCCGGCGATCGCGAGGGCTCAGTCCGGGCGCGTCCGGCCATTGCGACCGGATCTCGCCCGCGGCGATCTCAAAGCGGCAGCTGCCGCATATGCCCGAGCAGCATTCGTAGGGAAAGCCTATGCCGGAGCGAAGCCCCGCCGACAGCAGGGTTTCGTCGAGCCCGCACTCGATGGTTACGGTTTGCCGTCCGGACTCGATACCGATCTTCGGCATCATCAGGCTCCTGCGCTGACGGTCATCGGTTCTCCCCTGCCCCTTGGATCATTCCAGTCCAAACACCTTATCGAGGCGCATGGCGATGCGGATGTCGCCGCGCAGGCGCATCCGTCCGGTCATCAATGCAAATTTTGGATTGAGCTGCTTGTCGATGATCCGCTCGAAATTCTCCAACGAAACGGAAATCGTGATGTCCGAATCCTCATCGTTGTTATGCACCTGGTTCGGGACCGACTTACCATCGATATAAAGTGTGCCGGATTCGCCAAATTTGAACTTGATCCTCGCATCGAGGTCGGCACTGTCTCCGACCGCCGTACGCACCCGCTCCGTCACTTGTTCGAGGTTCGGCATGTCCGTCACTCCCCTGGTTGCGAATTCATTCAGTTTGCCGCTTTTCCGATTAAATCGATCCAGACCGCGCCGTCCTTGACCACGGTTCGATAGGTGTTGAGCGAGACGGTGCAGGGGTGGTCGACCGGGGCGCCCGAGCGAATGTCGAAGGTGCCGCCGTGCCAGGGGCACTCGACGATATCTCCGTCGATGATCCCGGCGGATAGCGATGCAAAACCATGCGTGCAGGTGTCATCGGTAACGTAGATTTCCCCATTGAGATTAAAGGCCGCCAGGGCCAGCCGTCCCACGACGATTCGTCTTGCGGTCCCCGGCTGCACATCGGACACGTCGCAAAGAAGACTGAGTTCGCTCGACAACATCACTCTCCGATGCCAGACGGGTTGTACGCCCAACGCACTACTCGACCGTCTGCAGAAAATTGATGCTGGCGTGAGTAAAATCATTGGGATGTTCGATCATCGCCCAGTGACCACAATGCGGAATGATGTATCCCCAAGACCGGTCGATCAGTTCCAGGAACCGGTAGGCGTTTTCCAGCGGCACCACCTTGTCGTTCTTGCCGCTCACGATCAAGGTCGGACAGATGACGCGCCTGATCACCTCTGGCTCGTAAAACAGACCGCCCTGGTCCCGAATCCATTTCATGGTTGCGCCATAGGCCCGCCGCGTGTTCGGTTCGAGCGAATTGGAATGGCGATAGTCGATCAGCGTTTCGTCGACGATGAAGTTCTCGTTCACGAGCGCGCGAATCAGGCGATGCATTCCCTCCCGCGAGAAGTCGTAGTTAATCACCGGCAGCAGATCGTCATGGATCTTGGTGTTGAGCCCGGCACTGCCCATCAGGATCAGCTTTTTAACTATTTCCGGGTATTGCGCTGCAAGCCCGAGCGCCGTGGCGCCGCCCATCGAGTTGCCGACGAACATGGCGGATGGAATTTCCAGCGCCCGCAGGAAGCCGCGCAGATGCGCCACTCTCGCGGCCTGCGAGAATTCGAACGTCGCGGGGTCGGGCTTGTCCGTCTTGCCGAATCCGACCATATCGACGGCGATGGTGCGATAGTGCTTCGCAAATGACGACAGCGTGGCGCGCCAGTTTCCGTAGCTGTCGGCGCCCGCCCCGCCGCCGTGCAGAAGTATCAGCACCGGGCCGCGGCCTTCTTCGAAATAGTGCGTACGAATTCCGTCGGCGTTCACGTACCGAGAGGACAAATTATGCATTTTCAGTTCCGCTTTCGCGTTGAGCGGGCGATGTAACAGTGTCAGGCGGCGGCCAGTACGATGCCCCCCATTCCGGTGAACCATTCGGGGATCGGCTCGTAGTAGATGATCTCTCCGCTGCGGCCCGGCACGGTCGCCGCCGCAACGAGCCAATTCACGATTTCCAATCCGCCATTGCCGCCCTGCTCGACGATCTCGGCCGACGACATCTTGGCCAGTTCGGGCGCACGGCCGCTGATGATGGCGTTCATGACCCGGCGGTCGAACTGCTCGGAAACCTCGCCGTGACGGGGAATGTTGAGCCAGTGCGATAGCCCGCCGGTGGCGAGGATCGCGACCCGCTCGTTCTTGGGACGATCGCTCTCAATCGTGGTACGCAGGGCGTTGCCCAACGCGTAGCAACGCGACGGCGACGGCGGCGGATCCATGTTGATGTTCACCAGCAGCGGGACGATCGGAATCGTCCGGTCAGGATCGATCATCGTTAACGGCAGCGCAATTCCGTGATCGGGGCGAAACTCCTCGGCTTTTGCCAGGTCGAACCCGCTCACGGCCGCACGTTCGACAAACGCCTGGGCGAACCCGCGCGAACCGCGACGCGGCTCCTGTGCAATATCCATGTCGCCGAAGGGAACGAAAGAGTCGGCTACGCCAACACAGAACGGCGGCTGAAGCGCCAGGTTGAGGTTGAACATGTGATCGCTACTAATCACCATCAGGAGGTCGGGATTTGTCGCGCGAACTCGCCTGCCGATCTCCTTGATGCCGTTGATAACATGCCGGGCCCGGTCTTCGACGCCGGCGGGCGACATCAGGATGTGGGAAGTTGCGACCACGCTCACTATCTTCGCCATTTACGAGAGTCCCCATTCAGCGGTGTAGGATTTGACACTGATCATCTCAGCCATTCGCGGATTTCGGGCGAGCATCAGATGCATCTGTAGAATCGGGTGCACACCGATTGCCGCCAGTGCCGCAGGACTGGCTTCCGAGAAGGCTTCACGCTCTGCGACGGTCAATTCGTAGCTGTCGTAAACCGCGTCGGGGGCGCTGTTGAGCCGATCGAGCAATCCTGGCTCCTTGAACAAATTTTGGATCAGCTGGTGCACTACATAGCGAGCCATGAGAGATTTTCGCGGCGCTGGATGCCGCGATTCCGCTGGCTTGCAAGCTTCCGCCACTCCACGATCGCCATGTCGGTCTCGAACAATCGTTCCTCGATCCAGCCGCGATCGTTATCGCCGTAGAATTCCTCCGTGGCCTCGCGCGCCCAAACGTCGTCGTCGTTGAAGCCGTCCAGGGCGAGTTCGATCCACTTGTCATTCACCTCCTCGCGGAACGCCGCCGCCTCCTCCTTGTTCGCGGTCATGCGACCAAGGACCTGAAGGTAACAATGCGTGGTGGCATCGACCGGGACATACCATTCGAACTGATTCATTCCGGCTTCCGGCCACGGATCGACCTTGAGCACTCCCGGCAGCCAAATCGATATGTTGTCGGCGACCTTCTTGGCGCCGAAGTGCCCTTCGATAACCGTCTCTCCGTCGAGCGAGCCTTCGAATACGGGGATGGATTTCTCGCCAAGCAGATCGTAGAGGCCGGTCGGCCCGATATCGCCGATCACAGTCCGCGTGCTGTCGCCGACATCGATCGGCACGAACCCGAGCGGCAACGCGATATCGTTGCCCGCCACCAACTTCGAGCGCTTGTGAATGAAAATGTGGCTGGCGTCGAAGCCATTTTCGACGCCGAGGCGCCAATTACTCTTCACCATCCGACGCTTGCCATGGATGGCCATTCCTTCGTCGAGGAAGCCCGGCGGGACATCCGACGCCAGATCTGGCGGATCGATATCGCCGACGAAAACGAAGATCAGGCCCTTGGCTTCCTGGATCGGATAAGTCTTGAGCTGATGCTTGCCGATCAGCGAGCTATTTGGATTGGTGATGATGTCGGAAAGCTTGCCGTCATCCCAGTTGTAGGTCCAGGCGTGGTACCAGCAGGTAATTGTTCCCTTCTTGTAGCATTCGATCTGTTTAGAGAACTTGACGCCACGGTGCAGGCACCGGTTCCTAATGGCATGCGGCCTACGGTCAAGGCGATTGAGGAGGATGCTTTCGCCGAGCAGCATGGTCTCAACGGGCTGATCCTCCAGCAGTTCGTGAGAAAATATTGCGGGGTACCAGTGGTTCCGGAAACCCAATTTGGCTTCGACATAGGGGCGCCATCCCCGCACTTTTTCGAGCACAATCGGGTCAACGATGGGTTCGGACATCCTGATCTCCCTCACATAAGTCGCCCCTGACCGACTCGCGCTCGCGAAATCGATCGAAATATTTTCCAACGTCTCGATGCCGCCGCGGCGGTCAGCTCAATCGCCGGGCATAAGAGACCACGGCGCGGCCAGTGTCTTTGCGGCGGGCGCAAAGCGCGTTGGCTGGGAGCGCAAACTTGCTTGATCGGGGCTGCCTTTGATTGACGACAAACGACAGTGCGCTTAGGTTATCGGCCCATGACTGTTGTCTGGCACAGCGACGTCGTTGCAGAACGGAACCAGTTCGCATCGTGGCGCGAAGCGGTTTGTCAGCACGTCTACGCCATGACCCCCGAGCGTAAGAACTGGAGGGACTTCCGCGGCAAGATATTGGCGTGCAGATTCGGCGGACTCGACGTCATCGAACTGGAATGCGAAGGCCATGTTGTCGCCCGGCGGAGCGAGGATATAGCCCGCACGGCGAGCGATACCTATTATGTTTATTGTCAGCTCGCGGATTCGGCGTGGTTCAGCCAGTCAGGGTGCGAGTTCGTTGCCGAGCCAGGCGACATCGTGATCGCCGATCCGAACATTCCTTTTTTGACCAGCGCGCTGGGTAGCTTCAATTTCCGGATCTGGCGTATGCCGCGCCGAATGCTCGACCCGCTGCGGGCGAATGGCGGTCAGTTGATGATGACCTGCCTGCGGCGCGATGAACCGATCGGTTCGGTGCTTTCGAGTTATCTCGGCACGCTCGCGACCCAGACCGGCCGGATGGACGGGATCGCCGAAGAATGCATCGCCGACAACGTCGGCCGGCTGGTGGCCGTCGCGCTCGGCATTGCACCGGGGCGGCAGGGACAGGGTCGCGAAGCGCTGCGCAGCGCCAAGTTCGCGCGGGTGTTGCGCTATATCGATTGTCACCTCGCCGAACCGGACCTCATGACGCCGGCCGCGGTCGCCGTCAAGCTTGGAATGTCGGTGCGGTCGCTGCATCTTTTGTTCGAGCACAAGGGCGTTAGCTTCGGGCAGTGGGTGAAGCGGAGGCGCATCGAGGAGATCAAATTGCTTCTCGCCAACCCCTCCGCCGCGAACCGCTCCATCGCGGAGATCGCATTCGCGTGGGGGTTCGATGATCTCTCGACATTCTACCGGGCCTTTCAGAGCGCCTATGGCGTGAGACCCGGCGACATCCGACCACGACCGCCGACATCTGGCGCATGAGGATTGGTAGTTTGGCCGGCCGATCGCCGGAAGCGGCACGACCGCCAAAATCACCGTCTGTAGTTTTGGTTTACCGACCACCGCTGACAACGTTGGCCGTCTCTGGATTTTCTTTGATCTCCCGGTGCACACATCGTGCACACGCTGCCTTTTAACCAATTGAAAGAATTAAACTCTCGTTCCAGTCCATCCTAGGTCCAGCCAATGGAGGCTAGTAAGATCTAACATCTACACGTCAACGGCCGCTTTGCGCCAGAAGCGGCCGTTCCGAAACACGCGCCTCTCGCGACGCAGGTCATCGACGGAGGTCAAGTCCATATACGTCCGCACGAAGAGCGCAGGTTCCGCTATTGTTGGATTTCGGAAATCCCGGCCGTAAGTTATGGCGCGTGCTGCACCGGCTGCTCGCAAACAACGTCCGAACCCATAGGTAGGCGCTACGATGCCATCCCATAAAGCCCAACACGCCGTCGACAGCGAACCTGTCGAGCCAGCACCGCGACGCGATGTCACGACGTCGCGGTAGTCCCGAACGAAACGGCGGTTGGCATAGTCATGCGGTATCGCGACATCGCGACGCCACGACATGGGAACGGGAAAAAACCTGGCGCGTTGGTCACCGGATCGAAGACAATGCAGCACTGTTAGCGACGTCAATTTTATCGAAACGATAAGACGACCCCGAATACACGATTTGGGGCTTTCGCCCTCTAGTCACATTCGCGGGTAAATCAACTATATTTGAGCATTTTCACCATCCGATTAGCGATGTGCGGGAACTACTCTTCTGATTTCGCTACGGGAACGATCTGCTTAAAGCCGCATCAAACCTGCATTTCCAAGCGGAAGCGGCTCAGTTAGGGCGAACAGACGACGGTCATCCCTTCACGGCAAATGCTCCATTCTCTCTTGCCGGAATTTGAGGTCCAATCGGACTCCACCAACCAGGAGACCACCATGGACGAGAGTGCAGATCTGGACGAAATCCTTCGCGACATCCAGCGCAGGCGCAACAAGGCCGAACAGGTCAGGGAGCGTGCCACCCACGCCAACGCCCAGCTCAAGCACCGACGGAGCCTCGAAGCCAAGCGGGCTCCAAGCCGCACCGACTACGCCACCGTCGTGCTGGGCCATTTCCTGCTGGCCCTCAGCCAGCCCGAGAGGCATCCGCTGATCCAGCTGATGAACGCCGCGGTTGAAAAAGAGCTCGAACTCGCAGGCTTCGATCGCGACCAGATCAGGATCCGCCTCGACCGCATGTGCGAGGACTGCGAAAATGACCTTCCGGAATGGCGTCGCCGCCGCGCCTGGCTGAAGGACCACAAAAGCCGAATGAAGCGGGCGCAGGCCGGCCCGTGCGCGGATCAGGCACCAGACGCCTGAACCTTCGATCAGCGCTTCACCGACCAGAGCGGCGAGATCCTCGCCGCTCTTTTTTTGCTATTCCTTCATTGCCCTGGACGCCACGCGTTGCCTTTCTCCCAGAGCCGCCGCTCACGTTTGCGTGAAATAAAATACGTCTGCCAACAGCGGAGCCGATGATGATCATCACTGCGTGATAGGTTGTAACGTGGGGCCGAGGAGGGAAACTAAATCATTGAGTGATCGGCATCGGCGTTACATCGATCGGGACCCACAACAGCCAGCACACGACTGCCCGCACATTGTTCTTTGAATTCGAATTTCCTGCGCTACCTGAACCACCGCGACGGCAGCCAGCAATCCGCTGAGTCGATGCCGGCAACGGAGCGGTTGGATCATGTTCATCATTGCACTCATGGCGCTGAAAGGCGGCGTTTCAAAAACGACATTGGCGGCGAACGTCGCCTGCATGGCGTGGGGCGACGCCGCGCTCCGGGAATACGACCGGCGGGTTTGCCTGATCGATCTGGATTTCGCGCAAGGCTCGCTCACGGCGGTGCATCGGCTGCGGGGGTGCGCAGGCCCCGATCTGCTGGCGATCGAGGAATTCGCCGATCTGCCCCATCTGATCGCGTCCGCGGAAAGGGCCGGCTACCCCGTCTGCGTCATCGACACGGCTGGCCAGGATACGCCGGCCCTCTCGATGGTCGCCGACGTGGCGGACCTCTGCATCGTGCCGGTGGGGCCATCCGAGCTCGATTTCCTCGGCGTGTTGCCGACCCTGCAGATGCTTCGGCGCAAGGACGCCACCTTCCGCGTGGTGTTGGCCCGCACCTGGCATTCCGAAAGCGCCGCCACGAAGATCCTGCGCGAGCGGCTGCAGCCCGAGGGGCTGCTGTTTGCGACGCGGATCGCCGAGCGAGTGGCCTACAAGGAAGCGATCCGGTATGGCCAGGCCGTTACCGAGTTCGACCCCGCCTGCCGCGCCGGCGAGGAGATGACGGCGTTCTACTGCGAGGTGAAGGAAGCACTGGGGGGGTTTGCGGCATGAGCGACGGCACCAAGCGGGACCGGCCGAAGACGTTTCTCGACGCCATGCGCGGCGACCCCGTCGGCGACATGCCGTCGATCCCTACGCACTCGGTCCAGCAGACAACCGTGCGGTTGCCGGTCAAGGTCGAGAAGGAGATCCAACACATCGCCGAGGTCATGGGCATGAGCATGAACGTGATCATCCTCGACGCGGTCGACCGCTTACTGGCCCACCACGGCCGCGCCAGCATCGTCGAGCTTGCGCCGTGGGCCGTGGGGTATTTTCGACGGGACCGCCGGAGGCGCGGCGCTTAGCCGGCTACGGAATTCCCCGCCCCGCACGATCGCGACAGCGCGACGTCGCGATATCATAAGCGCCTTTGATCAGCTCACATGGCTCCGGCGCTTGCCCGGCAAAGTCGTCGTAATATCGCGGTATCGCGACGTCCCGACGTCGCGATATCACGAAAGGCCCTGTTCGGATCTGCGCCGGAAGAGCCCGCGCCATTGGAGACCTGGATGGCAGAGAGACTCTCGCGAGAGCAATTGTACGAACTGGTGTGGACCCAGCCGCTCAAGGTGCTGTCGGCGCTTCGGCATATCCGATGTAACCTCTGCGCCAAATCCGATATTCCGACGCCCGACCGCGGGTACTGGGCAAAGAAGGAAGCCGGCAGGCACGTCATAAAGGCGACCCTTCCCCTGCGGCGACCCGGCATGAGCGGCGACATCCTGGTCGCCGGTGGCCGCCACTACTGGTACCGGCAGTGGAGCAAAGATGAGCTTCTCGGGCCTCTTCCGGAGCCGCCGGTGTTCCCCGAGCCGCTCGAAGCGGTGCAGATCCGGATTGCCAAAATCATCGGCAAAGTCTCGGTGGCCCGTGACTACCGGATCTGGCATCCCGCGGTCGACCGATTGCTGAAGGCCGACGAGATGCGCCTGCAAAAACAGGCGGCCTCGTCGTTTCGGTTTTCCTGGGATGACCCGATTTTCGACACCCCGTTCGAGCGCCGGCGTCTGCGTGTCCTCAACGCGCTGTTTCTCGCAGTGGCCAAAATGAAGGGACGGCCGGAGATTCGCGGGCGCGAGGGACGAGAGATTTCGATCACTTTCCACCAGCAGCAGGTGGCGATCACGCTCGACCGTCCGAAATCGAAAAGTCAGCGCGGGCAGCATGCCGACACGGACCCCGACAAACTCGAAAACCGCCTGCGCCTCGCGATTCTTGCGAGTTCCGGTTCGGAAATCGAGCGGATCAGCTGGAGCGATGGCGATCGAAAGCTGGAGTCCAACCTCACCGACATCGCAGTCCGAGTCGTTCTGAACGCCGAGATCGCACATCGGCTGAGCGCTCAGCGCCACTACGAATGGCGCGTCAAAATCAGAGCCCAGCTTGAGGAGGAAGAGCGCAACCGCAGGAGCGCGGCGGCCCGCGCCGAAACGGAGCGCCTGGCACGGCTGGAACAGGAACGCGTCGATCGCTTCTCAATGACGCCAGAGCGTTTCGGCAGGCCCGTGATATCCGCACCTATGTCAGCGCCTTGCAAACTTCCAAAACCGGGCACCCGTCCGTCTCCGGGGAGGAATTTGATCGATGGAAGACCTGGGCCCTGATGCAGGCGGATAGAATTGATCCGGCCATCGGGCGCAGGTTCCTGAATGCGATGGACGACGGCATCGCAGCACAGGCGCACAAGGATTTCGACGGTGGTGCCGTCGGCGTTGTGGACGATCATGGTTAACTCGCAACAGCGCGACTTCGCGATATCGCGGCAGCAACGAGTGATCACGGGTATCGACACGAGGTCTTCGCACTGATCGATGGCCTCATTTGCCGTTTCTTTAGATTTTTTTTGAAAAAGGATTTCTTCGCAGATTCAAACACCTGAAAAAATGAATCCTTTCGAGCCGGCATTGCTGCCGTCCATTCGCATCAAAAAACATTGCTGACCCTTGATTCAGTCCCCAACTGAGGCGTCGCCAATTCCGGCTGGAGGACTGAAGCAGTGAGTGTCGAACGAACAATGATCGAAAGCCTGCGCGACGGAAGCGTCGAACCTGACGAGCTGTGCGGATCTACCTCGGAGCTGATCACAGCCTTCCTCGCCACCAAACGCTTCAAGGATTTGCCGCCACCGTTCGAGAAAAAGAGAGATGCGTGGAATCGCCTTGATGCCAGGCAGCGCGCCCTCGTACGGGAATTCAATCCGAACTTCCGTGCCGCGCGCTGGAGCGGGATGAGCATGTACGGCTGATTGCCGCGCGCTACCCAACTCGCTCGGTAACTCGAGAGGAAACATCATGGCCAATACAGCAGACGAAGTATTCGATCATTTGCGGCACCAGGCCTCTGGCGCAGGGATCGGTGGTCTTCAGCGACATGAAGAAAGCTGAAAGCGGATATATCCATCACTCCGAGGTTCCGGTGGCGGCGACGGCGTTCACACTCATCGCTCCGGCGTTCGCGCGAGGTCGCTTTCCCCGCCTGCTTCTCAGCGACGTCGTTCTCAAGCGACTCAGCATGGATACTGCGGAGGCGACGGCGCTGGCGCTGTTGTGCGGAGAAACGATTGTGCCGGAGTTCAATGCCGGTCCGTTCATCCGGCACCTCGATGAGGTCGTGGACCGCACCGAGATCCGGCCGTTCTTCGGCCATTTCCCGGATCGCCCGGCGAGCTGGGGAATCAATGTGAGGCTGCTTGGGGTAGACTGGGAAACGGAAGATTGGGACAAGGAGGCTCTCACCGAGTGGCGCCGTGCCTACACGAACTTACCTTCGGCGTTGCAAATGTTCGTGGTGACGTTGCTCTGGTTGTATCACGGCCGCGGGGAAGACAATCAGTGGCTCCTCCGACTGCCGCACAAGTGGCACATTGCGGAAGCGCTGCCCGCTTTGAAGGCTGCAGGGTTGCTTGGAGACTGGGCCAAACTCGTGGTGACGTATCAGGGATGGTAAGTACCCCGGTCACGAGGAGTTAGAGAGCCAGGCAGCTAGCCTAGGCGTTTATCCCGAATCATTCACAAGCCCTGGCAAACCCCCACGCCAGCGATTTGCGCTCCGGGCACTCTTCTGACCCGATGTGCCAGAACCTCCTGCGGAGGTCGCGGCGGGTTCTCAGACGCTATCTGACTGATGTGCCCGGGTGCATTGTCCGGCGATCTGGCGGTCGCGCAACTTACCGCTTCCGCGCACGCCTCGGCAGGCGACGATTCAGCATCGAACCGTTGCGGTGCCCTTGTGGGAAAACCGTGAGCTCGCGACGTCGCGATATCGCCGTCCACGTGTTTTGAAGATGCTGGCCCTAAGATCCAGCTCCTAAAGGGCAAGGGCTTTCTTCAGGTCGCTATGTTCAAACGCGCTCTCCATCCGCTGGATCTCGCTCTTGCGCGCACCCATTGCTGCCGCTGCTTCGCGCCATTTCGCGGTCGAGGTGGCCACCTTCTTGACGATGGTCTTCGCTTCGGGAGCCGCCAGGCTGAAGAATTCGGCGACCGAAAGAACGAGATCTATGTCGCACGTCCCGTCTTCCAGGCTGATGTTTGTAGTCAGAATTCGCTGGCGCACGTCAACGGGCGTCGGATTGAGGTCGTAGGCAGGTGACAGACTCCAGCCTTTGGTGCCGGCCCACAGGAAGCCATGGTTGCGAAGGTGGTCGTCGACATTGGAGATCAGAACGTTGAAGGCCATGCGTCGATAAAGTTCGCGCACGTCGCTTGCCGCTTGGGCTCCGTGCTCCGCAAGCGCATCAACCAGTTCGGGATAACTGCCGTGTTCGCCGTCCTTCATACCCATCATCGCCATGGCCGAAAGAAACGGTACCCGCGTTTCGCCGACTCGGTCGAAACGATGCGACAGCAGCACTGATTTCCCGGCGACCGACAGGAGCTCATTTTTGGGTGTTGCGATTCCGGCTTTTGCAGCCAGTTGCAGCGACACCGCCTCCCAAAGCTCGAAGCGGTAATCGTCGACCTCCTTCGGAAATTTTGCGATGGCGAGCTGACCGTGCTGGTCGATCACCGAGACCTTGGGGCGGGCTCCGCCGAGCGAGGAGCCCGGGGCAAAGATCATCTGCAGATCTTCGTCGGTCTCCTCGTCGCGCAGGATGCGTTCAGTTACCTGCAGCAGTCGGCCGAGTTCGATCAGGCCCGGCACGCACGCGGCGGCAGGCGATTGGAATGCCTCTTCGCCGGCGTTTCGGAAGCGAAGCGCCCCAAGCCGCGACACATCGGCGACGCCAAGCAGATAATCAGCCTCCATCAGCGTACGCGGCTGTCGCCCTTCGCGGTCCGCGCGCCGTCGTTCGCCCCGCTGCATGAGGCGTCGGCCCCAGGTGTCCGGAGCGGAATCGCCGATCGAGCCAAAGATCGGCGCACCTGCCGCCGGCGTGAAAGTACCGCGGTTCAGCGTAAGCGCAGGCTCCAAAGAGAACCGCGCCTTATCAGCGAGCCAGTCCGGATGATACTCGAAACTGGTGGTTTCCTGCCCGCGGCGGGCGTGGCGACGGAGCGTGCCCACACGCTTCAACCCGGCGGCAAAATCGATGTGTACCTCGATGTCAGCCATCGCCGGTCTTTCGGCGCCGGGGCAGCCTGATGCGTTGCGGCAGATTGTCGGAGGCGACGGCGAGACCCACTGGGTCCCTGGACGGCTCCGCGAGGACGCTCAGCCCGTCCAGCAGACCCAGGGCCTGAAGCACGGCAGCGTAAATGCCGATACCCACTGTATGGTCGCCTTTCTCGATCCGCTGCAGCGTCGGACGGCTCGTGAACGCCCGCTCGGCAATCACTTCCGATGGCAGCCGGCGGCGGCGACGGGCGTCGCGGATGTCGGCGCCGAGCTTGGCAAGCGCTCTCCGCACCGCTATCGAGGGCCTGTGAGGGGTCGGCATATTGTAACCTTCGTATTACATAAAGTCATTTTAATGTAACACGAAGATTACATTTGTCAATTGATGTGATTGGGCAGTCCCGGCCGGCGAATTCGCGATATCGGGGCGTCGCGATATCGCGACTGCGCGCGCTCCCGAAGACCGACAATCGTGCGAACATTCGTTCAATTTGAACGAAATCGATCGACGCGCGGTAACCATAACCTGACGAGGATCTGTGCTGCAGCTGGCTTTTGACGCCGTGAGCTGCAACCTTACCAGTGCCGTCGCAGCTCATGCGAGGCGGCCGCCGCCCGGTGCGCTAACACCGGAACGGCGACCTAACCACAACCGACCTTAGGAGTCGTTCATGGCTAAGCACCACTATAGCGCGGATTCGTCGCGCGATTCCCACCCCCTGTTGTTGACCGCTGCCGGCCGCTTCCTGCCGCCGGACGGCATTGCCGCGCGCATGGCTTCCGGCCTGCCGTCGTGCCGTGCCGGCGTCGCCGCCATCTCCATCACCTGCAGCTAGGATCGGCGGTCTGATTTACGCCGGCGCCGCCAAGGCGCCTGCGTTCGGATCACCATGGTCTTGGTCTTGTCTTGTCGCGTCGTGTCGACGTGTATCCGCACTTGCGGTCGCGATCGACATGTCGAAGGCCGGCCCGACCGCCCCGCAGATCCAATCAGACGTCCGGTCCCTCCATCAACAAGGGATCACAACATGTCGTTCTTCAACAATCAGAACTCCACGCCAAACAGCTCCACCAGCATCATCCATCGCCCGGCTGGCGGCATCGCCGGCGTTCGCGAAGTCTTCGATGATGCCAGCCGCCTCGCGGTCTGGTCATTCCCGATGGCGCACGCGCGCGACCTTCTCGTCGCGAAATCATCGGTGACCGCCTGCTACATCCTGGCCGGTCACGACACCGTCTATTTCGGTGAGACGAACAATCTCTATCGCCGGCTTTCCGAGCATCTTCTGGATTCGACCAAAGCGTTTGCTCGCGAGGTGTTTGTCGTCACTGGGCTCGGGGATGCTCCTTTCGACAAGACCACCGCCGTATTCCTGCAGTGGGCACTTGATCACGCAGCGGAAAAGGCCGGTCTCGTCACGGTGCTCAAGGGCGTCAATCCGCGCTTGTTGGATCTGCCCCCCTGGCGCCGCGCGACCCTCGACCGGATCGTGGGGGATGCGCTGCGGCTGCTGTTCGATGCCGGCTGCCGTGCATTTCACTCGAACTGCGCCAGCATGCGCCCGGTGATGCCGAACGCGGACCTCCCTGAGCAACATTCTCCCGACATCGCCGGCGATGCCGCTGAACCTGATGATACCGGCCAGATGGAAATCGGCGTGGTGGCGACGCCGACGGGGGTGCCGGAGTTCGAACTGTCCTATGGCGACCTGTGGGCGCGCGGCTATCCGTCGAACGCCGGATTCGTGGTCACCGCCGGTTCCGAGGTTCGCACTTCCATCAACGCCAGCGTCAATCCGATCCTCCATACCCGTCGCGCCGACCTCGCGGCAGCCGGAGTACTCGCGGAGATTCCCGGCCTAAACGATCGCATGCGCCTGACGGTTTCGGTCTGGTTTCCCTCGTCGGCGATCGCGGCGAAGGTCGTTACCGGCGCTCACGTGGCCAGCAGCAAGTGGACCGCACTGCGCAATCCGCAGCCCTTCGTCATTGCGGCTTAAGGGAAAGCGCCATGGCCAGTACAACAATAGCGGCGGATCACGTGCTCCGGCACGTGAGCCGCCCGTCATGAGCCGGCTTCGCATGCTCGCGGCGTCGCCGCGGCCGCTCGCCGATGTGCTGATCGACGCCCTGCGGTCGAGCAGCAACCTGTCGCGCCTGCGGCCCATTTTACCTGACGAGGACAATGATGGCCCGGATCAGTTCTCACTGCAGCTCGAAGATGAGAGTGGTGAGAGGCATCAGAGGAATACAATCCAAGTTTTGCATCCGGACGACGCCGCGGCAGCGGCACTGTTTGGTCAGGCATTCGAGCACTCACGGGACGTACTAGCCCATCTGCGGGACCCCGACACCGTGGCCATCATCGAGGTATCCCATCCCGATCTCGTCGAACCCATCGCCCGTCTGTTGCGCAAGCATGTGCTCGGTCCGGAAACGCCGGTTCTCAACGGCGACAGCATAGACAAGCAGGCGACCGCAGCCGCCACCGGCACGGTGCTTCTCTTCAAGCGCACGGACGAGGCTAAGCCCCGGAAGGCTTTGGCCGGCGGCGCCGAATTTGCTGCCGCGGTGCAGCTGCGCTGCGCGATTATCGCCATCGCCGCCGACTCCAGGCAGTTGCCGCTAGAGCTCGTCAGCCTCGCCGAGCATCGCATCGTCGTGCCGCCGCTCGATAGCGCTGCTATTGCAGCCGTGATCGAGGCGGTGACCGGCAGGCACCCCGGTGCAATCGATGAGCATCTTGCCCGCCGCGCCACACTGGAAATGCTGTCCATCGCCGTGCGCGCCGATCTCGGAGCAGAACGGTCAATGGTACGCCTGCGCCGACTGGTTGATACCCAGGCTCCCAACGAAGATATGGGTGGCCCTCTTCTGTCCGCGATGCATGGACTCGGAGCAGCCAAACAATTCGGCCTTGAGCTCGCCGCGGACCTACGCGCTTACGCCGCCGGGACGCTCCCTTGGAGCGCCTGCCCAAAGGGATTGTTGCTGTCCGGCCTGCCAGGCACTGGAAAAACCTCCTATGCGCGGGCGCTATCCGCTGAGGCGGGTGTCCATTTTATCGCCACCAGCTACTCGGCCTGGCAAAGTCACAAGGAGGGTCACCTAGGTAACGTCACGGCGGCGATTCGCAAGACCTTCGCGGAGGCAAGCGCGAAAGCGCCCTGCATCGTTTTCATCGACGAGATCGATTCCCTGCCGGCGCGCGGCAGCGCTGGGCATGATGACCATTGGTGGTCGGCCATTGTAAACGTCTTGCTCGAACAGCTGGACGGATTCGAGAGGCGCGAAGGTGTCGTGGTCATCGCAGCCTGCAATGATCCCTCAAAGCTGGATGGCGCCCTGGTCCGCGCCGGCCGTTTGGATCACCACATCGCTATCCCGCTTCCTGACGTGCCGGCACTGGTCGGCATCTTCCACGCGCACCTTGGCGCAGATCTCGCGGGCGCCGATCTTCGCGCGGCGGCGCTTGCCGCGCGCGGGCACACCGGCGCCGACGTCGAGCGCTGG
>Ga0073928_10004927_pt1 | contig 19148 bp, 14 predicted proteins | sample PaiPotPPA55metaG_FD_76969 | JGI IMG/M metagenome (GOLD analysis project Ga0073928, IMG submission 76969) | Iron sulfur acid spring bacterial and archeal communities from Banff, Canada, to study Microbial Dark Matter (Phase II) - Paint Pots PPA... ... | reverse complement strand
GGCACGAAAGCTGCGCAAGTACATCGAGACTTATGCCAAATCAGCAAAACCTTTTCGCTGGACTTATACCGATCCTCAGAAGCGAATTCGTATTAACGAAATCACCGGGACGGCTTACTAGATCAATGGTTCGATGATCAAATGCTCGGCGGCTCCTAGAATGCAGGAATGGCTCGGGCAAGGCTCAAACGCTCTCGAACCATTTCTCTTCAATACGCACGATCTCGATATTCTCGGTCCGGACGCCAAGGCCCAGTTCCTTCAACTTGTCTGCAAACTCGTCGCCGCCCAGCAGATCGATGGGTGGGGCACCGTCACGAGTTGCTTCTTTCACGGCGGCCGGAGTGAATGTTCCGGTGGTGATGAACAGGCCTTTGTCGGCACGTCCTACCATCGCTCCCCGAAAATCTCTGATTTCGCCCGGGCCGACGGCACCTTTATAGCGCTTGCACTGAAAAAGCACATGGAAGCTCATCAGCCCGTGGACGCGGGCAATTCCCTTCCCGTCAATTCCACCGTCGCCACTGCGTCCGGTCACCTCCACCTGAATGAAACCGGATTCCCTGAGGAGTCGTTGCACGAGTCTCTCGAAGGCGGCGGGCGTGAGCGTTTGGGTCAGTATGCCGTGGAGCTTTTGTTTCCATTCCTGCTCCGGGGAAACATCCTGCGGAGCAGCTCCAGCGCTGTCCTTGGTCTCGGCATCCTTCTTATCTGCCGCCCTGACAGCCCGGACCACGTCCTGAGGATTGAGTTTGTCTATGTCTTTTGCCTTCGGGGTCAAAGACCAGACGCCTCGGCTGGAATTCTCAAGCAGCCCGTATTTCTTGAGATAGGTGCGCGCCCAAGCAAGCCGGTAGGCAACTTCCGTTTGGTTACTTTTATCCGGGTCGTGCGGTTGCGCCAGAACATCATCCGGCAGATGTTCCAGTTCGACCACTTTGTCGTATATCTCGTCCGTCGAACCCGAGCCGCCGAGCGCATGCATCGCCCGAAGCAGCGGGTTCATGAGCTGGTCGAAGGTAGGTAACTTAGCCTGCATGATAACGCCGCTCTTCCTGCTTTAGCGCAAGCACTCTGTGACAGCCTTATCCAGCGTATCAACGTGGATGGGTGTGGGCGAGCCCGTCTTCATTTTCCAGACGTGTATCCGCACTTGAGAGTATCACCCAAAAAATATCCCCCATCGCCTGGCAACACATCAATCTCCACGGGCGCTACGAATTCCTCAACCAGCTTAATCCCGTAAGTGTGGACGCCATCATCCAGGAGTTAACTAAACTGCCCATGCATCGGAAAGCTTTGGTATTGTCTGCCTTCGCGGCATGCGGCGACTTTTAGGAGTTCTGTCGTTTCCATATCTGGTAGATCTCCTTTCGTCGCTGGAATGCCTCCCTCCCGCCCTCCATGATGCTGACGATTGCTTCCTGAAGTGGCGGCGAGTCAATGCCACCCACTTTCGTTTCAATCGAATCATCAGTGTAAGCGCAGGCGACTACCTGTTCTGCGTCACCTAACACAGGGATATTCGGATTATGGGTAGCAAAAATGAACTGTATTGTCGGCTTGAGCCTACGGACAAGCTTGATCACGTCTTCGTAGATCGTCTGGTTGTCGAGATCGTCTTCCGGCTGATCAATGATGACAACATCGTTGTCCCGCTGGCTCAACACAAAGAGAATCAGTGCCGATGCTCGCTGGCCAAGGGAGTGATGCTTCAGCTGCTTCCCGTGATAGTTGATGGTATAGGCGTTAGGGACCTGCCAGGTTAACAATGCACTAAGATTCTCCTGAAAATATTCCTCGAATATTGTGGCGGAAGCGCCAACGACAGCCTTCGCTTTATCGAGTCCGCGATACATAGCTGCGCCATCCGCAAAAAGACCAACCAGTTCAAACAGTGTGTTCTCGCGGAGTTTACTTCCTTTAAAAATATCCTTCAGATATCTAAGGAAAGCCGCCTTATCACCCTTGTATTCAACGTGGATTTGTAGCGCCGTCTCCTGATGATTGATCAAATCAAGCTGCTGTTTTATGAGCCTGAACTCCTGGTGCCATTGGTCGTTCAGTTCTGTTAATGCGGCCAGTAGCTGCGTCTTCAGCGCGACCTGCTGCTCTTTTTCTTTGGTGAGGGAGGAGAGAAGCTGCGTGGCATTTTCAATCGTCTTTCTAAGTTTGAGAAACTCATTCGGCTCGATGGCGGTGACGCCGCTGGACTTCAGTTCCTCGGAAAGCTTCCTGGCAATCTCTGCAAATTCTTCTTTCAACTCATTCTTGAGACCGGTGAATTCCTTGACCTTCGCCTTCAGCTCAGTTGATGCGCGTTTCGCCCGTGCGCCAATCTTGCCGATGTCTCCAAACCCCTTGGCTATTCGGTCGAAAATTGCGAAGACCTCGGCAAAAAATGCCGCCTTCTGCTTGGAGGCATATTTTCGGTGACTGGCAATATCGTCGGTGTACCGGGCGATGAGATCATCAAGTTCTTGAATATAGCCGATAACGAAATCACTGAGATCCTTTACGGTTCGGCCATCGCGTTCAAAATCAACTTGTTTCTGAAGTTTCTCCTCGACGCCATGCTGCTTGAAAACTTTTAACCGGAACTCTGCATCCTGCTTCTTGGCCTGCTGCTCTTTCTGTTTTTCCCCAACATCCGATAGCTTCTTCAGTCGGCGCGTTATCTCTCTGGCGGCCTGGCGCTGTACGTCAATCCCGTGGCGAATGTCAATAAGCCTTTCCCCCACGAGCTTTTCGACCAGGTCATTTTCAAACCCCTGTCCCGTGTTCGAGAGATCTCTCTGCCCGAAATAGATAGGCTTGTGAACGACAGTTTCACGAATGTTGATACCCGGCTGTAATGTACCATCCACATAAACGTCGGCGTGTTCGCCCACGATACGGCGAACCTCATACTCGACTCCATGACGATCAACAGCGGTCAACGTTACTTTGCCGCCACTGGCAAGTGCGTTCTTAACTGACCCCTCTTTGTACTCACGATCCGCCGCGTTCTTACCGAAGTTGATGTCCAGCGCAAACCGAATTGCTTCGAGGATCGTTGACTTGCCGCTTCCCCGGATGCCGATAAGTGTGTTGAGCTCCGGGGAAAGACTAATAACGCGACCATCAAGTTTGTCGCCCTCGAACGAAATTGTCCTTAAGACGGAATGTTCAAGTTTCGGTGGCTTGGCCGCGATGCGGTTGACGTGATCGATAAGGGCGAACTTCACCGCTTCGAACTTGAATGCCCCGATTTTGACGTACACCTGCTTGCCCTTGCCGATGTCAGCGATTGACTTGCAGTCGCAGCCCTCGACTTCAGCCGGATACCAGTCGCCCAACCAGCCCTTTACCTGCGTTCGCCTATCGTGGGTGGTAACCTTCTGGAAACCAAGACATCGGTGTGGAAACAGCTCGGATTTCCCGAGTTCGGTAATCCGTCCTCCCGCAAGCCCTCCCCATAGGCCGTTGCTAGCTTCCACATGAGCGCAGATCAGGAAATAGTCACGGCTGAATTTGTCGAGTTCACGGATGGTGTCGTGAAGATCATGGTTCGATCTGCCATTCTCGTTCTCAAAATTTGCCTGGCCGGAGAACGTGACGTTGAGGAAGGACTGGACGTAATTCTCATTCTCCCTGTTCGAGATCCATTCATCGCTGAACACAACCAGCATATGAATACCATTCGAGCCGTCTTTGACGGACAGTTCCAAGCCAGGAAGCAGGAATATCTTTTCCTTCCTGGCCAGTTTTGCGACGTTCTTGAACTCCTCCCGGTCAAACTTGTTATGGTTCGTGATGACGGCGACGCGAATGCCTGCCGATTTGAGGGCAGCGACGTAATCTGATACGAAGAAGTTGGCCCCTTTGGAATAAGAGAATTCCTTGTCGGCCAGCGTGTGCATGTGGAAATCAGCACGAAGCCATGCAGCGCCATGCTCGAACACGGACGAGTGGGATTCGAGATTGCTAGTGCCAGGCGATTTAATAATGTCTGGCGCTACCTGTTGCTTCTTTGCAGTCATTAAAGGTCCTCGACTCTCGGACATGCTACGGGTTGGTTGAAGGCCGTTGCAAGCATTGCGATTGCCGGATACCATCAGCATGAAAACCAACAGGGAAGGCTGAGGTCTTAGTGGGGCAGAACCCGGCAGCATTACGATCATCGCGTTCGATTCAGTTTCCGCTACTGGTGCCGCCGCGCGCCTCTCAGCTCGCGGCGCTGGAGACCAAAGGCGTCGTATACACGAAACGATGGGTGGTAGACCTGCTCCTGGATCTTGCGGGCTACAAGCCGGAAGCTAACCTCGTAGATGCTGTCGCCGTCGAGCCGGCAGCGGGGGACGGGGCGTTTCTGGGGCCGATGATTGAGCGGTTGGCAGAGTCGTGCCAGCGGCTTGGGAAGCCTCTTGCCGACTGCCGCGGCTCGCTGATTGCTTATGAACTTGATGATGCAAGTGCCGCGCGGGCGCGGAATCTGGCGGCGGATGTTCTGGTAAAGCACGGCCTGAAACGTCCGGCAGCAGAAAGCCTCGCGAACGCGTGGGTCAGGACCGGCGATTATCTTTTTGATGCGACCACGGTCGAAGCGGATTTCGTCATCGGCAATCCGCCATATGTGCGTCTCGAGGACATTCCCGAAGAGATCGCCACGTTCTATCGCGACGCCTATCCGACGATGCGGGGCCGAGCCGACCTGTACGTTGCTTTCTTTGAAGCCGCGCTACGGCAATTAAAGAAAGGTGGAACCTGCGCGTTCATCTGCGCCGACCGCTGGATGCGGAACCAGTATGGAGCCGAATTGCGCGAGCTCGTGACCTCCGCTTACGCAGTGGATGTCGTCATCGAGATGCATAACGCCGACGCATTCCATGACGAAGTGAACGCTTACCCTGCCATCACCGTGATCCGCTCTCAGAAACAAGGCGGGGCCGTCGTGGCAAGCGCCGGACCGGAAGTCGAGCATGTCGCCCCGAAAACACTCTCGGCGGCGCTGGAAGCGGCGAAAAATGCAAAACCGATGGTTGTTGCTGAAGGGCTGCGAGTTGCCCGCGTAGAAAATTGGTTCCATGGCGCGGACCCGTGGCCATGCCATTCGCCGGAGCAGCTTGCGCTGCTGCGACGGCTGGAAGAGCAGTTCCCGGCGCTCGAGGTCAACGCGAAGGTGGGCATCGGGGTTGCTACCGGCAACGACAGCGTGTTCATCACCAAGGACGCGCACCTGGTTGAACCGTCGCGGCTCCTGAAGCTGGCGCTTGTCCGGGATATCTGCGGCGGCAACATGGAGTGGTCGGGGCATTATCTGGTGGACCCCTGGAACACCGATGGGCTCGTCACCCTCGACAAATACCCCCGGCTGGAGGCGTACTTTAAAAAACATGCCGTTGCCCTTAAGAAGCGCCATACGGCTGCAAAGAACCTGCGCGGGTGGTACAGGACCATCGACCGCGTAACGCACTCCCTGACGGCAAAGCCCAAGCTCTACATCGCTGATATCAAGAACGTGCTCGACCCGGTCCTAGATGCCGGCGAAACCTACCCGCACCATAATCTGTATTTCATTCAGTCGGATGAATGGGATCTGGAAGTGCTGGGCGGGCTGCTGATGTCGGCGGTGGGCCAATTCTTTGTGGAATCCTACGGCGTGCGCATGCGCGGGGGGTATCTGCGCTTTCAGGCGCAATACCTGCGGCGAATTCGCGTCCCCGCCCCTGGCTCGATATCAAAAGGACACGCGAAAGAGTTGGTAAAAGCGTTCCGCCAGCGCGACAGGGAACGCGCATCGCAGCGCGCCCTTGAGATCTACGGAATCGACCCACAAGAGATGGAGACAGCGCGTGGACATCGATGAACGACTGCAAGAGGCCATCCAAAGCTATTGGGATGCGCGCAAGAAAAATAAGAAAAAACAGGTAGACTCGGGCAGAATCGACGCGGGGACGCGCGGCGAGGTGACCGGAGGCGCCCAAATGGGAGCGCTGGAGGTTCTTGTCGCTGACATTCTTTGCGATGCCGGGCTAGAAAAACTCGATGTTCGCACTCGGACTGCGCTGGAACTGCCTGGATATTTCAGGGCTACGAAGAAATGGGACCTGATTGTCGTTTCAGAAGGCCAGCTGGTATTGGCAATGGAATTTAAGTCCCAAGCCGGAAAATCCATCGGCAACAATGTAAATAATCGTTCGGAGGAGGCAGTGGGCAGTGCGAAGGACGTATGGATAGCCTTCAGGGAAGGGCGCTTCGGTAAAAGCCCCACTCCATTCCTGGGTTACTTCTTCCTGCTCGAGGATCGCGATAGCGTGAAGAGACCGGTATCCAACAAAGAGCCGTACTTCGCGGTCGATCCGATATTCCGGGGTGACGCTAAGAAAAACAAGAAAGGAGCAGAGCGTTACGAAGGCGTCTCCTATGGCAAGCGTTACGAACTGCTTTGTCGCCGGTTGGTCTTGGAACGGCTGTACAGCTCGGCGTGCTTCATCATGGCCACAAACGGAGAGGCGACGCAGATTACTCAGCCGGCCGAAGATCTGAGCTTTAAGCGATTCGAGGCAGCGCTACGCGGACACGTCGTCACGTTCATGGGAAGCCGGAAGAAATAGGTTAAGAAAATGAGTGACGATGTGAAGAAAAACGAGATGGCAGGATATGCTTGCTCTCGATAAACTTCTTCAGGTGGTCGCCTGAAAGCTGTGGCATGATCATGTTACTCAACTTTTAGTCTTGGATTGAACCTTTTTGCGGGGATATGCAAAAAACCCCACATGCCCAATCGCAAACTCAGAATCGTAAAGCGAACTAAGGATATTCCAGTTCTTGGCATCTGCGAGCGATGCAACGCGCAGTTCCCCGCAGACCCTCACAGACTTGACGATCTCTCCAAGGCCGAGCATAGCATCCAAGAGCAGTTCGAGGTTCATACGTGCAAGCCTATAGATCGCAGTCAGAACGCCATGCGAATCGTGCGCGAATCCACGGAAGGCAAATAGTACACTCGCTCCTTAACGTCTCGGCCAAGTGACCGTTGCATCGACAGGCCCGAGGTCATAAAATTTGTGACCCATCTCTTGAAACTCCCTGAAATATCCCGAATCAGTCGGTTTAGTTTGTGTCTTTAACCATTCGCTTATGCTCTCGCTTCCATCCATTGGGCGCGCACAGACTCGGCCGCAAATCACGAGATAAGACGTTGCCCAGACGGAAGGCAAAGGCCTTCCGGCGCTGACCGAAGTCAACGGAGACGTGAGCGGATTCCGCGAACGGCTATTCAAGTTTGTGGAAGCCCAGAGCGTCGAGCTTAGCTTCTCCGAGCGAATTGCACCCGCGAAGGGTCTTTCGCATGGCGGAAAGATCACGCTTCTCTCAGGGATGCAGCCAGCCGAAGAGTTTTTCACGCTGGTGCACGAAATCGCCCACGAAATGCTTCACCGTGGCAACCGCCGCGCTCTGACCACCAAGCAGGTCCGCGAAACCGAGGCCGAAGCCGTGGCCTTTGTGGTTTGCCAATCGGTCGGACTTCAGAACGGAACCGCCGCCCAGGACTACGTCCAGCTTTGGCACGGAGACGCCAATCTCCTGCGCGAGAGCTTAGAAGCCGTTCAACAAACCGCTGCCGTGATCCTCGGGGGCATTGCCCCATAAGCGCTAAATTAAGGCAAGATTCGTTTGCGGTAGGCGGTCACCCCAATCCGGGCGGAAATCGGCGGACCCTGACTGGACTTTCTGACTTCCCGCCAGCACTATGTGATGGGACAGGTCATTGCTTGCAGTGCGTGGACCCTAACCGCGGCAAGTACACCCATTTCCTAACAAGACTCCGCCACTCCACCACGCCTGCGACTTGCCAACGCATCGCGGAATGCTGGCTTAGTCGCCGCACTTCTTGCGTTGATCATCATCGCAGCGTCAGAGGCATCTTTCGCCTTTGAGGGAAAAGTCCCCAGCGGACCAGAGAGAACTCCCGGCGTGGGTCCTTCGGATGTTGACGAATGATTGGCGCGGGCTGGGTTGGTCCGATGCTGTAGCTTGGATTCCAGTCTTCCTCACCTGAGATGTTATCGAAGGTGTTCTTCGATGATCTGTTTCCGCCGTGATAGGCGATAGCGCCCGCACGTTGGGAGATTTCAGGCTGAACCAACACCCTTTTCTATGGAGCGGCTTCGGAAACATAGAGTTCGGCGGTACCGAGCAATCGGGAGATCGTGTTCGCATCTTCGGGAGTCAAGGCGATTGTCGCCCATCCCGCGTTCGCATTGGTGCCGGAGGCAAGGATGAAGGCACCCTTGATGACGACGGTTCTTGAAGCTTGCTTGTCATCGGCGGCCTTAGGCGACAGGTAGAGTGAGACAAGAACGGGCATGTCTTTCGCCTGGTAGGCAATGCCCTTGATTGGCAACGAAAAGACCTGCCGTCCTTGAAGGGCTGCTGGAGAGACCGTGCCCGAACTCAGTTGGCTCGATCGAATAGTTGCGCCCGCGCTGATCGGTTCCATGGCATAGTGGCCCCAAACTTTTGAGACGTCACTGAGCGAGCCATCGATGGTCTTTACATTTCTCTTAACGATATCCTTGTCTGTAATTACGTGATATTTGGGAATGCCTCCGGGGACGGTGAGCACGACCTGGTCCGACTTGCCGTGGGGAAAGCTCTGACGTGCGACGAAGACAAAAACCAAGACGAGCAAGGCGAAGAAGGCAAGGGTGAGGACATCAAAAGAAAAGCGCCAGATTCCAACGAGAAGGTTATCACCGTCTTTTATTAACTTGTTGGCTACTTGTTGAAGGGCTTGTTCGTTAGTAGTTCCTAGAGTGTGAGCAACGGCGTCGATATTGCCATTGCTAAAATCTTGCCAGACTCCATCGAGTTCACTGTTCCGCATCGGAAAGACTCCTTACAACAAGCACATACTGCTCCGCATGTTGCCGGACGGCTGCCGCGAGAGAAACTCTGCGACGGATGTGCGACAGACAGGAATCTACGCGTCTCTCTCGTCTCGATCCGGAACGATGATCTCGCCTGGCATTTCCGCGTCGTTGCGGTCGGGAACGATGGGTTCGCCGGGAAGATCGTTTTCGAATGCCCGATCTGGCCGTCCGGGATGGCCACCACCTCGGTCCGGTCGTGCGGGGCGGGGAGCGCCCCGTTCGGGTGTGCCCTTGTCCTTCTTGGACACGATCGATGTGGTCTTCTTAACGCTGGGTATTCGAACATTTGTGAACCTGTCTGATTTCATCATTGACCTCCTTCTGCGAATACGGGTACACGCATCAGATTGCACTTGAATTCCATTTGCTGTTTCGGGTCCAAACTGCCCAGATCAAATTGCATATTGCCGCTGATCGGCGGGCTCGTGGTCGCATCATTTCGGCGAAGCGAGGCCGATCCCCAAACGAAGTCCCAGCCTTTTTTCGACTTCAGCCGCAACACCAAGTCGTCGGCTTTCCTAGTGTCGAGATTTGTAACTTGGCAAACTAAATTCAAAGTCGTGCCGAGCAAGTTTTTCTTTGTTCCATAAACCACCTGTAGCTCAATCCCGGGCGGAGTGGTCTCGACCACGACCAGTTCGTCTGAGACCGTGTCCTGGTAAGGCATGGGCGGCCTTGTCGCGGGGTCCTGATAGATGATTTGCTGGGAAATTTCTCTCCAGGTGTCGCGCTCGGACTGCCGCGTGACAAGCTTTTGCGAATAGCCAAGTTGCTCGAGCAACGCCCATCGATAAAGGTCGAACGTGCCTTTTACCATCTCGCCCCAGGCCGCTGCCCGGCTGATTGAACTGCGATAAAAAAGCCAACTCGCCATCGCCAGACCAGCCACTTCCACGGCCCAAAATATGAACGTAAGATCGTTGGCGAACGGCCGCTTGAACGCAAGTCCAATCACCAACAGAACAGCCGAGGTGATGGCGCTCAGAAAGGAGGCGTTGAGAAAAAAATCTAGCGACGTCTTAGCGTCGTCAATGCCGGTCAAATAGTCTTTTGACGCAACGGCAACGATTCGCGGCCACAGAGTTATGGCATCCATACCGTACTGAAGATACGGATATTCTTCGAATGCCTTGATAGCATTCCCCAGCCTGGTGGGAAGAATCTGGCTTCTGCTTGGGAGGCCGGAGTGGGTCAGGACCGACACTCGTGTGCGCCGCAGTTGAAGTTGCGCTACGAGATTCTTGTCGACCTGGTTCTTATTCAGGATATCGATCGCGGTCTTGATCCGATCGCGCAACTGCGTAGCACGGTTCAGGCGCTTCTGAATCTGGCCGATTCGCCATTTTCCGATTGCGGAACCTCTCCACGGATAACCTTCGTACAGACGAATGATTGGCGTGTTTAGGTTGTAGAGCAGCCCACTCAGCACAACTATGGTTGCGGTTACGGTAATGGTGAACCATTGCTTGTCGAGGGTTTGAAGACCGCTGACCAGCGGCACCGAGGTGGGAGTAATCGGCTGACCAAATACCAAGCCTAGAGTCACAAAGATGGCGACGGGCAGGACTGTTCCAAGGATCAGGTACTTTGTGAATTGTCCCGAAACCGCCGCAAGAATACCGGGCATTCAACCACCTCAAGGATAAGGTTCCAGCAAAAGTTTGGCGAGCTCCAAGCTTCCCGTGGCTCAGGCTTTCGGCAGGCAGCTGGCCTCAGTAGCTAACGTCACCCACACTGCGGACCACAAACCACTATGCCGTTAATTATGCAGCAATTGAAGTTCGCCGATGCCATGTTCGTGGTGAAATGCATGGCATTCACTTTGAGAGGAAGGTTTTTTTCTTGTAAGAAGTTGTTCACCATCTCACGGAGTTGTGGATGTATTTCCCTCACCATGGGAAGGTGTTTGTTGATCTCGGCATCTTGACGTGTCGTGCGTTTACTTGGTGTTTTCTTTGCTCGTTTCGCGGGGACTTTTGTCATTTTTTTGCTCCTGACGGACTTGGATTTACGTTTATACGAGCTGTGCCAATCTGGCTACCCTGCTTGTCAGCGAAGGTGAGATCTATGTTCGCCGCATCCTTTGTGGCCCATTTGGGAATCAGCACTGCAATTGACTTCCCATCCTTCGCCACATTGATGTCCAGCTTCGTATCAGAAATGATTACCTCACCGACGCCCGAAAGAGCTGTTCCCGTGAATGACACCCAAACAGCATCGTGCTGAGTTAAGGGAGCGCTTTGATTCTTGTCCAGACTTGGTTTGGTCGTATCGCTGTCGTCCTTCGGAACGCTCACAGGATAAGTACCTTGCCAGAGAAGTTCGTTTTTAGTCGCATTCCCATATGCCCGCTGCAGCAGAAGGATCTTGGGCGGGCATGACTTTGGCTTTGAGTCCGCCTGGGTGAGCACAGGTTTTGGAGCATGCGGCGCAGCCTGCTTGGGCCCCGCGACGTGCGCCAGAGGAGGAGGAGCAGCCTTCGGATTCGCGGTGGTTTCAGTGTCGGAGCAAGAGTAGGATTTGCCAATACTGATACGCGCGAGATTGTCGCTGGGGGTAAGTGGACAAAACACGTTCTCGTTCTTCGGGGGCGAATCCGGGCATTTGTCGCTCATCTCGAGCGGTTTGTCATTCGCAACGAGAATGCGCCAATTCTTGTTGCTGAAATTGTCTTTACCAGGTGGAACAAAGGGACCGTCTGCTTTTTGAAGCAGGTAGTCCACCCCTGCTCTCACTATCTGCAGCGTGTAAACCGAATTCGGATCGTAAACAAGCTGAGACGCGGACATGCCTCTGCGAAAAGGAAATCTGAGCATTGCTACGCCGGAGAGTTTAGGCATCATTGCTTCAGGCACTCTTCCAAAAACCCCTACACAATCTCCGGTCATCTGGAATCTGTTCATCTCCTCAGGCGTGAGCGGAGGAAACTGATAAGGTCCCGCAACAGGTGCACCGTTCAGAAAAAGAACGGGCTGACCAAACTTGTCGTCAACGAGGTCTGCTGGGTCAAGACATCCATGATGTTCGAATTCTGGGATGATTGTAAGATCCACATACCCGCCAACCGCGGCGGGTCTCCGAACCGCCTCGATGATGCTCAATTGTGTCTTGGCAGCGGAGGCAGCTAGCTCGAGCGGGATCGCTGGACCGTAGCGTCCAAGAATGGCAGCATCGGAAACCAAAGCCGACATATCGGTCGTAATATCAAGAGCCTGGTCGGGAAGCAGGCGCAATCCATCCTGAGAAGTTGCCAGGATCCTGTCGCCCATTACGATTTTCGTGTCGCTGTAAAGATTCTGGCCTTTCACCGCAATGACTGCCTGTTTGTTTCCCACGGGACGCCAGGTCACTGAACGAACTGTCGGACCGAGGACATTGAGATACGAAGAGGTCAGCGGAACGGCTAAATCGTATCCGCTCACTTCAGTTTCGCCGCCCGGCGGGTAAGTGAGGCTGGTTCCCAAAGAGAGGACATGGCCAACCTTGGACCAGGGCCGGATCTCGTTTTCACTTGCGGTGGACAGCGAACCTGGATCGTACTTTCGCCAGTAGGCCTTTACGTCAACTGAGAAGTGCTCGGGTTTCCCGATTGGATCAGGCACATCTTCTTTGGGAAGAGAGACCACCGCAAACAATTGACGTGTACCTGGTGCAACCGATTTTCGTCCAAGCACAGGACGAAATGCCCATCCGAAGGTTATCTCGCCTGAGCGCGGGACAGACTGCCTTTGGAAGGAGATAGTGTCATTGTCGCGGAACATGTAGTACGTCTGTCCGCGTCGACGCTCTGAATATCCAACACTCACCATTTTTATGACCGCTGATCCTCCGAAAGCGTTCGACTTCGAGTTCAGGGCCACGGAGTTGTAGGTATGCTCCTGCGGCATGGCCGCGACGAGAGAAGGCTCCAGGCCATCCGCAGTGCACTCTTTCGCCTTCTTGCACCGCAATCTAATCTCGACTACCGCCGCCGCGTTCTCGGCATCACGCGGCGGATCTATTGTCACATTGAACCCAATCACAGCTTGAAGTCGCGGCTTCAACTCCGGGGTAAGCAATCGGTCCGAAAGCGACCGATCGAGCAGCATCTGGATATTAAAGATTTCGTAGGTGAGATCAACCTGCTCATTGAGCAGGTCCGACGCACTCATGCCGTATTGAAGATTTGTCAGCGCCGACGGAGTCGAGATTACATCCGGCACCGTGGGAGCTGAAGGCGTTATTCCCGGAGTCGTTGTCGCCTGCTTCGTGGAATCGGTGGTGGTGGGAAGAGTGGCGGGAGGCGTCAGGTTGCTGGTGGTGTCATGTTCATTCTGCAAAGAGGGGGTCCCAGGGCCCTGTATCGTAAAAGCTCGTGATGTTTCCTGTATTCGCGAGCCCTGGACAGTACCAATCGCCTTTGACAGTGCAGTCTGATCGATGACATTGATTCCTGCCAGCTGACCCTTCAGCCGCTCCAGCATAAGGTTGAGAGTGCGATTGTCGAACGCTTTGGGTGCTCCTACGGCGATTCCCCGCGCCTCGATCTTCGGCGCGGCAGGCGGTTCAGTGGATGATGGTTGTGCCGTGGCTTGCTCTGATTCCTGGGCAGGCACAGCCGACGGAGCCGGGACCGCAGGGACCTGAGGCGGTGCCGGTGGTTGCCCGGCTGCCCCAGGTTGCTGAGCCACAGCAGTTGCCTGCGTCTGCGGAGTGGCTTTTCGCGAGTCAGCCGCATAGCCGAATGAAAAGAGGAAAATGGAAACAAAAAGAAGACGAAGGCCGAGAGCGCGATGCATGATTACTCCGATACGCTGATCCGAGGCGCAGATGGCGACACACTGTATCACAGTTTCATCGCCTCACAATGGTAAGCTCGCCGGGATTTACAAATTCCGTAATTTGTTACTGAGTTGCCACTTACTCAAGATCTTGCGCGTTCTGTATATCAAGAACTGCGTTCTCGGTAACTGTTTGAAACAAACAGCGCCGGTCGCCAGCTTTGGCGCCCAGACTATGCCTCAGGAAGTCTTGTTGCACCTAAGTGCACCCATGTCTGCCTACCAGTTCGTCAGATTCTCCGTTCGCGATTGCTTCCGAATTGCCGACGCCTGTTTTCACGCTCAAGTGCCAAACCACTCAAGGTATGGAACAACACTTCTCTTATCGCCGGTGAAACATCTGCTGGGTAGCGGCAGCGTTCAAGGACAGCAGACAACGAGAATCGACCTTTGTGGTAAGTTGGCAGGCCACTGGACGCCAATACGGGTTGGGATAGCTTCCGGACGGACAGTAGGTGTCACGGCTGAAGAACTTTCTACGATTTCGTGATTCCAAATTCGTCGGACACACTCTGTCGGTCGAATTGCAACCGAGTTTCGCCAGCAATACTGAGTTAAGAAACTGCCGTCTGCGCCGGGCGACTTGACTTTAATTGGTTTTAACGTACGCTCGACTGCCAACATCTCTTTATCGGGCCCGCAAGATCCCTAGTTTTCACTCGACAGGACCATGAAAGACCGACAGGCTCCTATGAACGCTGTCATCTGAGCATTGGTTGGGGTGGGAGCGGCTTCGACGTAATCTGTAGTGACTCGGACCTCGACTACGATCTCATGTGCGACTTTTGTATCACTGGAGAATTGTTTGTTCGTGAGAATGCCCACGCAAAGTCGAATAACTTTGCGCCAGATGCCTTCACTGTGGTTTCTACAGAATCCCACGCGACGCACAAGTTTTCGGCGGCTGTGCCGGCACACTGGATCACACACGCGCTGATCCGACCCGATCGAGAAGACGTATTACTACCCGTTCCGCGCTGGGCCGGATGACGACCTTATCTCGCAGCCAGAAACCCTGCCACGTTTCAACCCTCGCGAGCGCGGATTGAGCTGCGTCTGTTCGTTTGTAACAAATCCAGGTCATGCCCCTCAATCTGCGCGTATCATGTTCTGTTTCTGCGTAATCTGCGCGAAGAAGGTGAAATGGCAGACCAAGTCCTCGACCGATTAAGGAGCTATGAAAACCTGGTTTGGGCCTGGCGGAAGCTGTTGAACGTCTATCGTCGTTCGGAACTTTGGTTTGATGAACTCGAATTAGCACGTTTCGAACTGCATTTAGACGCCGAACTAGAGTCTCTTGCAGAAAGCTTCTCTTCGGGTCACTTCACAACGCAGCCATTGCGGCCTTTGCCCCAGCCGAAACGTGACGCTGACGGGCACATGGAGGTCCGACAGTCTTTTTTCGTGAGCGTAAGAGATCAGCTCGCATGGCTCGCCTACATGAATGTAGTCGGTCCAGAGCTAGATTCGCAGATGCCGCCTTGGAGTTACGGTAACCGGCTGTTCCGGTCTTGGATTGTCCAACAAGAAGAGTCCCCAGTCCCGAAGTTCATCCCCGGTCCGTATCGAAATACTCGGGGACAGGTTTATAGACCATTCAAACAAGGCTGGCCGCTCTACAAGCGCCACGTCGTATTGACTCTAAAAAAGCTAACTCGTGCGCGTGTTCAAACGTTCGACGACAAAGAAGAACAACTGCTTGAAGCAGAACCAATACTCCAAAGATTTGATCGCTTAACGTATCTGCGCAAAGACTTTTGGAAGCGATATTCGACAACTGCTTTTTGGTGCGGTTTCGACATAGAAAAGTTTTATCCGTCAGTTTCGTTAACCGAAGTTGTCAAAGCCATGATGGCTAGATCGGAGAGCGCGAATGCAATCGGCTTGAAGCTTCTCACGTCTCTCACGCATTTCGATGTCGATCTAAAGGGGTGGAGCGCCTTCGATCTTGAGCAAATGCGTCTTTCTAAAGATGCAACAACCTTCGAGTCGATACCGACCGGACTGATAGCAGCGGGCTTTCTTGCAAACGTTGCGATGTTGCCAGTGGACGACTGGGTCATCACTCAAGTGACTCGCAGACAACTGGCTCACTTTCGTTATGTTGATGACCATATCGTCGTGGCCCCTTCATTTGACCATATGGTCAATTGGTTTTTCGACTACAGAGAGCGATTGAAAGAAGAACTCGGGTGTACCATCAACGAGAAAAAAACAGAACCCGCAAAGATCAGGCGATTTCTTAAGGGGCACAGCCAGAAAAGTAGAAGAATTGCCCGTAAGGCCTCCAAACTAGACCCCGAATTTCCGTCCCCCTTAATGACTAAGACGCTTGAGAAGGTCTCCGATCTTGCTCATACGAACTTCGATCTTCTCGACAGTGATGAGCAGAAAAGGGTGTTGCACGACTTGGAGCATTTACTGTTAGCACCATTACCGGAAGAAGAGCTTCCGCAGAAAACTCGGGTAACGTTCTCAGCGACTCTACTCGGCCGTTTGACAGTTCAGAGCGAGCGCAATGGTGGTCAACTCTTGGAAGCGATTTTGAAGCGCACCTCTCTCATTCGTGACGAGAAGAACCTGACCAAACAACTCAGAACTTTGCGGCAAAAGTCGGGTGTCTTCAATAAACTACAACTTCAGTTAAGACAAAATCAGAAAGAAATCAGAGAGACTTCGCTTTCGGTGCGAACGCTCCGCCAAAGCGTCGATGATGCCCAGTCAAGATCGTACCGCCGAACGGCTTCTGTGCTACTGAAAGCTCTCCGGCTACATCCCGAAAAACTGCGGATGTGGGAACGCGTTCTTGACTTCGCGCGCGGTGCCGGTATTTCAGCTTCTTTGATCCTCGACCCGCTGAGGAGCATCCGAAAGGAAAACAGGCTAGCGTCAGCGTTAATTGGTGCCCGGCTTTTCCAAGTGTTGACCACTCATTGTTTCATTTCGATATCGGATTGCTTCAATCCTTCGATCGAACTATCGCGGCGCATTGCGGCGGCACAATACCTATCAACGATCGATAGAACCACAAGACGAATGGGGCCAAAGACAAATTACTACTATGTCAGATCCGCAATGGATACCATTTCCGCTGCACTAGCGTTCGCGGCGACAGCAGCCCTAGCGAATCAGTTACCGTCGGATTTGCCGTTGAGAGTGCGCGACTCGCTTCGTCGCGCCTTGCGTCGTAGTTTCCGGGCGACTTACACCGACGGTAATCCGGAGACGATTTGGTGGATAGGCAGGAAATATGGTTTTTGGGGAGATCAAAAGCTCAAGGCCGCAGCACTGCAATCGGACCTAGATGCCCTGTCTGCGGACTCTCCCACCTCCTGGAAGATATGGCGTTTGTTGGGATTGGATGTTCCTGACCGAGCTTTGTTGGAAGTTGCCAAGGCAGAAGGGATTTCCAAGGGAGCAGAAGGGTGGATTGCTGAAGTTCTTCAGGGGAAACCTGCTCGCGTGATTCGACGTCTGACAGGATCTAGCGGTCGACTCGGGCGGGTCGCACGTTCAGTGTCAGCCAAGAGTCGTACTCACATCTCCCTTCCGGACTGGGTAAATTGGACGGCGTCCAACGACAGGAACCTGTTCGATCCTCGACTGTCGGAGTGGACTGCCTTAGAGATAACGCAACAGGTTCTATCCTGTGCGCGAAAAGAGCATGGCGAGAGTCTGATCGAGGCTGTTAGCAGCATCTTCAATTTTGGTGCCCCGAAACGTTGGATACAGCATGATGACGGTCTTTTGACTTGGGAAGGGTGGCACCAGTCGATGGCTACGGACTTGGTTCACTTGCGGGGACAACTCAAGCTTAGAGATATGAGAACGTTGCCGATGAGTTCTGACTACCCTGACATCGATGCTGAATACAGCTGCGTTCGGGCCGTTGCCGTGATTCTGCTTTCATTGCTTCGGAGAGATTATCGCTTGCCTAACGCATTGCTTTCTACCGGTTATCAAGGATTGCTGAATGGAGCGTTAATCCGGCATGTCCAGAATCGGCCTTGTTCATCGCGAACGATGGCAATTCTTGAATCCTGTCTAATGGATCGCAGCGTTGAAACTATGTGGCTGCAACTCGACGAAGACGAACGAATTGAACAGGATATTGTCAGGGACGTGCCTCTAATCCAAACACTGGACGACTTGAGCGAACAAATGAAGATTGCGCAAAGTGTGCTATTGCGCTATCAGATGACGGTTTCTGCACATGAGCCAAGGCAACTCGTGCCGATTGCCCTGGAGCAGTTCACACATGCGAATTGGAGGCCCCAGGGTTTGCAAGTAGAAGTGGATGGGGATGAGGCCGAATGAGAACTGATCTGCGTGGCGAACTCAGGGTTTGCATCCTGCAGACCAACTGTGCTCCGTTCTTTTGGCAACTCGCTGCTGCCGACAAGGCAATTTATGAAGATCAGCTCTGGTCTTACGTGCGTGGGTGCATAGCGGCATTGCGACTGACGCCGGACTGCCCCGACATTGTACTTCTCCCAGAGTTGGCGCTTCCTTTTTCTCGGGTTCCTGACCTCGAACGATTCGCAAAGCAACTGGCATTGATAATTATTGTCGGTCTCGACTACGTCATCGGTCCCAATGGTCGTGACGTGACAAACGAAACGTATGTCTTGGTCCCCGATAACTGGCGCACAAAAGGATTTGGCCACTTCTGCCAGAGAATTAAGGTTGGCAAGACCTACCCTGCTCCCAAGGAAAAGGAAATACTGCAAGCGCGCGGCCTGGTCTTCAAGCAAGATCCGACATATTACCTGTTCGACGGCGTCGACATTGGGCGATTTGGCGTTGCAATCTGCTATGACCTCATGGATCTTGAGCGTTCTGCGTTATACGCCGGAAAGATCCAGCATTTGTTTGTGGTTGCGTACAACCAGGACACACAGTCTTTTTTTCACATCAGCGAGGCGCTTTCTAGGGTCATGTTCTGTAACGTCGTCATTTGCAACACCGGCCATTATGGCGGTTCAGTCGCGGTAGCACCGTATTATGTCCCATGGAAGCGCACGATATACAAGCACGAAGGCGCCTCGTTGGCTACTTCCCAGGTGGTGACCCTGCCTGTACGTGATCTGGTGGAGGCTCAGCAAGGGACCCGCAAAAAAGTCCCAAGGGACGGGGAGGAGTTCTTGTTCAAGAATCCACCTCCTCAACGGCAGCAACGACTTCATCTGATCGAGAAACAGAAAACGATTTGATGCATAAACGTGAGCGAATCGGTTCAGACTCTCACGACTAAGGCCCAACAGAAACTCGATGCAAAAATAGCTGCACTAGTATAGTGTCCCAGTGATAACGTAATCGTGCTTCGACCGTCTATTTGGTATGACGGATAATCGAAGCTTGCTCAAACTGATTCCCGAACAGAGAGAAGACTTACAACGCTGGGCGCAGT
>Ga0073928_10004924_pt1 | contig 19158 bp, 27 predicted proteins | sample PaiPotPPA55metaG_FD_76969 | JGI IMG/M metagenome (GOLD analysis project Ga0073928, IMG submission 76969) | Iron sulfur acid spring bacterial and archeal communities from Banff, Canada, to study Microbial Dark Matter (Phase II) - Paint Pots PPA... ... | reverse complement strand
GCCTTCGACAGACGGACCGCCATCTCGGCCGAAATGCTGCTCTTGCCGCTCACGAGACTCTCGAGCGCCTGGCGGGTCACGCCGAGCACCTTGGCACCCTCCGCGACGGTGAGATTGAGAGGCTCCAAACAATTGATTCGCACAGATACGCAGGGATGTGGCGGGAGTTTCATCGGCATAGTTTGGAACACCACTCGAATTCGCGGATGCCGCAACGCACCGGTTCGACGCTAAGAACGGGAATGGAGGCAAGCACTTCTACGGCATCACTCCCTGCACGAAGGTGGCGGGCGTCACGATAGGAATGCCGCGGAATGGATTGAGGACAATCAGATCGGCATCGCCTGGCACGATGATATCGGCGTGGCCGTGGATCGCCAGGTCGAGAAACTTGTCGTCGGTTGAATCGCGGCACACCGCAATCCGTTCGATGATCGTCACTAGTTCGGCCCCCGCCAGCAGTCTTTTCAAGCAATCGAGCGCAGCCGGGGCAATTAGCGTCGCGAGACGCGACCGGGCCAAAATCTCCAAGAGCTGTCGTTCCGTAGCGCTGCTTGACGCCGCTTAAGAGAGTGTATTGGCATAGACTGCACGCTCCCGGACGTTAACTCTACTCTTGGGAGTGTTCCATATGTCCGAGTCGCTGGCAACGGGCTAGACAGAATGTGCGGCTATGGCTGGGTGTGAGTTTTTAGCTAAGCAAGTCTGAACCCGACCGACCAAAGACCTTGGTGGATTCTCCGAATGGTGCCTATATAGTCTCCCATGTAGGAGAGTATGAGACCGCTTAGGAGAGATAAGATGAATGGCTTAGCCTATCCGTCGACCCGGTACGACCCTTCACCTCTGGTCGATCTCGCGACAAAAGAAGCGCGCGACCGGCTGAGCCCATCGGCACTCAAAGCGTTTTTCAACATTGTGAATCGATGGAGTGTGCGGGACGAAGATGCGCGCCAACTCCTCGGCGGCGTCACCAATGGCCCATACTATGAAATGAAAAAAAACCCAGAGACGCGCACGCTCGATGTCGACACGCTGGTGCGAGTCTCCTATCTCATTGGCATCTTCAAGGCGCTAAACATTCTGTATGGGGAAGCGCTGGCGGATGAGTGGGTTCGTATTCCGAACACCAATCGGATTTTCGGTGGCATGTCGCCGCTCGAGTACATGATGAAGGGCGGCGTGCCGACTATGCAGACCGTTCGGCGATTAGTCGACGCCCGACGTGGCGGCATGTGACCGTGCTCCCGGCAACAACCGGGCTGTTTCGGCGGAACGATACGCACCGACTTATCTCGTCGAAGTACGCCGGCGGCGGCGATAGTGTTCTTGGGCGGATTGCTGACGATCGCCGGCATTTGGACGACGTCTTTGAGCTGGATGGCGCGACGAATGACCGCCTGGTGGCGGAGAACGAGCTGCTGCCCGGCATCGGCGTCCACGAGTTGGTGTTTGGCGTTCCGTATTATCGGATCGTCAACGCGGCCTTCACGCACGCACATCCTAATGGAAGTCGGTTCAACGGTCCCGATCGTGGAGGATGGTACGCCGCGTTCGCGATCGAAACGGCGCACGCGGAAGTCGCGTTCCGCAGGGCGGTGCAGTTGGCCGAAATCGATCGCTTCGAAGACGACGTGACGTTCGACGATTATCTCGCCGATTTCAGCGGCGAGTTTCACGACCTGCGGGCCACGATTCTCCACGCTGAGTGTCTTGATCCGCAGAGTTATGTGCATTCCCAGGCTTTGGCGGAACGACTGCTGGAGGCCGGCTCTGGGGGTATCGTGTATCCAAGCGTGCGCCACGCCGGCGGAACCTGCCTCGCTTGCTTTCGACCCACGCTGGTCATGAATGTGCGAAAGGAAAACACATATCGATTCTTGTGGACGGGCACTTCGAGCCCACTGATCGAGCGGGTGGATACGCATGGCTAAAGGTTAAGCGCGCCGCGCAATTTCGGATCGCGGCACGGCGTAAAAACCCCTCAAGGAAGTATCGATGATGAGCAGTGCCACGCTCACCGGCGCCGCAGCCATCGCTGCGATGCGGCTGGTTGTACGCCCGCGGTCCGAGCGCAGCCGGAGCAATTAGCGTCGCGAGACGCGGCCGGGCCAAAACCTCCAAGAGCTGTCGTTCCGTAGCGCTGCTTGACGCCGCTTAAGAGTCGGCGCGGCGCTCACCGGCGCAGCGATCAGCGCTGCTATACGGGTGATGGCGTGCCCTTTGTCGAACCAAAAATCCCACAGCATCGCCAGCACTATCATTATCAGCGGGGTCATCAGAACCAGGAGGATAGACCAACCCGCCCAGCCGAGATCTTCATAGAGTGGGTCGCTGAGAAGCTCGTAGCCGAACCAAAACACCTCGCCACACAGGACCCCTACCAATGGCCACACTAATAACCGGAGTAGTCGATTGATCGTCATCGTTTGCCTCTCTGGGCATCACGGGAGAGGTGCGAGCATCAGTTGGTGTCAGCGACGTAACGTCGAACGTTGATCTGGTCACCGCGCAGGTGCACCTGGGCGAGGTCGTAGGCCATTTACATCCCGAGCCAGGTTTCCGGCGAGCTGCCGAACGCCTTCGAAAGACGGACCGCCATCTCGGCCGAAATGCCGCGCTTCCCGTTCACGAGATTCTCGAGCGCCTGGCGCGTGACGCCGAGCGCCGTGGCACCTTTGGCAACGCTGAGATCCAGCGGCTCCAAACAATTGAGCCGCACGGATACGCCGGGATGTGGGGGAGTCTTCAGTGGCATGGTCTAGGTTCTAGCGGTCGCCAGCGAAATAAAAGGCTATCGCCGCAGTGGTCAAGGCGACGGTTGGCACAAAGATGGTGGCCACCAAGTCCTTTATTGTTTCGACGGGGAGAGAAGATGCCCATGCCATCGCAATAAATGAGGCGATTTCACAAAAGATGAGGATGATTAACGCGACGGCAATGCCAACCCGCGCCCACTCACGCACCTTTGCGGGATCAAAATCAGTAACAGCGGATCGAGAGAGCCTGCGGATTGTGACGTGAGAAATAGTAGGAGCGCCATCGGGCGCTCCTTCATGGTGCGGTTCTAGATTCGTCATTTCTAGGGGTCGGATAGCTCTTTGACGGAGCCGTCGGGTTCCCGGAACTGAACTCTCGCTCCCTTGGCGGACTCGGTGGCAATCAGTTCGGCAATGCTAAGGGCGCGGCTCACAGTTTCCGCTACGCTTTCGTCGCGATGGCCGCGAATGGTTTCGAGTGCCTTCAGGGCTTCGCCCTTCAGTTTGACGGCCATTTCGGTCATGCGACTCTCCACAAAAGTATTATGGTTTGCCGGAATCTACCATCATATGGGACGTCTGTAGCGGGTTTTGTTCTGCTGAATCTGTGTCAGCTCATCGGCTTCGGTCAGCACTCGATCCGCCGGGGTCCGCAGCTTGGCCCCGCCGGATGCTGGCAAACGCCATGTTCTGGTCACCACCGACAACGCCGGGGTCCTCAGCGGCCCTCTTGGTCCTCCTCATCATCAGCCTGTTCTGGTCACCACCGACAACGCCGGGGTCCACAGCTGAGCACAAAGGTGGCAGCGACGACGATCAGTTCTGGTCACCACCGACAACGCCGGGGTCCACAGCCGCGGTGCGTGCCTCACCGCGCGCTTCCGCGTTCTGGTCACCACCGACAACGCCGGGGTCCACAGCCTGATGACGAACAACCCGCTGATTCCGCCGCAGAAACGGCAGATTCTCCCCGAAATTTTGAGTGCTGATCCCGGCCCATAGCTGGGCTACCGCAGGATTTTGGCGTCGCCGGCCTCTGACGAGGCTCGCTTGGCGCCTTACGACGGCCCAGAACGGTCGCCGAACTCTGAGATATTCCGCGGGCCAAAATGATCTTGGCCGCGTTGATGTCTGCATTGGCTTCATGACCACAGGCGACACACACGAAGATCGCCTGAGATCTGCGACTATCCTTGTCGACGTGGGCGCACGCAGCGCAGGTTCGACTGGTGTTACGCGGGTTCACCGCGATAAGCGTGCCGCCGCGCGCGGCGACCTTGTAGGTCAAGAGCGCGCGGAATGCGTGCAGTGAAAGATCGAGCAGTGAGCGGTTCAAGCCGGCCTTGGCTCGGACATTGCTGCCGGGTTCATCGACGGTACCTTTTGCCGACGCCGTCATGTTGGCGACGCGAAGATCCTCGATGACAATCAGCCCATATTTCCTGGCGAGGTCCGTCGTAATGGCGTGAAGCCGTCCCTTTCTTCGCGCGGCAGTGCGGCGTGTGTGCTCGGACAGCCGGCGCTTGCGCGCGGACCGCCGCCGCGAGCCGCGCTTGCATCGTGCGAGCTCGCGCCGAAGACGTTTCTCACGCTGGGCGATTCTTGGTGCGGTGCGGGCAAGCGAGAGGGTTTCACCATCGGACGTGGCAAGTGGAATCGCGACGCCAAAATCAATGCCGACGGCGGCAGCCGCCGGCGATCTATCAGCAATCTCGATCTCACTCGAAATGCAAATAAACCAGCGGTCTCCTTCGCGAACGACATTAGCGGTCTTTGGCCTTCCGCGAATCTTCCTGTGTCGAACCCATCTTACTCGGCCGAACTTCGGCAAGCGCACACTATCCTGACCGAAAACGACGTTGACGAAATATCCTTTCGGCCGGGCTTTTCCTTGGACAAAAACGGGCAAAGCGAATGAGTTGTTCTGATCAGCACGCCGCGGTGTCGGATAGCGAGCGCGCGAGGCAAAGAATGCGTCGAACGCTTTGTCAAGATCACGAACCGCCGCCATCAAGATGTCGGCCGGAGCATCCTCGATCCACTTGAATGCCGCGCGAATATCTTTTAGTTCGCGGCCTTGTCGAAATGAATTGAACCTAGAATCGCGTCCATGGGGATCGGTACCAACCGCGCGGCCGTACCACTCGCGCTGCTGAAGTGCGGCGTTGTAAACGTGACGCACGGCCGCACACCACGACGACATCCGCGCGGCTTGCGCAGCCGTCGGCCGCAGCCGGAACTTATATGTGCGGATGATCTTCATTGGCGGCTCGTCAATTCTCGGGCGCTGCCCCGGGCTCGATGCGGATCGCCTCGAGTTCTTCGGCGGAGAGTTGGTGTTCCATCGGAGTCAGCGCTGAGAGGGCGAGCAGGATCTTGGCGGCGGTGGCCTCGATCGATGACACGTCAGCAATCACACTAGCCACTCGCTGCCGGCCGCGCTCAGCGAGCGTGTCGAGGTATGTGAAACCCTCGCAAATCGGGCACCGACCCGCGGGCATCACGTCGCCGGCGGACAGCGCGAGCTCGCCGATCGGTAATACCTCAGCGGGACTAATTAGTTCATCGCAATTGAAGCAGCGGACTCGCTCGAATCGAGGGGTGTCAGTTATGGTCGGCACGGTTCTGACCTCCGACTGAGGGGGGTTAGAGCAAGTGGCCGCGGCGGTGCTGAAACATCGCCGCGGTCGCGCCTCGCGAGGCGAGGAAGATGCGGGTTCTCCTGGTGGTCACCGGCAAAGTGGGCCGGTTTTGTTCTATCTGGTGGAGTGTTGCATACGAGGGAATCAGTTGCAACCGTTTCTAAGAGTCCGGGCGCCGAATCGAAGGAATGGGTGGCTCAGTTGAAAGCTCTACAAGGCCCCCGCCAATCGAAAAAGAAGAAGCAAACGCACACGATAGAGGTACGGCAGGCAGCCAAGAAATACCTTGCGAAAGCGTATCCTTGGGGATACAACGATTTGTGATTGAGGTCCGTGAAACTGAAATGTTCTCCGCTTGGCTGGGAGCCTTGCGGGATCCGCGTGCGAAAGCTCGTGTCGCCGCGAGGGCCGCAAATCGTCGTCCTGCTCTGCGGCGGGAACAAGTCGAGCCAAGCCCGGGATATCAGCCGCGCTCTCAAGATGGCAGGCGAATTGAAGGAGTAAACATGGCGATCAAAACACGGGCGTTTGATGCGGCGATCTACCTCGACAGTGATCAAGCGACCGCCGAATACCTCACAAGCGCGCTCGAAACCGGGGATGCATCGTTCATCGCCGACGCGCTTGGCGTCGTCGCGCGCGCAAAGGGAATGGCGCAGGTTGCGAAGGAAGCCGGGCTCGGTCGAGAGAGTCTGTATAAAGCCCTGCGCGAGGGTGCCAACCCCGAGCTATCCACAGTGCTGCGCGTTGTTCATGCGCTAGGTCTGCGTCTCACCGCGTCGCAGGCGCCTCAGTGAGGATGGGCGATGTTTCGCGCGATGCAGGCCGCGGCGACCACCTAGATCATCTCCGCGCACCCTCGCGCGCCATCAGCGCCGCCTGCGCACGGTTAACCCGAGCGAAATAATCTCGGCCGAGCGGCGGAGTGTGCGAATGATAATAGGCAACGGCGACGTCCAGACGTCCCGCCTCGCGCCAATAGAAAAGTAGAATCGCGGCAGCCGCGCGAGCGTTCGTGCAGTCGTCGTCGCGAACAGCGCGGCGAGTGGCATCCAAATCGGCAAACCCAAAATACGCCTCGAGCGAGGGGAGCCAGGTCGAGTTGATCTGAAACGTGCCGAAGTCGTAAGTCCCGTTCGAATTATGGTGAGCAACACCTGACGCCCCTCCTTCAACCCGTTGAATTGCGAACATCGTGTCGGCTGGAATCTGATACGCAGTAGCCGCAGCCGCGATGCAGGCGGCAGTGACGGGCCCGAGGATCACGGCAGAAGCATCCCGCGCACGAGCTCGTCGAGCCGCGTCCAGGTCGGCAGCAGCACAAAGGCCGCCGCAGCGTATACTGTGCCGAGCGGCGCCACGAGATAGCGTCGCCGGCGCCGCAGTAGAAGCCCAACCCCGACATATCCGGCCCCGAAAACACCGCCGAGACCGATCACGGCAAGCGCGCCAAACAGGCCGAACCACGCACCCAGCAGCGCAGTCATTTTCACGTCACCCCAGCCGACGCCGCCGCTCCGTCCTCGCGCACGTCGGATGCTGGCGAAGGCAATCGGCAAAACTGGCAGGAGCGTCGCACCGGCGAGCGCATGCCAGGGCCGCGAGACGAGAGGCGCCGTCGCGACGGCCGCCCAGGCGAGCGCCAGCGCGGTCCCGCCGAGGGTGAGCGCGTCGGGGAGCGTGCGGTGTCGCGCGTCGGTGACCGCGAGCGCGGCGAGTGTGACGGCGATTGCCACACATCCGGCGAGGCGGTTGGTCGTGATGTCGAGGGTCGGCAGCACAGTAATCTGCGAGCCGCGGGTTATTACTTTGGCTGCTGCGTCGCGGGCGCCGCTGCAAACATTTTTTTCCAGTCTTCGGCGGCCTGGGCCTGCTGTGCCGCGATTTCTTCTTTCACGGCTCGCACGAGTCCCTGTCCGATCCGGTAGCCGGTGTTGTCGGTGCCCAGACCGATGATGAGCAGTACCAAGAGCGCTAAAAGCAGCGTGTTGATACTCAGCGCCACAATGAGAAATCTGGGAAACCAGGTGGGAATGGAAGGTGGAGTGTTCATGGGGCCTCGTGTTGGGTGTTGGCGGGGGGTGGCGGCAGCGGCAAAATAACAACCTTGCTGGCCATGTGATCCGGCCGAGCTCGCTGGCGCGGCGCTTCCGCACGTCGATCATCGTCGTCGTGCCGATCGGCGCCGTCGTCGGCGTCGCGCGGAAATTCGAGCGCGCCGACGCGGCGCGGAAACGCGCGGTCACGATCTCGGCGCCGCGAGATGATGGGGCCGGTGGAGTAAGTGACTATGGCCGGCTCCGCGCCCTCGACGCGCGAGGGCGCCGGTGTCGCCGCGGCCGCAGCAGTCGGAAGGTCGTATGTGCCGTCGATGTGTTGGACGATTTCTACGTCGCCAGCACGGAGCGTTGTTGGTTGATCGCCGGCCGAAGTTAAGTGTTCGAGGAGCAGGTTGGTGTCGCCGGCGATCACGTCGACGCCGCCGTCACCAGTCTCGACAATCAGCACGGTCTCAGCACGCGAGACATGCCGAATGTCGCGATTCGTTGCGCGGTCGACGAGCTCGAAGCCGTCACTCGCCGCGGTCACAAGAGTGTCGCCCGATGCCGCTGCCGGAAACGCCAGCAGCAGCGCAGCGCCGGCGAGGGCGCTTCTGACACACGCAGATGTCACGAAGCGCCCCTCCCGCTCACCAATGCGCCGGCCCAGGCCGCCGCCCGCCGATCACATGGCGGAAGACCCCACATTGTGTATGAATGTCAGCAATGAAGCGATCTCCGGTAAATTGGCCGCTGAATGGAAATCCCAGTGCCTCGCCTCGGAATGAACCGTCGGCGGCGACAGAACCATGGACCTTCCAAGTGACACCGCCGGAGCCGTTGCCCTCGACGGTTCCGCGAATAGCTGCATGATCGACCACGAGGTTCATGGTGATAGGTGAGAAGCACCAACCATTCACCGGAGGTCCTTGGCCTTGCCATTCACCATCAAACCCGCCGCTCTGCGCTTCCGCGCTCCCGGCACAAAAGCTCACCGCCGCGACCACAAATGCAAACAGATACTTCCTCATCTTTCGTCCCTTTCTCTAAATCTCAGCGGGGTTCAGGCCCCGCCTGAACCCCTGCCCGTCTGGCGAAGACGGGGGTAGCAAAGCGCAACCCGAGCCACAGGGACCCGTCTGCAAGGAGCGCAGCGCAGCGGAGCGACTGAAGATGGGTGGGCGCAGGGTTGCGCGACGCGAGGTGGCAGAGCCCCTTAGCAACAAGTGACGAAGCCATCGCCGCAGGCGATCCCATATCCCCACGGCTGGCAGGCCGAAGCAAAGTCGTTTCCTGTGGTGGGTTTTGGGAGAGTTTCATGAGGGTTTACTGGCCGCCGGTGCCCCCCCCCCCGCCGCCACCCCCGCCCCCGCCTCCGTCGTTATTGTTCTGTGAAACACACGGTGCACTCTCGTACAGGCCGGGCGCGAGGTTTTGGAGGCTGGCAAAAGCCAGGCCGCCGCCTGCGGCAATCTGGGCAGCGGTTGCGCCGACCCCAGCGCCGCCCGGCCAAATGGCAAGGCTGTTGGTCGGGCTGGTCGACACAAGCGTAGCGGGGAGGCACTGGGTTCCGCTTTGAACCGCGAGCGTTCCCATGACGGTGGGCGTTGGCGGCACCGTCTGTGCCGCCTGCTGGATCAACTGTCCTGAGGTCAACCCGCCGATCGTCTGAGCGGTGATCGCGGAGTCGGCGTTGTTCGCGAAATTGGCATTTTGCGAGTTCGTGGCATTCTGCGCGTTCATCGCGTTCGCCGCAAAATCGGCCGTACTCGCCGGCGGTTTCGTCCACCCGATGATCGGATGAGTTGTACCGGTCGAATCGTGCGCTTCGGCAGGGGAAGCTGCCAGCCCGACGGCCAGCAATCCAGCAACCGCGAGAGTGACCAGAGCGGTGTGGTGTTTGAAATGAGACATCTTAGCCTCCAAGCGTTTGGATAGTGTCATTTTTGAGTGTTCCTATTCTGACGTGCTCGCGCTATGCGTGCAACGGGTTTCGGCATCGGGAATATCCGGGGTGTTGGACCCGGTTCGGTTGGATAGATCGACGGCCGTTGGCCGTCTGGCAGCGCCGGATGCAGGTGTGCAATGGCCGACTTCCACTTTGGTATTTCGTGAGAAAGCGTGGTCGGAGCTGCGGTGCTGGGTGGTGGAATCATATTGTCCGGACGTAACCGTCCGTACTCTCGCTCGAGGCGAAATCGAGCAATGAGATCATCGAGGCGCCGCGGCGCGTCGTCAGCAAGACGCTGCCGAAACAGAACCCTGCCGCCGGCGAGAAACAGCATGGCCTTCGACGGCGGCTCGTCGTGAAAGATCGCGAAGGATTCACGACCGTTCCGCAGAAACGCATAAAAGAAGCGCCGCTCGGTCATTGGCAGCGAGTGTAGTAAGAAATTTCAGCGTTGTTGGGGGTCGGGCTGAACGTGCCGTTGTTGTCAGTGACGATCATGTCGACAGTCCAGGTGCCGTCGCCATTGTTGGTCGCGAAGGTTTGAAAGTTCGAGAGGAGATCGCCATTGGCATCGCCCGCGACTTTGGTGGGTTGCGTATAGATCTGGGGTAAGAGTCCGTCGGGACAGGATGGTTGCGGAACGACAGAGCCGTTCGCCGTGATGTCGGAATTCTGAAGACTCTGAGAAAGCCGCCGTCCCGTGCTGGTCGTCGAGCTCAGCAACACGTCGCGCGTATTGGTGAGCTCGTGCTGATTCACATCGATGTTGGCGTGCATGGTGTTGGCCTCGGGCACACCAGTATTGAACCGGTTGAGAAACGGGCTGAGCGTGTTGTTCGCGGAATAGAACGAATCGCAGGCGACGTGTCCGGGCGTGAGCGTGACCCCTGGCGCATTGAAGGTCGCTAGCGGAATCGGTCCATAAGTCGCGCGCGCGCCGCGGAGGTTGGTGGGGTCGAGGTTGGAGATATAGCCTCCGCCGGCATAACCGGCCGCGAGCGCAATGTTGGCCGCGCGGAGCTCGTTGAGCGGCGTTCCGCCGGTCGAAACGATCAAGGGATGAATTTCGTTCGGCGCAGGTTGTGCGATGACGAGCTGGTAAGTCTGCGCTGACGGTCCGATCGCATTGAAATTCGGACTGATGTAACCCTGGGCTTGCAAGGTGGCGATCGGCACTGTCGTGGGCTGAGCGGCTGTTTGCGCCAGCAGTGTCGCAAAGTTGGCGATCTCATAGCTATTGGCGCCCTGACATAGCTGTGCGAGTTGTCGGGCAGTCACGGCGTCGAGGTCGTCTTGTATGGTCTTGTTGTTCAGGGCCGCGATCGTCGGGAGCGCGATCAAGATCAGGCCCGTGGCGAGGATGTAATCGAGCGTGCTGAAGCCACGTGTGCGCCGGCGAATGGTGGTGCGCGTCATCGGGTCCTCACTGGAGAGAAGTGACATAGACGGGTGTGCCGTCCGGGAGCGGCACGGTGATCGACAAGGTGGAGTTGCCGTCGTTGGCGGATTGAAACCGTCCGCCGGCGACGATGCCGGCGCCGAAATCGCCCTGCGCGCTGCTGGCGACCGCCGCCGCGAACTGGCCGCCGAAGGTCAACGGAAGATCCCCGGTCGGATGCGTGATGACGACGTGGTTGATGACTTCCGACGACCACGGGGCGGCCTTCCGATACCCGAAGGGCAGGGCGAGTTGATTGTCGGCGATGGTGCCGGAGAATGCGGTCCCCTGGGCAACCGCGAATTCCACCGCCGCGAAGTGGTACAGAATGAAATTTGGCGCTAGCGCATGGAGGGCCTGGTCCTCGAAGACGGCCGGCCGTTGTTGGTAGGCGGGCGGCAGGCTGGCATGGCTGATGGCGGAGCTAGCGAGTAGCGCCGTGAGATATGTGAGAAGCATGAGACTGCCCTCGATGCGCTTTCAATGGGGGATGGTGAAGGTCACGTCGTTTCCGCCGACGGTGCCCTGGCCCGCGACATTGCAGGCGGTAGTGGCGGCGGTGACGCTGATTGGGAGGGTCTGGTCGGCGCCATTGATGGCGATCGCCTGCGCGCCGCCTTGCGCGCCACCGGTGAACGGCAGGGCCGAGACGCGTGTGCAGGATTCGTTGGGCAGGCCGCCGAACGAGATGGTGGCGAGCTGGCCGGCGCCGGTGACGTTGACCGGTCCGCCGACGGCATTGACGAGGGGGGGAGCGTTGCCGACGACCATGCCGGGAGGGGCGGCGTTGTTGTCGATGATGGTTTGGGTCAGATCGCCGGTGCCGAAGCCATTGGGATCGGAACCCCAAAGAGACCTGGTTGCGCCATAGAGTTGGTTGTACTGAGCGAGGATGTCTGCCTGGTTGGTCTTGGCAATACCCAGCTCGTAGGCGGCGCCAACGCCGGCGATGAAGGCGATGAACAGCCCCGTCCAAATCACATAGTCCAAGGTCGAGGCACCACGGGTGCGGCGGCGCGGCGATGGGTAGTGAAGCCGCGCAGTCAATTTGGTCAGCGTGGTTGTGGAAGTCATATTCATAAGGTGTCTCCGAGGTTGGTCATGAGTGGGGGTCGATCAAGGTGCTGGCGGCGGCCCGCCGCCGAGATTGAGGGCGAGCGAAAAGACCGCGAACAGCAAATAAAAGGTGAATGCCACGATCCAAATATTGGCGCCGATTGTCACCCGGTTGGTGAAGCGGTCGAGGTTCTTCGCAGCGCGAACCTGGGAGGCGTCGGCGAGCCGATCGAGCTTGTCGGCGAAGCTGTCGAGGGTCGCGTATCGCGTGATCTCGAGGATCGACCGCTCATCTGGAAAATTCAGATTGGCGAGGCGGAAAGCGTCTCCGAGATTGAAACCTTCTGCGACGTAGTAGCGAGCCGAGGCCAGCCGGTGGCGCAGCCAGGGGCTCGCAAGGGGTGCAAGGCGGTCGAGGGCGTCGCGGTCGTTCAAGGTCGCGGCGTGCTTCAGGGCCGCGAGGGTCGCGAGAGACCGGGCGGCCATGCGGTCGCGGTAAAGCGCGAAGGGCGGCAGCCGGTCGAGGCGGGTGCGGAGCTCTGAGACCCAGCGGGGGCAGGCCCAGATGTAGCCGACGATGGCCGCGATGATTCCGATCAGGATGGGAGCGGCGGTATAAGTGGCCGCGGTGGAGACGTACCAGAAGGATTTGGCGAGCGGCGTCCAGGTCTCGAATGGGAATATGGCGGCCAATTTGTCGAGCGACGTGAAGCGCGCGAAGATGCTGAGCACGAAGGTCGCGGCGACGACGATCAAGGGATAGCCGAGCTTCAGGAGCGCCAGGCCGCGCGCGGCGGCTTCCTGCTCGAGAAACCTCTTTAGGCGTAGCAGCATCGGGATCAAGCGCTGGGAGCTCTCGCCGGCGTCGATGATCATCCGCTCTTCGGCGGGGATGCTGGATCCGAGGGCGTCGGCGAGGGAGCGGAGCCGCGCGGTGGCGATCCAGTCGGTTGCAAGCAGCGCGGTGTTGCGGTTGGGGTCCTTACCCCCGTTGGATTCGATCTTCTGAAGGTCGGTGAGAGCATCGACGATGCTGACGCCGTTGGCGAGAAGATCGGCGAGGAACTCATAAATCGCGATGCGCTGGGCGCGGCTGGGGGGTCTGCGGTTGAGACGGTCTCGAAACGCGCTGAGCTCGGCCGCGATCGGCAGTGACGTCAGGCGGTCGCGGAGGGTGTCGAGAAGAGGGAAGGAGGAGAACATGGCTTTACTCGGCGGCTGTGGCGGCCGCGAACGCGGGATGCCCGCCGGCAAAGAGCGGTGCTATGCGGTTCGGGTCGATGCGCTCGATGCGCGTCTCCACGTCGTCAGGGTCGATGAGACCGTGGGAGACCTTGGTGAGTGCGTGATGGATCATGGGCCTGCCCGAGCACTCGTCGATCCAGTAGGCGTCGGCGCGGTCAAATTGGTCGGCGGCGACAAAGCGCATGTATTGCTCGTCGGGCAGGAGGACTTCTGCTGCTAGCGTCCGGCCGGTGTAGCCGGCGGCGCACCGAGCGCAGCCGCGCTTGTTGCGGCCGCGGGCGTGGCTCAGATCGATGCCGGTGGCGTCGAGCCGCCGCCGGAGCTCGTGGGTGTGGGTGCTTTGTGCGAGTGGATGGGCGCAGGCTTGGCAGAGCACGGGTAATAGGCGCTGCGCGGCGAGGCCGATGATGTTCTCGGGGTCGGCATAGAGCCAGGTACCGACACCCCAGTTCTTCAAGCGTTTGAGAATGGCGGTGGCGCGCTTGGCGTGAATCGTGCCGAACACGGGGTTGCCGCGGAGGACGGTGTCGAATGCCTGCTCGACGACGATTGGGTCACGGATCTCGCCATAGATCGTGACATTGCTGTCCGAGCGCAGGTCATACATGGCGGCTTCGAGGTAGCGGTCCCGGCGCTCTTGGGGTGTCTTGGTCTGCGGGAGGGATATTTGCGCGGCGCCGGGGATGTGGATTTCCACGGGGTCCTCGATCGTGAGTATGCGTTTCTCGCTGTTCGTGATGAGGTTGAGGCGGTTGGCGAGGACTTGGAGGGACTTGGTCTTGCCGCTGTTCATGATGCCGGCGATGAAGGTGATGCCATCCGGTCGCCGCAAAATCTCGTCGAAGTCGGCGGCGTGTTGGGGCGAGTAGCCGAGTGCCAGAAGGTCGGTCGCGGCGTCGGCACCAGCCTCGAGCTTGGCGAGACGGATGGCGACGTAGCGGCCCTGCGCTTGGCCGCCATAGGCGATAGGGACGTAGGTTGCCCGGAGCGATTCGGTGCCGGTGGGGAGCGGCGCCTTGTGGCGCGGGATTCGCACCGATTGGAATCGGTGAGGCTGCGGCCCCTCGCCGCCCAGGTCGTTCAAATTGTATAGGGCGTTCGCCACGCGGTTGGCGACCGACGCCGTAAGTTCGTATTGTGGGGTGGCGATCAGGACACCGTGTATGCGGTAGTCGATCAACGCTGAATTGTGAAAAATCCTGATATGGACGTCCGTTGCGTCGCGTTGGTGGGCGTCTGCGACGATGCGGAACGCAAGCTTCTGGATTTCTTCCTCGCTGCGCTCCTCGTTGGGTGTCGTTGTGACCGCGCCCGAGTGCAGGCGGTTCATCGCGATCATGTCGACTTCGTTGGGCTGGGCTCGAAGAGTCGGGATGCCGGATATCCCGCGGCGCGCTAGCAGCGCGGCATCGTGTTTCACTGCGAGCACATTGCGGTCGCGGGCGTGACTCTTTGCCACGAACCAATCGCCGCTCTCGTAAATGGCGATGGCGTGCTCGGCGTTGGGATGATGGAGCGGTCCGCCGGCGCGCGTCAGCAGCGCGCCAAGGTCGCCTTTAATGGCGCTGTCGATGAGTGCTTCGAGGGTCACCTCGGTTAGTCCTCAGTAGCGCGGCGCGGCGGGGGCCGGGCGTGCGACTGCCGCAGGTGCCTCTGCGGTGGGCGCGGCCGGCGGCGTAAAATTCTCCGCCGCGAGCGCCGGCGGGAGGACGAGTGCGGAGGAGGTGACCGATTCGGAGGCGTCGTCGGCGAGCGGTAGCGCGTGCTTGCGGCCATGGGTGTTTACTGTGACGCCGAAAGGCGTAATGGAAACGACGGAAGCGCCGGTCGGTAGGTGGTCGCCGGTGTGGATGATGAGGTCGCCGTCGCTGGGCGTGGTGAGGACGGCTTCGAGGATGCTGCCGCGTCGGCGAATAAGGGCGACGCTGTAGTTGCGGGAGGTTGGCGGGGCGCCGGCCTGGCCGGCTGCGTTGGCCGGCGCTGGGAGTGCGGAGACCGCGGCGGGGAGCGTTCGCCCGCGGGTTTGCACGTCGCGCGCGCGTTCGTTCGCGTCGGCGGTCTGGGCCGCGGCGTTGGCGATTTTCTCCTGGGCTTGCGCCACCTGGAGCGTCATTTGGAGCAGGAGAAGGTCTTCGCCGAGTTTTTTGATGCGAGTGAGTGGGGTTGGGTGGGCTCCCGCCAGCTCGGCCGGGGGGGCGGTGCCAATTGGAACAGGAGCGGCCGGCACGGCGGCGGTTGGCGGGCTGGCCGCCGGGCCAGGCGGCGCCGCGGCGGGCGTCGGAAGCGGCGCGCTGGTCCCGGCTGGCGGTGCTAGAACCGGCGGAGCCGGGAGCGGCTGAGCGACGGCGCTCGATGCGGTTGCGAGGGCGATGAGCGCGGCGGCGGCGCTACGGCGTGGGGCGACGATCATAGAGGGTCCCTTCGATGTGCCATTTCGTTTGGCGAGGGTCGAATTTGATGTGCGTGAGAACGACGCCCGGCGTGTCGAGGAGTGGTTGCCAATGTTCGGGCGCGATCAAGGTGTCGAGTTGGATGGCGGCCGCGCGGTAGAAGGGCGGCGGCAGCGGGGCGTTGGGATTGGTCTGTGGTCTGCGCGCCGGGGGCGAGGTTGGCTGTCGTACGCCGATTGTTTGATGATACGTGCTGGCGAAGGACAGGAGATCTAGGCGAGCGAGCGCGATCGGCTGGGTGGGGGCGGCGGCGCGTGGTGCGCGCGCGAGGTCGAGAGGCAGCTGGTAGGTGATGAGCTGGTCGTTCTGGCCGGTGCTGGCGGGATCAAGATTGAGACCGCTCTTGTATTCGGCGAGCAGGTCGACGAGGTGGCCGAAGTCGCGCCGCCAGGTGATCGACGCTACGGCGGGGCCGGCGAGGGTGGGGCGGCCGGGAACGGGGCGCGGGGCCGTAGACCCGCAATTCAAGTCTTCGATTTCCCAGCCAGGGTTCGGGCGATAGAGCTGGTTCATGGCGTCGGCGCAGGCGGCCGCGAAGGCGAGGGGATGCGGTTGCGTCTGCCAAGGCGGCGGGAGATTAGCGCCGGCGGTTCGTTGCGCGGCCAAGCGAGCGGCGAACGCCTGGCGCTCTTGTTCGGCGCGATAATGCGAGTAGTAGGTCCACGCGCCGAAGAGGATGGCGACGCCGCTGATCGCCGCCGCCGCGCGGAAAAGCCGTCGCCGGCCGGCATCGAGGGCGATAAGCGGCTGTCCGCGAGCCGATCCCAGGATCTCGTCGAGGGTGATCGTCTGAGCGTCGGAAATGTTCGCGGCGCGCGGTCCGTAAATGGTGGTCCAAGAATGGTTCGCGCGCTGCGCCTCAAGGTGCTGCGCGGCTTCGACGAGGTTGGCGAAGAGTAGGTCGCACGGCCCAATGAGCGCGTTGTCATGGACCGCGACGTACCAGATGCCCTCGGGGACTTCGACCAGGGCGGCCCAAGATCCCGGACGATTGGCGGCGGCGACGGTGGCAGCGGCGATCATGCCGTGCCGGTGTCCCTGCTCGGTTCTGCCGACGCCAATATCGGCGTAGGGCCGTCCGCGGATGCAGAAGAGGTCGCTGTGGAGTTGTTTGGCGAGCGAGCGGGCGTCGTCGGCGAGTTGGTCAGCTTGGCCTTGGGACCAGTGCAATCCTACTGCATAGCGGCGTCTTCGGTGCGCGATGATGGCGCGTTCGGGCCTGGGTCGGTCGCGCGAGGGTGCGCGTAGCGCGGGCGGCTGGTGGGATAAGTCAGTCATCGGGAGGGCGACTGGTCGGGGGCGGCTGGAAGTGCAGTGGTGGTGCGGGGTTCGTGATGCCGGGAGCCCAGAGCGGGACCGCTGTCGAGCCGTCGCTTGGCGATGGCGATGAGGCGAGCTGCCTGCAACTTCCCGAGAACAAGGCGGCCGTTGACGGTGAGACGATGTCTCTCGATGTACAAAATGAAGTCATTGTCGTCCATCTCGGGACAGCCATTTTTCGTCAGGCTCCTCATGGGGTGGGCGCCGCAGGAACCTGGCTGACGGTGCCGAGTGGCGACCGGCTGCCGGTCGCCTGGTCCGAGGGCTGGTCGTCGTCGGGGCCGGTGACTGGTCCGTTGACGATCTGCGGGGTGATCAGTAGGAGAATGGCCGTGCGCGTCTTGTTGCCCGTGAGGCTGCCGCCGAAGAGTTTGAACCGGGGACTGCCGACGCCGCTGTCATCCGCTTCGCTGCGAAGCTGGTCGAAATTCGCGAGCACAAGGGTTGAGCCGCTGCGGAGTGCCACGCGCTGCAAGGGATAGCTGCGAGATTCGACGCTCGGAACCTGGATCTGCTGCCCGCCGGATTGGATTGTCTGGAGCGAAATCAAGTCCGACACCTGCAGGCTTACCTGCAGAAGCAAGTGACCGCGGCGAAGGATTCGCGGCAAGAGCGCGAGGTCGAACCCGGTAACGATGTTGCCGGGGGTCAAGGCCACTTGATTGCCGGCGTTGATGATCGAGGTCTGTGAGATGGAGGCGAGGTAGCCCTGACTCTTGTCGCTTTGGGTCGCGACCGGAGAATTGTTCAGGGTGTAGAAGGTCTGGGCGTATTTGGTGGTGGTTTTGCCGAGGGTCGAAATCGCCTGGATGGCGGCCTGGGTGCCATTGAAATTGCTGAAGGTCGATCCTTTGGGGGCGTTGACGATCCCGAGGGACAGCGAGCCGGCAGCTGCGGTGAGGGCTGGGACCGCAGCGGGACTTGCCAAATTGAAGGCGACGCCACGAGCGTTGGCGAAGGCCGCGGCGAGGTTGGCCGAGTATTGGTCGCTGTCGGTGATGTCGACGGTGATGACTTCGACGTCGAGGGCAATCTGTTGGGCGAGATTGAGCTGCTGGTCGTCGAGGAAGTGCTGCACCGTCGCCTGAGCCGACCGAGGCGCGGTGATCGTGATCGCGCCGGTGCTGGGCGATGCCGTGAGCGCGCTGCCGGGCGGCAGGAGTGCCTGAATAGCCGCCTGTATCTCTTTCCACTGCTGGAGCGTGGTGACGCTCTGGAGCGAAAGTTGGGAAAGGTTAGTGCCATTGCCGCCGGCGGTGGTTCCGGTGCCGCTGCTGGTGGTGCTGACGGTACCGGTGAGCGAGGAGTTTATGCCGGCACTGAGGCGGGTTGTGTCCGAAGGAAGCGCCGCGAGCTGATAGGTGCGTGTCTGAAACCGGAAGAGCTCGAGCGAGCCGTTGCGGTACTCGTAATCGATGTGGGCCTTGGATGCGATCAACCCGAGGGCGGCGTCGAGTGGGCCGCGATAAGAGAATTGGAGGCTGGGCGGCGCTGCGTCGGCGGCCGTGCCCTGGGCGCGTCGGCCGGAGAGCTCCCCGACGCGGGTGGGGATGCCGGTTTGGGCAGTGATCTCCGCGGCGATCTGCGCGAGCGGGATAGGCCGAGGAGCGGTGATGGTGAGGGCGTCGGGCCGGCGCGTGCGATCGGGGAGTGGGTCTCCGTGCTCGCTGAGCGTGCTCTCGGAGCCGACGAAAGCATGATCCGCGAAGTGCACTTGGCCGTGTGGCGTCGTGACAGCGCCAGCGGTGCCGGCTTGCGCGGCTTGGTCGAGTTGGCGTGTCGTCGCGGCGACGCTGCTGAGGCTCTTCTGATAGGTCGGAAGGGCATCGCAGGACGAAAGCGCGATTAGCGCAACAGTTCCGAGCAGCCAGTTAGGAATGTGGGCGCGGTCAATCATCAGTTTGCTCCTGGCTCGTGAGCACCGCGACGTGATTCTGGCGATAGAAAGTGATGTCGGGCGCCGGCTGCTTGTCGAACAGTCGGACGAGCTGGCCGGCGGCGTCGGTGAAGGTGCCGGTGAAGGTGGCGGGGTCGGAAACCCAATATTGACGGGGCGTGTTGCAGTGGACGTGCCATGGGGTCCGCGCTGCCCATCGTTGGAGCTCGCTGCAAAGAGTTTGGCCGTCGCCGGCGCGGAGCTCCCACTTGGGCGGCGTCTTCGCCGCGGGAGGTACCGCCGATGCCGTCGGGGTGAGTGAAATCGGCACACTCACTGGCGGCGTCGCCGGCGCGCTCGGCGCCGGGCCAGGCGGCGCGGG
>Ga0073928_10004923_pt1 | contig 19159 bp, 17 predicted proteins | sample PaiPotPPA55metaG_FD_76969 | JGI IMG/M metagenome (GOLD analysis project Ga0073928, IMG submission 76969) | Iron sulfur acid spring bacterial and archeal communities from Banff, Canada, to study Microbial Dark Matter (Phase II) - Paint Pots PPA... ... | reverse complement strand
GTACATGCCGAAGACGCTCGGCAAGCCGCGAGCGCTTTGAACATGGCCGCAGAGCTGAGCCATTTCGCCTGCGAGTATCGCGTGAGACACCAGACGGGCGGATACCGCTGGATTCACGACGAAATGCGGCGCGTCATCCGCGACGGCGCGGGGAACGAGATCGTTGGATGGTGGCTCGATGTCACCGAGCGGCGGGAAGCCGAGAACGCGTTACACCGGAGTGAGACTCAGCTTCGCCTGTCGCAGAAGATGGAGGCCGTCGGGCGGCTCGCCGGTGGCATCGCCCACGACTTCAACAACGTCCTCACGGCCATTCTCAGCTACAGCGACATGGCACTCGAGACGCTGGATGCTGACAACCCACTGGCTGAGGATGTCCTGGAGATAAAGAAGGCCGCACAGCGAGCCGCAAACCTAACCCGGCAACTGCTTGCGTTTAGTCGCCAGCAGGTACTGCAGCTGGCTGTGCTCGACCTCGACACGGTGACAGCGGACATGTGCTCGATGCTGCGCCGGCTGATTGGCGAGGACGTTAAGCTCGTTGTCCTGCCGGGCGCAAAGGGAAGCCTCGTGCGGGCGGACGTGGGACAGCTCCAGCAGGTCATCATGAATCTTGCGGTTAACGCGCGCGATGCCATGCCCACCGGCGGGTACCTGACACTCGCCACGTCGCGCATCGGTCTCGACGCTGCAGCGGCGGCTGAGTGGGAAGCCGACGCCAAGCCCGGTCCCTATTTGCAGCTGGCCGTAAGCGACACCGGGCACGGAATGACGGCCGAGGTGCAGAAGAAAATCTTCGAGCCGTTCTTTACCACCAAAGAGGTCGGTAAGGGAACCGGCTTGGGCCTAGCCACCGTGTACGGCATTGTGCGGCAAAGCGGAGGCTACATCCTGGTGGATAGCACGGTCGGTCAAGGAACCACGTTTCGGATATGCCTACCTCAGGTCGACGAAGAGGTAAGCCAGGACTCCCCGCCCGTTGTGCATCAGCCGAGCGACGGCACGGAAACGATCCTTCTCGTCGAGGACGAGGAGAGCGTGCGCGTTCTTGCGCGGCGGATCCTGCAGCGACGCGGCTATCGCGTTTTCGATGCCAGGCAGGCCGACGAGGCCCTGGAAGAGCTAGCACGCATCCCTGAGCCGCTCGATCTGTTGTTGACGGACGTCGTTATGCCCGGCATCCGAGGGCCCGAGCTGGCCAAGCGGGTAACCGCTCGGCGCCCGAACATCGGCGTGCTGTTCATGTCAGGCTATACGGATCGGGACTTGATTGATCGAGACCCGGCCGACGGCGAGCAGCGACTGCTGCAAAAGCCATTCACGCCGGAGAGCCTGGTCTTGGCAGTGCGCGCAGCCATCGACAACCACCGGGCGAGAACTCAGGCGTCGCATGCTTAGTCGCCCTTCTCAGTCACCTTCTGAGTCTTTCTGAGTCATTGGGGCGGGATTATCGCGTGCTTCCACTCGTCGATCTTGTGCTGCTGGTTTCGTGCGCACCGGCTTAGCCCTCTGGCCACGGGCCGCGCTGGCGGCCGCCGTTACGGGGATCAGCTTTCCGTTGGCGGCTCAAGCATCTGCGCCATTCGTCGTGATCGTCAACGCCACTAATCCAGTGACCGCCGTCACACGAGACGAGTTGTCCAAGGTTTTCCTCAAGAAGCAGTCCGCATGGAATAATGGGATGCCGGTAACTCCGCTCGATCTCACCGAGGACGCGGGTGCGCGGGAGGTGTTTACAAAAGCCGCGCACCTCCGGTCAGTGACTGCCGTCAAGTCCTACTGGGAGCAACAGATCTTTTCCGGCCGGGATGTGCCACCGACGGAGGAGCGGACCGAAACAGACGTTGTTGCCGCAGTCCGCGCGAATCCAAACGCGATACGCTACGTGTCGGCCAGCGCCGCGGCCGGCGCCGCGGGCGTAAAGGTCATCAGCGTCACGGGCTCGTAGCTCACGCCATAGCTCCGGCACTCTCGGCGTAGACGTTCGTCCGGGGAGCTGCTCGTCGGCGTGCTGACACTGCCGGCCGGTCTGCGCTATCATTGTGGCAGGTTTCGGCAGGACGTCCACCCCCAGCAGGAGGCCATGATGGCGACACTCGGCTTGTTCTGGCTCCCGATCCTCGTCTCCGCTGTGCTCGTATTCATCGTCAGCAGCCTAGTGCACATGGTGTTCAAGTACCATGCAAGCGACTACAAGAAGCTCCCGAACGAAGACGCGGTGCGGGACGCCATCCGAAGCGGAAAGGCGACGCCTGGGCAGTACGTCATCCCTCACTGCAACAACATGAAAGAAATGCAGTCGCCAGAGATGAAGCAGAAGTACACTGAAGGGCCCGTTGGCATTATCACCCTCAAGAAGCCCGGCCCTGTGGAGATGGGGGGAGCGCTCGTGCAGTGGTTCGTATTCACGCTGGTCATCTCGTTTCTCGTCGGCAACGTCGCGTACCACACACTTCCGTTGAACTCCAGTCACCGCCACGTATTTCACGTCGTCGGAACCGTGACGTGGTTGGCTTACGCTGCCGCCGTGATTCCGCAGGCTATCTGGATGGGAAAGCCGTGGACAGCCGCCCTGAAGGATGTGTTCGACGGGCTGCTCTACGCGCTCGTGACAGCCGCGGCGTTCATGTATCTCTGGCCGCACTAGGCACTTCGGTCTCGGTAGTCATGGGAACCCGATCACGCCTTGCGTCATATCATTACGTATGACATCCAAGGTCCGCACTCCATTCAGGATTTCCGGCTCCGCGGCCACGGCCGCGGCGCTCATACTCGGAGCCGCCGTGCCCAACGTCGCGGCGGCGCAGGCGACTGAATCAAAGAGCGTCGCCGCTATGGCGCCGCGCCAAGAGGTCGTGGTGCTTTCCGGTGGCTGCTTCTGGGGGATTCAGGCCGTGTTCGAGCATGTCCGAGGCGTTACCGAAGCAGTAGCCGGTTATGCCGGCGGCGCTTCCAGCACGGCTGAATACGAGCGCGTAAGCACAGGGCTCACGGGTCACGCGGAATCTGTACGCGTCGTGTTCGACCCGACGCAGGTATCGTTCGATGAGCTTCTGCAGGTCTTCTTCACCGTCGCGCATGACCCGACGCAGCTCAATCGCCAAGGTCCCGACGACGGGTCGCAGTATCGGTCGGCGGTCTGGTACACGACGGAAGAGCAGGAGCGCGCCACGAAGGCATTCATCGCTCGGCTGACCGGCACCAAGACGTTTTCGCGACCGATAGTAACACAAGTCTCGCCGCTCAGCGGATTTTATCCGGCGGAGTCCTATCATCAGGATTACGCCGAGCATCACCCGAATGCGCCGTACATCGCGATAAATGACCGGCCGAAGGTGGAGCGCCTTCGCACCGTGCTGCCGAATCTCTATCGCGACCCGCCCGTGCTCACAACCGCCAGCGCCGCCAACGGTTCCTGAAAAGGACGCGGCCGCTGCGGCCGCGTAGAAACAGCTCGGCGGTGAAGGCTCGCCACTAGTCGTTCACCCCCCACACCACACGGTTCGCCCCGACATTGTCGCGAGACGTTTGCCGCGCCTCTACGTTCGGCCGCGGTGGACACTTCGGCAACTGACCCGATAATGGGTCGCCCCTGGCGCGGCAGGCAACCGCCCCGCCGAATGCTCGCGATTCGGCTACACGCGCTCGGCGATGTCGTGATCACGCTGCCGTATCTGAAAGCGCTGAGTGAGGACCACCCCGAGACTGCCATCGACTTCGTAACGCTCGCTGAGAACGCGGACATCCCGCGCGCGGTAGCACTCTTCGATCGAGTGTTCGCGATCGGGGGTGGACGCTCACCCCGCGGGCATCTCGTCGCCGCGACCGCGCTCGCGCCCCGCCTGATGGCGCGCCGCTACGACGTCGTGGTCGATCTTCAGCGAAACCGCGCGAGTCGCTGGATGCGGCGGATGATTGCCCCGAAGGCGTGGTCCGAGTTCGATCGCTACTCGGCGCGGTCGGCTGGGGAGCGCACGCAGGAGACGATCACGTTCGCTGGGCTAGGGGGGCCGACGACTACGGCGCCGTTACCAATGCACGACCCCGCGGCCGGTCTCCAATTGCTGTACCAAGCTGGGTGGAACGGCCGGGACCCGCTCGTCGTGCTCAATCCGGCCGGCTGCTGGAACACTAAGAACTGGCCCCTGGCCGCATACATAGACTTCGCTCGTCTCTGGCGGCAGTCGACTCCTTGGAGCGCGACTCGCTTTCTGCTGCTCGGCACCGCCTCGCTCGCGGCTAGCGCCGCCGAGATTCGCGCGGAGCTCGGCGCGACGGTGCTCGACTTGGTCGGCCGAACCTCGCCTGCCGAAGCGTACGCGATCGTGCGACGAGCAGCGCTCATCGTCACCGATGATTCGGGACTCATGCACATGGCGTGGGTCTCGGGCGTGCCCACGGTGGCTCTGTTCGGCGCTAGCCGCGCCTACTGGAGCGCGCCGCAAGGAGCCCACACGCGAACGCTCGACTCCTCGGACATGCCGTGCGGCCAGTGTATGCAGCCGGTATGCGCACTCGGTGATGTGCGATGCCTGAAACGTCACACGCCCGCGAGGGTGTATGAGCTCGCGCGCGAGCTGACGGATTCGGTGGCGATGGCGTCGGCGCTATGACTTTGCCGCTGCACGAAGCACCGAACAATGCGGCGCGCGCAAAGGCCTCGTTACTTCTCCGGCCGGTCGGTCGGCCCAATGGCGACTCGCCCGCGACGCAAGCGGTAGGCGCGCCGAGCATACGTGCGCATCACATCCGTGAGCGATGCGCTCGCCTTTGGCCACAGCATCGCCGCCACGCGGCGCATCACGCCGACCGGTCCGCTGGTCCACAGAAATTTCTCGGAGAGGGAGACGCCTTCCAGCCGAGTGCGCGCCGACGGAGTGCCGTGGGCGACGAAAGCACGTACGCGAGGACCGGCCGCGGACGCGCACTCATCGAGCACGTCAAGGCTTACGGATTGTGGCGCAAGGCGCTCCGCGAGGGCCAGAGCCGGATACGCGAAACCGGCGGTTCCCGTCGCGCGGATAAGAGAGAGAAAATCCGCCCAGGCCAAGCGACCCGCCGCCAGGTCCTGTCGGCTGACCAGTACGATCTCGATCAAGCGCAACAAGCGCGCTACATGCCCCTCCTCCGACGCATGCGCCGCCAGATGTGCCAGCAGCAACGGCTGCCCGAGAACGCGCACGGGACGGCCAGCGACAGCCCACGGCTCATCATCTCCCGCGTACCGCGGAAATCGCGCGAGCCGGCCCGGCGCAAAGACACGATCCAGAGAACCGTGCAGCTCGAGTCGCCAAGGATCCCAGGCGTGGGCGTAGGTGAGCGCGCGGACACGCTGATCCGAGTCCGGCGGATGCCAATCGCGTTTGTAAGGTCTCCGCAGCTTGGCCCCTCCGACCCACCCCGCTTCTCGGAGAACACGCTCCGCTTCGGGGATCGTTGTCGGATCGAGCCAGACGTCGATGTCACTCATCGGGCGCGCGCCGGCTTCGGGATAGTATCGGCGGGCGGTGTAGAAGCCTTTGAGGATAGTGCATCCGATCCCGCGCGCGGCCAGAAGATCCACCACGCTTTCCAAACCGCGTTCGAGGCGCGCGGCGCGCGCACGGCCATGGGCCAGGTGGCGAGCCAGCACTGCGGCAACCGAGGGCGCGGCACCGATTCGACCGGAATCGACCCAGAGGCTCAGCATCGGTCCAGTGCTCGACGAAAATGCCGCGATGCCAATCGCCTCCGCGTCCCGACCGTCCGGCGCGCCGAGGCGCACGGGATTTGGGTCGCCACAGAGGACGGCCGATGCGGCTCGCTCGATCTCATTCAGTGCCGCAATCCGCGCGCTCTCATCCACTCCGGGCCAGAGAAACCGCGGATCGCCGCTGTGCTGCCAGGATCGCAGCCTTTGGTTGACCGCCTCGATCTCGGCCTCGCTTTCATCGCGCGGCATGTCGTACAGAACCGTCATGCCGTGCAAGCTATCACTGCGGCCCTCATCAGCGTGTGATGCGAGTAGCGCTCTTTGTGCCCGGCGGGGTTGACCAGAGCGGCACAGACCGCGTGATCCCTGCGCTGCTGGCTTTGATCGACCGGCTCGCGAGACGCCACGCGGTGTTCGTGCTCGCGTTGACGCTTGCGCCAGCGGCCGCGCGCTACGAGCTCCTCGGCGCCACGGTCCATGACGTCGGTGCGGGACCGGGCCGGCGACGCCGGGCATTGTCAGTTCTGGCGGACGAGCACCGCCTCAAGCCGTTCGACGTGTTTCACGCTTTTTGGGCACAGGGCACGGGGTCGCTGGCCGCAATCGCGGGCTGGCGGCACCGGACTCCCGTCGTGCTGCATCTATCCGGCGGCGAGATGGCGGCGATACCGGACATCAAGTACGGACAGCGGCAATCGACCCGCGGACGTCTCGCTCTACGACTGGCCGTCGCCGGCGCGCGGCGCATCACAGTGGCAAGCGCGCCGATGGCCGCTGCCGCGAAATCATTGGGCATCACGGTTCGCCGAATCCCACTAGGCGTGGCGCTTGACCGTTGGCCTCCCGCTGCGCCGCGGCCTCGTGACCCGGCGCGCCCAGCGCGTCTGCTTCACGTGGCGGATCTGAACCGCGTCAAGGACCAAGACACTCTTCTGCGGGCGGCGGCGCTCCTTCGCAACGCGAACATTCCGTTCCGCCTCGACATCGCCGGATGCGACACGCTGAACGGCGCGGTGCAGGAGTCCGCGCGCAGACTGGGGCTCAGCGAAGTGGTCACGTTCCACGGCCGACTGCGGTATCCCGACCTCCACGCACTCGCCGTCCGCGCAGACCTACACCTCCTGACATCGCGGCACGAAGCCGGGCCGATGGCGGTGCTCGAGGCCGCGTTGGTAGGCGTGCCGACCGTAGGAACGCGAGTCGGCCACGTGGCAGAGTGGGACCCGACGGCGGCGGTCGCCGTGCCGATCGGTGATTTCGAGGGGCTGGCGCGCGCCACGGCTTCTGTTCTCACCGACGACGGCCGCCGTATGCGGCTGGCGACAGCGGCTCGCGATCGCGCTATGGCGGAGCACGCCGACATCACGGCGAGTCGGTTCGAGGACCTGTATAGCGAGGTCGCCGCGCCCCACATGGCCCACGCATGACGGATACCGCGGTTGATCTCCTCGAGGGCTGCGACCCCCTGGGTCGCGATATTCCCTTGCCTCACGCGCTCGACGCGGCGGTGTTGGGCGTGCCGGTTCGGTTCGAGAGCAACAGCAATTTCGTCATCGACGTGGCGAACGAGTCGTTTGGCGGGCCGCGTGCCTTTGCCGCCGACAAGTTGATTCGGAAGCCATTGAGCGTGCGCGTAGTCGTCCAGCCGGGCGGCTCGACCACCGATGGTGAGATCTCGCCCGTGCGCGCGTGGTCGCCGGAAAAGACGTGGGTCATCCTGCAGGGGCCCGATATCGTGGCGGTCGCGGACGCTCTTCGCGGGCAGTCGGTTGCATACGTGTCGCGCGGGCTGGTGGGCCAGCGAGCCCAGTTCCGGCAAGGCGTGTTGGAGACCCTGACATTCATCATTGTATCTCATCACGATCGGCAGCCTGTACACGCGGCGTCGGTAGGCCGCGGAAAAGCCGCCGTACTACTCTGCGCGGGAAGCGGGACCGGCAAAAGCACGCTTGCGTACGCAGCGCACATGGCGGGCCTCACGGTCTTCAGCGACGAGGTCACATGGGTTCAGCTACGACCACGCGTTGCCGTGCGGGGCGATCTCGCTAGAAGGATCTATCTCGAACCCGAGGCGCGGGAGCATTTCCCGTGGCTCGCTCTGGCAGACGCGACGGTGCTACCGAGCGGGAAATACAAGATTCCCGTTGACCTTGGGGACCCCATTGGCGGCCAGTCACTGATCGCCGACCACGTGGGCGTGTGCCTGCTAGAGCGAGCGAATGGGCCCACCGCGCTTACGCGCGTCAGCGCAGAGGAAGTCGTCACCGCGCTGACCGGGCGCCTCGAGCCCGGCTTCGATCGATATCGCGAGCGGCTTCGCGCGTGCGCGTTCGCGCTTGCCATCGGTGGCGGGTGGCGGCTCGCCGTGTCGAACGAGCCGTCCAGCGCGATTCCCTCTCTCGTTTCGATGCTCGACGGTCTCGGGGGAGCGCGCTCATGATTCTCCTCGCGCACTCGTACTTCTTGAGAAACGACCCGAAGCAACTCGCGCGGATGAAGCCATACGCTCCGCTCGCCACGCTGCTCGCGGCGGCGCTTTTGCGGCAACGCGGACACGAGATCGCGCTCTTCGATGCAATGCTTGCGACTGGCGTCGCCTCATTCGAGGCGATGCTGGACGAGACGCGGCCACCGGTCGTGGGCATCCTGGAGGACAATTTCAACTACCTGACCAAGATGTGCACCGTGCGTTCGCGCGAGGCCACGATCGCCATGATCAAAACGGCGCGTAGCCGTGGCTGTCGCGTCGCGGTGAACGGATCGGATTCCACGGATCGGCCCGCGCTTTATCTCGCTGCGGGTGCGGACGCGGTTCTGCTCGGTGAGGGCGAGATGGGGTTTCTCTCTCTGGCCGATGCCTGGCGGGCGGACGCCGCCGCATCACTTCGTTCGATCCCAGGGCTGGCGCTCGCCGACGGGAACGGAGGGGTCACGTACACGCCTGCGCGTTCAGGACTGCGCGAGCTGGATTCGCTCCCCTTGCCGGCCTGGGACTTGGTTGACGCGGAGTCGTACGCGCGCGCGTGGCGATCCGCGCACGGCCGTTTCTCCTGGAACATGGTGACTTCTCGGGGCTGCCCGTACGGGTGCAACTGGTGCGCGAAGCCCGTCTTTGGAAGGCGATACACGCAGAGATCGCCCGACGCCGTGGCCGACGAGATGCGTCGTCTCAAGGACCAGATCGCGCCGGACCACATCTGGTTCGCGGATGACATCTTCGGCCTCACCGACGAGTGGGTCAGAGAATTCGCTCGCGCAGTCGCCATCAGGGATGCGCGCACGCCGTTCATGATGCAATCGCGCGTGAACCTCATGCGACCCGACGTCGTGGACGCGCTGGCCGATGCGGGCGCCGAGGAAGTCTGGCTCGGCGTGGAATCGGGCTCCCAGAAGGTCCTCGACGCAATGGAGAAAGGCACGAGCGTGGAAGAGGCGCGCCTCGCGACGCGCATCCTCAAGTCGCGCGGCGTCCGCGCATGCTGGTTCGTGCAACTTGGCTATCCCTCGGAGACGTGGGAGGATGTTCTTGACACGCGGAGCCTGATCCGCGACGAGCGGCCCGATGATATCGGGGTCTCCGTGTCCTACCCACTGCCTGGCACCAAATTCCACGATTCGGTGAGCGCCGAGCTGGGGACTCAGCGGAATTGGGAGCACACCGATGATCTGGCCATGCTGTTTCGCGGGACGTACAGCACGGCGTTCTATCGCCGCGTGCGGGACGCCCTGCACGATGAGGTTCGGACCGGCGCGATCGATGAGACGCGTTGGATCGAGCTCGCTGACGACGAGTCAGCGCATCGGTCCAAGGGGCCGATCCCAGTGGCCGGGCGCTGAGCCATGCGCCTCGACTCCCTTCCGGCAGCCGCTCAGGCGTTCGATGCGGTGGCGGAATCGTTTGATCGCCGGTACGGGGCGTGGCATAGCGTCGCGGCACAGCGGCGCGCGGTTCGCTCAGCGCTGTTAGCCGCCTTTCCTTACGGGTCCCGTATTCTGGAAGTGGGAGGCGGCACGGGTGAGGACGCACTCTGGCTCGCCCGCCAAGGTCGACACGTGATGCTGACCGACGCGTCTCCGACAATGGTGCGCGTCGCGCTGAGGAAACTGAGGTCGTACGTCGGATCGTCGGCCACTGTGCTGAGCGCCGAGGCTCTGGAAACTCTGGCGGCATCACGTGAGGGCGCTGGCGAAGAGCTTTTCGACGGCGCATTCTCCAACTTCGCCGGCCTGAATTGCGTCACCGACCTCGCGCCCGTTGCTCGCGGCCTCGCGCGGTTGGTGCGCCCAGGGGGCCAAGTGATTCTCGTCCTTTTCGGCGCTCTCCCACCCGGCGAGGTCGTCGTACAGCTGGCCCGTCGGGACTTCCGCTCGGCGTTCCGTCGGCTGGCGCGCGGCGACGTGCCAGCGCGACTCGGGGGGCGCGACTTCTCTGTGCGTTATCACCGGCCAAGAGAGATCGCTTATGCGTTGAGACCGTGGTTCCGCTGCGGGGAGCGACGGGGAATCGGAGTATTCGTGCCGCCAAGCGCCGCCGAGCCATGGATCTCGGATCATCCTAGGCTGCTCTCGGCCATGGAAGCGGTGGACCAATTGGCATCGCGCGCCCTGGCCCTCCTGGGAGACCACGTTCTTTACCAGTTCGAGCGGCGTACGGTCGGCGTTGGAGCGAGAAGCAAGTGACGCCAGAAGCAAACGTGACCTGCGCGGCGCGCTTTCGCGCGGAATACGGCGCGCATCGCGAAGCCGAAGGCCGCGGGCTTACCTCCGCCGATGCCCTCGCGCTTCCCTATCTCTCTTCTGGCCCTTTCGCACGACAATGGACAGTGCGCGCACGCAGCTTCGATGGGCTGGTGCAAACAGTGCTCTTGCCGGCCATTGCGGAATGCGCTCGGCCGCTCAGCGTTCTGGACTTGGGGGCTGGCAATGGCTGGCTGAGTTACCGCGCTGCTCTCGCCGGCAACGACGCGTTGGCCGTTGACGTACGCGAGGATTCCCTAGATGGCCTAGGAGCCGGCAACTGCTATCAGGAGCGCACCCCCGGGCGTTTCCAACGCGTCGTAGCGTCCTTCGATGCGCTTCCGCTCGAATACGCGAGCTTCGATGTAGCGGTGTTCAACGCGGCACTCCACTACGCGTTGGATCTCACCGCCGCGCTCCGCGAAGCGGTTCGCGTACTCCGAACGGGCGGCCGCCTGGTCATCCTCGACTCTCCCTTCTATGCTAGCGAGGCGGACGGCGCGGCCATGGTCGCGGATAAACACCGCGACGCGGAGCTTTGCTTTGGTAACCGCGCCGACGCGCTTCTCGCGCTGCCGTTCGTGGAGTACCTCACTCGCGATCGCCTCGAGGCGGCATCCGCCGGCCTCGGGCTTGCGTGGCGGCGCCATCGCATCCGGTACCCGCTCTGGTACGAGGCGCGGCCGCTAATAGCGTGGCTTCGTCGCCAGCGTTCGCCCTCCCGCTTCGACCTCTGGGAGACCGCGGTCGCGTGATTCTCTTCGTGAATCCTCGCGCGACACGTCCCGAGAATCGGCGCTTTCCTCTGGCGGTGATGGCGGTCGGAGCCGCGCTGCCAGCCGGCATCGACTGGGAAGTCGTGGACGGCAACCTGCCGGGCCTTGATGTGCTCAGCGATCTGGCGAGTCGAATCGACGCGCGCCGATCCGGGCCCGATCCGGTCCGAGCGGTTGCGTTCACGGTAATGCCGGGACCTCAGCTGCTGGCCGCGGTCCCGCTGACTCGCGAGCTCAAGCGGCGTTATCCCAATCTGCCCATGGTGTGGGGCGGCAATTTCCCCAGCCTGTATCCGGCGCCAGTCCTCAACGCGCCGTACGTCGATTGGCTGGTCCGCGGACAGGGCGAGCACACGTTCGCGGATCTGATGGACGTGCTCGACGAGAAGCGCGATCCGAAGACGGTCGCTGGGCTCGCGTTCCGCGACGCGGATGGCACGCATTGGATCGGGCCAGAGCGCCGCTGGGTCGGACTGAATGCTCTGCCTGCGCCGCCGTACCACAAGATCAACGTCGATGACTATCTCCACCCCACGTTTCTCGGGCGTCGCGCCGGCGTGTACCAGGCGTCCATCGGCTGCCCGTTCGGCTGCAACTTCTGCGCGGTCATATCGGTCTACGGACGACGAGAAGCCCAGGAGTCGCCCGCGCGCACAGCGGCGCACCTGTCGTTCCTCAGCCGAAGTCACGGCATGGATTCGGTGCACTTCTACGACAACAATTTCTTCCTCGGCGAAAGCCACGCACGAGAGTTGGCCGAACGAATCGTGCCGCTTGGTCTGCGGTGGTGGGCCGAAGGTCGGGTCGACGTGTTGGCGCGATACTCACCAGACACGTGGAAACGGCTCCGGCGCGCGGGACTGACCACGATTTTTTGCGGCGCCGAGTCCGGCTCCGACGCGGTGCTTCGGAAGATGAACAAGAACATCACGACGGCGGAGATACTCGAGGTGGCGGCGCGCTCGCGAGAGCACGGCATCATCCCCGAGTTCTCGTTCATTTTCGGCGATCCCGACGAGCCCGCACGGCAAATCGAGAATACCCTGGCGTTCATCCGCCGGCTCAAGGCCGTGAATCCGGACATAGAGATTGTCCGCTACTTCTACACTCCCACGCCGCAGCGCCGTGGGACGTACGGCAACGTGGAAGCAGTGGACTGCACGCCCGCGACGCTTGAAGAATGGACACGGCCCGAATGGTTGGCGTGGATGACGCACGAAGACCCTCGCGTGCCTTGGCTCGATCGCATCTTGAAAGCTCGTGTGGACGATTTCGAGCTCGTGCTCAAGAGCCGATTCCCATCGCGACACGACTGGCGCACGCGGCGTTGGGGGAAGACGCTCGGGCAGGTACTCGCGCGGCGGCGTTGGCAGCGCGGGGAGTACGCCGACCCACGCATCCTGCGCGCAGTTCGCCGTTGGGCCCAGGTGGTGCCAGAGGACAGGCAGGCCTATGGTCATCTTCGTCCCGCCGCGCCATCGGCTGTGGCGTGACGATGCTCTCCGCGCGCGAAGGGTATGCGCTTTGGGCGCCCCGCTACGAAATCGAAACGGCGATCAGTTTTCTCGAGGACCGCCTAGTCACTGCGCTTCAGGTGCCCCTGTCCAATCGGCGGCTGCTGGACGCAGGCTGCGGCACGGGTCGCCGCATAGCCGACGTGGGCTCGGCGCTGGCGGTGGGAATCGACCTCACACCCGATATGCTCACCCGTCCGGCGACGGCGGCCTCGCTCGCCGCGGCCGACATCCGGGCGCTTCCTTTTGGCGCAAATACATTCGACGTGGTCTGGTGTCGGCTGGTGATCGGCCACGTCCGTGAGCTCGACGTGGCTTACGCTGAGCTGGCGCGCGTGTGCCGTCCGGGCGGCACGCTCGTCGTAACCGATTTCCATCCGGATGCCGTAGCGGCTGGCCACCGCCGGAGCTTTCGCGATCTCTCCGGCAAGGTTCAGCAGATCGAGCATTACGTGCACCGGGTGGGTGCCCACGAAAGGGTTGCCGGGGCTCTGGGACTGAGTCTTTGGTCTCGCCGCGACGCTGAAGTCGGCACACTCGTCCGTCCGTTTTACGAGCGCGCGCGTCGGCTCGCCGCGTACGAGCGACAGCGCGGACTGCGAATCGTCCTGGCGCTGGCGTTTCGGCGTGGTTTCGAGTCGTGAGAACACTTGTCGCGGCGGCGAACGCTGCCGTGGGGATCGAGAATGACCGGATCGTTCCGTCGTCTGGCCACTTCGATGCCGTATTCAGCATCCCGGATGCTGAGCTCAGGCCGGGTCTGATAAACGCACACGAGCACTTGCACCGCAACCACTATGGCCGATTGGGCGCGCCGCCGTACATCAATGGCTTCGAGTGGGGGCGCGACATCCATACTCGTTACTCCGATGCCATTGCGCTGGGCCGAGCGGTACCGCGGCGGCAGGCGCTTCTCCGAGGCGCTTGGAAGAATATCGTTGCAGGCGTGACGACGGTCGTGCACCACGACGCGTGGGAGGAAGCTTTCGACGACGACTTTCCGCTGCGCGTGGCGCAGGTCCGGAACGCCCACTCGCTCCGGCATGGGACCGGTCTCGCCGCCGCCGCCCCCACCGACGCCACCACCGCGGGAGTGGGGCCTTTCGCGATTCATTTGGCCGAAGGGGTCGACTTCGCGGCCGCCGAGGAGATCCGGCAGTTGGAGCGCCAGGGACTACTTAACAAGGATCTACTTGCCGTCCACTGTGTCGGCCCGGATACCGACGGCGTGCGGCGTCTGCGAGAGAGTGGTGCGGCAGTCGTGTGGTGCCCGACTTCGAACGCGTTCCTTTTTGGCAGGACGGCATCGAGCGAGTTGCTGGAGCAGGGCGTGGATGTGCTGCTTGGAAGCGATTCACTTCTCTCAGGGCTGGGGACTTTGCTGGAAGAGCTGCGTTTCGCTCGGCGCCTAGGCGTGGTGTCCGACGATCGCCTTCTCGACGCGGTCGGGGCTGTGGCCGCGGCTCGGCTCGGCTTGCCCGAGCCTACATTAGACTGCGGAGCCAGAGCCGACCTTGCGGTATTTCGTCAGCCCGTGCTGCAGGCTCGGGTGGACGATGTCGCTCTAGTGATCGTGGCCGGCGTACCGCGCGTCGTGCACCCCGAGCTGGCGGCTGGCCTCGGCCCGTGGCGCGAGTGGAGCGAGCTACGGCAGCTGCGCGGTGTCATCAGGTGGGTGATCGACACCTCGCCCACAGAAGCCGTCGGAGACCCGACAACTCGTCTTTGCGCTGACCGCTGAGACGCGTAGTGGTGTCAATTTCGAGGCCTCGTACACGTACAGCGGCGTCCGCGACCAATCACTCGGCTTCGACGGCGAATCGACGGACGGCATTACCGCTGGCAACCCGAACATCCCGGTCTGGGGGCGTGCTGACGAAGAGCGCCGGCACGTATTCCTGACTACGGTGACCTACCCCGTGCAGCGTGGAATCGAGCTGTCGGTAATCGCGCGACTTCTCTCGCGTATGCCGTTCACACCGATTGTGGGAAGCGACATCAACGGCGATGGTCAGCGCAACGATCAAGCGTTTGTGTTCAACCCCGCGACGACCTCGGAAGTCAACCAGCATTTCGGCGCCGCATCAGGCGCGCTCAATCCCTTCCGGATTCCTTTCGTGCTCGCGGTCCAGGCGCGCCTGTCCTGTGCGATGTCGCCGCCCGCCAGCGTGACGACGAAGTCGTCGGGTTTCTGAGTGCGGATGTCGTGCGGAGCCAGCACTGCAGCCGGGAAGTCTCTGATATTCGCTGTCACATTGACCGATGCGCGGGCCGCCAGCGCCACAGCAACCACGTGGTCGTCCTTGGGATCGGGCAGCATCACGCGCCCGAGAAACGCCTCGTACGACCGAATTATCGATCCCGGAAACGCCTCGGCCATCGCGCGTGGAGCGTGGTGTACCCTTGCGCCTAGATCCGGGCGATTCGCGGTGAGGTGCTCAAGGTACTCCTCGAGAATGCGCCGTGACCACCGCGCCCGCACGGCGCCCTCGACATGGAGCTGCAGGAGCAAATCGCGTTGCACAGAGTCGTACAACACGCACGCGTCGTAGACCGCCGTCGGCGGCTCGAGCTCGGGCGGTGCCATGAGCGTTTAGTTCCCAGTGCGGGTCGTGCCACGAGCGCTCCGGCCGACGAGTTACCGGTAGTCTCCGGCTGCTTGGGCCTCGCGAGTGAGTCGAGCGAGCGTGGCGTTTTGCGCTCGATACTGCGACCGGCGGTACGCCTCAACGGCTGCCCGTGGCGTCCGTCTCTTCGTCCCCACCTTTCGGCTTGGCAATACGCCCGTGTCGAGCAGCTTCGTGAGGTACGGCCGCGAAACGTTAAGCAGGTCGGCCGCCTCCTGCGTCGTCAATTCGGCGTCCGCATCGACAACCACTACATCTCGACCCGCCGCGCGCTTGCGCAGGATCTGCGCGAGCAGCCGTCCAACGCCAGACGGGAGCTCAGCTGACGCTTTGTCCTGTCCAGGAGTGACGACCGACACCCGCACAGCTGCCCGATGTGAGCCGAGCGCTCGCAGAAAGCCGCGGGCCGTGGCGCCGTTGCTTGCGGATGTGGACGCCGCCTTGGTCGGCAGTGAGGCCGAACGTGCACGAGCTGTAGATGACGTTGGCATGAACAAACGTAGGGACAGGTTAGGCAAACCCGAGAGATTATGCCAATGTAATCAAACGAAACAAGCGATGCAAGCGTAACGCCGGATGTCCCCCTGCCCGTGGACGCTGGAGATGAGGTCTGCTCAAATTGGGAGCGCCCCCGCTTGCTCAGCGCGGCCGCGAGCCGCCGGCGCCGACTTGCGCGCGCTCGTACAGCCCAATCAACTCGGTGTGCTCGATAGTGTGCCCGCGCATCGCTTCCTCGAGCTTCTGCTTTGTCGGCGTGCCGAGGTCGGCCAGCATCGTATCGAGCGCGTAGAGCTTGAAGAAGTAACGGTGGCGGCCGATTGGCGGGCACGGGCCACCGTAGCCGACCTTCTTCGCGTCGTTCACTCCCTCACCAGCGCCGGCTGGGAGCTTGCCGCCTTCGCCAATGCTCGTGGCCGTAGGCGAAAGGTTGTATACGACCCAGTGCACGAAAGTGCGCTTGGGCGCCTTGGGATCCGGCGCGTCCGGATCATCCACGATGAGCGCGAGGCTCTTCGCGCCGGCTGGCACGTTGCTCCAGGCGAGTGGTGGCGCCTTGTTTGCGCCGTCGCAGGTGTACTGCTCGGGAATAAGCCCGTTATGTGAGAACGCTGGCGAACTGAGCTTGAGTGTCATGCGAGTCTCTCCGGCGGATTGTGACTAGCGGTGGTGCTGGGTGCACGATGCACACCCGGCGGCTCGGCGAACCTCGACTAGGGGACCCGTCCCGCGTCCGCCCACACTGAGACGCCAGTCGTGGAGGCCACGTCCAGGCCGTGACTCGTACACGGCGCCCGATATCGCTGCCAGTACACCTTATGCGGGCCCCGCCGTACGTCCGCTGGCATCAAAACGAGATTTCCAGACGGTGAATTCGCTCGGGCGGATGCGATACCGGGCGATGGAGCCCTCGTGTAAGCCGAGCAAGAGACTGAGGGCTGTCTCGGCGAAGGCGTCCCGGTCGCCGCCAGCGACGCCATGGTTTTCAGCCCACGCGCGCAGTGACTCGACGCGGGGCGCGGCGCCCGCGCGGACCGTCTCGCGCACGACGTCCGCTAGCTCGGGGCGGTAGCGGAGACGCAACGGGTCGGGCTCCCCCATCGCCTCGCGCACGACGCGATACTGTGCGGCCGAGCGTTCGTACGCCCACAGGAACACATCGCGAAGCAAGTCGACCCGCCTCAGCTCGTACACGCCGAGCACTGCGTCCACGTATGCCTGCTGCGGAATGTCCACGAAGGAGAGCGGGCACAGATTCGCCGTGATCAGCGGGATGTTCGCCGCCAGCCGGGACGTCCGCTTGTTCACGTCCGCGAATGGTTGGAGATACGGTAGCTGCACCATCACGAAGAACGCCTGTTCGAACGGATCGGTGATCGCATCAGCCTTCGTCAACAGAAGATTGAAGTACTCCTCGATCTTCTGTGGGATACCCAGCGGCGTGTAGGTAGTGCCAGTGATGTTGACGATGCGCGTCCGGAGGCGACCCTCGTCAGAGGGATCGCCGAGCAGGTTCTCCGAGAGGGCAGCGTGCAAGTTCAGCATGGTGTAGCGATTGAACCGGACGGCATCCGCATGCTCGACCAGCAGCTCGATCGCCGCCTTGTGGTTCAGAATCATTTGCGCTTCGGTCGCGTCCTTCCCCTCGGCTCGTTGGCCGAACTCGATGAGGTTCTGCGTGTCCAAGCGCGTGTAGGTGTTCCCCTCGAGCCGGCTGGACGCCCACGCGAGGTCGATCAGTAAGCGCGCAAATATTTCTCGCGCATACGTCCCAGCTGGCTGGGCGGCATCCGCAGTTCGGCCGATCTCGTGCAGGCGGGTTCGCAGTGCTTTCGATAGATACCAGGTCTTGCCTGGAGTGTACGCCTCAAGGAACGCGCCGTCGTAGCCGACCGGGGGCCGCTCGATAGGCGGACGGGCAACAAGCACGCGCACACGACTTCCGCTGCGCGAAAGGGGCGGATACCCTGCGTTGCCGATGTCGTCCCGAGCAGGTTCGGACGCGGCGGTAAGTGATAGCGACGGTGCGACACGCGCCCGTCCGGGCAGGTACACCGTCCCCCTGGCCTCGCCTTCAGCCTGGACGCGCCCCTGTGCGATGAGGCGATCGAGGCGCCTGAGGAGCGTGCGCCACGAGATGACGTGGCCGGACGCCGCGGCGTAGGCCTGCTCCAGTGCCGGTCGCCCGATCCCTTCCGGGTGCTTGGCAACCAACCCTTCCAATATGTTGAGTTCGCTGTCAAGATCCATGTGATCTTGCCAAAATTACCAGTATCCTGACAGAAATCCAAGTATCTTGCCAAGAGACCCCCGCGTCTTCGGCCTCTGGCAAGATACACGCAAGTCAGCAGTTACCGAGCAACGCTCGCGCGGCGCAGGACAACCACCGAGCCCGCCGCACGCGCGCTCGTGGGCACCGGCGTGCCGCCGACAGCGGTAGACGTTGCAGTTGCCCCGCCTGGGCTCGACCGCGCAGCGTCAGCAAGCGAGCGAGCTCGGTGGGGCGACGAAAGTCGGCAGGCACACACGCCTGCCGACCGAGTTGCCCCGCCTGGGCTCGAACCAGGACTCTTCTGATCCAGAGTCAGACGTGTTGCCAGTTACACCACGGGGCAGACGGCTTGGTAGCCGGGTAAGCTGCCTGCCCCGCGTGCGGGGGCGCAAGCATGAGAGTGCATCACGACCCGCACGCCGATGGGATCAAGCCGCGCGCACGCAGCGATCGCAAGATGGCGTCGGCCGCGGCCCGGTGCCCGTTCGCGTTCCAGTGCCACGACTCAGGGAAGTACACGGGTAGACAGTTACGTCGGGCCGAAATAGTGGCGCAAGCTCGTGGTACTGTGGCCCTTCTTCGTTCGGTCCGTATCCGGTAACGCCCGCATTGATGACCTGCACGGGGCGCTGTGCAAGACAGGCCGCCAGAGCTGACTGCAGATGCGCCCCATAAGAGTCTTCATACGGCAGCCCTTCGGGCATCGTGAAAGCATCGCCAATCAGTAGCACGCGAAATGTCCTCGGTGTTGGGCGAGCAATTGGGATCTCGGGCCCGGGAAGCCCTAGAGAATTGGTGCGCACGACGTAGTCGTAGTTGTTGTACCTGAGACGAGTCACTCGACTCGGAATGAGGCTGAATGTGCGCGTCGCGTCGATTTGGAGAGCTGGGCGCTCACCCCACGAGCCAGCTTCGATAGGCGCGACACGTCGAATGATGAGCTCCGCGGCACCACAGACAGCCAGCGTGGCGCCCGCGCCAACGAGCCACGCGCGAACGGCACGAGCATAATCGCCAGCAGCGCCAGCGCCTTTACGGGGTCC
>Ga0073928_10004922_pt1 | contig 19159 bp, 12 predicted proteins | sample PaiPotPPA55metaG_FD_76969 | JGI IMG/M metagenome (GOLD analysis project Ga0073928, IMG submission 76969) | Iron sulfur acid spring bacterial and archeal communities from Banff, Canada, to study Microbial Dark Matter (Phase II) - Paint Pots PPA... ... | reverse complement strand
TCGAGCGTCGCGCGCGCTTCCGCCATATCCCGCGCCGTCGCGAACGCCGCAGTCGGGATTCCATGTTGCAACAAGAAGCTCTTGGCGAACATCTTGCTGCCCTCCAGCCGCGCCCCTTCCGCCGTCGGGCCGAAAATCGCCCGCCCCCGCGCGCGAAACGCATCCACCACTCCCGCCACCAGCGGAGCCTCCGGACCCACGACCGTCAGGTCTGCATCCACCGATTCGGCCAGCCCCAGATACGCTCCCGGCGACCCATCGCCCGCCGCCAGGCATGTCCCCACGCGCGCGATCCCCGGATTCCCCGGCGCCGCAAACACCCGCTCCACTTCCCTGCTCTGCGCCAGCCGCCACGCCAGCGCGTGCTCGCGCCCCCCACCTCCGATAATCAAAACCCGCATGCCGATACAATAGTATCAATGCACGAGAGGTACGACGTTGTCGTGGTTGGCGCCGGGCACGCAGGATGCGAAGCCGCGCGCGCCTGCGCCCGCATGGGCCTCAGGACCGCGATGGTCACCATGAACCTCGACCTCATCGCGCAGATGTCGTGCAACCCTGCTATCGGCGGCATCGCCAAGGGCCACCTCGTGCGCGAAATCGATGCGCTCGGCGGCGTGATGGGCGAGGTCACCGACGCGGTCGGCATCCAGTTCCGCCTGCTCAACACCAGCCGCGGCCCGGCCGTCTGGTCCCCGCGCGCCCAGTGCGATAAGAAAATGTATCGCGCCCGCATGCGCGAAGTCCTCGAGCGCGAGCCCAACCTCCGTATCAAGCAGGCTGAAGTCGCCGCGCTGGTAATTGCCCCCCCCCCGGAACGCCGCGCCACCGGAGTCCGCCTCTGCGATGGCCGTGTGCTCCACGCCGGCGCCGTCATCGTCACCGCCGGCACCTTTCTGAACGGTCTGGCGCACGTCGGCGAGATGCGTTACCAGTGCGGCCGCAACGGCGAAGCTCCTGCCCAACTCCTCGGCGACCAGTTGCGTACCCTCGGGCTCCAGTGGACCCGCCTCAAGACCGGAACGCCTCCGCGCCTCGATGGCCGCACCATCGACTGGACCCGCTTCGAACCGCAACCGGGCGATCTCGACCCCACGCCGTTTTCATTCCTCACGGAAAAGATCGATCGCCCTCAAGTCAATTGCCACATCGCCTACACCACCGAGGAAACGCACCGCATCCTGCGCGAAGCCATCCCGCGCTCACCGCTCTACAGCGGCCAGATCGAAGGCGTCGGCCCGCGATACTGCCCGTCCATCGAGGACAAGATCGTGAAGTTCCCGGACAAGCTGCGCCACCAGATTTTCCTAGAGCCAGAGGGCCTCGACACTAACGAAGTCTACGTCAATGGCATGTCCACCAGCATGCCCATCGACGTGCAAGCGGCGATGGTCGCGTCGATTCCCGGCTTGGACCAAGCCGAGATGATCCGCCCCGGCTACGCCATCGAATACGACGCCATCGACCCGCGCGAATTGCACCACACGCTCGAGGTCAAGTCCATCCCTGGCCTGTACCTGGCCGGCCAGATCAACGGCACTTCCGGCTACGAGGAAGCCGGCTGCCAGGGTATCATCGCCGGGATCAACGCGGCGTGCGCGCTGCGTCGCGCCGAGCCAGTCGTCATCGCGCGCACTGAAGGCTACACCGGCATCCTGATTGACGACCTGATCACCAAGGGCGCCGACGAACCTTACCGGATGTTCACCTCGCGCGCGGAGTTCCGGCTGCACCTGCGCATCGATAACGCCGACGAGCGCCTCACTCCGATTGGCCGCCGTGCGGGGCTCGTTACCGATCAGCGTTGGGAGATCTTCCAGCGCAAGCAGCGCCAGAAGGAACGCTTGGTCGAAGCCCTACGCACGCATCGCTACGGGCAGTGGCTTAAGCGCCCCGAAGCTTCGATCGGCGAGATCGGCGCGTGGGTGCGGGAAGTGCTCGGCGAAGAGCCCGTCCGCGGCCTGGCCACCACCGTCGAAACCGAAATCAAATACAACGGCTACATCGCGCAGCAGGAACGCCAGATCGAGCGGTTGAAGGATGCCGAGCGCCGTCCCATTCCCGCAGCCTTTGGTTTCGGCGAGATTCCCGGCCTCTCGCGCGAGGTTCGCGAAAAGCTCGATCGCGTTCGCCCTGGCACGCTCGGCCAAGCCGCCCGGATTCCCGGCGTGACCCCTGCCGCCATCGCTATCCTGGATGTCTACCTTAGCCTCGTTCGCTGAAATGCTTCAAGCCAAGCTGGCAGGAATCTGCGAGCTGTCTTCCGAACAGCTTGCTCATCTGCAAGCGCATTACGAACTCCTCACTCGCTGGAACAAGGTCCTCAATCTCACCTCCGTGCGCACCATCGAGGAAACGGTGGAACGCCACTACTCCGAGTCCGTATTCCTGGCCTGCCATCTGCCCGAAGGCCCAATCTCAATCGCCGATATCGGCTCCGGCGCCGGCTTCCCCGGCATCCCCGTAGCCATCCTGCAGCCGAATGCCGCCGTGACGCTGATCGAATCCCATCAGCGCAAAGCCGTGTTCCTCCGCGAAGCATCCCGAGACCTGCCCAACGTTCGGGTCATTCCGAAACGCGCCGAAGCAATCTCCACGCATTTCGACTGGGTCATCTCACGTGCGGTGAAGTATTCCGATATCGCCGCAGACCTGACGCGCCTGGGTGAAAACGCCGCAATCCTCACCGGCGAAACGCAACCTTCGGACCTGCCCGGCTTCGAATGGCAGGAACCGATCCGTCTGCCTTGGGGCGCTCACCGCCTACTCTGGATCGGCCATTCACTCCGATCGCAATGCCGCCAGTAACGGCGATCGCAGCGCGGCCGCCGTAGCCGCCAACGATGCGCCGATGCCCGTCACCAGCACTGCGGCGAGCAGCACGCTCATCGACACCGCCGGCAAGCGCCCGCCGCGCAACGCCACTGCCGGCGCGATCGCCAACAGCGCGCATGCCGTGCCAGTCGCGAGGCCCAGCAACAACAGCAGTACGTTCTCCGCCAGCACCATCGCCGCAAGCTGCCGCGGACGATAGCCGACCGTTCGCAACAGCGCCAGCTCCCGCCGCCGCTCCAGCACGTTGCGCAGCAGGATCGCCGCCAGCCCCACGGTGCCCAGCACCAGCCCGAGCGCGCCCAGGCTGCGGAACGTCGAGATGTAGGTGTTCTCCACTTTGTGGAATCCCGCGAGGCGCGCTTCCGCCTTTTGTATGTCGAGGCCGTAATCGGAGAGCGCTTCCTCCAGCGTGCCGGTCACTTCGCGCGTGCGCTGCGGAGGCGCGTTCAGCAGGAAGAAGCGATAGCCTTCCACGTCCGGAAAGAGGCGCAGAAAATTCCGTTCCGAGATCAGCAACTCGCTCTGAAAGATGCTGTCCTGTAAAGCGCCCACGATGCGGAATTTGGTGTGATCCACAGTGAACTCCTGGCCGAGCTTGAGATGCAGCACGTACGTCATGGAGTTGGCGTCAGCGACGGCAGGCACGGCGCCGTCCGCCAGTTGCGAATCGAGCAGCAGCCAGGGATTCGCGACACGCGGCGCGGAATCCTGGAAAGTGAAGCGGGCTCTGCGCAGAAATCCGGGCGGCGGCGCCAGGATGCGCGGACGGCGCGGCTGATAGAGATTGAGACAGCTTGCGTCGTCTCCCGGACGCAGCCGGAACGGGACGAATTCCACGCCCGCGAGCGGCGGGATGTTGAGTGCCTCCCGGCCCGCCGCCGTGTTCGGCTCGTTAATCAGGGGCAGCACCGATTCGGCAACCAGCGGATAGCCGCCCGCACCCGCCACGTCGTTCGCATCGCGCTTGAAAGCGTCCACCGAAACCACCAAAAACGTCGCAAAGCCGATCTGCGCGACGCACAGGATGCTGCGGCCGGGGCGGTACGCCGCACTGCGCAGCCCCAGTGTGACCAAGCCGCGAATGGACGCGAATGAACGCGAATTGAGCCAGGCGGATTCGAAGGAAAGTGTGGCAATGAGCAGCAGTGCGCCGCCGCCGAAGAAACCGGCGGTTTGATCCAGGACGCGAAGGAGCGCCGCAGCCAGCAGGATGAACGCAAGGATCGCCGCCACGATGCCGATCGTGCGCGGCCACTTCGTGGAGCCGCGCTTCTGTTCGCCCGCCAGCAGTCCGCGCGGCGTCACCGGCCGCAGCCCGCGCAGCGTCCAGGCAATTGCTGCCAGACCGGCGATGATCCCCGCCCCCCCCCCGATGCCTAGAGCCGCCGGTGAAGGGTGCAGCACGAGCAACTTCGTGCCCACAGCACCCACCCACCACGTGCGCAATCCGAACAGGATGAACGCGCCATAGACCAGCGCGCCCGCCAATCCCAGCGCCGCGCCGCCCACCGCCAGCACCGCGCCTTCCAGCAGAAATATCGCACGGATCTTCGCCATCGAGAATCCCAGCGCCCGCAGCACGCCGATCTCTCGCATGCGCTGCTCCACGCCCAGCTTGAAAAACAGCCCTGTGAGCAGCAGCGCCGAGACCATCAGGAAAAAGCTGAAGTAGACGAAGTACTCGCCGAAATCCGTGGCGCCATGCGCGGCTTGCAGTCCCTGCGCGCGGATCGGCATCACCATCAGCCCCATCTGCGCGGGGTCGAGCGCATCCCGCAGAAAGCTGCCGTAAACATCCGATGGCGGCCGCAGCCGGATCGAGGTCAGCTTCCCGAATCGCGTGCCCCAGAGTTCCTGCCCGCGGGCCAGTGCGATGAATGCTTTCGGCGTGGTGCGGTACTGCTTCCAATATTGTTCGTCGGCGGGACGGACCTTTGTGAGGTCGAGCGGAAAAGGCGGATCCCAATCGCGCAAGCTGTTCGATTCGGTGATGCCCGGATACTCCGGCGCAAAGTCGCGGTCGGCCGCCGCGCCCGCCAGCGGCACGACCTGCGCGACATGGAACGACGCGCTCTCCGTATGCAGACGGCCATCCGATTTCCAGACGTAGTAATCGAGCGTGACCGCATCGCCCGCCTTCGCGCCGAGATCGCGCGCGGCCCATTCGTTGAGCGTGATGCCATCCTGCGCAGCGGGTGCGGGCGGCGCGTCCAGCGCCGTCACAGCCGAATACGGAATCTCGCGCCCGTTCGCGCGGATGCTGTTCGCCAGATAAGTCAACACCGGCTCCGCTTGCAGATCGAGCTTCGCCGCGGTAGCCGTAGCGGTCGCCGCCAGCGCGTCGCTGATCAGTGCGCTATCCGTTTCGAGCGAGAGACAATGCTGCGCTTCGAGCGGCCGCAGCTTGACGCCGAGATCCGCGAGCGTGATGCGGTCGTGCAAATCCGGGGGGCCGGTGGTGAGAATGGTGTTCGCCTTGCCCGCCTGATCGAGTTCGCGCTGCAGCCGCGCCAACGGCACGAACGCCGCGCGCACATCGCCCTGCTGCAGCGCGAGCGAAAACTCACGGAAGGGCGCGCCGCCAGCGGTGAGCCGTATGGTCTTGCCCACGTCCGCCTTGCTCCCGTGCAGCGATTCCAGCGGAATGGCCGAAGGCTTCTGCACCCGGATCAGCACCGCATCGCCTGCCTTGCTGCCCAACTCGCGCGCCAGTGCATCGCTCAAGAGAATGTCACGCCCCGCCGGCGGCGCACCGGGCTCGCTCTGAAATTTCCAGAACCGCTCGTCGACGCCATAAATCTCGACGCCCCAAGCGCGCCGCCCGCTCGCCTCGTGCGCCACCATGCCGTTGATGGCGATCAGCGGGCACGCCGCGCCCGGCGCCAGGTCTTCGCGGAAGAACCCCGGGCGCGACACCACGTATTGCGCATTGCCCAGCCGCGCCAACACCAGATCGCGCAGGCTGGCACGCACCGAATCGCCCACCACCAGCGCCCCCCCCAGCACGCCAGCGGCAGTCGCCACGCCGAGCAGCACGGCTAGGTTCGTGCGCCAATACCACCGCAGATTACGCGCCAGCAGGGTGGAGGTTCGCATGATGCAGTTCGTAACGTAGCGGGAAGCGTGCGGCCAGTTCGCCGCTGTGCGTCACCACCACCAGGATGGTTTCCTGCCGCTTGTGCAGCTCGATCAGCAGCGATCCGACCACGCCCGCGGACGCCTCGTCCAGGTTGCCGGTAGGCTCGTCGCAGAGCAGCAGCAGCGGCTTGCGGATCAATGCCCGCGCCAGTGCCACGCGTTGCTTCTCGCCGCCGGAAAGCTCGGCGGGACGATGGTCGAGCCGGTCGCGCAGGCCGACCTGTTCGAGCAGCTCTCTCGCGCGCTCCGCGTAGCCCCCCCCCGAGTTCGCCACCAGCGTCGGCACCAGCACGTTCTCCAGCACCGAACATTGCGGCAGCAGGCAATGATCCTGAAAGATAAATCCGATCGACTGGTTGCGGAACGCGGCGAGTTCCTTATCGTTCAACTGATAAGGATTGCGTCCATCGAGCGTGACCGTGCCCGCCGTGGGCGATTCCAAGCCGCCGAGAATATACAGCAACGTGCTCTTGCCCGCGCCTGACGGACCCATGATGGCCGCCGCATCGCCGCGTTCCAACCGCAACGAGACATCCGAAAGAACCGTCAGCAGTCCGTGTGGCGCTGGGTAAGATTTGCTGACGTTCGAAACCTCAAGCATAGGCGCGCGCCGCCGTAATGCTTCCGTATACTTCAAGCGCGCGCGCCGCCATTTGCGCGGCGCTATAGTGCGTGCGCACTCCTTCCGCGCCGCGCCGCCCCAGTTCCGCGGTCCGCGCCGGGTCCTTCCATAGCGAGAAGATGCCCTGGGCGAGGCTCGCGGGATCGTCCGGTTCGACCAGGACGCCCCCCCCCGTCTTCTCGATGATCTCGGTGAAACCGCCGCGCCGCGGCTGCACCACCGGCACACCGTTAGCCATGGCCTCCAGCAGAAAAATTCCCTTCGGTTCGTCGTACGTGGCTGGGACGCACAGCACATTCAAGTTCCGCAAAAAGTCGATCTTATGCGCGCGGTCGAGCACGCCTCGATAACGAAATTCGTGCGCCAGATTCGCGTCCTTCATGCGCCGCTCCACGCCGCGCAGATACTCGCGATGCTCCGGCGCGAGATAGCCCGCCACCTCCAGCGTCGAGCTGCAGAAATCCGTCTCCCGCCGCAGCTTGATGTATGCTTCCGCGAGCATGTGCAGGCCCTTCTCCGGCGCCACCCGCGCGAAGTAGCCCACCGTGAAGCAATTGTCGAGCAGCCGCAGCGCTGGGTCGTAGCCCCTCAGATTCACGCCCAGCGGCACGACGTGCATCTTGTGCCCCGGGATGCCGAGTTGCTCGCGCATGTACCCGGCGTAGTAATGGCTCACCGCCGCGAAGCCATCCACATGCTCCACGTGCGCGCGGATCAGGTCGAGCGATTGTGTGCGCCAAGGCTCCGCAAGCTGGCTGAGAAACAAATCCTCGCCCTGCAGCGTGCAGCACACCGGCCGGCCGACGGCTTCGCGAATCGGCCGCGCCAGCCCGATCAGTAACGAATTGGGCAGCGTGACAATATCGGGCGCCGGCTCGCTGCGCAGCCATTCCGTCAGCTTCTCGATTTCCTTGCGCTGCAGGCCATCCTCGCCCCGGAGCATGGAAACCGTCAGCTCGCCCAGCAGTCTCGGATTCACCGGAATCGACCGCCGCGCCGCCAGCTTCAAGGCCCATTCCGAGTCCCACAGTTTGTCGACGACGCGCGGCGTGCTGCGAAACAAGCCGGAGTGCTGTTCCAAATAAACGCTGATGCCGCCGAAGAAGATTCTGTGCGCCGCGACGTTCGGTTCGTCGGTCAGAGTAGGCGTGTAGATGGGCAGCAGGATGATGTCGTGCCCCTGGCTCTTGAGCTCCGCTGCCAGCGCGTTATCGCGAATGCAGCTTCCGCAATACATTTGCGCCGCCCCGGCAGTGAACGCAACGATTTTCATAAAATCAGCTTCATACCGCCATTTGAAACGCCCGTCGGGCGTAAAGATGATCGAACAAATTGCCCTCGTGCGGCTGATCCCAACTGATGCGATGCGTGGGAATCGCGCCCAGGTTCAGCCGCCCGACATCCGGCGATGCCAGTAGCCGGCCGATGAGCTTGCGATCGCGCGTAATCGCCGTAACGACGAGACTCGGCCCGAGCGCGCCCGGCAGCATATCTTGCGAAACCGGCACCACGCTCGCGAACGGAAACAGAAACTCGCGATTGGCCAGCGGATGCGCCGGCGAATCGCACAGCACAATGGTGGGCAGCAGATAGGCGCAGCCTTGGAAAACCGCCAGCCGCCCACCCGCGCGGCGCCCTGCCGTCACATCGCGCGCGCCCGGTTCGTCCAACTCGCCATCGATCATCTGGGAGATGCGCTCGGCCAGCGCGGCATTGGCAAACGGCGCGATCTGCGCCTGCTCGTCGGATTCATCGCGCGGCACAACCTTCGCTAGTCGCTCGGCGAGCGCCTCCGCGATCACCGCCGCGTGCGCGGTCACCCACACGCCCGATGCGTTGATGCATGAGCGGCCCGAATTTTCGAGAATCGACGACACCATAACATCCAGGTGCCGCTCCCATTCGTCCGCGCAATCCGCGCCAATCAAGATCTTGCTGTACCCCGGCCCATGCACCTCGATGCGCGGGTCGCTCTGCCATGGCCGCGTAGACGCCACGTCGCCGAACACCATGCCGCGCCCGCAGCGCCGCAGAATCTCCGCCCCGCCCGCATGGTCCGCCGGATAGTAACCGAAAGCTTCAGGCGGCGCGCCCGCTTGGATCAGCGCCTGGATCATGCGGTAAGGAGTCCACGGCTCCGCGCTGCCGGGTTTGAGCACCAGCGGCGTCTTGAGTGCGAACGCCGGCGCCCACAGCGAATGCACCCCCGGCGAATTGCTCGGCAGCACCACGCCCAGCGATTCACCGCGCGGGAAGTAACTCAGACTTCCGGAGTAGCCCGCATCGAGCACCCGCAGATCCAGATTCCGCGTCAGGCCGTTGACCACGGTCTCCATCTCCGCCAGCACCGTGCCGATCTTGTGCATGTTCCTGCGCACCATCACGTGCGGCAGGCCCGTCGTAGCCGAAACCTGGCGCACGTAATCTTCAGGCGATTGCATCATCTCTCCGAGCGGCAACGCCGCCCCCGCGAATGCCTGCGAAGCCCGCGCGCAAATCCCGAACAACTCCCGCGTCGTGAAGCCCGCCAGCGCCGCTCGCGCCGTGGATTGATCCAGCAAATCGCGCCGGATCAGCCCCGCATTCGCCTGACTGATTTCGACGAACGGCTCGCCGGTTCGATAGTGCGGCGTGCGCGCGACCTCGATGCTCCGGTACGGGCGCCCGCGGCGCAGCAAGGGAACATGTACGGGCCCATCCATCAGTACACGCCCTCCACCACCGTCTTCTGAAACCGCGAGAACGGGCGCACGTTCCGCACGCCATCCCAAGGATACTGCGCGAACGGCGGCTCGCGCTCGGCTTCGTCGCGCTCCAGAAACCGCGGCATGAAGAACTCGCGCGTGAGCGTAGTCAGCCGCACGCGCCCGGTTTCGCCGTACCCGACCACGCGCGACGGCTCGTCCGGATCCACGACTTCGATCATGGCGCGCGGCGCCGGCGGATAGTAGATGATCGCGTAATTGTCTTCCGCCTGGCGCGGCTTGTGTACCGCCAGCCCCATGAGCGTGTTGCCGTACGTCGGCGCGAAGTAAACGCCGTCCAGCAATTCCTCCACGGCAAAGCGATGGAACTGCGGCGTCATCTCCGTACCCCCGCAAAACACGCCGCGGATGCCCATCTTCTTCAGCGACACCTTCTCGCACAGCGCTTCGAGCAGCTTCGGCGTGGTGAACATGCACTGTATGCCGTCGTGCGCGCGCAGCAGCGTCAGAGCCTGTTCGACCACGTGCTGCTTGTAAGCCTCCGCCTCGTCGATCTTCCCGCGCTTGATCAGCTTGATGACCCAGCGCGGATCCAGGTCCGTCATGAAGCAAATGCCGCCGCGATACTGCGCCAGGTGCTCCACCGCCAGCCGCAAACGGCGCGGGCCGCTCGGCCCCATCATGAGCCAATCGGAACCGCGCGGAAACGCCTCATCCGGCAGAGTGGCGCTGAAGGCTTCGTAGTCGATACGGAAATCGTCAATCGAAATGCGTGACTTCGGAACGCCCGTGCTCCCGCCGGTCTCGAAGACGTAAATGGGCCGGTCGGCGTAAGCCTTCGGCACCCAGCGCCGCACCGGACCGCCGCGCAGCCACTCATCCTGGAAGGAGCCGAAGCGGTCCAGGTCGTCATAGGTGCGAATTTCGCGGCGCGGGTCCCAACCGATCTTCGCCGCATGCTCCAGCCAGAACGGACAGCCCGTCTCCGGACTGAAGTGCCACTCGATCATCTCGCGCGTCCAGGCGTCCAGCGCCGCGCGCGCGGCGTTGCTCTTGGCGAGCAGATCGCTTTCGACAATAATACCCACAGTTTCCTTCAGTGTATTACGTCGCAGGGGGTTCTACTGCGGCGAGTCCTTCTTCTGTAGCATGCGCCCAAGCTCAGCTTCCTTGGCTTGCTTCACCTGCTCGCCTTGCGCGAAGGCGGCCTTGCTGCCTGCCACGTCGCCGCGCTGTCTCAACAACTGGCCGAGCGTGTTGTAAGGGCCGGGATCGTCCGGGTTGAACCGGATCGCCGAACGCAGCGCTTTCTCCGCACCATCCAGGTCACCCTTTTGCTTGAGCGCTGTGCCGAGCATGAAGTAGGCTTCGCCATATTCCGGCCGCACGGCGATCGCCGCCTGCATCTCGCGGGCTGCCTCGTCGAATGCGCCCGACTGCCACTCGGCAATGCCCAGCATGTAATGCGCCTCAGCCATGTTGGGGTCCAACTCGACGGCGCGCAGCAACTCGGCCTTGGCCGCTTCGATCTGGTCCTTGTCCTTCAACGTTACTCCCAAATCGTAGTGCGCCGACGCCAGGTTGGGATCGAGCTTGATCGCCTCGAGAAGCTGCTCGGCCGCCTTGTCGAAGTCGCCCTTCTTCAGATAGGTGGACCCAATATTGACGCGCGCCGCGTTATTGGCCGGGTCCGCCTCCAGGATCTTGGCGAACTGGGCGATGCCTTCATCGGCGCGCCGCATGCTCACCAGCGCTTCGCCCAGCTTCATACGGGCATTCTGATCGGCCGGGTCGAGATTCACGGCGTGCTGGTACGCAACCACGGCAGACGGCAAATCGCCGGTTTTTTCCAGCGCCACGCCTAGCGAGTTCCACGCCATCGCACGCTTGGGATCACTCCCGGTCGCCGCGCGAAGTTGGGGTAGAGCGTCGGCATACTGGCCGGTCGCACTCAGTGCCACGCCGAGTTGATAGCGGTATTCAAAAACGCCCGGCTCAAGGGCCGCGGCGCTTTGCAGGTGCGGGATCGCTCGATCCGGCTCCTTCGCCAGCCAGTATGCCGCACCCAGATGGTATTGCGCAGGGGCAAACTTGGGATCGAGATCGATAGCCTGTTGAAAACGTGCGATGGCTTCGTTGCGACGATTCAAGACCGCGAGCAGAAAGCCAGTCTCGTCAGTAAGCCGGGCCGACTTCGGATCCAAAGCGAGCGCTTGTTCGTACGCCGCCAAGGCGCCAGCGGCGTCGCCCTTGGCCTTCAATTCCGCACCCCGCGATTCCATCTCTTGGGACGTCTCGGCGACGGCGCCCATCGCCCCCAGCCACAACAGCAACACCACGAACCGCACTCGCCCATTATACTAGGTGGTATGGATGCGCTGGGTTTCATGTGACACCTGTTGCTGTTACTCATCCATAGCGAAGATTTTGCAACCAGTTGGCAAAATTGTTAATCTGAGGTTAAATGGGGGATACAGGGACCGCTACAGAACGTGACACGGTGCTCGCTCAAATCGAGCGGCTGAACCGCAGCGCCATCCTGCACGGATCGGAATCGCTTTGCAAGCTGCTCCGTTACCTGGCCGAGCACTCGCTGGACACGCCGGGAGCGCCGCTCAAAGAGTACCAGATCGCCACGGAAGTTTTCGGACGGCCGGCCGACTTTGATCCGCGCCTGGATTCCACCGTGCGCGTGCAGACCGGGCGGCTGCGCTCCAAGCTGTCCGAGTATTACGCAGGCGACGGCGCCCACGACCCGATTGCCATCGAAATTCCCAAGGGCGCCTACACCCTGATCTACCACCTCCGGCCGCCCATCGAAGAGCCGCCGCACGCGGTAACGGCCGAAGCTCCTCCGCCGGTTCGCCCGGCGCGTCCCTATCCTATTTCCTGGTTCTTCCTGTCCATTATCATCGGCGCGGTGGTTGTGGTAGTCATCGCCTTCGCAGCCACTCGATTTTTGGCGCCGATTGTGCCCGCTGGGGTTGCGCCCGACCCACCCGCCCCCGTGCTGGAGTCCTTTTGGAACGTCATTCTGAGCGGCCCGGATCCACCGCTGGTGGTATATAGCAATGCCGAATTCGTAGGCCGGCCAGAAACTGGTCTGCGCTACTTCAACCCAGCTACGGACAGCGGCAAGCCCATCCTGGATCATTACACCGGAGTCGGAGAAGTCATCGCGGTGCATGAGCTGGATCGGGTCTTCACCAGCCTGCGGCGTCCCGTTCGGATCAAGCGGGGGCGGCTCCTGACAGGTGATGACGCCAAGGCCAGCGACCTGATTTTCATCGGCTCGCCGTCGGAAAACCTCTGGCTGCGCGAATTACCCGGCACAAGGGACTTTGTCTTCAGCCGCCAAACCGAGGGGCCGCGCACTGGCGACCTGATGATCGCCAATCAGCACCCAGATCAGGGAGAACAGACCGGCTATCTGGCTTCGGAGTCCCCCATCATAGAGGACTACGCGCTGGTCACACTGACCCCCGGCCTGGCCTCGAACCATCGCGTACTCATGCTCGCCGGCATCACTACCTTCGGCACGCAGGCCGCCGTGGAATTTGTGTGCCGCCCCGCCCGGTTGGAAGAATTGCTCGCCCGGCTGGGAGCCTCGGGCCATGAGTTGCCACCATTTGAAGCTCTGCTGCGAGTCAAAGTGAGCGGCGGTGTACCGGTGCAGGGAGAACTGGCAGCGGTCCACGTGCACCGGAATTGAAGTGAACCCAATCCCCTGTTTTGTGAATGGCTGAAGACTATGCGCCGGCAGCTTTGCGCTTGGCCCAGCGCTTTTTGGCGGCCTCGGAGATGCGCTTGCGGGCCGCGGCACTCAGCGTTTTTTTGGGTTTAGCTTTACTTGCGGCTTCTTGTTTGGGAGCCCTGGTGCTGCCTTTGGGGCGGCCCGGACCGCGTTTGCCAAGGTGAGCTTGAATAGCTTCTATGGCGGCTCGAATTTTGGCGCGTTCGGCCTGGTACCCTACCAGCGCCATTTCAAGAACTGATTGATCTACGACTTTCGCTGCTTGTTTAGGCACTTTTTCTCCCCTAGTTACGAATTACAACTACGCGACCTGATTGTATCACTATGAGTGCGCATTTACGCGCGATCTAATGCGGGAAGAGCAGGCTGGTTGGCCACTGGTTGCTTCGGGACGGAAACCGGGATGACGGGCAATCCTGCCGCCCCATCGAGATACGCGCGAATCGCCGGAAGAGCTTCGATAGCCGCCTTTTCGCCCGCGGCAATGAGCTGCGGGCCGCTCTCGAATCCATCCCAGGCGATACCGCCGATGTCCGGTTGGAGAACGATATCGGCATACCGCCGCCAGGTCTCTTCGGTGCGGCTATGCATAATGTCAAAGCAACGGCTGAGTACCTGGATCACGTTCGAAGGAGCGGTGACGGCGGGCTGCGCGGGCAGGTGCACCGCGATCACAAGAGTCGCGCCCATATCGCGGGCGGCCCAGGCCGGCACCTCCATACTGATGGCGCCATCCACCAGTAGTTGATCGCCATAGCGAACCGGCTCGAACACGCCTGGATAGGAACAGCTCGCGCGGATGGGAAGGCATACATCGCCATGATCGCGGAAGATGACGGGCTTGCCCGTGACCACATCGGTGGCCACCACGCTCAAAGGCACGCGCATGTTTTCGAAGGTGTGGCACTGGAGCGACTTGCGCAGGAAGCGGTCCATCCGCTCGCTCACCGCGAAACCCATCCAGGGGATGGTCCAGCGCGCCACGTCGGTAAAGCGCATCGAACAGGCGATGCGCGCGATCTCCTCGCAAGTGCGGCCGCTGGCGTAGGTAGCCGCCGCAATAGCTCCGGCGCTGACCCCGGCCACGCAATCGACCGGTATGCCGTTATCGCGGAAGACCCGCAGCACACCCACATGCACCATCCCGCGAGCGAAGCCGCCGCCCAGCGCCAAGCCGATACGCGGGGGGCGGGGGGGCACGGGAGACGGAGTGGGCTTCCGGCGGGCCCAGCCCAGCACGGCACTCTTCCAGTTTTTCCACCCGGTGGCCATGATAACCCAGATTTGATGCAGGCCGGTCCTTGCGGGTTGCGGCGCGATAGCTCCACCTATCTTACCCCGAAATGTGGGCGTCTTCGCAAGGGCTAGGGGGGGGCGGGGCTTCAGGCAGCGGCGCCGGCTTGCGCGCTCGGGCGCCGAGGTATTCCGAGAGCTTGATGGGCGGGATCTCGCCGTGCTCGAGCTGGCGCTGTACACGCCGCTGGTAACGGCGCAAGGCCTCGTGCAGCCGCGAGCGCGGTAGCTTGCAGCTTTGCAAGTCCACTAGAAACCCGACTTCCCATGGCTGGAAAGTCGTGCGGCGCACCTCGCCTTGCAAGATTTCCTTGATCAGCCGGTTAAAGCGGTTGATCATGAGTTCCACGTCCGCCGGATCATGCATACTGTAGGTAGATCGGCGGAAGGCGCGCGCGACTTTAGCCGCCCGCGATAGCCCCGATCATCAGGTACGGCTCCGCCCCGGTAGCGATCGCCTCCGGCAGCGGGGTGTCCGGCGATTCGTGCGACAGATCTTCCTGGCAGGCGAAGAAGCGCACGAACGGGCGGCGTTTCGAGCGCGTCGAGGACTGGCGCCCGCGCCGACAGAACCACCCGAACCAGCTCGAATTTCGCTGACTTTACGCAGTTTTTTTACTTGCCAATTCACCGTGGATGGCGTTACATTGTATTGGAAGAAAATTTCACTCCGAGGAGCCTGAAAATGCGAAGCGTTCTCTCTCTCTCTCTCTCTCTCTCTGCCTGTTCTGTGGTTTTATGCTGTTAACCCCCAAACCCGCCAGCGCGCAGACCCTGCCACCGCCCACGACCGGCGATGACGGAGCCCCGTATGGTGGCGTGCAGGTAGCCACCGGCTCACTGCCTTCCCCGTCCACCGATCCCACCGGAATGGTGAAACGGCATCAGAACGATGACCCCCAGACGAGCAGCACTGCGTGCCCCAGCGGGGCCCCGTGCGTCCTCACCGGCCAAAACAGCCGCTACCGGACCAGCGTTAATGTGAATGAGTCAACCTTAGGAAACTACAGCAATTGGAGCCAGTTCGGCATTGCCGCCTTCTACGCTCTGCCAAATCCGCCTGGAGATATGCATTACGAGGCGATGGCCGGCCAGCCGCTCTACATCACCGAAGTCGGTTCTTCCACTGGTCCCAACCTGCTAATCGCGGCCACGCTCGCGGGCAATGTTTATGCCTTCGACACCAGCACGGGGAGCACGAGCACGCTGTGGACGACTAACCCGATCCCCCTCCCTAGCAACGACTGCCCGAGCGGCGCGCCGTTTGACAACAACTTGAGCCATGAGCCCGGCGCGGCCAACTTGCCCTATTATGGCGCGGTCACGACGCCCGTGATTGACGTCGCAAGCGCCGATCCGGTCCTTTATGTAACCTCCGCGTGCGTCAATGGATGGAAGTCCGGGTACAGCACCTTCGAATGGTACCTGAACGCCATCGACGTGGCCACGGGCACGCTTCTTGCGAAACAGCAGATAGAGGATACCACCGGGGGTTTCACCCCGTATAACGAGCTGTCCCGCGGGTCGCTGCTGCTCACTCATCCTACATCCACCACCACCTACGTGTACGTAGAATTCGGCGCGGGGCTTGGCGAGCTTAAGGCCGCCACCAGCAGCAGCCCGGCGACAACCTCACCGTGGTCGTACAGCGGGGTCCTGTTCGCCTACCCAATTATATACACGAATACCGGCGGCTTCGGCGTGACCATCGAGTCACCGGTGATGACTCCTTCCACCGCGAATGCGTTCTACACTTCGTGCGCCACAGGCACCGCGTGCGCGGCCTCCAGTTCCTTCCCAAGCACCTACAACTCCTACACGGCCGGTTCGTACTCCGCTGGAATCGCGCCGCTGGGGCCCACGGCTGTCCCTTCGAACACCTACCACACTGACTACGGCGACAACTGGGCCGTTAGCGGGGCCGGCATGTGGAGCTCCAATGTAGGTCCCTCCTCGACCGGCAGCGCCAACGTCTACGCCACCGCCGGGAACGGGCCCTTCGCGTGCAACTACACCGGCAGCAGCCAGAACAGTTGCCTCGATAGCAACACGATCTACTACCACGGCAACTCCGCCATGCAGTTTCCGCCCGGAAATATCCCAACCATAGCCAGCGGATCCTACGGCGGCGGCCTGTCGGGGACAGCGGCCTACTGCCTGATCGTCTTCGACGGCGGGAATCCCACAGTCCCGGGTACGGCGTACGTCGCATATCCTTACACCACGGGATCCATGCTGACCATTCACCAAGCCGGGCAGAACTATCTCTCCGCGCCGACGACCGCTCACGCGGCGACGGGCCAAGCGTGCGGCGGGACGGGTGTCTCAGTCTCCACCACGCTCAGCAGCACCAGCAATGCGCTGGTGCCGCCAGATTTCTTTGCGCCCTACATGCAGCGCTACACCTGTCCGCCAGCGACCCCAGACCCGCCCAACAGTAGCTGCGGCTGGAACAGCGCCTCCTATTGCGCCGCGAATGGCTACAACCTGTACTACGCGGACTGCGCCCCCGCGGCGTACCAGACGCAAGAGTTCAGCCGCATGGACCTGGACTTTGGCACGCCAGGCATGGTCATGCTCCCGCAATCCAACGGTAACTACTTCGCGGTAACCGCCGATAAGCCGGGATTTATTTACGTCACGCCGACGCCGGAAGCATCCCCGGGTAGCCTTGGTCAATTTCAGCCGGGCGACACTGGCCTCAACGGCACTACTCTGACGTATTCCACGCAGCCGCCCTTCCTGGCCAGCCGGTATCCCTATCAGGGCAGCTCGAACCCAAATGCCCCGAATGGAACCTGCCCATCCAGCGGCACGGGTTTTTACAACAACGCCTACGGCTGCGACGAAATTCACGAACTGGCCTGGTGGTACAACCTGCTGTTCGTTTGGCCCATCGGCGAAGGAATTGAGGTATTTAGCGGGTCGCCGAATAGCACCTACACGCAATACACCTTCGGCACCACTCCAGTGTTTGATCCCTGCCCGCGAACGGGGAGTTGCACAACGGGTTTTCCATACTCGAATTTCGCCTCGCAGGGAACACCAATGTCAATCGCCGTCAATTCCACGAGCACGTGCGCCACAGAGTCCAACATGCCCCCTACGCCTTGCGGCACGCTGTTTGGGATGGTGCCCCAATCCTCGGCGGCCGTCGGGGCGTGGGGATCGCTATTTGCCTACGGCATAACCACCACCAGCACCGGCTTCGGCACCCTCACGTACGATTGGGACAGCGTCAGTAACACCACCAACTGCTCCGGTAGCGGCGTGACCGGATGGTTTAGTCCGTCGTTCGCCCAGCCCACTCTGGCAGGCAGCTCGGCGAGCGGCGACGCCGGCGCCTACGTTTCCGCCGTTTGCACGATCACGGGAACCTGGACCCCAGGATCAGCCGACACGTGCGACACGGTGCCGTCCGCCCATAGGGGCGGCGGCGGCATCCTCTTCTTTGGTGCCTGCTCGTAGCGCGCATCGGAGGACCCAATGCACAAGAGCGGAATTCCTCGCCTATTCTTCACTGCGCTCGCCCTCGGATACTGCTTTGCCGGCGCGCAGACCCCGGTTTATAAGGTTCTCTACCTCCCCCAGATAACCAAGCCCGGACAGACCCCCACGACGCTGCTCGAGACTTCGCCGGGAGTATTCTCTGTAATGACGGCTTCCGAGGGCAACCTGTGGGGATCGACGGTCATTACGGTGACGTCTGCCGGGGCCAGCAAAGTGATCTACTCGCTTCCGCCGTACACCTCGTCAATCGCTATGGTCCAGGGCACGAACGGCGTTCTCTACGGACCCACCTTCCTCAGCCAGCTCCCGGCCAACATCGCGACATACTTCTCGCTGAGCGCGTCGGGCCAAACCGTTAAGCAGTACTCGTTTCCGGGACAATGGGGATCGGCCAGCGAAACGGTGTTAGCGCCGCCCGGCACGATGTACGACATCGCGGTCGGGGTCGGCTCGTCGAACACCAAGAACTTCGCCCTCGCGCAGATTCAGGAGAACGGCCAGATCACTATCCTGCCCCAGTTTCCATCGGGCGCGGTGATACCGGCGGCCGGCGGCGCCCCTGGCGCGGCGGGCCTGGTGATCGGTGGGGATGGCAACTTCTATGGCATCGGGTACCCGGCCTCAAGCACGACCCACGAAATCAACGACTATGTTTTCCGGCTAACACCGAGCGGGGCCTATTCTGCCCTGGCGAGCTTCACCGTGCCCTCCCTGACCAGCGCCTCTGTCGCGCTGGTGGCAGCGTCGGATGGCGATCTGTACGCGGCCTCCAGCGGCGGGGGCGCCAACCACACGGGACAGATTTATCAGATCACGCTCTCGGGGAAGGCGCAGCAGGTCGCCAGCTTTCCCGCCAAGGGACTGGCGTTTCCGGGCACGCTGATGGAGGCCGCCGATGGAAATCTCTACGGCACCACCAGCGCATACGAAATCTTCAAATACGACCTCACCACCAAGGCGCTCACCAACGTTTATCAACTGGCAACCAATGGGGCGCAGGGGGCCTGCCCCTGCCAAATGGTGCAGGGCATGGACGGCAAATTGTATGCGGCGGCTCCCGGCGGCGGCGCATACCCCGGCATCGGGGCCGTGTTCAGCTTGGACATTGGGCTGCCCAAGCCGCTGCCGGTGGTGACGGGATTGTATCCGTCATCCGGCCGGGTAGGGCAGCAGGTGATCCTGTGGGGCAATTACGTCCTGGGCGCCACGGCAGTGACGTTCAATGGCGTGCCGACCACCGCCTTCCAGGTGACCTCGATGCGATCCATCAAGGTGACCGTGCCCGCCGGAGCGACCACCGGC
>Ga0073928_10004920_pt1 | contig 19162 bp, 14 predicted proteins | sample PaiPotPPA55metaG_FD_76969 | JGI IMG/M metagenome (GOLD analysis project Ga0073928, IMG submission 76969) | Iron sulfur acid spring bacterial and archeal communities from Banff, Canada, to study Microbial Dark Matter (Phase II) - Paint Pots PPA... ... | reverse complement strand
GGACATTTGGCTAAAACTCGCCGCCAGCGGTCCCGTCTACTATCACGACAGCGTCACCACCGGCTTCCGCATCCATGGCGGCTCCCTCACCGTGGCGGGAAGCCGCGACGTCGCCGATTTCGCACAGCAAATGCAGATCGTTCTCGATCGGCCTCTCCCCCGGTTTTGCGATCGCGCGAAGAGCGTCGAGCGCGCCGGACGCGCCTCCATCGCCGTCAACGCCGCACTCGCGGCGGCCTCCGTCGGCGATCTCAGACCTCTGCTGCCAGCTGTATCCAAGGTCTTGCAGCTTGGGCCCGCAGGCATTCGCCGCTATATACGCGACTCCCGGATTGTGGACCGGGTGGCGCCGCGCGTGCGGGCGAAATCGGGAGGCGCGTTCTGAACATGGCCATCGGACCGTTCATCCGCCGCATGTTCGGCCCGTATGAGCGGCAGATCAGCGAAGCCTATCGAGCGGCTTTTTTCGACCTCGACGCTTTTGTCGAACGCGTGCGCCAATGGACGCCGAACGCCACGAAAATCCTGGAGGTGGGCTGCGGCGAAGGAGCTGTAACCGAACGGCTCAACGCCGCCTATCCGTTTGCCATAATCACCGCAATCGACATAACGCCGCGCCTTGGGCGCCTGTATGAGGGATCGCGGGACAAAGTCCGGTTTATTCGGTGCAACGTCCAGAAAATCGCCGCCACCGAGAGCGGACAATATGACCTCGTCGTGCTCTGCGACGTGCTGCATCATGTTCCCGTCGCGTTCAGACAGGAGTTGCTCGACGCCATCCGGACGACATTGGCGCCGGGCGGGGCCTTCGTTCTCAAAGAGTGGGAACGAACTTCCACCCCAATCCATTGGCTAGGCTACGCGTCGGACCGGTGGGTCACCGGCGATCGCATCCGCTATATGACGCGTCACGAAGCGCGCGAACGTCTCGCACGCGGCTTCGGCGAGACCGCGCTTGTTGCCGAGGCGAGGTTCGCGCCGTGGCGAAACAACACCGCGACCTTGGTTCGGCCGTGACACCACATCCCGTTGCCGCACGGACGGCGCGCTACACCATAGTCGGCGCAATCTGTGCATTGACGTATAATGCGGTGATGATCCTCGGCGATTTGGCTGGCGGACATTATGCGCCGATGACGGTCCTTTCATTTGGGATCATGACACCTCTCGGATATCTGTTGCACTCGCGCTTCACCTTCAGGGAAAAGATTTCGTCGCGCGGCTTTCTGCGCTTCGCCTCCGGCGTCACGGCAGGGTTTCCGCTTTCTCTCCTATCGATGGCGATCCTTTGCACCGGCCTTGGCCTGCCCGTCGCCATAGCCGCGCCCATCGCGACGATGACTCTCTTCCTCTGGAACTACGCTTTGGCCCATTGGGCAATCCTCGACCGCTGGCGGCTTAACTAGACGCCGCACGACGGGAGGGGTCACGGCAAATGGAAACTTCGTTCGCGGCGCGGCAGCACGGCAAGCCTATTCCGGTTGCTCGGCATATCGGGCTCCAGTCCTATCGCCAGCGCTGCTCAGTCTCGCGCAAGCGGCCCGGGCAACAATTTCGCTGAGGCCGGAATCGGGGGCGATGATTATAGGGGCGCTAGCGGGCGCAGAATGGGGAAAGTGTGTCAAGCGTGGGTTTACTAAATTCCATCAAGCAAGCGTATTTCAGGCTCGATATTCACACCGCGCCGCGAGGGACATTGTCTTACCGTGTCCATCATATGGTGAAGGCCGGTTACTACTTAGCGCTACCCAGCTACAATCACGATGGGCTGCGCAGTATCCACAACCATGATTTCATGTCCGATCCGGCTTTCGTCCGTGCCTATCAACGCGGCGTCCAGGCCGCCTCGGATTTTCACTGGCACTGGCGCGTGCATGTCGGACTCTGGGCAGGACGACTGGCCGCGCGCTTGCCCGGCGATTTCGTCGAATGCGGAACCAACCGCGGCTTCCTGAGCTCGGCCATTATGACGGATCTCGATTGGGACAAGGCCGGTCGCCGGTTCTATCTGCTCGATACCTTCAGCGGTCTGGCCGAGCGCTACGTCTCGGTCGAGGAGAAGAAGGACGGTGTGCTCGAACGCAACCGGCGAGAACTGGACAGCGGTTTCTATACGACGAACGTCGAAGCGGTGCGTGCCAATTTCGCCGAATGGAAAAACGTCTGCATCATTGTCGGCGCAATTCCCGAAACACTGGACCAAATTGACACCCAGTGCGTCGCCTTTCTACATATCGACATGAATTGCTCGCTCCCCGAAGTCGCGGCGATACGCCACCTTTGGGATCGCCTAACCCCCGGGGCGCCTGTGCTGCTCGATGACTACGCCTATTATGGCTATGAATCGCAGAAGATCGGAATGGATGCTTTCGCAACTGAACGAGGACTTTCTATCTTGTCGCTTCCGACTGGCCAGGGCCTTCTTATTAAACCGCCTTGAGCGCCGGTTCGCTGGCCGAATTTCAAACTGATGCACTACTCGGGAACATGATGCAGCACACTGGCCGCCGCAAAACAATTCAAACGATCGATTCTGCAAAATCAGGAACGTTCATGTTCACCCCAGCACAATCGCGATTCGGTCTCGATAGATACAGGGTGCCGCGCGACTTGCGGCTGGCTTCGATAGCCTGTGCGCTAACGATAGCTGTCTGCACGGCTGGCGTTTGCGTTTATACACTCAACCCGGCCTTCCTCCCTACGGCAGGTCGACCTCCCTTGGACGGCCTAACGACATTTTTCGTCCTAGCACAGGACGCATTCTGGTTGAATGTGGTTGCGTTTTTGCTCCTCGGGATTGCCGTCGTGCGCCTACCATCTGTGGCGTCACATGCGGCGTCGGTAATTCTCTGCAACTCACGCACGGTAATTGTGGCTCTTGTGGCCTTGGTTCTAATTTGCGGCGTGGTCGGCACCCGTGTCGTGTTTCATGGTTTCCTCACGCAGGACGAATTTCTTGCTGAATTTGACGCAACGATTCTACGGTCGGGTATGGCGATCGCACCGGTCGACTCGGAGTGGCGACCTTACGTTTCTGCTCTCGCAACGAGGTACATGCTTCCGATACCTCACGGTGCAGGCTTCGCCTCAGCCTACCTGCCAGTGAACGCGAGTCTCCGTGCAATCGTCGGCTTGCTGGCCGATCCGTCATTGACCAGTCCGCTTTTGGCGGCGCTCGCCGTTGTCACGACCTTCGGCGTGGCGCGACGACTTTGGCCGGCACGCCTCGATGCCGCTTTGATCAGCACGCTCCTTATGGCGACATCGTCGCAAGTGCTCGTCACCTCGATGACCAGCTATGCGATGACCGCGCATTTGACGCTGAATCTCATCTGGCTTTGGTTGTTTCTGCGCAATGATAAAATTGGACATGGCGCGGCGATCGCCGTGGGATTTCTCGCCTCCGGTTTGCACCAGTTGATTTTCCATCCGTTGTTCGCCTGTCCGTTTATCCTACGGCTGTGGGCATCGGGGCGGCGACCGTTGGCCCTCACCTATATCGTCAGCTACACAACCATTTGTCTATTCTGGATCAGCTATTGGCAAATCGTCCTCGCATGGCACGGCATGTCGCCCCAAGATTCGGGCGATGCTGGACCGCTCTACTTCATGGCTCGCGCGTTGTCCCTTTTGGCAAGCTTCCATTGGACGGGCGTTGGGCTGATGCTGAAGAATGTGTTACGATTTTTCGATTGGCAAAATCCGCTACTCCTGCCTTTGTCGTTCGTCGCCTATTATTCGATCCGCGACGGTAATGGTATCACCCGTGAACTCACTGCGGGGCTTATTCTTACGCTTGCTGCCATGTCCATCTTGATGCCGGATCAGGGCCTTGGCTGGGGTTATCGGTACCTGCATGGGCTCATCGGCAGTCTGTCGCTTCTCGCCGGTTATGGTTGGATCGCCCTATCGGCGCGGCCGACACGAGACGAGATGGCCGCGTCATGCACGATGCTTGCCATATGCAGTGCAGGCGCCTGGCTGATTCTTCTGCCGGCGCACGCAAAGCATGCGCACGATTTTGCAGCGCCTTATTTCAGAGTCACGCAAGCGATCGAGCACGCATCGACCGATCTCGTTATAGTCGATAAATCGGGATTTGTTTTTGCCGAGGACTTCGTCCGCAATGATCCGTTCCTACGCAACAGACCAAAGGTGTTGGACCTCACCTTTTTGAACGAGGCGGATGTTCTCATCCTTTGCACACGGTACAGCATTTCTCTGTTTGGTCGTCCGCAGGCGCTCGCTTTCGGCATTCCCCTAAATGATGGCACGACGAAATTCGACGACGATGTGCGTGCGAAAAACAAAGCCGCAATGGCACGGCTTTCATGCGGGGTCGACATGGCCGTTAGCGCCAACAAAGACATACGATTTTGAAGGCGTCGAGGGCGCGAACCCCGACGCGAACGTAGGCGCCGGAACGTTATGTTTTAAGTGTCGCGCGATCGCGCACAAGATCGCCAGCGACCGCGTCGGCGATGAGTTTGCGGGTTTCGGCAATCCCGTAAAGCGCCACGAAAGAGCCAAATCGAGGGCCACGGCTTTCGCCGAGCAGCACGCCATAAAGCATGGCGAACCAATCGTTCGAGACGCCGGGACGTTCGGCTGTCGCGCCCTTGGCTTTCAAATCCTGATAGCGCGGTATTTGTCGCGCGACATCGTAGAGTGTAGTCTGGATCGCTTCGGCGCTGGCGTCCAGGGGCAGGGCGGCGAGGGCGGCGGCGAGATTTTCGAGGGCCTCGCGCTCGATTGCGTCCGGCGCGCGAAAGCTTTTGGCCGGGCTCACGAAATCGCGGAAATAGCGGACCGCATAAGTGACCAGCCGGTCGAGATGCGGATGCGTCGCGGCCGAAACGTCCGGCGCATAGCGCCGCAAAAAACCCCAAAGCACATGGGGATCTTCGCTGTTCGCCACGGCGGCGAGATTCAACAGCATGCCGAAGGTGATCGTCGTGACTTGGCCCGTGCCATGACGCAAAATTTCGGGCGGCGGGGGCTCGCCCGAATGAATATGCCAAACCGGGTTGCCGAGACGCTCCTTGGCCTCTTGCGTTGGATAAGCATTGAGGAAGGTGAGATAATCGTCGACCGTGCGCGGGATCACGTCGAAATAGAGCCGCTTGGCGGCGGTTGGTTTCTGATACATGAAAAGCGAGAGACTTTCGGGGCTCGCGTACGCGAGCCACGCGTCGATGGTCAGGCCATTGCCTTTTGACTTCGAGATTTTTTGGCCCTTTTCGTCGAGGAACAATTCATAATTGAATCCTTCCGGCGGCGTGCCGCCGATCGCGCGCGTGATCGCGCCGGATAATTTGACCGATTCGATCAGATCCTTGCCGGCCATCTCGTAGTCGACCTTGAGAGCATACCATCGCATCGCCCAGTCCGGCTTCCATTGCAGCTTGCAGGCGCCGCCGGTTACCGGGGTCTCAAAAATCTCCTTCGTGTCCGGATCGCGCCAACTGAGCGTGCCCGCGCCGGCATCGATCCTTTCGATCGGCACCTGCATTATAACGCCGGTCCTTGGATGAATCGGCAGAAACGGTGAATAAGTAGCGGCGCGCTCCTCGCGAAAGCTCGGCAGCATGATCGCCATGACTTCGTCGTAATGAGCCAGGATGTGGAGGAGCGCGGCGTCGAAGCGGCCAGACCTGTAGTAATCCGTCGCCGAAGCGAATTCGTACTCGAAGCCGAACTCGTCGAGAAACGCGCGCAACCGTGCGTTGTTGTGCGCGCCAAAGCTTGGATGGGTGCCGAAAGGGTCTGGAACCTCGGTCAGCGACTTGCCAAGATTGGCTGCGACAAGCTCCTTGTCTGGAATGTTGTCCGGCACCTTGCGAAGGCCGTCCATATCGTCGGAAAACGCGATGAGGCGGGTCTTGATCTTGTCCTCGGTCAAGACCCGGAACGCGTGGCGGACCATGCTCGTGCGGGCGACCTCGCCAAAGGTTCCGATATGCGGCAGGCCGGAAGGCCCGTAGCCGGTCTCGAACAGCACCCCGGTCTGGCCGGTTGCCTCGATGCGCGCCAAGATCTTGCGCGCCTCCTCGAATGGCCAGGCCTTGGCTTGACCAAGCGCTCCGGCGAGGGAACCCGCGGCCGGAGGTGCGCCGACAGACTTTACGGCGGAACACATAGCATTTCCTTGAAAACGCAAGAGGTTTGCTGCATTTCCCCGATACGGCGAGATTTGACCTTCCGCTTGTGTCCTGGCGGCAAAAACAAGCGATTTAGTGCCACGGTTACAGCTTTACCCATTTGCGTTACCGTTTCGAGGTGGATTTTCGCCCTGAGGAGCGAAGCGATACTGGTACGGGATCGCGGAGAGGTGACGCACCGCCCCGCCGCCTCCCTCTTGTCTCTCCCGTTCGTCACTTCACCCGATCGCCCTGCCGGGGCCCAGCCGCCGCCCCATTAACATGGCATTTACCCTATTCGCGCACCATGCCGCCAGCGGGGCAATTTCGTCCCTTTGATTTCGTGGGCCGGCTTAGTCTAACGCTTGGGCGCCTAGAGGTTAGGCCGGACCATTAGCGAGGCCGCATGTCCCCCCAAATCCTGATCGCCGACGACGATCCCGTGCAGCGGCGGCGCCTCGAAACATTGGTCCATCAATTTGGCTACCAGGCCGAGACCGCCGAAAGCGGCGAAGCGGTGCTCGCCCGCCTGCAAGCCTCCAGCGCGGCGCCCGTCGATCTCGTGATTCTCGATCTTGTCATGCCAAACTTAGACGGCATGGTGGTGCTCTCGCGTTTACGGGAGCGGGGGGAGAAACGCCCCATTATCGTGCAGACCTGCCGGGCATCGGTCGAATCGGCCGTCCCGGCGATGCGTCTGGGCGCTCATGATTTCGTGGTGAAGCCGGTTGGGCCGGAGCGGCTGCAAGTCGCGATCAAGAACGCACTCGCCTCCGCCCGGCTCGCGGAAGAAGTAAGGTTCTTGACCCGGCAGGCCTTTGGAACCTTGGTGTTCAAGGACCTTGCGGGAAACAGCATGGAAATGGATCGCGCCGTCCGGCAGGGCGAGCGGGCGGCAAAATTGGCCATTCCCGTGCTTCTCGAAGGCGAGCCCGGCACCGGCAAGGAAATTTTCGCACGCGCAATCCACGCGTCTTCCGGCCGGCGCGGAGGCCCGTTCGTGACCTTCAATTGCGGCGCCCCGCCGGACGATCTCGAACGGCTGCTGTTCGGCTGCGAAAAGGGGGCGGGCGCCGCCGAAAAAACCGTTGGCAAATGGGTCGAGGCGCAGGGGGGCACGCTTTTTTTTGACCGGATCTGCGAGTTGCCGCTTGAGGAGCAGGGGAGGCTTTTGCGCGTTCTCCAAGAAGGCGAGATCCATCGCACCGGGGCGAAGCGTCCGGTGAAAGCCGACATTCGCCTGATTTTCGCGGCCAATCGAAATCTGATCGAACAGGTAAAGAGCGGCGGCTTTCGCGACGACCTCTATTACCGCATCAATGTATTTCCAATTTCCGTCCCGCCGCTGCGTGCCCGGCGGGACGATATCGCCAGTCTCGCGCACCGGTTTTGCGCGCGATTCGCCGCCGCGGAAGGAAAGCCCGTTCGCGGGATCGGCGCCGAGGCGCTTGCCTTGCTCGGCGCCTACGATTGGCCGGGCAATGTGAGGCAATTGGAAAACGCCGTCTTTCGCGCCGTTGTGCTTGCCGATGGCGGCGAGCTGACGGTCGCCGAGTTTCCGCAAATCGCCGCGAGGGTCGAGGGCTTCGACGTCCGTGTCCCCGCCGCGCCGGTCCCCGCGCGGCCCCCCTGCGAAAGAGAGTTCATCCGGGTCGAGGTGCGCGATCCCAATGTTTTGGCGCTCCTCGACGAGAACGGCAATGTCCGCCATCTCGATCGATTGGAAGCCGATGCCATAAAATTCGCCCTCGCCCATTACCACGGCCAGATGTCCGCGGTGGCGCGCAAGCTCGGAATCGGCCGCTCGACCCTCTATCGCAAACTGAAACAACATGACTTGTTGAAACAACAAGGTTTGGAGCCCGCTCCCGAGGAGCTTGCCTTGGGCGCGTAATCCGGGAAAGCGTATTATATTGTGGTTGCTTTGCGGCGCCGTATAATTTTATTTATCGTGACGTCGCGTGGGCCAGTTCGCGCGTTACTTTGGTAGCGTAGGCGGGCGAGTCGCGATGGAACAGGAAAGTTAAGAGGCAAGACGATGCGTGCGCCGTGGCGGGGGACGGGTTTTTTAGGCGCGCCGGCGCTGGCGCTGCTGCTTTCACTTGCGAATTCGCCCGCATACGCCGAGGATGCTCTCCTGGCCGCGCGCCGTGGGACGGCCGCGCCGGCCGGCAATTTGCCTGGAGAAGCCACGCCCGGCTTCATGGCTATGTCGCCAGCGCATGGGGTTCCTTTTACGGAACAAGCGCCCGAAAGTCCGGCTGAGCCGCGGGATGACGCGGCCCCCGCACCCAGCGAAGCCAAACCCGTGCCGCCGGACGCGAGCGGCGCCGCGCCCGGATCCGATCAAATTTCCGCGCCTGCGCTGCCTCCGGCCAACGCGGCGCTCAAAGCCGTGCTTGAGGCGCGATCCGGTTTGCCCGGCCCCGTCGCCCTCCCGCAGCGCAGGGAGCGCGAGGCGATCGCCGCCTTTTATGCCTTGCGCGATTTCACGCCTCTCTGGTTTAGCGGCGGCACAGCCAACGCCGCGGTTGCTCCGGCCATCGAACGGCTGAAACACGCCGCCGACGATGGGCTCGACGTCAAAGGTTTTCCGCTACCCGTTTCGCCTGTCACCGACGAAGAAATCGCCGCCGCCGATCTCGCTATTAGCGATGCGGTCGTGGCCTACGGCCGCCAGGCGAGCGGCAGCCGGGTCGATCCGCGCATGATTTCGCGCTTGATCGGGGTCGAGCCGGAAGTGGCCGATCCCGCCGTCATCCTGGCGCTTGTCGCGACCGCCGGGGAAGATGCGGGCGAAGAATTACGCCGGTTCAATCCGCCGCAAAAGGCCTATGAAGCGCTACGCGAAAAGCTCCTCCAATCGCGCCGGGGGCGTGGCGTGGCCGGCCGCGATGCCGCAATTCCCCCGGGCCCGGTTCTGCGCCCCGGCATGCGCGATCCACGCGTCCCCCACGTACGCGCGCGGCTCAGCCTCGACGATGCGGCCGCCGCGGAAGAGCTTGTCTACGACACGAGGATCGCGGCGGCGGTCGCCGATTTCCAGAAAGCCAATGGTCTGCCGGCCTCGGGCAATTTGACGGCCCGGACCGTCGCGGCCCTGTCCGGCGGCCCTTCGAGCCTCGAAGCCGAAATCCTCGCCAATATGGAACGCTGGCGCTGGATGCCGCGCGACATGGGCGAAACTCATATCGAAGTGAATATCCCCGATTACGAAGCCGTCGTCATTGAAAAAGGGGAGGTGATCGAGCGCAACCGCGTCGTCGTCGGCAAGGAAGCAACCCCCACCCCGGTGTTTGCCGAAACGATGAAATTTCTGATCGTCAATCCCGCTTGGAACGTGCCGCAATCGATCATCCGCAAGGAGATGCTTCCCCGCCTTGCTGCCGATCCCGATTATCTCTATCGGCTCGGCTATGAGGTTTCCTCACGGGCCGGCCATCTCGTCGTGCGCCAGCCGCCCGGCGAGCGCAATGCGCTGGGGCGGATCAAATTTGTGTTTCCCAACGATTTTTCCGTCTATATGCACGATACGCCCTTGCGCAAGCTGTTCGCCTCGGCAAAGCGGGCGTTCAGCCATGGCTGCGTGCGTGTCGACGACCCGTTCCGTTTCGCCGAAACGGTGCTCGGCCGCAACAATGGCTGGAGCGAGCAGCGGGTCAAGAAATTGATTGGCGGCAAAGAGCGCTATGTCTATCTGCCAAAACCCCTACCGGTTTATCTCGAATACTTTACCGCTTTCGTGGACAAATCGGGCGCGCTGCAATTGCGCGACGATGTCTATGGCTATTCGCGCCGGGTGAGGGCGGCACTGGGGTTGCAGGGGTAGAATAGCCCAGAGCCTGTGTCACAAAAACCCTCGCCCTCATCCCGAGGCAAACCGCGCGGCGTTGCCAGAGAGCCGTAAACGCTTACTGCCGCCACGCTTTCCGTCATTAACCCATCAGTGTGCAGAAGCACTCAATACCCGGAGGAGCTATCCTCTATCCGCTCCGCATTCGCGAATTCTCCGGCATAGTAGCGGCGGATCAGCTCGTTTTGTTCCGGAGTCAGGTAGTCGTGCGTAATTGTTTTTTCAGGCTTGCCACTAAACAGGATGTTCGGTTCGGCACCCTCATACATGCCAAGGTTGGGGCGCTGTACACAGTAACCAAGCATGTCTTGCAGGTCTTTATCGAAGTGCTTGGCAATTTCTGGCGGAGCCACGAAATATTGATTTTCCGACTGCCGCAGCCAGCCTAGACAATAGCTCATTACAACACCCGTGCGCGGCGACGTGCTATAATTTGCACCGCCGGCATGCAACAGTGAACCAACATAAACAAGTACCTCGCCAGGGGTCATTTCAACCTGGGTGACGTCCTCGGGTGCCGGCAGGCGCATTTTGTCTTCCCAGTTATGGCTCCCAGGCACGACGATGGTCGCGCCATTTTCCCTTGTAAACTCACTGTAGGCCCAAAAGGCATTGATCATGAACTCGAATGGTTTTTGCTTGAACGGAAACATGCCATCGTCGCGATGGACGACTTGTGGTCTTTCACCCGGCCAGATTTGGATGCCTTGCGTCAAGTTAAGCTGGATTTTATCGCAAAATGGGCCCAGAATACGATTCATGATTCCCACGACTTGCGGCATCATAATCATGGTGCGGCAGGTTTTCGACTTCGCCGCCAGTGAGTGGGTGCGCTTGGTCATATCGCCGTAAAAAAGGCCCTTGCAAAATTCCGCCTGTTCAAAATCAGGATCAAGCTCGCTGCGCAAATCGCGATAGGCCTCGGTGCTCAGCAAACCGGAAATGATCACGGCGCCATCGCGATTCATGATTCCGACTGCTGCGTCGATGTCTGTGTTGGCGGTAATTCTTTGAACGGACGCGGTCATAACTGGCTCCCCTCCCAAATGGATCCTTATAAGCTTAAAACGAGCGAGCGCGAAAAGCCAGAGCCCGGTCAGAGATAAGCTTGCAGCGGCGCCGATGACGAGAGAAAACAATGGATAGAGCAATCCAGCTTGGACCTTGCGCGATCTGAGACAGAACGCACTCGCTTGATCTTGAAATAGTTGCGCAACGCGAGGCCGATGAAAAACACGAGAATAATCGAAAGGAAGTTCTGCGACAGCACCCGCAATTGAAAGCCTTCTTTGGCGCCAGGATCCAAGGATAAAGCCGATAAAAGCCATACCCGCTCAAACCGAGCGAACGCGAAGGGCAGCGCTAAGCTGCGGCCGTAATTGGAAAGCGCCCCTTAGAAGAACATGACGATGAGCCACTGCAAGTGGATTAGGAGCCGTGGGCAAAGCTGGCACGGTCACCGAAGGTCGTGTGATAGAAGCCGGCCATGTCACCAAAGATCGCGTTCTTGAAGCTGGCCGAGTCACCGAAGACCGCGCCGAAGAAGAATGCCTGTCCTGGCATGAACTGGCCTATTCGAAATTGGGTTTGGAGTTTTCCACCGGTTTGCAGCCCCGCCACTTGCACTCGGAAAAATTCGCATTGTCGCCGAATTCGAACCCTGAGAAATCGATAGTCCCCCATCGCGTTTGCGAAAAGTCGGCGCCGTCGAATGTCACGTGCTTAGTGTTGGCCTTGCGCCATTTGTTCCACTCATCCTTGCCCTTTACCGCGAGGGCGAGAAAGAATTCGGGTTTGGTCTCGTCCGCCATACCTGTTTCCCCGTTGGCCATCAAATTTCGGGAAAATCGCTTCGCCTAAAAATCGCCGCTAGCTGAATATCATGCGCGGCCAAATTCTCCGCCGCGCCTTCCTCTCTATCAACCACAACCAGCGCGCGGCGGACGCAGCAGCCGTGACCCTCGATGCCCTCGACGGCCCTCAAAATCGAGCCGCCCGTCGTCGCGACATCGTCGACCATCAGCACTTCGGCGCCCGCGCGAAGTTGCCCGTCGATTGTTTCCCGCGCGCCATGGTCCTTTGGAGCTTTTCGTACAAAAAACGCGTCGATCGGCAAGGACCTGATATGGCTCATAACCGCGACCGATGATACGAGCGGGACAGCGCCAAGTTCCAGGCCGCCGATGCACTCAATAGAATGTTGATACATATATTCAAGGATAACTTCGCCAAGCAGCGCCGCCCCTTCCGGAAGCATCGTGGTTTGCCTAAGCTGAAATAGATAGGGGCTACGGCGGCCAGACGATAACTTGAAATCGCCCACTCGCAGCGAGTGCTTGGAGACAAGTTTCCGCAAACGACGCCACCGCTCGTCGTTTCGATCAAGGACGGACCATGCCATTGCGCGATCTTGTTGCGCTTCAAGAGCGATCATCGTCCTATCCCTAGATCGATTCGGAGCCGTTAGTTTGTCAGGTCATGCCGACAATTCTAAGCGGGTGGCCGCAGTTTACTGTGGACAACTATTGCGGGCGCAATCTAACTAAGCCCCGAAAATTTTGGATTTGCTTTCCATAGCAACCATCGCCGCCAGGATCAAGAAAAACCGCCCCGACGCAGCCGCGCCGACGGGCTGGTCCGCAACGAAGCCGCGCGCAGCTCTCGACGTTTTCGCGCGCGGCATTACGTTTAAGGTTGAGGAGCCGCGGGCCTCTTCCTCCGCGACGGCATTTTTGACGAAAGGACCGCACAATGAGTTACCTTGGCGAAAAGCCGGATTTCGATCTTAGCCTGAGTTCGACCCTTGCGCGCAATTGGACGGTTGTTGCGGCGCGTGGCGTTTTCGGGATCATCATCGGCTTGATCGCGTTTCTTTTCCCGGGTCCGACGTTGTTGTCGCTCGTCGGCCTGTTCGCGGTCTTCCTGATTATCGATGGCATCTTCGCGATTGTTGCCGCCGTACGCGCGGCAAGCAAGAACGAACGTTTTGGGTTTCTTACATTCGAGGGCATCGTGGGCATCGTGGCGGGGGTTCTCGCCATGGCCTTGCCCGGCCTTACCGTGCTGGTCTTTGTTGGCCTCCTCGCGGCTTGGGCCCTGGTTTCGGGGTGGCTGGAGCTGCGCGCGGCCACCAATCTCGCGACGGACCATGGCCGCTGGTGGCTGGCGCTGGGCGGGATCATTTCGATTGTTTTCGGAATCGTGTTGATCGCGGCGCCGGTGTTCGGCGCCTTGGTGGTGACCTGGTGGGTCGGCGCCTATGCGACCTTTTTCGGTGCGACTCTTCTCGCGCTCGCCTTCAAGCTGCGTGCGCGAAGGCTCGGCTCCGGAGCCTGAGACGGGCACGTGGGAAGGGCAGGGGGCCGCCGTCCGGTGTCACAAAAAGCTTTGCGGATCGACATCGACGGCGACCCGCACGCCGCCGCGCTCCGGCGGCCCCGCCGCGAGCCAGGCGCGGAGGAACCCTTGCAGATCGGCCGATCGCCGCGCCCGCACCAAGAGACGAAAACGGTGGCGCCCGCGCATAACCGCGATCGGCGCCTCGGCGGGCCCGAGCAAACTCAGTTCGTTTTCTCTTGGCAATGCGCCGATCGGGGTCAGCGTCCAACCGTCCGAGGGCGGCAGCGTGTAGGCGGCCCGCGCGAGCGCCCGCGCAAATATCTCGGCCGAAGCGCTGTCCTTGGCTGACACGATCAGCGCGGCGAGTCGCCCGAAAGGCGGCAGCCCGGCGCGGCGGCGCTGGTTTGTTTCCTCCTCGTAAAAGCGCTCGCAATCACCGGACAACAGCGCGCGCATGACCGGATGCTCGGGCTGCCAGGTCTGGACATACGCGCGCCCGGCGGTTTCGAACCTTCCCGCGCGCCCGGTCACCTGTTGCAGCAATTGAAAGGTTTTCTCGGCCGCGCGCGGATCGCCTGACGTCAAGCCAATATCCGCGTCGATCACGCCGACCAGCGAAAGACGCCCGAAATTATGCCCCTTCGCGACAAGCTGGGTGCCGATGACGATATCGCATTCGCCGCGCGAGATTGCCTCGATTTCCGCGCGCAGACGCTCCGTGCCGCCGGGAAAATCCGAGGAGAGGGCGAGAATCCTCGCCTGCGGAAAAAGCGCCGCCACTTCCTCGGCTAGTCTCTCGATGCCGGGGCCGCAGGCGGCGAGCGAATCGACCGCCTCGCAGGCCGGACAAACCGTGGGCCTGCGTTCGATATGGCCGCAATGATGGCACATCAGTGCCCGCCGGAAACGGTGTTCGACAAGCCAGGCGGTGCAGTTCGGGCAGTTAAAACGATGTCCACACGCGCGGCAGAGGGTCAAAGGCGCGTAGCCCCGCCGGTTGAGAAACAAGAGCGCCTGTTCGCCACGCGCGAGCGCCTTTGCAATGGCCTCATTGAGCCTTGGCGCGATCCATTTTCCGCGCGGCGCCGCCTCGACGCGAAGATCAATCGCTGCAATGTCGGGAAGCGCCTTCGCCTTGAAACGGGCGGCGAGCCGGATATGGCCATAGCGGCCCTGGACGGCATTGACGCGACTCTCGATGGAAGGCGTCGCCGAGACGAGGACGACGGCCGAATTCTCGATTTGGCCGCGCACCACGGCCATGTCGCGGGCGTGGTAAGCGACGCCGTCTTCCTGCTTATAGGCGGCCTCATGTTCTTCGTCGACGATGAGCGTCGCGAGATCCGCGAAAGGCAGAAACAGCGCCGAACGCGCGCCGATAACGACCTTGACGTCGCCCTGAGCGACTGCGTGCCAGAGCCGCGCGCGCTTCCGGGCGCTGACGCCTGAATGCCATTCCCCCGGGCGCGCCCCGAAGCGCGCCGCAAACCGGCCGAGAAATTGCGCGGTGAGCGCGATCTCGGGCATGAGGATCAGGCTTTGGCGTCCGGCTTCAAGGGCCATCGCGACGGCCTCGAAATAAACCTCCGTCTTGCCGGAGCCCGTGACGCCTTCGAGCAGGGTCACCGAGAAAGCGCGGGCATGTACACGTTCCGTCAAAATGGACGCGGCGTTTTCCTGCGCGTCTTCAAGGGCTGGCCTCGCGAACGCCGGATCGCAGACGAGCGCCGCCGGCTCGGGCGGCAGCGCGATTGTCTCAAGTGTGCCTTCGTCGATCAACGTGTCGATGACGCTGCTCGAACAGGCGGCGGCCTCGGCGAGCGCCGCCTTGGAGAAAGCAAGGCCGCCTTCCGCCGCAGCGAGGACGCGAGCGCGGGTTGCGGTCATCCGGCGCGGCGGGAGCCCCGTAAGGCGAACGCCGGCCCGCGCAGGTTCCGGCCCGGCTTGAAACGGCGCGCCGACCGCCATGCGCAAAACCATTCCGCGCGGGCTAACGGTCCAGCGCGCCACCCAATCGATGAATTTTCGCAAATTGGCGGGAAGCGGCGGAATATCGAGGCGCGAGGCAACGGCTTTTAGATTGGCCCCGGCGACCCCGGAGCGGAGCTCCCAGACGACGCCATGGGTCATTCTCGTGCCGAGCGGCACTTCGACAAAATCGCCCGGCGCGACGAGGATGTCGCGCGGAACGAAATAGGAATAGGGACGATCGATCGCGACCGGCAGCAGGATTTCCGCGATGGCCGCGCCGTCGTCCGTCAAAGTGGGGTTGCTGCCCTCTGCCATCTCATTCCGGCGGTCGTTTGCGTGATTTCCTATAACGGGCTTTGTCGCGTATATTGGGCTATTACTCTTAGCGAGAAGACCCTCCGCTATGACCGAAAAGAAAAGTGCCTTCTATGCGTATCCGAGCCAGCCAATAGAGATAGCGCAGACTATCCGGTCGGCTATCGACGGCTTCAATGGCGCTTCTGCGGCTTACAACCTCGAAGCGTGGGAAAAGAACGACATTTCGGGGATCCCGCTCAGTGATCCCATCTTCTCGAGAATCTCGGCTGGCGAATTTCTAGCGGCCGACGTGACTTACCTTAATGAGAATGTGACCTTTGAGATCGGCTACGCAATCGGCAGCAAAAAGCGGTGCCTATTGTTCGTCAACAACGCGCAGTCCGGCGACCACGAGCTGGCGAACCGGATCGGAATTTTCGACACACTCGGATACGAGCGGTACGAAAACTCAGAGACGTTGACGAAGCTGATGGTCAACAGGACTGATTATAGCTCGATGGAATTTGAGGTCGGGATCAATCACCAGCAACCGGTCTACATCGTTGAACCGGCGAAGAAGAATGATGCCCATCTGAAGCTCGTGTCGCGCACAAAGAAGGCGCGGTGGAAATACAGAAGCTTCAATCCCGACGAAGATGTACGGTTGTCGGCATTGGACGCGATCAGGCACGTTGCGCAATCGGCAGGAGTTATTGCGCCTCTCCAAGCGGCATCCGTACAAAATTCCAGAGAGCACAATATTCGCGCGATGTTTGTTGCGGGCTTGGCTGTCGCACTCGAAATCCCCACGCTCATTATTCACGCGGCTGAGTTTTCTCCTCCGCTGGATGTTCGGGATTTCACAAAGAAGTACAGGCACCCGGATGACATCATTGATGCAGTCCAAGCATTCTCGCTTGAAATCACGGACTACAGCCAGCGAGAAAAGCCGAAACAATCTTCTGGTTCGACGGTCTTAACGAGGTTGTCTGTCGGTGATCCGACTGCCGAAAATGAGATGACGACCCTCTCGGACTATTATCTTTCAACGGACGAATATCAGAGGGCGTTGCGCGGCGAGGTGAACTTGGTCGTCGGCCGGAAGGGCTCTGGAAAGACCGCTTTGTTCGTTCAACTACGCGACACCAAGAGGGGTAGAAAGCCGAATATCGTCGTTGATCTGAAACCGGAGGGATTCCAGCTCATAAAGTTGAAGGAGCGGGTGCTCGATTTTCTCACGGCGGGCGCGCAGCAGCATCTGATTACGGCTCTGTGGGAATATATCCTTCTGTTGGAGATCACCTACAAAGTTCTCGAGAAGGATCGTGAGGTTCACCTTCGCGATCATAGGCTCACCCCAAATTACGTGGCTCTCCAAGAGATGTACGGCGATACTGAACTGTCTCAGGAGGGCGATTTCCGCGAGCGCCTGTCAAAATTGTCGGATCAAATCATTCACATGTTTTTAAAAACGTTCGTCACCACGGAACCTCAAGCTGCTCATGCGCACAATTCGCCCCTCAACATCACAACGAACCAGGTCACGGGGATTCTCTACCAGCACGACATCCGCAATCTCTACGAGGCGCTTATTCGCTACCTCCTCTTGAAAGGGGAAATTTGGTTACTGTTCGACAATATCGACAAGGGCTGGAATGTCGAAGGGATTAGCGCCGTAGACATCTTCATTCTCCGCTGCCTAATTAACGCCGCTCGAAAGATAGAGCGAGAGTTTAAGGGCCGTGGACTTCGGTTCTACTCCATCGTGTTCGTTCGGGACGATGTCTATTCCTTATTGATGCAGGGATCACCCGACTACGGCAAAGAGATGCGAGCTTCGCTTGATTGGTCTGACATGGACCTGCTGGGTGAGGTGCTCAGACGACGCATCACATTCTCGCTGTCTAGCGGTGGCACTGACAAAGATGCGGGTGCGTGGTCGCAGGTGTGCATCTCTCACTATTCCGGTGAGCCCTGGCTCGACTTCATGGCCGGGCGATCCTTGATGCGCCCCCGAAATCTTCTCAAGCTGTTCCGGTACTCGCTTGGCTACGCGATCAATCTCGGGCACGAGCGCATCGAGCTCGACGACATCGCGCGCGGGCTCCGAACTTACGCACAAGACCTCGTAATCGAAGTGGACCGAGAACTCGGTGACGTGTTTCCCGAAGCGAGAAAGCTTGTGTACGAGTTTTCAGAGGAAAACGCTGAGTTTTCGCACGACGAAATTTCGACGTTAGTGCAGTGCGTGGGATTGGACGAAAATAGCGCGGAACGCGTTATTGCTTTCCTTCTATATTACGGCGTACTCGGGGTCAGGAAAACGGGAGAAGAAACTATCTACATCTACGATGTCAATTATGACATCGAAATGCTCCGCGTCCGAATCCGGAAATGGGGTGAAAGTACGAAATACATGGTGAATCCGGCCCTATGGCCTGCACTTAAAATAATGCCGGAGACGAGTTGAGCGTGGTTTAACCACCAGCGAGGGAGCGGGAACACGTGAAAATCCTTCCGGTCATCATGTGCGGCGGCGCAGGAACGCGGGTCTGGCCCGAGTCGCGCGAAAGCCTGCCGAAGCAATTCATTTCTCTCATTGGCCCGCACTCCACCTTCCAGATGGTGACCGGAATGCTCGCCGATAGCGTGTTCGAAACGCCGATCGTCATTTCCAATCACGATTATCGTTTTCTCGTCGCCGAGCAGTTGCAGAAGATCAAGCGCGAGGCGCGGATTGTTCTTGAGCCGATCCGGCGCGATTCTGGGCCAGCGGTGGCGGTTGCCGCCGAACTCGCGGCGCAATCCGGGCCGGACACGATCGTCGCGGTTCTGGCCGCCGATCACGTGGTGCGCGATGGAAAAGGTTTCGTGGCCTTGTGCAAAACCGCGGCCGAAGCGGCGGCGCAAGGCTATATCGTGACGCTCGGCGTCAAGCCGGACTCCCCCGCCACTGGCTATGGCTACATCAAGCCGGGAAAGACGGTAACGCGGGACGGCGCCGTGTTGAAGGTCGAGGCCTTCGTCGAAAAGCCCAACGCCGCCACGGCGGAAAAATATGTCGCCGGGAATTATCTCTGGAATTCCGGCAATTTTTTCTTTCGCGCGGATGTGATGCAGGATGAGTTGCGCAATTTCGAGCCGGACATGGCGGAAGCGGCGGAGCAAGCCGTCGCCAAGGCCAAACAGGATTTGAATTTTTTGGTCCTCGACGAGGAAGCGTTCGCCGGAGCGCCGAGGAAATCGATCGACTTCGCGGTCATGGAGCGCACCGGCAAGGCCGCTGTCGTCCCTGCCGACATAGGCTGGTCGGATGTCGGCAACTGGGAGGCGGTCTGGCAATTGTCGAAACGCGACGGCAAGGGCAATTCGATCCGGGGCCGCGGCGTTGTCATGAATGCGTCAAACGTTCATGTTCGCTCCGACGAACATTTGACGACCGTCGTCGGCGTCGACGACATCATTGTCGTTACCACCGCGGATGCGGTCTTGGTGCTCAACAAGGCGCAGGGCGATAGCGTCAAGCAACTGGTCGATCTCCTGAAAACCGAAAATCGCCCCG
>Ga0073928_10004919_pt1 | contig 19171 bp, 20 predicted proteins | sample PaiPotPPA55metaG_FD_76969 | JGI IMG/M metagenome (GOLD analysis project Ga0073928, IMG submission 76969) | Iron sulfur acid spring bacterial and archeal communities from Banff, Canada, to study Microbial Dark Matter (Phase II) - Paint Pots PPA... ... | reverse complement strand
TTGGCGTGATCCTGGAAGCCACGCATCAATGCATGTCCACGCGCGGCGTGCATAAAGCCGGTGCGTCGATGGTGACATCGCGGATGCTGGGCACGTTCCGCGACGACCCTTCCACGCGCCGCGAATTCCTCTCCATCGTCGGGCATTCGAGCGCGTTCAGCGTGTCGAATAGCTAAAAAGCTTAGGCAAGGGTCGCTGAGGTTTACGCGCCGCTCACGCACCATTCACGCGCCTTGGCTATCGTCCGGCGCGTCTCCCGCACCGCCTTCGCGGATCTTGCCTTGCGAGACGTTGCTGCCCGGCGGCACGCTATGCGTGAGCCACACGTTGCCGCCAATCACCGAACCACGCCCAATGGTCACACGTCCGAGAATGGTCGCGCCGGCATAGATCACTACATGGTCTTCCACCACCGGGTGCCGCGCGTTGCCCTTCACCAGCACGCCGTCGTTACCCGCCGGAAAACTCTTCGCGCCCAACGTCACTGCCTGGTACACACGCACGTGCTGGCCAATCACCGCCGTCTCGCCGATCACCACGCCCGTCCCGTGATCGATGAAAAAACTCGGCCCGATTGTCGCGCCCGGGTGAATATCGATCCCCGTCGCCGAGTGCGCGATCTCGTTGATGAAGCGCGCGAGCAAGGGTACGCCGAGCTTATGCAAAGCATGCGCCAGGCGATGATGCGTCATGGCCCAGATGCCGGGATAGCAAAGCAGGATTTCCGTGATGTGCTGCGCGGCCGGGTCGCCCGCGAACGCAGCCTGGATGTCGCTCACCAGCAGCGCCCGGATGGCGGGTAACTGCGCGCCGAATTCACGCGCGAGCCTGAACGCATGCACGCCGAGTTCGGCGTCGCTCAGGCCCTGGTTCTCCGGCAGGAAACGCAAGGCACGCCGGATCTGTTCGGAGAGCAGGCGCAAGGTGCTTTCGAGCGTGTGGCCGACGTAATAATCCACGCTTTCGGCGGTCAGGTCGGGAGCACCGTAATGGGTGGGAAACAGCGCTGAGCGCAGTCCATTGACGATCTTCACGATCGCTTCGCGCGACGGCAGTTCGCGGATTCCGAGCGGATGGCGCGTGCGGTGCAACTGTTCGCGCGACGCCCGCAAGTCGGCCACGATCTTGTCGAGGCCCCATTCGTGGGAGGGTAATTGATCTTCTTCGGAGACAGTCTTGGGCATGTCGGGAGCTTGGGCGGATGACGCCGTGTTGAACGGCACGATCTAACTATGCCCCGAGATTAACCGTTTTTCCGCGAGACCGCCGCCTGGGCGCGAAACACCTTCGAGCGCGCTCAGGACTTGGGTTCGACCTTCACGTGGCTGGCGTCGATCCAACGGACCGCCCAGTCGCGAGCGTGCGCAATAGCTTCGTCGGCGTTGCCAAAGCGCAGGTCAGCAGGGAAAAAACGATTGGCCACCAGTTCACCATCGCTCGATCGCGAGATGACCACGTAGGGTTGGAAACAGCCGTCGCCCTGACGTGCTGGTGCACAATTGAGTAAATAGCCGCGATGTGAAAATGCCGCGTCATATTGCATGAGTCACCCTGATTTTAAGTGCCTCGCTGGATTCGCGATGGTCGTCTCCCGCTCGCTTGAAACGCGCGAATCCGGCAAGCGGCACGAAGCCGTCCGGTGGCGCACGCAGGCCTGGCGAACAACAAATCATACTCTTGAGAAAACCTTCGTTGGGTTGAAAAAAATCAATTTGGCTTAGAACATTTACTGCTGTTTTATCCCGCGGTTTATTCCAACGCGGCTTTGTGCGCCGGAATGTTTCTTGCGTCATGTCTTTTTGTTAACCGGAACCAGGTGGAGCGAACCATGAACAACTCACCGAACAACGAATCGCAGGAAAAGCAAACGCAACGCGCAGCGGGACACGAAGCCGAGTCCGCGCAAACGGGCGGCGGTGCGTCTGATTCATCGTTGAAGCATGCCGGGCCACTCGGTGAAACCGACGTCACCCAAACCGACGTCACGCGTCGTGCAATCGACGTTCTCAACGACGACACGCTGGACGATACCGTCGAAGCCGATGGAAAAAATCGCGACGCCTCGCACGACGAAGCCCTGCTCGAACATAACCCCAACGCGTTTATCGGCGTGAATGCGACGCTGGTGAATTCGCACTTTGAACAGGGCGACGGCCTGGGTGGTTTCGACAGCCGTCCGGCGCGCAGCGGCCTGGCGCTGGCATTAGAGGAAGGCTTCAGTGTCGTGGACAAAGGCATGGTCGCGCCCGATGTGGAGGAGGTCGAGCGGCAATACGAATTCGTTGAACGGGATCCCCGCGGTTACAGCTTGCGAGGACGCAGGCATTTCGCCATCAACCATGTCAGGCCATCGCGCCTGATCGAAATCCAGCGGCGCGAGAAATAACTCGAACAACATGCCCACGCCCTGCTGAAAGAGTGAAAGACGAAAGCCGCCAGTCAATGCGGCTTTCGCTCTTTTCCGTTCTTCACGCTATCCGAATCATTTCTTTTGGGCTTACCCTTCTTTTTCTCTTCGTCGGATTCAATCCGTGTCACACCGCCGGTTGAAGGCGGATCGCCGGCGGGAAAGGTATCTTCCACTGCGCGGTCGATGTCTTCCTCCTCCCGATGCAAATGCGGGCGCTGTTCCTTCAGTTTCGTCGTGGTCATGCCTGGCTTCCGGACTGTGTAAAGCCTGCCATCCCGTGCAGCGCCGTTGCAATGTCATGGCGTCGTGCGAAGCTTTTTAACGTTGCAGGCTCGACGAATCCGCCGCAGGAAAACCAGCATTTCGTCAGGTAAATCGCTGTCGCACGGGCTTGAAGGAATCGAAAGCAAGCGATATACCCAGCTTTCACGTGATCTGGCACGACCCATGCATAAGACTCCCGCGAATCAGACGAATGCAGCACGATGCATCGAAAAGACCAGCCCCGGGGGGCCAGCATGACCACTACCAACACGTACTCGAATCGAACTATCGATGAGGCGCGCCACGCACAAGGTGCGCGTGGTCCGTGGCGCGAGCACGCGCTGTCCATTGCGCTGGTATGTCTCGGCCTGGCATACGCCTTGTCATGGGTCGAAATGGGCCTGGCGCTGATGACCGGTCCCGGCGAACCCGTTGCCGCGCTGATTGCATCGCGTGCGCTGGTTGGCGGCTTGTATGCCTGCGTGGCGTTTCGCCTGCAATGGGCACGCTGGATCACTGTCGTCCTGGGCTTTGCGTCGGTCGCGCTGGTCGGCCCGATGCTTGGCGCCGAATGGCGTGCTTTCCCTGCCGCCGCGCTCGTGACTGGCGCCGTGCTGGTGTTCAAGCTGGCGGCATCGATCTTCCTGCTCTCGCCGGACGCGTCGCGCCGAACGCGTTGAAGGTGAAGTCGAATTTGAAGTGCGCCTGAGAGAAACGGCCCGGGACGCTTGTTCAAGCGGCCTGTAAAACGCACAATGAGAGCCCGTTTCTTCTTCGATGAGCCTCTCATGAAAATTGCCGTCATCGGTGCAACCGGCACAGTCGGCCGCGCTGTCTTCGCCGAATTCCAGCCGCGTCACGAAGTATTCGAAATTGGCGCCACGCGAGGCGCGCACCGCGTCGACCTGACGAAAGTCGACAGCATCCATGCGCTGTTCAAATCGATCGGTCAGGTCGATGCCATTGTGGCCACTGCCGGGCATGTTCACTTCGGCGAACTCTCGCAGATGACCCCCGAGCAATTCCGCATTGGCCTTGACGACAAGCTCATGGGCCAGGTCAACCTCGTGTTGGTCGCGCAGCAATATCTGAACGACGGCGGCTCGTTCACGCTGACCAGCGGAATCGTGGGCGACGAACCCATCAAATACGGTGCAAGCGCGGCAGCGGTCAACGGCGCCATTGAGGGTTTCGTGCGAGGAGCCGCGATCGAACTGCCGCGCGGCCTGCGCATCAACGTCGTGAACGCAACCATGCTGGAAGAAGCGCGTGAAGCGTTCGGGCCGTATTTCCGCGGCTTCGAAGCGGCGTCCGGTGCGCGCGTTGCACTCGCGTACAGCCGCAGCGTGGAGGGCCTCGAAACCGGCCGTATCTACAAGGTGCGTTGAATGGCTCACGCATGGTCGAGAAACGAGTACCGCGTTACCACTGACATCAGTACGTTCGACTTCGACGTTGTGCATCGCTACTTGAGCGAGGAGGCTTACTGGTCACCTGGCATCTCGCGCGCGAAGGTCGAGCGGGCTGCCGGGCGTTCGCTCGCGTTCGGCCTGTTTCATCGCGACACGCAGATTGGTTATGCGCGCGCGATCACGGACACCGTGAGCTTCGCGTATCTCGCCGATGTGTTTGTGCTTCCCGGCCGTCAACGCGACGGCCTGGGCACATGGCTGGTGGAATGCGTGCTGGCGCATCCGGATTTGCAGGGCTTGCGCAAGATGATGCTGACGACCACGAACGCTCACACGCTATACGCCCGTTTCGGTTTTGTCGTGCCTGCGCAGCCGGGAAAGCTGATGGAAAAACGCGCGCCGGAGTAACGTCGGGGAGATGTCGGAGCGATGCTTCAGCCGCCGATCACGCCCTGCGTGTTGACGTAAAGCGAGTAGAGGCCGTGACTCGCCGCCATGAACAGGCGGTTGCGATAACGGCCTCCAAAACACACGTTGGCGCAGCGCTCGGGCAGCGCGATATGCCCAATCGCCTCACCTTGCGGCGTGAAGATCCTGACGCCGTCCAGTTCGTCGCTACCCATGCCCCAGCCGCACCACAGGTTGCCATGCACATCCACGCGAAAACCGTCGGGCGTGCCCTGCCCGGCATCAATCAGCTCGCGCTGGCTGGTCAGCTTGAGGCCGTCGCTTGCGACATCGAAAGCGAGGATCTTGCGCGGCGTCGCCCGCGAATCGACGATATAAATCACCGACTCATCCGGTGAAAATGCGAGTCCGTTCGGGCCAATGAGCGAGTCGACCATCATCGTGATCTCGCCACTCTTGCCATCCACGCGATACACCGCCGGCTTCAACTGCGGGTCCTTGCGCTCGCCTTCATAAAAACCGTCGATCCCGAAGGTCGGGTCGCTGAACCAGATCGAGCCATCGGATTTCACGATCACGTCGTTCGGTGAATTGAGCGGCTTGCCGTTGTATTGATCGGCAAGCACGGTGATCGAACCGTCGTATTCGGTGCGTGTCACGCGGCGCGTGAGATGCTCGCACGTGACCAGCCGTCCTTCGCGGTCGCGGGTGTTGCCGTTGGCATTGTTCGAAGGCTTGCGGAACGGGCGAACCTCGCCGGTTTCTTCGTCCCAGCGCAGCATGCGGTTGTTCGGAATGTCGCTCCATACCAGCGTGCGGCTGTCGCCGAACCAGACAGGGCCCTCCGACCAGCGAGCCCCCTGGTACAAACATTCGACCGACGCCATGCCGACACGCAGCGCGTTGAAGCGCGGATCGAGTACACGGACGGCGGGATCGGGATAACGGCGTTCCATCTGTTTTCATCTCCTCGGTTGGTCGATTCGTTTGATTCGTTTGAGACGTTTGCCTTGGGTGTCTAGTTGGGTCCGAGCTCGCCATCGCGCAGGCGCCACAGGCTTAACGGATTGTCGTCCTGAAGCGCAAGCGGCAGCAACGCCGGCGGCAGATCCTGGTAACACACCGGCCGCAGGAATCGTTCGATCGCCATCGCACCCACCGAGGTCGCGCGGCTATCGGAGGTAGCGGGATACGGGCCGCCATGCACCATCGCATACGATACTTCAACGCCGGTCGGAAAGCCGTTCGCCAGAATCCGCCCGGCCTTGCGTTCAAGGATGGGCAGGAGGCGGCGCGCGAGCGGCACGTCGTCGCTTTCCATCTGCAGCGTCGCCGTCAACTGGCCTTCAATACGCCGTGCCAGGTCCAGCATCTCGTCCTCGCTGCGGCAGGTCACGATCAGCGACGTAGGTCCGAATATCTCGTCCTCGACTTGCGGCGTGGTGAGGAATTTCGCGGCGCTCACGGTGTAAAGCGCGGGCAGCGCCGGACACGAAGCATCGGATTCGGCACCAGTTGCAACGCGCTCCACGCCCGACTGATCGCGTCGCGCGATGCCTTCCTGATACGCGGCCGCAATGCCCGCCGTCAGCATCGTCTGGGCGCCCTTCTTTTCGAATGCGCTCACGGCGTAGTCGATAAACGCCTGCAAATGCGGCCCTTCCAGCGCCAGCACCAGACCCGGGTTCGTACAGAACTGACCGACCCCGAGCGTCACTGAATCGACAAAACCGTTCGCCAGCGCTTCAGCACGCGCCGCCAGTGCACCCGGTAGCACGAAGAACGGATTGATGCTGCTCATCTCGGCGAACACGGGAATCGGCTCACGCCTCTTGGCTGCAATCTCGATCAACGCAAGACCGCCCCGCCGCGAGCCCGTGAACCCGACCGACTTGACGGCCGGATGCGCGACCAGCGCTTCGCCTATGGCGTTGCCCGCACCGACCACCAGCGAGAAGACCCCTTCGGGCAAACCGGAATCCGCCACCGCTTTCTGGATCGCGCGCCCGACCAGCTCCGAGGTGCCCAGATGCGCCGGATGCGACTTCACGATCACCGGGCAACCCGCGGCGAATGCGGCAGCCGTGTCGCCGCCCGCTACCGAAAACGCCAACGGGAAATTACTGGCGCCGAAGACCGCAACCGGGCCGACGGGAATCTTCTGCAAACGCAAGTCGGGCCGCGGCAACGGCTTGCGTTCGGGCTGCGCCGAATCGAGCGTGGCGGCAAGCCAGCGGCCTTCGCGCACGAGCGACGCGAACAGTTTCAACTGCCCGATCGTGCGGGCGCGCTCGCCTTCGAGGCGTGCTTTCGGCAACGCGGATTCAGCTTGCGCACGTTCGATCAGCGTTTCGCCGAGTCCCGCGATGTTGTCCGCAACCGCTTCCAGGAACTGTGCACGCGTTTCAAGCGGTGCGTGCCGGTAGGGATCAAATGCCTGCTCGGCAAGATCGGCTGCGCGAGCAACTTCCTTCGCTCCGCCGCCACCGAAAGCCGGCTGCAAGTCGACGCCGCGCGCCGGATCGAAGGCATGCAGCGTGGCGTCTTTTCCGCGCACCGCCGTGGCACCGATCAACATTTCTCCGGTGATCTGCATGTGAACTCTCCTGAAAGGAGCACTCATCGCGGACCGCGATGGGCGCCGTGGGTGACGAAAAAGACCGGGTCAGGCGAGGTGCCAAGCGACCGTGCTTGTTGCCGTGGACCCTCACGCTGCACGGAAAGTTTCAGGGCCGTGCGAATGAGACCATCGCTTGATCCACTGCTATCAAGGCAAACCGCCGGCCCGGACGTGGCGCATCGGGCCTTTGCGGCTTGGTCATGATGCGCGGCCCGCGTGACGCTACGGCATCAACCAGCCCGGGCCGTTGGAGGTGCCTGCGCGCTGCGGGTACCCGCAGCCGATCCACCCGCCATACCCGAGTGAATCGATCAGGTCGAAGAGATACGGATAGCGGGCACGGATTACCGAACGACGCGCAAGAGGGAGTGCGCAACTCCCGCGCCCGGTTCGATCATGGCCCGTTTGTTCAGGCTTGGAACCGAACTTGGAACCGAACTTGGAATCGATGATATTCCCGCCCCACGCGCGTGGAATGATCGGTGAAAACCCTTGTTACGGTGAAACCGGATGGTCGATCAGCGCGAACGCATCGCGGATTTCCGATGTGCTTTTTGGGCGCACGACCCGCGCGACCTCGCGCCCGTTGTCCAGGAAGATCAGCGTCGGCCAAAGCTTGATCCGGAACGAGCGGCCGAGCGGGCGGCCGCTACCGTCTTCGATCTTCAAATGCCGGACGCTTGTGTGATCCTGGAAGGCCTCTGCAATCAGCGGCTGGGCGGCACGGCAATAGCCGCACCAGGAGGTGCCGAATTCGATCACCGTCGGCCCGGCGAGCGCGTCGATTTCGGCGCGCGGCGGCGCGGTGCGTGCGAATTCCGTTGTCATCGCCATCAGCTTTTTCTCCTCGAAACGAAACGCGTGAAAAGCAAACAAGGTCGATGCCCGCAACAGGTCCGGCCTTGCTCCTTTAACGCCAACGCCGCTCTAGAACTGCCCGAAACCGGTCAATCCGATCAGGCTGCCCGCAGCCAGCAACCACAGCGGATGCACCTTTGTCCTGAACGACAGGAACGCGATAACCGCGGTGATGGCCGTGAGTATCGAGCGGGTGTCCGACGCTTCCGCAATCAGCGACGCGCTTGCTGCGACCAGGCCGGCTGTCATCGGTACGAGACCGAGTTGTACGTACCGCCGCCATGGATGATCCTTGAAGCGTTCCCAAGCGTGTATTGCGGCGACCGTGACGATTGACGACGGCCCGAATTTGGCGATCGACGTCACCAGCACGCCCGGCCAGCCGGCCACGTGCCAGCCGATCAGCGTCACGATCATCATATTCGGTCCGGGCGCTGCCTGCGCAAGCGCAAACAGCGCGGAAAAATCCGCCTTCGACATCCACTGATGTATGTCCACCACTTGGCGCTGCATCTCAGGCAGGATCGTGTTACCGCCACCGAAGGCGAGCAGTGAAAGCTGGCTGAAAATGGCCGCGAGCGAAACGAGATCGTGATTCACTCGTTCTCCCCGTGCTTCACGTCGCGATTCACTTCCGGCTTCATCTCGCGACTCACTTTCGACGCAACGAAGATCGAGATGGGCGTGAGAACAAGCATGACCGGCAACAGGGGCAAGCGCAGCAATGCGATCGCGACGAAGGCGAGGGCCGCGACTGCCAACATGGAAAGTTTGTGCCGCAGCGGCCACGCTACCTTGATGGCCATCGACACCAGCAAACCCGCGGCTGCCGCGGCAAGTCCCGCGAACAAATGGCGGACGTGCGGGTCTTGATGCGTGCGTTGATACAGCACGCCGAGCCCGATCACGATCAGCGACGGCCCGACGATCAGCCCGAGCAGGCCGGCCAGCGCTCCCGCCACGCCGCGAAATTTCATGCCGACCGCAACCGAGAGGTTGATCACATTGCCACCCGGTAAAAACTGGCAAAGACCCAGCAGATCGACGAATTCGTCAGGGGTGAGCCACTTGCGCCTGTCGACTATTTCGCGCCGTGCAAGCGGCAGCGCGCCGCCGAACGCGGTCAGCCCGAGCGTCAGGAAGCCGATAAAGATTTCCGCGACAGTCGGCGGAGCGAGCGGCTCTTGCAAGGCATGATCGTGCATGATTCGGCGAGCGTTACTTTTAAGAAGGGCAAAGCGTAACGCTTTATGGCCGCTGATTCAAAGTACGAAGTAGCTGTTTAAAGCGCGATGCGGATTTTTCAGGCAGCGAGAGGCGGCACCGGCGCAATCGCCCGCGCCGCCCTGCTTTGATCGGTGGAGGTGGCTTACGAAATCTTGACGCCGCCATGTTCGCGACGGGACTCGTACGCTTTCAAATGGGTATAGGCCGTAGAGAAAATCGGCGTGCCGAGCGCGCCCTGCGCGCCTTTGGCACGAGCGATCAGATCGCCCACTACGTGGTCCGCTTCGATCCGCGCGCCGTTCTCCAGATCGCGCAGCATCGAGGCGGTGATCGTGGAGCCGGCCTCCGTGAACATTGCCTGGGCACGCGCGACCACTGCTTCCGCGGGCGCAAAGCCGTTCGCGGTTGCAATGGCGCGGGCTTCATCGAAGAGATCGAGCAGCAGTTTCTGGCCACCCGGCGCCGCGATGATGTCGCCGACCGGCGCGCGCATCAGGCATGTGCCGGCCGCGAGTGTCGCGAGGAACACCCACTTTTCCCACATCGACTGAATGATCTCGGGGCTGGCGGCAGCGTCGAACCGAGCGCCTGACAACTGTGCCGAGATTGTTTCGATACGCGCCGACAAACCGCCTGCGCGCTCGCCGAACGCCATGGAATGCAGCTTGTTCAAGTGAACAATGGTGCCGTCGGGGTCGAGCGTCACCGCCACGATGCATTGCCCGCCGAGCACACGCTCCGCGCCGAATTGCGCTTCGAGCACATCCAGATGATGCATGCCGTTGAGCATCGGCAGGATGGCGGTGTTGGGTCCGACCGAGGTTTTTATCGACTCGATGGCGCCGTCGAGATCGTACGACTTGCAACTGAGCAGGATCAGGTCGAACGGTTCGCGAACGTCTTTCGCGAGCACGACCGGCGGATTGGGTATCGAGAGATCGCCGTTCGGGCTGCGCACGTTGAGGCCCGTCCGGGCGAGTTGCGCGGCCCGCCGTTCGCGCACGAGGAACGTCACGTCACGGCCTGCGTCAAGCAGCCGTCCGCCAAAATAGCCGCCAATCGCGCCCGCTCCCACCACCAGAATCCGCATGTCCTGCTCCTTGCATTTAGTCTGATCAGAACGCCGGCCGCAGATGCGACGGCGCCGCCTTTACCTTGCCTTGCGCTTTACCTTGCCTTGCTTACGCCTGTTGTTCTACGCCTGCCTTGTTCTACGCTTGCCTTGTTCTATGCCTGCCAGACGCCGTACCCGGCCTCCCGCAAGCCGATTGCCAATTCCACTTCCATCTCCCGCGCGCCTTCGTACGGCATCGGGTTATACAGTTCGTAGAGCTGTGGCAACAATCGCAGCCCGAATTCCCGCGCATACCGGTTCGACTGAATGCCGGCCTTGTGTTTGTCGAAACGAACGTCGGGATCGATGCCCGTCATGCCTACATAGACAAAGGGCATGCCAAGCACGTAATCCGGATTCGCGCGCCGGAAACGCGCTTCGTTCCAGACGGTATCGGCCAGTTCGATCACGTAGACGTGGTAATGGTGAGTCCTTGGCTGGGCCTTTTCCTGAGCCTTTTGCCGAGTCTTTTGCTGAGTCTTTTTTCGAAGCGCCATGCGGTTACCCTGTTTCGCCTGGTTCAAGCGAGTCGCGCCGCGCCTGAAACGCGCCGCGGATGCTCATTCTAGACCGGCGCCAAACCTCTTGCCCGGCCGCTCCCGCGCATGCTGGCCGCCTGCCGCCCGTCCGTGCGAGCGCGTACGATGTCTGTCAGCGCCGTGTCAAAGTGGTAATCTCGCTCCGTCTGCGCGTTCCGCGCGGCGTTTGCGTGTTTCCGTCGGCCCTGCTCGCGGACATGCGTAGTGTCCGTGCCGCTTTTGCCACTGTTTCACTGCTTCCTGGCGCGAAAGCCTGTCCGGAACGCCGTCGCGGGCACCGCCCCAATTGACAAATCGCATCCGTCGCGTGTGTAGCCACGAGCCGCCCGCGCTTCGGTCATTCGGAGAGAAACATGAGCAAGCAAGCAATCGGCGTTGTCGGCCTCGCCGTCATGGGACGCAATCTGGCGTTGAACATCGAGAGCCGCGGGCACGCGGTGTCCGTGTACAACCGCAGCCGCGAAAAAACTGACGAGCTGATAGCCGAGCATCCCGACAAGAAACTCGTGCCTTCGTACACGCTGGAAGAATTCGTCGAATCGCTCGAAAAACCGCGCCGCATCCTGCTGATGGTCAAGGCCGGCCAGGGCACCGACGCCACCATCGACTCGCTACGCCCCCTGCTCGACAAGGGCGACATCCTGATCGACGGCGGCAACACCCATTTCACCGATACCATCCGCCGCAACACCGACCTCGCCAAGTCGGGCCTGCACTTCATCGGCACGGGCGTGTCCGGCGGTGAGGAAGGCGCGTTGAAAGGCCCGTCGATCATGCCGGGCGGCCAGAAGGAAGCGTATGACCTGGTGGCTCCGATCCTGACCGAGATCGCCGCCAAGGCGCCGGACGGCGAACCGTGCGTGGCGTACATGGGCCCGGACGGCGCGGGGCATTACGTGAAGATGGTGCATAACGGAATCGAATACGGCGACATGCAGTTGATCGCAGAAAGCTACGACGTGCTCAAGCGCGTGGCGGGCTTGTCGAACGAAGAACTTGGTAAGGTGTATGTCGAGTGGAACAAGGGTGAACTGGATAGTTACCTGATCGAGATCACCTCGAAGATCTTCTCGAAGAAGGATGAAGAGACGGGCAAGGATCTGGTCGATGTCATCCTCGACCGTGCCGCACAAAAGGGCACGGGCAAGTGGACGAGCCAGAATGCGCTCGACCTCGGCGCTCCGCTGCCGCTGATTACCGAAGCCGTGTTTGCGCGCGTGCTGTCTTCGCTGAAGGATCAGCGTGTTGAGGCGAGCAAGCAGTTGACGGGACCCACGCCCAAGTTCGATGGCGACCGCGATGCGTTCGTGGAAGCCGTGCGGCGCGCGTTGTTCCTGAGCAAGATTGTCTCGTATGCGCAAGGGTTTGCGCAGTTGCGCGCGGCGTCGGAAGAGTACAAGTGGGACCTGCAGTATGGTCAGATCGCGAAGATCTTCCGGGCGGGTTGCATCATCCGCGCGGGCTTCCTGCAGAAGATCACGGACGCATACAAGACCAACCCGGACTTGCACAACTTGCTGCTTGATCCGTATTTCAGCGACATCGCGACGAAGTATCAGGGTGCGTTGCGTGATGTGGTCGTGGCGGCCGTCAAGGCGGGCGTGCCGGTGCCGGCGTTCTCGTCGGCGGTGGCTTATTACGACAGTTACCGGTCAGAGACATTGCCGGCGAACCTGGTACAGGCACAGCGCGATTTCTTCGGCGCGCATACGTTCGAACGAGTGGACAAGAAGGGCAGCTTCCACGCCGACTGGTCATGAGAAGCTGAGATGCCGCTGAAAAGCGGCAGGTAGATCCAGTAGTTCGACGCCGACGCACTCGCGTCGGCGTTTTTTTGCCCCGTGCAAAAACTATCAAATTTTGTCGCAGCGAATTTTTCCACAAGTCGAATAACGGTGTTTGAGGCTACCCTTTCCTGTCGATGGATAACGGACCTGCGGGAAGATCATGGCAACAGCACTCACCACATTAAATCGGGAATCGGAGTTGAGCTACGCTTACCTCCACGCGATTGCATCCCACGCGGGCTTCAACTGCAAGACGAGCAACCGGCACGACGACAACGCCGGCATCGATGCCATGCTCACTGGCTGGGAGCCATTTCCGAATGGCGGAAACCTGACCGAAGTCGACATCAAGGTCCAGTTGAAAGCAAGCATCAAGACCCCATTCGACGACGGCGATTCGCTCTCCTATTTTCTGTCCGGCACACAGCAATACGACGATCTGCGCCGCGAAACACACGCGTCGCCGCGCATACTTGCCGTGTTATTTCTCCCGCCGAAAGCGGAGGACTGGCTAACCCACTCGCACGAGCAACTCGTCCTCCGAAAATGCGCCTACTGGGTCAGTCTGCGTGGCGCTCCACCAACGGACAACCATGCAGGCGTCACAGTGAAAATTCCGAAGAAGCAGGTGTTCGACGGTACCGGCCTCATGCAACTCATGGCGAGCATCTCGCGTCGCGAAATTCCTTCTTATAAAGCACCCGCTCATAGAGTTCCCCATGGCGATTAAAGATCTGTCACCGTCCGGCCTGCGTGATTTCGTGAAATCGCTGGGATGGCAGTCGCTGCCTGAAGGCATTGTGGACCGTCTTTACGTCCTGCATCACGCCGACGTGCCGCGCCGCCAGATCGTCATTCCCATGGATCAGGATGCGCCAGACTATGCCGAGGCTTGTGAACTCGCGTTGTCCAAGCTCGCAGACTTGCAGGGTATGAAGCTGGCGGATCTGATTCAGCTCGCTGCCATCTCGCGTGACGACTCCGTTTACTACCGTGTGACGAGCAGCCGCTCTGTTGACGACGGCCTGCCATTGTCGTTCGCCGCTTCGTTGCTGCAGGGCGCGGAGCAGATCCTGCTCGCGTCAGCCTGTACCGTATTGCGGCCGCAGACCCATCATCCGCGTCTGCACAGGGCGGAAGCTACGCAACTTGCCGGTCATGCGCGGTTCGGACATACCGAGCGAGGCAGCTTCGTAGTTCGGGTGTCGTGTCCTGTCGACGCCATGGAAACACCTGCCGTACCCGACCTCGCACATACGAACGACTCGTTTGTTCGTATGACCATGCTTACCGCCAGAAATGGCGTGCGTCAACTCGTCAAGGCCATCGAAGAAGACGCGCTGAGCCGCTTTGTGGATTCGCAAAGGGCGGCGGCAGCGCCTGTGGTTTCGTCGAATCTTTGTGAAGGGCTCACTCGTCTTCACAACGACGACGTGCGCAACAACATCGACATGTCGTTTCGCTGGGCAACAACCGTGGCGTTACCGCACGACGCCACGGCCGGCGAGAACATCAGGATTCGAAGCGATTATTTCGGACGTATTGATGAAGTTCGCCAGGAATTGCGCGCAGTCGAGCGTGACCGCGACGATGTATTCATCGGCACGGTCGAGCATCTGAACGGTGAATTCGATATTGCAGGAAATCGGGCCGGCGAGGTAGTCGTGGCACTGCTCCTGCGTGAGGGCGAGATCATCAAGGCCCGCGTTGTGCTCGATCAGGAACAGTATGCGAAGGCTGTCGCCGCGCACCTTGACGGTCGCGCCCTCGTTCGAATCGCGGGACGCCTGCGGCCCGGTCGCCAACCGCGTACGCTGACCGAGGTGACAAGCTTCATGCTGATCGGCCCGGGTCTGGGTTAAGAAAATGGGGGGCGGCTTGGCAGATGGACTGATGTGCGGTGCTTCAAGACCCAAGTCTTAAGGCCCGAACCCCAGCACCTCCCGTATTTGCTCACCGTTCGCCCCGCTTCCGGCGAAGTCATCGAACGCCCGGTCCGCTACGCGAATAATATGCTTGCGGATATATTCCGCCCCCTCCCGCGCGCCATCCTCCGGATGCTTCAGCGCGCACTCCCATTCAAGCACGGCCCAGCCGGGAAAATCGTACTGCGCCATCTTCGAAAAGATCGCTCCAAAGTCGATTTGCCCGTCGCCCAGCGACCGGAATCGCCCCGCCCGGTCCACCCACCCCGAATAACCGCCGTACACGCCCTGCCGGCCGTCAGGACGAAACTCCGCGTCCTTCACGTGGAAAGCCTTGATGCGTTCGTGATAGATGTCGATGAACTGAAGGTAGTCCAGTTGCTGCAGCAGGAAGTGACTGGGATCGAACAGAATGTTCGCTCGCGGATGAGCATCCACGGCGGCAAGAAAACGGTCGAACGTCACGCCATCGTGCAAATCCTCCCCCGGATGCAACTCATAGCAAACATCCACACCGGCTTGATCGAAGGCATCCAGCAACGGCCGCCAGCGCCGCGCCAATTCCTCGAACGCTGCCTCCACCAGCCCCTGAGGGCGCTGCGGCCACGGATACAAATACGGCCATGCCAGCGCCCCGGAAAACGTCACGTGGGCACTTAAGCCCAGGCGCTTCGACGCCGCCGCGGCAAACCCGACCTGCTCGATCGCCCAAGCCGTGCGAGCCTTCGGATCGCCGCGAACATGCGCTGCGGCAAAACCGTCGAAGAGCGTGTCGTAAGCCGGATGCACCGCGACGAGCTGCCCCTGCAAATGCGTCGATAACTCCGTGATGCTCACGCCGGCGTCGTCCGCTACGCGAAGCAGATCGTCGCAATAGGCGTCACTCTTTGCGGCCTGCTCGAGATCGATCAGCCGCGGATCGCACGGCACCTGGATACCTTCGTAACCCAGGCCCTTCGCCCAGCCTGCAAGATGCGCGAGGTTGTCAAAGGGCAACGTGTCGCCTAGAAACTGAGCCAGGAAAATGGCCGGGCCTTTGATGGTTTTCATGAGCGTCGATCCGCGAACGTAACTGTCATCAGCCCGCCATCAACTCAGAATGGCGAGTTCGGATAATAGAACTGCTTGGCGTTGTCCTTCGTGATCAACACCGAAGGAATGATGGTCGTCGCCGGCAAGCTTTCACCCTTCAAGCGCGCTTCGGCGGTGAGCTTGATCGCGTCGTAGATAAACTTGGGCGAATAGGACACATCGGCCTGGACCAGCTTGTCGCCGTCCATGATCCGCTTGACCGCCTCCTTCGATCCGGCGCCGCCAAACACCTGCTTGATGTCCGTACGCTTCGCCTGATCGATCGCCTTCAGCACCCCGATCATCATGTCGTCATCAGCTGCCCAGACCGCGTCGATATGCTTGAAGCGCGTGAGGTAATCCTGCATGACCTTGAACGCGTCATCGCGGTTCCAGTTGGCGTATTTGGCATCGAGGATCTTCATGTCGGGATGCTGCTTGATCACTGATTCAAACGCAGCCCAGCGTTCGTTGTCGAGCGTGGTCGGGATGCCGCGCAACGCGACAATATCGCCCTTGCCGTCCATGGTCTTCGCGAGGTATTCGGCCGGCAGCTTGCCGAACGCGGTGTTGTCGCCGGCGACGTACGCGTCCTGCGCGCTGGTATCGGTCAGCCCGCGATCCACCACGGTTACGTACACGCCCTTCTTCTTGACCTGCGCCACCGGTTGCGTCAGTGACGCTGATTCAAACGGGAAAACCACCAGCGCATTGATCTTGTTCACCGTCACCAGGTCCTGCAACTGGTTAGCTTGTTCCGGTGCGCCGGCGGCGGTCTTGATGATGATCTTCAGGTCGGGATGCGCCTGTTCCAGTTCCTTCTTGGCCTCGTTGGCCCACCACACAATGCCGCCGGTGAAGCCGTGCGTCGCAGTCGGGATGGCGACGCCGAGCGTGACTTTATCGGCGGCGATGGCCGAGGCGGCGCTCGCCGCCAGCGTTAATGTGACCAATGAGGCGCCGAGTGCGCGAAGAATGTTTTTCATGCTGTGTCTCCATTGTTTTGACAGGCGCCTGAGAGGATTTCAGGGCACGGTTCGAACACACTTCAACGACGACCACGCTGTAAAAACGCTACGAAAATAATCACGGCGCCCTGCACTGCCGCATTGAGATACACACTGATGATGCTGGTGAGATTCAGGATGTTCGCGATCACCGACAACAGGATCGCGCCGATCACCGTCCCGATCACGCGCCCTTCGCCGCCCCTTAACGCGGTCCCGCCAACGACCACCGCGGCGATCGCTTCGAGCTCCCAGAGCAGCCCCGTGGTCGGCGTGGCGGACCCGAGACGCGGCACGTACAGCACCGTCGCCACGCCGACGCACAACCCAAGCAGCACGTACGTGACGATCTTCACAGTGTCCACGCGAATGGCCGCATAACGCGCGACCTGCTCGTTCGACCCGATAGCCTGCACATGCCGCCCGAACACGGTTCGGTTCAGTACGATCACACCACCCGCCGCGACGATCAGGAACACCCAGATAGGCACGGGAATGCCGAAGAGGCTGGCGTAATACACGGGGCCGTAGAGATCGGACAAATTATTGTCGAGCGTGAGCGCGCCGCCGTCCGCAATCCACGTCAGCACCGCGCGAAAGATCCCGAGCGTACCCAGTGTCACGATGAACGGTTCTATGCGCCCCTTGGTGACAAGCAGCCCATGCGCCAAACCGAAAAGACCCCCTAGAACAAGGGCTAAAACGATGCCGACGGCAATGATGGCGAGTGGCGCGAGGGGGTGTCCGCCCACGCCGTGCGCAAGCGCGTTCATGACCCAGATCATGCTGCCCGCGATCAATGCGGCCATCGATCCGACCGACAGATCGATACCGCCCGAGATGATCACAAAGGTCATCCCCACAGAAATGATGCCGATGAACGAGGTTCGCGTGAGGACGTTCATCGCGTTGTCGAAGGTGGCGAAATCCGGGTTCAGCAGCGTGCCGCCAATGCATAGCGCAACCAGCCCGAGCAGCGGCCCGACGCCGTGCAGCCGCCGCGCGAAGCCGCCCAGGCGGCTCGATCTTTCAACGCCTTCAGTGTGTGCCGGTCGCATGCGCGATCAACCTCTCTTCAGTCAGATGTCCGGGCCCAAGCGTGGCGACAAGCTGGCCGCCGCGCATCACCGCCACGCGATGGCATAAACCAATCAGCTCGATCAGTTCGGATGAGATGACGATCACCGCGCGGCCTTCGGCGGCGAGCGCGTGGATCAGGAAATAGATGTCGCGTTTCGCGCCGACATCGACACCGCGAGTGGGCTCGTCGAGGACAACCACGCGTGGATCGGGATGCAGGAACTTTGCGAGCGCGAGCTTTTGCTGATTGCCGCCCGACAACATGCGGGCGCGGCTTGCCAGATTGCCGGTGCGGATACCGAAGTCGCCGACCGCCTTTTTAAGTGCATCACGTTCCGCTTGCGCGTCGAGCAGCGGATGCGCGTACCGCTCGAGCCTCATCATCGTGAGGTTGTCCTTCAACGCCATGTCGACGTGCAGGCCGCGCCCCTTGCGGTCCTCGCTCAGATACGTGATGCCATGTTCCATCGCGTCACGGGGATTGCGCGGATTGATGTTCTCGCCGTCAAGCTCGATGCGTCCCGCCGTGCGCGGCCGCAGTCCGATGAGTCCTTCAAAGAGTTCCGTGCGGCCCGCGCCCACGAGTCCCGCGAAACCGAACACTTCGCCCGCTCGCACCGAGAAACTGACGTTCTGCGCCCAGCCGGGCACATAGGCGTTATCGACCTTGAAGGACACGCGGGTTTCGTCGGCGAGGACGGGTTTGTCGGGGAACATGTCGGACACTTCGCGCCCGACCATCAGGTTCGCCATCTGCTGGCGCGTGGTCCCGGCGGTCAAGCCGCGTGTGACGAAGCGGCCGTCGCGCATCACGATGACTTCGTCGGTGACGTGCTCCACTTCGTCGAGCTTGTGCGAGATATAAACGATAGTCACGCCGTCTTCCTTCAACCGCGCCATCAGTGCGAAGAGCCGTTGCGTTTCTGCGGGCGTAAGCGTCGCGGTGGGCTCGTCCATGATCAGCAGGCGGGCATCGCGCAGCATGGCCTTGGCAATTTCCACGAGTTGCTTCTCTGCGACGATCAGGTCGCGCACTCGTGTATCCGGGTGCTTGTGCAAGCCGACATCGGCGAGACGCATGCGTGCGGCCTCGCGCATGGCGGGTTCATCGAGGAAGAGACCGCGGCGTTTCTCGTGACCAAGAAACATGTTCTGCACGATGCTCAAATGATCCGCGAGGTTCAGTTCCTGATGGATCAGCACGATGCCGGTGGCTTCGGCATCGCGGGAGCTGTCGAAGGCCTTGATCACGCCGTCGATGGAAACAGTGCCCGCGCTCGGGTGTTCATAGCCCGCGAGGATCTTCATCAGCGTCGACTTGCCCGCGCCGTTCTCGCCAATCAGGCCGTAGATGCGGCCGGGGGCAAGATCGAAGCTCACGCCATGCAGCACGCGAACGGGTCCGAACTGTTTTTCGATGTTATCGAAGCTGACGGCCAGGCTCATGAT
>Ga0073928_10004918_pt1 | contig 19173 bp, 15 predicted proteins | sample PaiPotPPA55metaG_FD_76969 | JGI IMG/M metagenome (GOLD analysis project Ga0073928, IMG submission 76969) | Iron sulfur acid spring bacterial and archeal communities from Banff, Canada, to study Microbial Dark Matter (Phase II) - Paint Pots PPA... ... | reverse complement strand
TTCATGCTGGCGAAGGAAGGCCTCGAGATTTCCGCGTCCAGCCCGGAATACGGCGAAGCAAAAGAAGCCATCGAAAAGGAATTCAAAGGCGAGCCGATCGCGATCGGTTTCAACGCGCAGTACCTGCTCGATTTTCTCGCCGCCGCGGCCGATGGCCCGATCAGCTTCGAGCTGAAGGATGAACAGTCCGCCGGCCAGCTCCGCCCGCTGGGCGATGAATCCACGCGTTACCGCTACGTCGTAATGCCCATGCGCATCTGAGCGAAGTGAGCAGCAAAGAATCGCAGCGTTCAGTTTCCGGCGCGATTTGCTGCGTCGATTGCTTTCAACACTTCATCCGGTCGCGTACGCACCAAATAGTCTCCTGCCAGGTTTCGCCAGCGAATTTTCCGATCTGAATCCAGCAGAAATTCAGCAGGACGCGCAATGTCCGCGCCGTTTTCGCCAGCATGCGGATGCACCAAGTCCCACTCGCGAATCGCTTGCAACTTATCGTCGGAGAGAAACAGGAATGAATAGCCCGCGCTTTCGCGAAGACGCTGCGACAAGCCGGGAGCGTCAACGCTGATTGCTATCACGCGAATTCGGCGCGCGTTGAAGTCCGGCAACCTCTTTTGAAAACTCCGCAACTCGGAGTTGCAGGCTGGTCACCAATAGCCACGATAAAAGATCAGCAGCGCTCCGGCGGTCTTTCCTCGCGCATCACCGCTTCCCGGCGAGCTGGGCCAATCATTGGTAATGAAAGCGGAATTCAGCAGGGTCGAGAGCGTCACCAGGCTGCCGTTCTCATCCGGCAGCGTGAAGTCCGGTGCAATCTGGCCGACTACCGGGGCGCCTCGCGATTCGGGAAGCTGGTGCGCCAGGTAGAAGATTGAGAATAAGAAAAGCCCAATGAGCAACGTGCTTAGAAATGCGAGAATCGTGCCGCTTACCTTGCCGCGATACACCTGCGATTGTCGAAAGGCGCGCCGCAATCCGGTGATCAAGAAGAAAACGGCCAGGGCCAACAAGATCAAATTCGCCCACGGAAAATCCCGGGTCACAGGAAATCGGACGAAGAAAAAGGGATAGCTCAGGACGTCCACAACTACCACAGCGAACCCCGCCCACAACCGCGGATTCCAACTGCGCCTCATTACGATTAGCCTCCCAAAGAATCTCTCCAAAAAGTACCACGGAACCGCGTAGAATCTTAGTTCCCAACGCGCGAGAAACAAACGCTGCCAAGGACGTAGAAATCGCGCAAAATAGGCTGGTTTTGACGTCCGTAATTCACTAAAAACAAATAGGATAGACCGCGGACAGCGCCTCACAAACGCCTTGTGAAATTGTTGCCATTCCAGTAAAATTAGTGCTCGGATTCCTCCTGAACACGTAGCATCCGGAAACCGCCCAGCTTCGCGAAGTGCTTGCCTGCGCCAGGGCGAGCGAAGCCAGCGAGTCGCCGGAAAATCCCCTCTGGGGGAGATGAACGCTCCGCCGCGTCCGCCAGTAGCGGACGGGATGGAGCGAAGAAGAACCCTTCGAGTCCCAGCGCGAATTGCCGGGGCCAATGGGCAAGGCAAACGTCGAGCACCTGCCGCGCGACCGCCTTCCCTAAAACGAAATCGCAAACGCGCGCTCGCGAGAGCGCCAAGCGAGCAATCGCTCGAGCATCGCCTGCACTGAGGAGACGCACCACTCATGGGTGACAAAGAAGCTCCAGCCCCTAAGATTGCGGGGCATAAGTACGACGCGACTTCCATCAAAGTTCTGGGCGGCATCGAAGCGGTACGCAAACGTCCCGCCATGTACATCGGCTCGACGGGCGAGATGGGCTTGCACCACCTTGTCTGGGAAGTTGTCGACAACTCGGTCGATGAGGCCATGGCGGGCTTCTGCGACGAGATCAACGTAATCGTGCACGACGACAACAGCGTCACCGTGATCGATAACGGCCGCGGCATTCCCGTTGACATGCACGCTACCGAGAAAAAGCCCGCCGCCGAAGTGGTGATGACCGTGCTGCACGCCGGCGGAAAATTCGACAGCGACTCATACAAAGTTTCGGGCGGGTTGCACGGCGTGGGAGTTTCGGTTGTCAACGCGCTTTCCGATTGGCTCGACCTGGAAATCTGGCGCGACGGAGAAGTGTGGGAGCAGTCCTACGAAAAAGGCGTACCTACCTCGAAGCTGAAAGCCTCCGGCAAAACAAAAAAGACTGGGACAAAAATCACATTCCATGCCGACCAATCGATTTTCACCACCATCAACTACAGTTTCGACACGCTTTCGCAGCGGCTTCGCGAGCTGGCCTTTCTCAACAAAGGGCTGAAAATCACGCTTGAAGACGAGCGTTCGAGCTCCGGCAAGAAAGCCGAGTTCCGCTTCACCGGCGGCATCTCGGAATTTGTGAAGCACCTGAACCGCGGCAAGCAGACGCTGCACGATTCGCCGATTTACATGGAAGGCAAGCGCGGGCAGGTGGACATCGAAATCGCGCTGCAATACAACGACAGCTACGCGGAAAATGTTTTTTCGTTCGCGAACACGATCAACACCGTCGACGGCGGCTCGCACCTCGCCGGCTTCCGCTCCGCGCTGACGCGCACAATTAATTTTTACGCGACGTCGGCCGGGATGCTGAAAGAGCAGAAGGACGAAGTTTCGATCAACGGTGATGATGTTCGCGAAGGGCTGATCGCCGTCGTTTCCGTGAAGCTGCCGCAGCCGCAATTCGAAGGGCAGACGAAAGGCAAGCTCAACAGCGACATCAAGGGGCTCGTCGAGCAGCTTGTGAACGAACGCCTGGGCGAATATTTCGACAAGCACTCGTCCATCGCGCGAAAAATTATCGGGAAATGTATCGACGCCGCGCGCGCACGCGAAGCGGCCCGCAAGGCTCGCGAGTTGACGCGCCGCAAGTCCGCGCTCGATTCGAGCGGGCTGCCCGGAAAGCTTGCCGATTGCCAGGAACGCGATCCCGCGCGCTGCGAGATTTTCATCGTCGAGGGTGAATCGGCCGGCGGCTCGGCCAAGGGCGGCCGCGACCGCCGCTATCAAGCTATCCTGCCGCTCAAGGGCAAGATCTTGAACGTCGAAAAAGCGCGCTACGACAAGATGCTGGGCCACGAGGAAATTCGCTGCATTATCACCGCGCTCGGCACCGGCATCGGCAAAGATGATTTCGACGCCGCGAAACTTCGCTATCACAAAGTCATTTTGATGACCGACGCGGACGTCGATGGCAGCCACATCCGCACGCTTCTGCTCACGTTTTTCTTCCGGCACATGCGCGAGCTAATCGAAAAAGGCCACATCTACATCGCGCAGCCGCCTCTCTATCGCGTCAAGCGCGGCAAGATGGACCGCTACATTCGCGACGAGCGCGAGTTTGCGCGCGAGTTGATGAAGCGCGCCACCGAAGAGCAGGTGGTGAAGGGAAAAGACGGCAAGGCCATCGAAGGCGGAGATCTCACGCAGTTCCTGCTGAACATTCAGGAATACGAGCAGGTCGCCTTGAAATTGGGCCGGCGCCTGCGCGAGCCGAAGCTGGTGGAATTGCTGGCGGATAGCGCGCTCGATAAGAAAGTGGACTTCGCCGACAAGAAAAAACTGAGCGAGCTCGTGAAAGCGATCGAGAAAGCGAAGTTGAACGTTGAATCGAAATTCGAATTCGACGAAGAGCACAACCTGCACGAGTTGCTGCTCAAGAATGGCGGAGAGCGCCGCGTGAATTGGGCGCTCGCGGCTACGCCCGAATATAAGCGCCTGCGCACGCTGCGCCAGGCGATTGGGGAGCACGACCGTCCGCCGTTCACCATCGCTCGTAACGGCACCAAGGCGACGCAGGAAAGCTCGCTGGCGCTTCTGAACTACGTTCTCGAGGACAGCAAGAAGGAATTCTCGATTACGCGCTTCAAGGGCCTCGGCGAAATGAACCCCGAGCAGCTCTGGGCCACCACGATGAATGCCGAGACGCGCACGCTTCTACAGGTGAAGCTCGAAGACGCGGTGGTCGCCGAAGAAATTTTCGCCACGCTGATGGGCGAAAACGTCGAAGAGCGCCGCAAATTCATCGAGGAGAACGCCCTCGACGTCGTCAATTTGGATATTTGAAGAGGAGATCAAAAACGGGCTTTAGCCCCTGAAGTACAGAAGCTGAAAATGAGCCGGATTATCAGACGAGTTCGGCAAGCAGGCGTCTATTTCGTGAGCAGCAGAACCTGGCAAAGCCGGGCTTTATTCGGGAAGCCGGAGCCCGCGCAAATCTTGCTTGAGCAATTGCTCGAGTGCCGTGCCCGAGGCTTCTACAAGTTGCACGCATTCGTCATCATGCCCGACCATTTTCACGCGCTTTTGACGCCGGCTATCAACGCGTCTCTCGAAAAGGTGATGCAGATGATCAAGGGCGGCTCGGCGCATACCATGAAACAGAACTTGAAGTACACATGGCCCATCTGGCAGAAGGGATTTCACGATCGCTGGATTCGAAATGCAGAGGAGTATCGGCCTCGGCGGCATTACATCACAGCGAATCCAGTGGAAGCGAGGTTGACGGAACGGGCGGAAGAATACCCGCTTTCATCGGCTTGCGGCAAGTTTGCGATGGATGCGAGTGAATTTGACTAGGCGTACTTCAGGGGCTAAAGCCCATTACTTCGAGCTTGGTTGTGTCGCGGCTAAAGCCGCGACCTACAAAGCGTTCCGGAGTCTCCAGCAACTTCCAGGGTCGAGTTGGGAATGATTTACCAACTGACATGGAAGATTTTGCCGGGACTGAAGGGGTTGAGCTGTTCGGAATTTAGCGCCACGCCGACGAGCGCGCCGAACAACGAGCAGGGCGTCGCGTTCGAGTGCGCGAGTGAAGCCGAATGCGCCGCGCTCTTGCAGCGCCTCGAAGCGCATTTCGGCGCGCCGCGCTTCTCAAACAACGCAACGGCGTTCGAGTCGGTCAAGACTTTCGTGCTGGAAAGATCTGCAACGTCATAGCAGTGCTTGGCAAACGAAGCAGCCGGCAAGTATCGGCGCGGGTTGGAAAGCTTTTTGGTAAAAGTAACATGGCGCCTTTTGCGCCTGAGGAGGTAGGCCCGATGTCGAGAGGCAGCACGGCGAAGGAAGCTGGCAGCGCAATCCGCCCTGTTCTAATCGACAGAGCATGCCAATTAGAAACTGGCCTAACTCACTCACAACAAACAACAAAACTTTTTCTAATCGTCGCTGAATCACGGTTTCTTCAATTCGGACTTGGACTTGTAAGCCGTTTGATGACACCAGCAATTCGAAACGAATCGCGAATTACCAATTACGGGGGAGTTACGGGGGATAGATGGCGGACGAAACTACAAATCAGTCGATCCTGACGCCGGTAGATATCGAAACGGAGATGAAACGGTCGTACCTCGATTACGCCATGAGCGTAATCATCGGCCGTGCGCTGCCCGACGTGCGCGACGGCCTGAAGCCCGTCCACCGGCGAATTCTCTACGGCATGTACGAGCTGGGCCTCACCTCGACGAAGCCTTACCGCAAGTGCGCAAAGATCGTCGGCGAAGTGCTCGGAAAATTTCATCCGCACGGCGATTCGCCCGTTTACGACGCGCTCGTGCGCCTGGCGCAGGATTTCAACATGCGCTACCCGCTCATCGACGGCCAGGGAAACTTCGGCTCCGTCGACGGCGATCCCCCGGCGGCGATGCGGTACACCGAAGCGCGCCTTTCAAAAATCGCGGAAGAAATGCTCGCGGACATCGAGAAGGAAACCGTCGACTTCGTCCCCAACTTCGACGAAAGCGAGCAGGAACCAACCGTCCTGCCAACGAGAATTCCGAGCCTGCTCGTCAATGGTTCGTCCGGCATCGCCGTCGGCATGGCGACGAACATCCCTCCGCACAACCTGAAAGAAACCATCGAAGCAGCGATTCTGCTGATCGAAGAGCCGGACGCGAACCTGAAGAAAGTGATGAAGCTTGTCCCTGGCCCCGATTTTCCCACCGGTGGCTACATCTACGGCCGCGAAGGAATCGAGCAGGCCTATAAGACCGGCCGTGGCAGCTTCCAGGTGCGCGCGAAGGCCGCGATCGAACAGCGCGGCAAAGATCGCCAGGACATCGTCGTCACCCAGCTTCCTTATCAGGTGAACAAGGCGCGGCTTATCGAGCACATCGCCGAGCTGATCCAGAACAAGAAGATTGAAGGCATCGCCGACATTCGCGACGAAAGCGACCGCGACGGCATGCGCATCGTGATCGAAGTGAAGCGCGACGAAGAACCGGAAATCGTTCTCGCGCACTTGTTCAAGCACACGCAGATGCAGGAATCGTTCGGCATGATCCTGCTCGCGATCGTGGCCGGGCAGCCGCGCGAGCTGGGTCTGGTCCAACTGCTGCAGCTCTTCATCGAACATCGCGCCGACGTGGTCCGCCGCCGCACGCAATACGAATTGCGCAAGGCTCGCGAGCGCGAGCACATCTTGCTCGGCTATCGCATCGCGCTCGACTACATCGATGACGTAATCAAGGTCATCCGCGGATCGTCGAGCCGCGCCAACGCACGCGAGAATTTGCACGAATTCTTCGAAAACAAGCGCGTCAAAGTTTCCACGGGCACGGTCCGCGGCGTGAAGCTCGACCGCAAGAAATATGGAATCACCGCCGAAAACATCGGCACCACCGAGGGAATCGGGCTCAGCTACATCCAGATTGACGCGATCCTCGAATTGCAATTGCATCGCCTCACGCAGTTATCCGTCGACGACATCCTCAAAGAACTCAAGGAAATCCGCGACCGCATCGCCGAGCTAACGGAAATTCTCGCCAGCGAGAAAAGACTGAAGGCCGTGATCGTCGCCGAGCTGCGCGACGTGCTGAAGTCCTACGGGGACGAGCGCCGCACGCAGATCGTGGATCGCGTCGAGGAAATCAAGCTTGAAGACCTGATCAAAGACGAAGAAATGGCCATCACCGTCAGTCACGCCGGCTACATGAAGCGCACGTCGGTGGACGTCTACCGCCATCAATCGCGCGGCGGCAAGGGGCGCATCGGCGCAAAAACGCGCGACGAAGATTTCGTCGAGCATCTCTTCGTGGCCTCGGCGCACAGCTACATTCTGCTGTTCACGTCGAAAGGCCGCATCTATTGGCTGAAGGTATACGAAATTCCCGAAGCGGCGGCAGCCACGCGCGGAAAAGCGATTACGAACCTGGTGCGCTTCCAGGAAGGCGAGAAACTCACCGCTGTCGTTCCCGCGCGCAACCTTGAAGAAGCCGGCCGCTACGTCTTCCTCGCCACGCGCAAAGGCACCGTGAAAAAAACCGAGCTCGCGGAATTCGCGAACCCGCGCCCTTCCGGCATCATTGCCATCAGTCTCGAGAACGACGATGAACTCATCGGTGCAAAACTAACGGATGGAAAGCAGATGGTTTTCCTCGCGAGTCACGAAGGCCAGGCCATCCTCTTCCGCGAAACGGAAGTCCGCGCCATGGGCCGCGCCGCAGGCGGCGTCAACGGCATGGATCTGGGAAAGGGCGACTTCGTCGTCAGCATGGATGCCGTGCAGGTGGACTTCGGGATCATCCAGAAGGAATACAAAACGGAAACGCAGAACCTCGACGAATTGGAAAGCGATCAGCTCCGCGAATCGCTCACTTCGCTGATGCTCACGGTAGCCGAAAAGGGCTACGGCAAGCGCACGCCGCTCGCCGAGTATCGCGTCACGTCGCGCGGCGGCAAAGGCGTCATCAACCTCAAGACCACCGACCGCAATGGCTCCGTTGTAGCGGCGCTGCAAGTTCGCGAAGATTCTGACGTGATGATCATCACCGGCCAGGGCAAAGTTATCCGCGTCCACTCCGCGGAAATTCGCGAGGCGGGCCGCTCGACCCAGGGCGTCCGCTTGCTGCGCCTGGACGAAAACGACCGCGTCGCTGCCGCCGCTGCCATCCTCGAAGAAGAGGAAGCCGCCGCGGCGCCCGAGCCCGAAAAGAAGTAGCGCCGGGAGCGATGGGGTGAACGCTCGCGAGGAAATTCAACTGGTGCTGAAGATCATGCTGAAGTACGCGCGCAAGCAGCTCCAGGAAGACGGCGGCTTTCAGGCGTTTGGCGCAACGCTCGGTTCGAACCGCGACGTTCTCATGCTGCTTCCCGAATCGCAGCCGGACGATGCGTCTTTCGCGGACGTCCGAGAGCACTGGTACCGCGCGCTTCGCAAAGCAATCGATGACGGCGGATGCCGGACCGTCGCGTGGTGCTGCAACGTGAAAGCTCCGGGCGAGAACGATACGCGAGTGCCCGCGGTCTTCGTGCACGTGGAACACGTGGAAGGCGAGGCGTGGGACATGTATTTCCCATTCGCGACCGATTCAGACTCGAACGTTCTGTACGGGGAACAAACCGAACTGGCGGTCAAGGGAGTTCTCTTCACGCGAGACACTCGACGCAGCGCAGAGCCGGATCCCCCAATCCAGTAGCCGCAGAACACCCTACTCCAACGGAGAAACAACATGATCGAACAGGCAATCGCAATTCGAACCTCCGACGGAACAGCGGATGGGTTTCTATTCCAGCCCGAAACCACGGGCCGCTGGCCGGGCGTGATTCATCTCACGGACATCGCCGGAATCCGCCCGTCGGAGCGCGACATGTGCCGCCGCCTTTCGTCCGAGGGCTACGTCGTATTGATGCCAAACGTGTACTACCGCACGGGCAAGCCGCCCCTTGTCGATTTTCCCTTCAAGCCGGGCGACGAGAAAACCGTGAACCGCATCAGCGAGATGAAAGCTCCGCTGACGCCGGAAGCGATCGCGCGAGACGGATCCGCTTACGTGGATTTTGTCGCGGCGCAGGAGTCCGTGAAAAGCGGCGCCATGGGTATCGTGGGTTATTGCTTCACCGGTGCGGTAGCGCTGCGAATTGCCGCTGCCCGTCCTGACAAGATTGCGGCAGCTGCTTCGTTTCACGGCGGCGGACTTTTCACCGACGCTCCTACGAGTCCACATCACGTGCTACCGCAGGTGAAAGCGCGGCTCTATTTTGGACACGCCATCGAAGATCGCTCGATGCCGAAAGCGGCGATCGAAAATCTCGAGAAGGCGCTAAAGGCCTGGGGCGGCAAATTCGAAAGTGAAACCTACGAAGGCGCGCATCACAGCTGGACCACGCCTGACAGTCCCGCCTACGACAAAAAGCAAGCGGACCGCGCGTTCGGAAAGCTAACCGACCTCTTGGCTGCGACGCTCAGCTGAAGATAAAACGGATCAGTCGCTGTCGGGAGGCGGTAGATAGTAACCGGGGCGGCTGCGGACAGTCACGCCGGGACGATCGACGATCACCTTGATGTCGTGGAAGCCGGAAGGCTCGTCGCCTGGAGGACGGTAGCCAAGCGTATACTGAGCGTGAATTTCGCCGCCGATGCTATCGAGTGCGCGCTCAATCGTGCGGTCGCGCATCGTATTCAAGTGGAGCCCGCCGGTGGCCTTACTGGCAATCGCCAGTGAATTCTGACCCAGTGCGTTCTTTCCCGTTTTAATCAGCCAGATCGCGAGAGCAAGGTAATCGATATTGCCCTGCTGCGCCGCGCGTTCTGCCTCCGGTGTTTGCGGCTGGCCGCGCGGGGTGGGAACGGGAAACGTTCCCGGCGGCCCGATCACTTGCGGCGTGTCTTTCGGCTTGGCGCGCAAATCCGCCATCGTGGTACTCAGTCCGATCGAGTAGATGATCACGTTTGCCAGATGCGCCTGCCGGAGGACTTCGCCGAGCTTACTTTCGCTGCCGGTGTCCTGCGCTTCTCCTACGACGACCATGATTCGCCTGCGAATCGGAGGGCGCTGCTCGAGCAGCGAGATACCGCGGGACATGGCGTCGTAAAGACGCGTTCCCGAAGTTCCCATGCGCAGGTGGTTTACCGCGCTCTGCATGCCATCGGAGTCGGTGGTGAATTTTTGAAGCAGATCGACGCTGTCGTCGTATCCAATCAGCGCCGCTTCCGAAGTCAAACCCATCACGGTCTCGGCGAAAATAATGCCGGTGTGCTGCACCGCCGGGAACATGGGCTCGATGTGCGAGCTTGTTTCGACGACCAGGACGATCGAAAGAGGATCGCCGCCCAGATCGAAGTGTTCAATTTTTTGCTCGGCGCCATTGTCGAAGAGGTGGAAGTTCTCTTTCGTGAGGTTGAACACCATTTCGCCGGCAAGATCGACCACCGTTACCGGCGTGGTCACTTCGTCGACGCGCACGCGGATCATGCGCTTGCGTTGCTCGGGCGTGGGCACGTCCTCCGGGTGAGCTCCGGGCTTCGTATGGATAGGGCCGGGAGGAGCCTGGCTCCAGGCGGGCAATGGAAGCCCGAAGAAAGCCAGCGTTAGCAACACGCAGGAAGACAAAAGAAAAAGGCCATTTCTACTCGACATATAACCTCATCTTATCTGATTCGACTCGCACGACGCGTGTTGCATGCGTGCGGACGTACGATGCGCGGCAGTACGCTTTCGGAGACATCGCGCGAGTGCGCAGGCGCGGCGGCGGGGAACGGTAATAGAATGTAGTTTCGCTTTTCTTTTGAGGGGGATTCATGAAGCGCTCGGGTTATCTGCGGATGGCGAAGCTCGCGTATCACGACCAAAGTTTCATGGAGAGCCTGAGCGCCAGGCCGCTCCGCATTCTCGCCGAGTACTTCGATCCGCTGACGCGGCTGAGGCGTAGCGGCGTTGCCGATACGATCGTGATGTTCGGTTCTGCGCGAATTCGTTCGCGTGACGAAGCTCTGGGCCACGTCAAGGAAGTCGAGCGCGCATCGCGCGGGCGACGAACGCCGGAATGGCGCACCAAGCGCCGCGCGGCACGCTCGCTCGTGGAGATGTCGCGCTACTACGAAGAGGCGCGCGAACTGTCGCGGCTCATCACCAAGTGGTCGATGACGCTCGGCTCGCACCCTAAGCGCTTCGTGATTTGTTCCGGCGGCGGCCCGGGAATAATGGAAGCGGCGAATCGCGGAGCCGACGAAGCGGGCGGCTCTTCGGTGGGGCTCAGCATCCAGCTTCCGCACGAGCAGCGCCCGAATCCATACATCTCGCCGGAGCTGAATTTCTGCTTCCATTATTTCTTCATGCGCAAGTTGTGGTTCGCGCAGAAAGCCAAGGCGCTAATCGTTTTCCCCGGCGGTTTTGGCACGATGGACGAACTCTGGGAAATGCTCACGCTGTTGCAGACGGGAAAACTCTCCTCGCACCACTTGATTCTGATTTACGGCCGCAAATACTGGGACAAAGTCCTGGACTGGCGACACATGGTAAGCACCGGCATGATCAGCCAGCGCGAATACGGCATGCTCCAGTTCGCCGACACCGTGGACGAAGCGTTCAATCACGTCCGCGCCGACCTTGAGAAGCATCACATGACGCTCGACGCAGACTGGGACCGCAACTAATAGCCGACTCCCGTTTCCATCCGCCCCCGGACGCATCCGGGAAATCAATCGTTCAACAAAAAAAGGAGAAGGAGCCTTAGCTCCTTCTCCTTTTTGTTTGCAAGACCGCTGCGGAGATAGAGAGGGAAGAAAGAAAAGCACAGAGCCGGAGCACATCCGTACCTTACGAACGCTAAAGTCGAATCAACGGCTCAACGATTAATTGTTGGACACCGCGAGATCAGCTTCGAAAACGGCTTCAAAACGCCGCTTTTCATCCTGATCGTGCAGCATCACCACGGGAGCCACGCGCAACGATTTCTTGCACCCGCGGCAAGCCGACATCTCACCTTGCAGATCCTGCACGAATCCATCGGTGAAATGGTATTCCGCCCGCGGACGGCGAGCGGCTTTGAATCCGCGCGTTCCGCAATGCGGACAGGTGTACTCGACACGATCGTCCAGGGGGTCGCGATTCAAAGCGGCCCATCCGGTGTAGCGAACGCCCACTGTTTCACTAGAAGTTCGATGCATGATGAATACCTCGCTTCGTATAAGCCCCAAAAGGGGCGAAGACAACGGATTAGACGCATCCGAGCCGAAATTCGATGCACTTCATACGAAGGATTTAACCCATTTCCAATCCCTTTCAATCGCCTGATACTGAACGCCTTATGCCGTGCTTTGGCTGCCGGGAGTGGCGAATAGGCCGCCGCTCGCACGAGTGCTGGGGAACACGCGGGTGCAGCCGGTGTCTATCAGTGTAGACGAGGCGCGAACTTTCGGGCCATGCAGGGGCGGCCCAACCGGTTACCTCGAACGCCCTGAGACTTAGGTTCCATTCTGTTCGGAAGCATTGCCGGAGGTGTGTCGATGAGCAACCTCGGAAGTCTAGCTGAATGCTTGATGGAAAGTGATGCGGGCGCGCTCGTTCGGGCGCGGCGCTTGCGGCGCAAAGCGCTGGTTCTCTCGATTGCATTCGAAGCGGCGCTCGTCGCGGCGATGCTCGTCTGGCCGCTCATAACGCCCGGCGTGCTTTCGCGGCAATACGTTTCTACGCCTGCGCCGCCTTATCCCGGCGGAGTTTACGCAAAACCGGCGCCGACTCACGGGAGCCCTCATCCCATAACGGACCACACCCCAGCCCTGCCAAACATTCTTCAACAACCGCCCGTGATTCCTCCGCACGCGCAGACATTGACGAGGGACGAAGCGCCAGCCATAGAATTTGGCTCTGGCGACGGGCGAGAAGGAATCCCCGGAGGACCCGACGGCGGCGGAGAGTACATTCCGGGCGCGACGGGCAATAGCATGCCGATTGTTCCGCCACCCGCCGAGGCGAGGCATAGCAGCGCTCCGGTGCGTCGAACGGAAGGCTATATGGAAGCGTCGCTGATTCACCGCGTGCAGCCGATATATCCCGTGGTCGCGAAAACGGCGCACATTTCCGGAACCGTGCGGCTGCGCGCAATCATCGCAACGGACGGCTCGGTGCGGCAACTCGAAGTATTAAGCGGGAATCTGATTCTCGCGCAGTCCGCCATCGCGGCCGTGCGCGAATGGCGTTATCGACCCACGAGGCTTGATGGAAACGACGTGGAAGTGGAGACGTTCATCACCGTGAATTTCATTCTCGAGTAGCGAAGCGGATGCAATTGCGAGGGCGGGATCGAAACCCGCCCTCACAAAAGCCGGTACAAGATGCAAGAGCGCGGTTAGAACCGGAAAACGATGCCGGTCGAGACGCGCACGTTATTTTGAGTTGTGCTGCCGAAGCGAGTGATCAGGTAATCGCCCTGAATAATTCGCCAGGAAAGTCCGTGAGCGATCCTGGTATCAATTCCGCCGCCGATTGCCGACGCAAAGGCTGTATCGGATCCAGCGCCAGGAACGCCCAAATGCGCGCCGCCGAATAGAACGTGTGCGAACGGCGAAACGCGCGCGGGCCACGATACCTGCGGTCCGAATAAAAACGTGTGAAAGTGAGTGTTGACGCCTGCCACCGTTCCGTAATCGCCGCTGAAGTCAGCGACGCCTCCGAGCCAGTTGGTAATCTTATACTGCCCGGAAAGTTCCCATCCGTTCAGATTGCCTGTGGGATTGCTGTCCAAGCGCAGGTAGGAATAACCGCCGTACAGCTCCACTTTGTCCGATATGCCCTGGGCGTGAGCCGAGAGCGAAATCAGGAAAAATAGCCCCAGCAACAACGAGAATTTACGAAGCATTAAGCATCCTCCTCAGGAGTATTGAATCGGGATGCGCCGAGCAACCAGCGCAGCGACCCGTTTTGCCCCAGCAGCCGCGATCCCCCTAGGGGACCGGGGCATGCTTCGCTGGACTCATTTTAGATGCAGCGCGTTGCCCTGAGGTTTGGCTAAAGAAGCGGTTCTTTGACGTTGTGAGCAATAAGGTTACGCGTCGCATCTCGGAGGCGGACGATCTCGTGCCAGTCACCCGCCGCGGCAGGATCGGGACTTATCAGCGGCCCAAAAGTCACCGTTACGCGCCCCGGTCGTGGCATGATCGTTTTGTCTCGCAGAATCTGCCTCGCGCCGCGGACCGACACCGGGCAGATCGGCCGTTGCGTGTCGACGGCAGCCTTGAATGCGCCCAATTGGAAAGGACGTATTCCCGCGATCGATGTGAAAGTCCCCTCGGGATAAATCACCACGGATTCGCCGCGCTCGATCGCCGCGTTCACTTCCTGCGCCTGCTTGATACGCGCCTGCGGATCGTTGCGATCGAACGTGAATTGCCCGCTGCGCTCGCACAGCCTGCCGACCAGCGGCATGTCGGGAACTTCTGCCTTGGCGACAAACCGGGCGCTTGCGGGCAAGCAAGCCAGAGTCACGAGAATATCGACGTAGCTGGAATGATTCGGCGCGAAAATCCACGGGCCTGACTTCGCCCATTGGCCGAGAATTTCATCTCCTTCAATACGAACCGGAACTCCCGCAGCAAACAGCATCAGGCGGGCGCCGACGTGAGTGAACCGAGCCGCGCGCTGGCGATTGTGCGTAAGTGAAACAAGCATCCAGACCGGTACGAGCACAGCCATGGACGCCGCCAGGGCATAAGCGCCATAGAGAATCTCGACGCCGCTGCGCAAGCCGCGTTTGAGCAGCGACCATCCCTGAGGCGCAGCGCCGCCCACGGCGAGCCTCGCAATCTGCACCCACGCCGCCGGTTGTTTCTTGCCGAGTTTTCCCTCGAGAAACAGCCGCTGCGTTTCGTTGCGCCGCAATTTTCCGCTCGACGTTTTTGGAATCGATTGTGGCGGCAACACTTCCACCAGGTCGGCCGGGATGCCCAACGCGTCGCTCACAGCCTGAGAAATATCTCCGGCGATGCGCTTCGCGTCGGCCATATTGCGCAATTCGGCCGCGATCACTAGCCGCTCGGTTCCCGTGCGCGCGTCCGGTGCGCCAAACGCGACCACGCATCCGGGCCGCACTCCTGCGATGCGGCCGACGGTCTCTTCCACTTCGTGCGGATAAATATTGCGCCCCGCTTTGATGATCACGTCTTTCGCGCGGCCGGTGATGTAAAGATCTCCATCGGCCCAGTAAGCAAGGTCGCCGGAATCGAGCCAGTTGCCGTCGCGCATCAGCGCGCGAGTCGCTTCGGGATGGCGATAATAGCCGCTCGTAGCGGAAGGGCCTCTAAACCACAGGCGCCCTTCGACGCGCTCGCCCAGGTTGTGGCCCTCTGCATCTACCAGCCGCACTTCAACGCTCGGCAGCGGCTTGCCTGCGAACACAAACTCGAGCGCGGCGGCGTCTCCCGGCGGGGCAGCAATCGCGCGGCCCTCCGACTCAAACGCCGCGCGTTCGATGCGGTCCACTTTGTAGCCCGTTCCCATTTTCGGCACCGCAATCGCCAGAGTTCCTTCCGCAAGCCCGTACACAGGCGATTGCGCCTCGCGGCGGAAGCCGTAAGGCGCGAAGCGAGCTGCGAAACGTTCGAGAGTTGCGGCGCAAACCGGCTCAGCGCCGTTCGTGGCCGCACGCCACGAACTGAGATCGAGTCCTTCCAAATCCTTGTCCGCAATTTTCTTCACGCAAAGTTCATATGCAAAGTTCGGCGCCGGGCTGATCGTGGCGCGGTGGCGATGAATGGCGCGCAGCCATCGTTCCGGCCGGCTCAGGAAAGCGAGCGGCGACATCACCACTAGCGGAATTCCGGTAAACAGCGGAACGAACCACGCGCCGATCAGCCCCATATCGTGATAGAGCGGAAGCCAGCTGACGCACAGATCGTCATCGTGGATATCGATGCCGGAAACGATCGCGCGGATATTTGCCAGCAGGTTGGCGTGCGTCAGGATGACGCCCTTGGGATCGCCCGTCGAACCCGACGTGTATTGCAGGAACGCGATGTCTTCACCGCTGGCTCGGTACGACAAATCCCGCACTGGGCGCCACTCGTTCGTCGAAGACTCCGCCGGTGCTGGCGCGCTGGCCAGCCGCTGCGCGTTCAGAACCTCGCGAAGCGAAGGGACTCGCGGCTGAAGCAAGCGCGCCAGTCCCTCCGCCTGCCGGAATGTGACCAGAAACTGCGCCTCGGCATTGCGGAGAATGTTCGATTGTCGCGTCGCATATTCAGCGATGCGGTCAGCGCGGAAGGGCGGATAAATCGGGACAGGAATTCCGCCCGCGAAAAGAATGCCGGCGAACGTCGAAAAGAACTCGGCGCAAGTGGGCAGCATGATCGCCACCGTCTGCCCCGGCGTGAGGCCGCGGCTCTTCAGCTCGCGTGCGACCGAAGATGCGCGTTCGAACAGTTCGCCAAACGTGATAGTGATGAGATTATCGTCTTCTTCGTACAGCTGAATATGCGAGCGACCGGCCTCGCCGAGTCCGCGGAGGCGGAAAATCTCAGTGAGAGTCGTGGCCTTGCGGATTTGCTCTTCAAGGTCGGGGCGAGTCGCGCTGCGAGGCGAAGCGGCTGTCCCGGCGCTTTGGGCAGACTCTGGAGGGGTTCGCGGGCTTGCGCTGCCGCTCCGGTTCGCCTCGGATTCCTCGCGCCCTATCGCGTCGATCAGGTCCTGAACCGTATCCGCTTCGGCGACAACCCGGTCGGGCAGGCGGACGCCGCACTCGTCGCCCAGGCGCAGCATCAACTCCACTCGCTCGATGCTGCCAAGCCCGAGCTCGCGCTCGAGATGCGCCCCCGGGCCGCGCGCCGTTAGTTCTTCCAGCCCGCGCGCGCCTCCCAGCTCGACGAGCAAATTTCGTACGGCCGCAAGCGCCTGCGACTCCACGCTCGCCGTTCGATCGAGTTTTGCTCCGGTTGCTCCCACGGGTGTGACCGGGTGCGTCAACGCCCCGGTATGCGCGGCAAAAGCCCTTTCTTCGACAAAGCCTACCACCCCGCCCCGGCGCGTACAACCAGTTCGCTGGCTTGGCGCGGTCGATCTCAAGCGATTGTAGGGCCGTCAAAAGGCGCGCGAATCGCGCGGAATTTTAGCGAAAGGCGAAAGAAGTACTTTCGTACCGGGACCAATTGAACCCAGTGGTCTATCGACGCGCGCACGCCCAAACGGCAAACTTCAAGTGTGTTCGGGAGCTGCCGCAAGGCACCCCGAATGTCTGCACCTCCATCACCCCATGCCCACGAGCGGCCGGCACCCCCACCGGCCGCTCATTTTTTTGAGCGATGCGGTCGCGATTCCATTCAGACCCTCCGCAAGCAGAAACTTGCTTGACTTCCTCTACACCCAGTTCTGTAGAATGCACCCGGGCTGTGCGGGGCTGGAGTAGTCGCAGGGGGAGTAGCTTTCCGGGTAGCTCTGAAGCCCGCCATTCCTTTCTTCGATTCCTTCCAGCCATGTTCCATTCGCGACGAGATTCAGTGTGGGTGGAGTGTGGTGACCAAGTCAGGAACCAATGAGTTTCATGGCAGCATTTTCGATTTTGCGAGGAATGCCGCGTTCAACGCGAACACCTATTTCAACAAGCTGAATGGCTTTCCCAGGGACAACCTGAAGCGTCAGCAATACGGCGCCACACTCGGTGGGCCGATCAAGAAAAACCGCGCCTTCTTCTTAGGTTACCAGGGTCGGGGGCCGCAAAGTCGGGAACGAAACCAGCTTCGATATATTCATCGACGCCGGCCGAGCCGCTGCCGTCTTAGCAGGCTTGCGAATGCAGAACTCGCGCGTCACATAGGCTTTACGCGACAATCCACAGAAATTCAGCGCGGCCGCGGACGCGCCATCGGCCGATAACTCATCGCCGTCCGCGCGCGCATCCGAAAACGCGGGCCCAGCGGCGGCGGCACGTTATGAAGCGGCCCGCCGCAATTGCTGCAACGCTCCTGAGGCGCGCTCTGAATCCGCAGCCAATGGCCGCGCGCGCCGCACTCCGGATTCAAACACTGCACCGTCCCACCGGGCAGATATTGCATCGTCCCTCCCGTCTCGACGAAATTTTGTGGGCCGGCCGCAGGAAGGGAACTGAATCGCCGCCGGATCCCCCGTTACAAAACCCCTCACAAACCGTCACGAAACAAAGCTACAGAAAACGACAGCTCCGGGAACTGGCGGGATTGTGCCCCGGCGGCAATTGTGTGTCAATAGGAATATCTTCTATTACTAGGGGTGCTGTTCCGCTCCGGTACGGCCAGCCTGCATCCCGGAACCTAGGTCCTGAGGTCAGTTCGGGTTCGTGTTCGTTACAGCGGCCTGCGGGGGGCCCAGCTTGGCTTGCGCCTCGTCCACTTTCTTTTGCGCTTCCGCCACGTCCTGCCGCTTGGCTTCAATCTGGTTTTGTTCGAGCTTCAAGTTCTCAGCGCCGTCCGGATCTTTAGAATAATCCGGCTTGCCGTAGTAGGTCTGCCGGTCGAGATCGTATCGCCTGCTCAAGAGATCGAGGTCAGCCGTCAATTGTTTCAAGTGTTCCTTGGCGGCATTCAATTCTGCGTCACCGGACTTGGAATTTCTTGCCGCATCGGCATCAGTCCCGGGAGCGGTGGCGCCTGTCGCAGGCGGATTCGACGCTTTCTCGTCGCCCGTCTCCGCCTCCGGACCCGAAGACGCGGCGGCATCTCCCACCACACTGACTCCGTTGGGCGTCTTGGGTATCGACTCGTTATCCCAGAAACGCGCCGGTTTGGCCTGCTCTTTTTTCTGCTCGCGGGAACGCCGCGCTGCATCCGCTAAAGTTTGCGGCTGCTGCTGCCCTTGCTGCGCCGCAGCAATTCCCAACGGCATTACCAGCAGGATCGCGATTCCCAATCGTCCAATTCTCATAGCGCTTCTCCCGAGGGGCAGTTTCCCTTCGAATATAGTAGTCCGTGCCGGCGCGCGACGGCGAACGCGCTTCGCCCACGCGCCCAAAGAAGCACCTGTCCGCAGTGGCAGGTTCGCCCTGCATGAATTCCTGGCCATGCGCTCAGGTTAAAAGTTGCCGCTTTCGCCCCGCAAGCGCAGCAACACCCAGCCCGCACGCCAGCAGCAAATAAACAGACGGATAACGCGTCGCAGCCGTGGCCGGCGCGGACCCCATGAAATCCAGCGGCGGCATCGCGTGCATCGGGCCCACGTACCACAGCAGTGTGTAGATAATTTCAAATGGTTTGCTACTTCCGCTCCATACCCCGAGCGAAAGCGCCATCGTAGGAATGAACGCCGCGCCGATCGACCAGGCCAGCAGTCCTCTCATGTTCCCGGCAAAAATCAGCCGCGCAGCGAACCCGCTGCCCGTGAGCACCGCCAGGATCACTCCCGCGAGCCACACAGCCGGAAGCTGTCGTGCGATCGGATGCGGTGTTGAAAAAAGAAGCTGGTT
>Ga0073928_10004916_pt1 | contig 19176 bp, 13 predicted proteins | sample PaiPotPPA55metaG_FD_76969 | JGI IMG/M metagenome (GOLD analysis project Ga0073928, IMG submission 76969) | Iron sulfur acid spring bacterial and archeal communities from Banff, Canada, to study Microbial Dark Matter (Phase II) - Paint Pots PPA... ... | reverse complement strand
GCCCGGATCAGGCCGCGGTTGCAGGCTCGAGCTGGCTGACGATCATCCGCTGCAACGTTTCGACCGACTGGAAATTCTCCGGCGTGATCTCGGATTGCGGAATCGTGAAATCGAACTCGGCTTCCACGCCGAGCATCAGGTTGACCATGTCCATCGAGGTCAGCCCGACATCCACCAGCCGCGATTCCGGATCGATTTCAGCTGCCATCGCGTTCTGTTTGAGGATCGCCTTGACCAGGGCAAGGACCCGGTTCTGAACATCGGCATTAAAGGCTTGCATCGTTTGCTTCCAGCTGTCGTGTCGATACGCCATCGCCCGACCGGTCGACGCCGAAATCGGGCCCCACAATGCTCATTTATAATTCCACGTCCCTCTGAAAGACAGTGAATCTCGTTTGATCCAAATCGTCATTCTGTTCTTAACGCTAACGGCGATTGCTAAAAAGCCATGCATCGAAAAAGCCGGGGATTAACTTTCCTCGATGAAACGAAAGCCGTTTACCCTGAATTTCATCGACGCATTTGAATTAAATCCTTAAGCATGGAACTCGATCGGAAGCGGTTCAAGCGATCGATGTGGCATTGCGCGATTGCTTCGCGCAGGTGTTTCGCACCGACAAACCATCGAGGCATATCGGCCATGAACGTGCAGCAAGCCAGTCTCCGCGACGCGGTCGCGGACAGTTCAGACGAACAATTCATCCTCGATCGAAGCTCCTTCCCGCAGCGAACCGCATCCGTCGCCGCCGCCGCCGCCACCGAAGCCGAGGAAGTCGATCGCGACGCCCGCTTCCCGCAAAAGGCCATCGACACCGCGCGCCAGCAGAGGCTGCTCGGCGTCCAGATCCCGCAACAATTCGGCGGCGACGGCGCGTCCATCTTCGACGTTACCGACATGTGCTACGCGCTCGGCCGCGCCTGTTCCTCCACGGCGATGATCTTTGCGATGCACCAGACCAAGATTGCCTGCCTGGTCCGGCACGGCGCCGGCAGCGCCTACCACGAAACCCTGATGCGCCGGGTAGCGTCCGAACAGTTGCTTCTGGCGTCCTCGACGACGGAAGGGCAGAACGGCGGCAACATCCGCTTCTCGACCGCCGCCGTCGAGCGCACCGATGCCGAGATCTCGCTGGTGCGCAACGCAACGGTGATTTCCTACGGCGCGCAGGCCGACGGCATCGTCACCATCGCCCGCCGCGCCAACGATGCCGCCGGCTCGGATCAGGTGCTGCTGGCCATTACCGGGGACGACTACACGCTGGAACGCAGTCTCGAATGGGAGACGCTCGGCATGCGCGGAACCTGCAGCGCCGGTTTCGAACTGAAATTCAAGGGCTCTGCCGATCAGATTTTCCCGGAAGGCTACGACAAGATCCATGCGCAGACGATGACGCCCGTCGCGCATCTGTGCTGGTCTTCGGCCTGGGCCGGGATTGCCGCCGCGGCCGTCGAGCGCGCGCAAGCGTTCATCCGCAAGGCTGCCCGCGGCGCCGGCGGCCAGATGCCCCCCGGGGCCGCGCATTATACCGCAGCCAAGATGACGCTCGCCAAGCTGCGCGCCATGATCACCGCGAACCTCGACACCTATCTGGCCCATGAGCACGACGAGCGCGCGCTGTCTTCGCTCGACTTCCAGTCATCGATCAACCTGCTCAAGGTGGAAGCTTCCGAACTCGCGGTAGCGACCGTGATGAGCGCGATGCGCGCCTGCGGACTGTCGGGATACCGCAACGACGGCGACTTCAGCGTCGGCCGCCATCTGCGCGACGTGCTTTCGGCGCCGATCATGATCAACAACGACCGTATCCTCGCCAATATCGCAACCGCCAGCCTGATGAGCGGCGTACCCGCCAACTTGCGCGATTGATCAGAGACTTTGACAAGAAAAGGGAAGGCCGAACATGAACGTAGCCATCCGAACCGCCTCGCCGGAGACCGCATCAACGCCGGTCGATCCGCTCGACCACCTCGCCGATCACCTGTTTCACAAGATGGGCACCGACGGCGTCTACGCCCGGACCGCGCTTTACGAGGACATGGTCGAGCGGCTCGCCGCCCTGATCACGCGGCATCGCGAGACCAATACCGAGGTGATGCGGTTCCCGCCGGTCATGAACCGCGGGCAGCTGGAGAAATCCGGCTATCTGAAAAGCTTCCCCAATTTGCTCGGCTGTGTCTGCGGCCTGCATGGCACCGAACGCGAAATCAATTCCGCGGTCAGCCGTTTCGATGCCGGCGGCGACTGGACCACGTCGCTCTCGCCCGCCGATCTCGTGCTCTCGCCGGCGGCTTGTTACCCGGTTTATCCGATCGCCGCCGCCAGGGGCCCGCTGCCGTCGGGCGGCTTGCGGTTCGACGTCGCGGCCGACTGCTTCCGCGCCGAACCGTCCCGCCATCTCGACCGGCTGCAGTCGTTCCGGATGCGTGAATATGTCTGCATCGGCAGCCCGGACGATGTGTCGGATTTCCGCGAACGCTGGATGGTGCGGGCCCAGGCCATCGCGCGCGACCTCGGCCTGACCTTCAGGGTCGACTACGCGAGCGATCCGTTCTTTGGCCGCGTCGGCCAGATGAAGGCGGTCAGCCAGAAGCAGCAATCGCTGAAATTCGAACTTCTGATCCCGCTGCGCTCGGAAGAGCAGCCGACCGCATGCATGAGCTTCAACTATCACCGCGACCATTTCGGCATCACCTGGGACATCAGGGATGCCAACGGCGAGCCGGCCCATACCGGTTGCGTGGCGTTCGGAATGGATCGCCTTGCGGTAGCGATGTTCCATACCCACGGCACCGACCTCGCCAGGTGGCCGGTCAGCGTGCGGGAACTGCTCGGCCTGTAACCACCGACGACACAGGGTGACCAGTTGAGCGTGCTCCGGCAGAAAATTCGGTGTCGTGAAATCGCCGCGACGGACATCGATGCGGTCGCGGATCTCCTGACGCGCGGGTTTTCCGGCCGGCCGCGCCGTTACTGGATGCAGGGGCTGCGCCGCCAGGCCGCACGCGAGGTGCCGAAGGGCTATCCCCGCTTCGGCTATATGCTCGACGCCGACGGCGAAGCGGTCGGCGTCCTCCTGCTGCTTTACACATCCCGGATCAGCGGCGATGAAGCGGCGATCCATTGCAACCTGTCGAGCTGGTATGTCGATCCGGCGTTTCGAAATTACGCAACCCTGCTGACCAGGATCGCGCAGCGCCACCGGGAAGTGACCTACCTCAATATCAGTCCGGCGACCTGGACCTGGCCGATCATCGAAACCCAGGGGTTCAATTCCTATTGCAGCGGGCTGTTCTTCTCGGTACCGGCGCTGTCGCGCGTCACCCCGGGCATGACTGTCGAAATCGTCTCTCCCGCCAGGCAGGAAATCGAAGGCCTGCCCGATTCTGAAACCGAACTCCTGGCCCGGCACGCACGATACGGTTGCCTCAGCCTGGTGTGCCACGCGGCCGGCGGCAAAACCTTTCCCTTCATCCTGCAGCGCCTGCGCATCCGTCGCGGGTGGATTGCGCCGCCGGCGATGCAACTGGTGTATTGCCGCGATATCGCCGACTACGTCCAATGCGCCGGCACCATTGGCCGGGCCCTGATCCGGCGCGGCAAAATTTTGGTGATCGTCGACTCCAACGGGGCGGTACCGGGCCTCGCCGGCATTTTTTCCAGGGCGCGCGGCCGAAAATATTTCAAAGGTCCGCACCGGCCGCGTCTCGCCGACCTGACCGATACCGAACTCGTGCTGTACGGGCCCTGACGTCTCGTCCCATTGCCAGCAGAGCCGATCAAACCACTTTCGAAGGACCCGCCATGCACAATCTCACGCCTCACCGCACCGCCGCTACGGCTTTGGTCGAGCAGCTTCGGATCAACGGCGTCGAACATGTGTTCTGCGTTCCCGGCGAGAGCTTCCTGCCGGTACTGGATGCGCTTCGCGACAGCGGCATCACGGTCACCGTCTGCCGTCATGAAGGCGGCGCGGCGATGATGGCGGAGGCGGTCGGCAAAACCACGGGACGGCCGGGCATCTGCTTTGTCACGCGCGGCCCTGGCGCCACCAACGCGTCGGCGGGCATCCATATCGCGCAACAGGATTCGACGCCGATGATCATGTTCGTTGGCCAGGTGGAAACCTCGGTGCGGGAGCGTGAGGCGTTTCAGGAGCTAGACTACCGCGCGGTGTTCGGCAGCATGACCAAATGGACCGTCGAGGTCGACGATCCCGGCCGCATCACCGAATTCGTCTCGCGCGCGTTTTACACCGCATGCAGCGGCCGGCCCGGGCCGGTGGTGGTAGCGCTGCCAAAGGACGTATTGAGCGAGCGCGTCAACATCTCCAATGCCCCGCCGTTCGAGCCGGTCGAGACCTCGCCCGGCGAAGAGGAAATGACGAAGCTCGGCGACCTGTTGGCCGATGCAAGGAATCCGTTATTCGTGCTCGGCGGCAGCCGCTGGTCCGAGGCCGCACGGCGTCGAATCCACGAATTCGCCGAGCGAACCGGATTGCCTGTCGCAACCAGCTATCGCCGCTCGACGCTGTTCGATCCCCTGCATCCGCGCTATGCGGGCGACCTAGGGCTCGGTCCGAACCCCAAGCTGGTGGCGCGCGCCAGGGCCGCCGATCTCCTGGTGCTGGTTGGCGGACGCCTCGGCGAAATCCCCTCGCAGGGCTATTCGCTGCTTGCGAGCCCCTCGCCGCAGACCAAACTCGTCCACATCCATCCCGGCGCCGAAGAGATCGGCCGCGTGTACCGGCCGCATCTGGCCATCCACGCCTCGCCGAGCCGCTTTGTCGCCGCGCTCGGGCGAGTGACGCCGGCGCCGAACCCGGCATGGCGCGAGAGCGCTGATGCGGCGCATGCCGATTATCTCGCCTGGACCGGCATCGCGACGCCGCAGCCAGGCGACGTCAACCTCGGCGAGATCATGATCTGGCTTCGCGATCATGTGCCGACCGACACCATCCTGTGCAACGGCGCGGGCAATTATGCGTCGTGGATCCATCGCTTCTATCGCTTCCGCGAATTCATGACCCACGTTGCGCCTACTTCGGCGTCGATGGGTTATGGCATGCCCGCGGCGATCGCCATGCAGCGGCTGCATCCGGACAAGCTCGTGCTGTCGGTCAACGGCGACGGCGATTTTCTGATGAGCGGTCAGGAATTCGCGCTCGCGGTCCAGTATCGCCTGCCGATCATCGTCGTGGTCTGCGACAACGGCATGTACGGCACTATCCGCATGCATCAGGAGCGTGAATTTCCGGGCCGCGTCAGCGCCACCGAACTGCACAATCCGGATTTCGACGCCTATGCGCGCGCCTTCGGCGGCTTTGGCGCGGTGGTGAACAAGACCTCCGATTTTCCGGCGGCGTTTGCAGCCGCGCGGCAATCCGGCCGGCCCGCGATCATTCATCTCAAGATCGATCCCGATGCGATCCTGCCGTCGGCAACACTGTCCGGCATTCGCGAGCGCGCGCTGCAGCAGGGGTAGCTTCCTAAAGGAGGCCGCAAAAGCGGACGTCTCGAAGGATGAAGCCGTTGAACCGGAGCTGGAAATGATCAATCAGCCGTGGGCAAAATCCCAGTACAGTTTCCGCGCGCGGCTGTAGAACGGTCCCGGCTGCAGCGAGCGGTCGTCGATCCGGATGATAGGGGCGACTTTTGCAAAATTGCCGCTGGAGAAGATTTCATCGGCGCTCTGAAAATCCGGATATTTAAGGGTCTTCTCGACCACGGTAACGCCATCGGCGCGCAACAGACCGATCACGCGCTGCCGCGTGATGCCGTTCAGAAAAGTGCCGTTCGGCGCCGGCGTGTAAACCACGCCGTCTTTTGCCATGAACACGTTGGAATTGCCGAATTCCGCGACATTGCCGAGCATGTCGAGCATCAGGCAATTGTTGAAGCCCCGCGCCTGCGCCTCGGTCAGCGCACGCGAATTGTTGGGGTAGAGACAGGCGGCCTTGCAATCCACCGGCGCGCTTTCCATGGTCGGCCGGCGGAACGGCGACAGCGTGATCGCCGAGCCGGAAGCCGGCGGCATCGGCGCGACGTAGATGCACAGGCACCAGTTGGTGGTTTCAGGATCGAACAGCACGCCGCCGCCGCTGCCGGTCTGCGCCCAATACATCGGCCGGATGTACAGCTCCGCATCGGGGCCGAAGCGCGCAATACCTTCGCGCGCGAGCGCGAGCCAGGTTTCGGTATCGACAACCGGCTTGAGCTTGAAATTGACGGCGGACTGATTGACCCGCGCACAATGCGCCTCGAGATCTGGCGCCACACCCTCGAACGCACGCGCGCCGTCGAACACGGTCGACCCTAGCCAGGCCGCATGCGTGCGCGGACCCATGATCGGCACATTGCCCTCGTGCCAGTCGCCTTCGAAGAAGGTCCAGGTCTGGGAAAAACTGACTGGTTTTATGGTCTCGGCCATCATTGCCATCCCCGCTCCGGCCCCGCACAATCGCTTTACTATTGTCGGAATTCCCTAAGGATTTACTTGCGGGATATGCCGGCCATCGTGATGGATTAACGCTCGATAGACCACAATTCGACACACCGTTTTCCGTGGCGGAGCCGGATATGCCCCTCGATCCCCTGGCACGGCGTTTTCTCGCGATGATGGTGGCGGCCGCGTCAGACGGTCGATCGCCTTCAACCCTCGATGAACGCCGCCAGGCGTTTGCGAAAATGATGCGGCTCGCCCGCGCCGATGTGGCGGCCGTGACCGGAATCGACGGCGCGTTGCCGGGCCCGGCGGGCGATATTCCTTACCGGCTCTATGCACCGGCGGACGCCCCGGGCGAGCCATTGCCGGGTTTCGTCTTCTTCCATGGCGGCGGCATGGTCGGCGGCAGCATCGAGAGCCATGATCTTGTCGCCGCGGCGCTGGCACAAACGACCGGCTGCCGGCTCGTTTCGGTCGGCTACCGCCTGGCTCCCGAACACAGATATCCAGCCGCCGTCGAGGATGCGGTCGCGGCCACCAAATGGGTATCCGCACAGGCCGCTTCACTCGGCATCGATGCGCGGAAGCTCGTGGTTGGCGGCGATTCCGCCGGCGCAACGCTCGCCGCGGTGGTGTGCCAGGAGAGCCTGCGCAGCGGCGGCCCGGCGATATCGGCGCAATGCCTGATATGCCCGGTGCTCGATTTCGAGGAAACCTCACCCTCGCGTGAAGAGTTCGCCGAAAACCACCTGCTCGACAGGGCCACGCTGGAGGCAGACCTCGCGCTTTATCTGCCGGAAGCGGTGGAACGCGGCGATCCCAGAGTCTCGCCGCTGCGCGCCGTGAAATTCGCCGGGCTTCCCCCGGCCATTATCCATACCGCCGAATTCGATCCGATGCGCGATGAGGGCAACGCCTACGCGGCAAAACTCGTCGCCGCAGGGGTCGCCGTCGAACACACCTGTCATGACGGGATGATCCATAACTTCCATGCCATGGGCGCCGTGCTGCCGCAGGGACGGCTGGTCCTGCGCCAGATCGGTGAACAGGTCCGGCGCGCCGTCGTCGGCTGACCGGCGCTTTGAACATTCGGCCACCGCCAGCCGGACGCGGCCGAATATGGTTACGCGGGAATAACGAATTCATTCAAATTTTAATCAATTCACCGAGGTCCGTTAGGGATATTTCGTCAATGTTGGCGCGAATTATTGAAGGCTTGACCATCCGCCTCTAACACTGAGGCTTGCGAATAAAACGCATGGTCAAGTGCGATACGCAAAAGCGGTGAGGTGGATAATGCGCAACGAAACGATTGCAATTCACGCCGGCTACGAACCCGATCCAACCACCAAGTCCGTCGCCGTTCCGATCTACCAGACTGTCGCCTACGCCTTCGACAGCGCCGACCACGGCGCCGCGCTGTTCAACCTCGAGGCGGAAGGCTATCGCTACAGCCGGATCGCCAACCCGACCACCGCGGTTCTTGAAAAACGCATCACCGAACTCGAAGGCGGCGTAGGCTCCCTCGCGGTCGCGACCGGTCAGGCCGCGCTGCATTTCGCCCTCGTCAATCTCGCCGACACCGGCGGCAACATCGTCTCCGTTCCGCAACTCTACGGGACCACGCACACGCTGCTCGGCCACGTGCTGCCGCGCCAGGGCATCATGGGACGTTTTGCGGAAAGCGACCAGCCGGACGCGATCGAAAGGCTGATCGACGAAAACACCAAGGCGGTGTTCGCGGAGACGATCGGCAACCCCGCCGGCAATATTTGCGACATCGAGGCGCTGGCAAAGGTCGCGCATCGTCATGGCGTGCCGCTGGTCGTCGACAATACGGTGGCGACGCCGATCCTGTTAAAGCCGTTCGATTATGGCGCCGATATCGCCATTCATTCGCTGACAAAGTTTCTCGGCGGCCACGGCACCACCCTTGGCGGAGCGATCGTGGACAGCGGCCGTTTCCCCTGGGCCGAGCATGCCCGCCGCTTTGCCGCCTTCAACGAGCCCGACGAGTCCTATCACGGCCTCATCTACACCAGGCAATTCGGCAGCAGCGCCTACATCCAGCGCGCGCGCAGCGTCTATCAGCGCACCATGGGCTCGGTGCTTTCGCCGTTCAACGCTTTCCTCTTGTTGCAGGGGATCGAGACCGTGGCGCTGCGGGTCGAACGCCATGTCGAGAACGCGCGCAAGGTCGCCGACTTCCTGCGCAACGATCCGCGCGTCGACTGGGTCAACTACGCCGGATTTCCCGACAGCCCCTATTACGCGCTGGTCCAGAAATACCTCAACGGCAGCGCCTCCTCGCTGTTCACCTTCGGCATCAAGGGCGGCCTCGAGGCCGGCAAGACCTTCTATGATTCGCTGAAGCTGATCACGCGGCTCGTCAATATCGGCGATGCGAAGTCGCTCGCCTGCCATCCCGCCTCGACCACCCACCGCCAGATGTCTCCCGAACAGCAGCGCGTGGCCGGCGTCCTGCCGGAAACCATCCGGCTTTCGATCGGCATCGAGCACTCCTCCGACATTATTGAGGATATCGACCAGGCCCTCGCGATGGCCTGCGCGCGGCATCCGCGGCTTGAGGCAGCGGAATGAATCGGCCGAGCCCTACATGACCGTCCTGTTGGAAAAACGGCGACTGATCGTCAGTCCCGGCCTCGCCCCGGCGCAGCTGCGGCGAGAGGATACACTCGGTCATCCGCAACACGTCGATGTGGACCTCACGATCGGCCTCATCAACAACATGCCGGATCCAGCGCTGCAGGCGACGGAACGCCAGTTCATGCGCCTGTTGAGACGAGCCGCCGGGAACGTTCGTATCGATTTCCACTGCTTCTCGCTGCCTTCGGTGAAACGCTCGCAATTGGCGAAATGGCGGGTCGACCAGCAATACACCGATATCGCCGAGCTCGAACGCCTGCACATCGACGGATTGATCGTCACCGGCGCCGAGCCTGCCGCCGCTTCCCTCGCCGAGGAGCCGTTCTGGCAGGAACTCGCCGCGATCGTCGATTGGGCGAACACCAATACCCGCTCGACCATCTGGTCGTGCCTTGCCGCCCATGCCGCCGTTTTTCATCTCGACGGCATCGAGCGCCGGCGGCTCGATACAAAATGCTCTGGAATATACGACTGCTTCAAGGTGGCCGATCACTGGCTGACGGACGATCTTCCCTCGCCGCTCAGGGTTCCGCATTCGCGCTTCAATGAGCTGCGCGCCGGCGATCTGGCGGCGCGGGATTACCAGCTGCTGACGCTCTCGCCGGAGGGCGGCGTCGATATATTCGCCAAGCAGCTGCGCAGCCAATTCATCTTTTTTCAGGGACATCCGGAATATGACGCTCTGTCGCTGGAGCGCGAATATCTGCGCGACATCGGTCGCTTTCTCGGCCACGAGCGCGACACCTATCCGGCCGTCCCTGCCGGCTATTTCGATACCGACACCGAAGAGAGGCTGGCAGGCTTCGCAAGGCGCGCGCGCGCCGAACGAAGGCCGGCGCTGGCCGCTGAGCTACCCGACCGCACCCTTCGGCCAGACATCGCGACAGGTACCGAAGCGACCGTGATCTTCCGCAACTGGCTCAACTATCTTTACGACGGCGCGCAAGCGGCATTGCCGCGCTCCAACATCTGAACCCGGTGAAAATCATGCGCCCGGACTGGTCAGCATTGAAGGCGCGCGTCAGCAACCGCTTGGCCATGCACTTTTTGCACATCGCCGTTTCGGCTGCGAAACCAGGGCCCGATGGTCAGTTTTACGTTCGACGATGCGCCGAAGAGCGCGGCCGCCGTCGGCGTTCCGATTCTCGACGCGTATAATGCACGGGCGACGTTCTATGTCGCGGGCGGGCTGGTCGATAAATGATCCGGCCATTGGGACGGAATCAGCGGCGATGAGATTGTGGCACTTCACCGCCAGGGCCACGAAATCGCCTGCCACACCTTCTCCCACGCGCGAACCACCGATCTCGATGCAGCAGCATTGGCCTGCGAGATAGAGCACAACCGCCGCTACCTTCTGGGACTCGATCCGTCGATCAGAATCGAGAATTTCGCCTATCGCTACGGTCATCCGGCTGGAATCGGAGGCCGGAAACCCGATGATGCTCGCTGCATCACTTCAGCCCTCCAGCTGCAGGATGGTCATGTTGGCGTAGCGAATCCTCACGCTCAATTCACGTCCGAGTGCCGACAGCAGCTTGATCGCAATATCCGGTCGTTCTTGACACAGCTCGTCGAACGACGTCCCGCTCAGGCCGAAGCCCGTGAGATCTTCGTCAACCGTCAGGGTCGCCGAGCGTAGTCCGCGATCGAGCAGCGCCAGTTCACCAAAAACCGCACCGGCCGCAAAGGTCGCGAGCCGAATGCCCTCGTCATCATGCCGAAGGTGGACGCTCGCGCGGCCACGGGTGACGAGATAGAGGGTTGAGCCGGGATCGCCGTGCCGAAACACGACGTGACCGGCGGGCCACGCTACCGGTTGCAGCGAGCCGCGCAGCCTTTCGATCTGATCAGATGTCAGGTCGCGCAACAGCGGCATCCGATCGAGCGGCAATTCCAGCGGCGGCGCGGTGCCGATCCCCCGCAGGAGATCGTCTTCGGCCCACTCGATCGCCCGATCGATGTCAGGGAAAAAGCGATCGTCGGCCTGGAAAATATCGGCGATGCGGGCGGCGGTCTCGGTGCGGGCGGACAAGATAAGCGCGAGCTTGACGCCTCGCGCGCCGAGAGCCGCGTCAATATCGCCAAGGATGCGGGCGCCGGTTGAATCGATTTCGGTCACGCGCCGCAATTCAAGCAGCAACGCGGCCGTGCCTTTGGCGGTTTCGGTATCGACAATCTGGGCGAGGCGGTCCGCGGTGCCGAAGAACAGCGCGCCCTGCAGCTCGATGACCAGTACCGAGGCCCCCGCCACATGAAGCACCTCCAGCTCGGCCGGACCGCGGGAACGCCGCGACCGCACCGCGTCGCATCGATAAAGCCTGCGAATATTGGACCGGCTCATGCGGAGCACGAACAGCATTACCGCAAGGGCTACACCGATGAACACCGCGAGTACGACGTTGATCGCTATCGACAGCAGCGAAACGGCAACCGAGACGCCAAGATCGAGCGCGATGGCGCCGCGCTGCGGCGTGGCGGGCGTGATCAAGCGCAGGACAAATTGCCTGGTCCAGGGATCGATGTGCTGAATGGCGACCACCATGATGACCGCCGACAGCACCGCACGCGGCATATAGGCGAGAACCGGAAACAGCAGCGTCGCGGCCGCCAGCAACGCTGCGGCATTGACAATGACGGAAAGCCAGCTGCGCCCGCCGAAGGCACGGTTGGTCAGGCTGGGCCCGATATTGATGCCGCTGGTGACGCCGCCAAAGCTCGCCGAAACCGCGTTGGCGATGCCAAGGCGGATCAGGAGATTATCGTCGCCGGCGCGAAGCTCGCCTGGCTGGCCGGTCAGCTTGGCGCACAGCAGCGCATCGATCGAGGCGATCACGGCAAGGGCCAGCGCGCTCGACAGGATGGTTGGCGCCGAATGCTCCAGTGGGGTAGCCATCGGGAGCCCGGAAAAATCGACCAACACCGTGCGCATCGCGGCGCTTGCCGTCGGGGGACCGATAATCGGGCCGAGCATGTCGCCAAATCCGGCAAGCACGAATGCATAATAGACAACAAGTCCGCAGCCGAGGCCGACCAGGACCGGGGGCACTTTTGCCGCGATCCGGCGCGCGTTCCACATCGCCGCAAAGGTCAGTGCGGCGACCAGCGCGCTCAGCGGCCGCGCCTCGCCGATCGCGCCGAAGACACGGGTGAAACGGATGTTGTGCTCGTAACCCAGGACGTTGCCGAGCTGTACCAGGAACAGCAATATCGCGGCCATGTTCTGGAAGCCGGCCATCACCGGATGCGGCGCGAACTTGATCAGCGTGCCCAGCCGCATCAGCCCGAACAGCGCCTGGAACAGGCCGCCGAGCAGAATGATGGCGAAGAATACCAGCAGCGCAGCGGGGACGCCCGCTGGCGCGCCTGCCGCGGCGTCGCGATGCAGCAGGGAATAGAGCAATAGGCCCAGGAAGAATGTCGTGGTGATGCGCGGCGCGTAGATCCGCGTCGAGCGGTCGCCGAGCAACACGCATACAAAGCCCGCGATGACCGCCGAGATCAGGCCCGCCATCGCGCCATAGGCGAAGTATTCGTCGCCCAGCGTCACGAAGGCGAACATGCCAAACGCCATCGCCAGCGGAATGGCGACGGTCGATGAAACCAGCCCGGCGGCAATGTCGGCGCGCGCCGTCGCAACGCCGGGAATCGGTGTGCGCGACGAGGTCAGCGAATCCATGCGATTTCACATAGTGGCGCTCAGGCGATCATTGCCAGGCGGAGAAAACGGGCGGAGATCATTGGCGCTAGGAGAAGAAGGCAGGGTCGAATCCCCTGCAAGCCATTGTAGCGGTACCTGGTCGCTCAGGCAAAGCCGGGTTTGCGGCCCCCTTCCCGGCCAATATTTGCACGGATATGATTTGAACGGGAATAGGCCTGATGGCCCGAATCAGGAATAGACCTGTCATGATCGTTGGCCCGTGCGCCCGGGCAACGGCGCTCAGGCCCTCGATGGAAAGCCGTCGATACCTCGCGTCGGTCTCGAAGGCCGGCCCTCGCAAGCTCGTACACGGACCAACAAACCCGCATGTCTGTTCCCGCCTCAGCCGCCAAGCGTCCGTCCGGCCTCACCCCCGACGCGCTTGCGGTCCTGAATTCCGTATTTGGCCTATCAGGCTTCCGCGGCGCGCAGGAAGAGATCATTGGGCATGTGACCAACGGCGGCAATTGCCTGGTGCTGATGCCGACCGGTGGCGGCAAGTCGCTGTGCTATCAACTGCCTTCATTGTTGCGCAAAGGCTGCGGCATCGTCGTCTCGCCTTTGATCGCGCTGATGCGCGACCAGGTCGCCGGATTGATCGAGGCCGGCGTCAAGGCCGCCGTGCTGAATTCCACGCTGAGTTTCGACGAGGCCTCCGCCGTCGAGGCGCGGCTTCTCGCCGGCGATCTTGACCTGCTCTACGTCGCACCCGAGCGGCTGCTGACGCCGCGCTGCCTCAACCTTCTCGGCCGCGCCAAGGTCGCGTTGTTTGCGATCGACGAAGCCCATTGCGTGTCGCAATGGGGGCACGACTTTCGCCCGGAATATATCGGCCTGTCGGTGATTGCGGAACGTTTTCCCGACGTGCCGCGCATCGCATTGACGGCCACGGCCGACGAGCTCACCCGCAAGGAGATCATCGACCGGCTTGGGCTGGCCGGCGCGCCGAGTTTTGTCGCGAGCTTCGATCGGCCCAACATACGCTATGAAATTGTCGACAAGCAGAATGCGCCGACGCAGCTGAAAGCCTTGATCAGCGAGCGCCACGGAGGCGATGCCGGCATCGTCTATTGCCTGTCACGCGCCAAGGTCGAGGACACCGCAGCCGGGCTGACCAGGGCCGGGATCGAGGCGCTGCCGTATCACGCGGGTCTTGACGCCAAGATGCGCTCACGCAACCAGGACCGCTTCATCAACGAGGACGGCATCGTGATCGTCGCCACGGTCGCGTTCGGGATGGGCATCGACAAACCCGACGTGCGCTTCGTGGCCCATCTCGATTTGCCGAAAAGCATCGAGGCCTATTATCAGGAGACCGGGCGCGCCGGGCGCGACGGCAAGCCCTCCAGCGCCTGGATGGCCTATGGCCTGTCGGACATCGTGCAGCAGCGCCGCATGATCGAGGAGTCCAGCGGCGCGGAAGCGTTCAAGCGGGTGTCGCTCGGCAAGCTCGACGCGCTGGTCGGCCTCGCCGAAACCACCAACTGCCGGCGCACCCGCCTGCTCGGCTATTTTGGCGAAGCAACCACGATCGCAGGATGCGGCAATTGCGACAACTGCCTGTCGCCGCCGAAACTCCGCGACGGCAAGGTGATGGCGCAAAAACTGCTGTCCTGCGCCTATCGCACCGGGCAGCGCTTTGGCGCGATGCACCTGATCGATGTCCTGGTCGGCCGCTTGACCGAACGCGTCCAGCAATTCGGGCATGACAAGATTTCGGTATTCGGAATAGGCCGTGAACTCAATGAAAAGCAGTGGCGTGCCGCGCTGCGCCAGCTGGTGGCGATGGGTCATCTGCAGCCGGACGCCGAGGCCTTTGGCGCGTTGAAGCTGACCGAGACCGCGCGCGGCGTGCTGAAAGGCGAGACCGAAGTGATGCTGCGCGAGGAGACCCCGGGCTCCCGGCTTCGCGCCAGCCGAACCAGGTCAAGACGCGGCGATATCGCCGTGACTTCCAGCAGAAGCGGCGAAGCCGGCGATCCGGCGCTGGTCAGCGCGCTGCGCGCGTGGCGCTCCGAGGTGGCGCGAAAGCGCGGCGTGCCTGCCTATGTCGTGCTGCACGACGCCACCATCGACGGCATCGCAACCTCGCGCCCGACGACGCTCCATCAACTCCGCGACATTCCAGGGATCGGCGACAAGAAGCTCGAGCATTACGGCGACGAGTTGATCGCGCTGGTGACAGCGAGCCGCACCAACGCCTGAGCAAAGGCGGCGGAGCCTGTCCGCTCTGCCCGTGAGAGCTGGTCACTGTTTCCCCTTCGTGCTGGGCCAACAGGCGACAGATGCGGGACCCAGCACAGTTCGTGGGGGTTGGCGGGTTCACCGACGAAGCGGCCGGAGCCTTCGATGATGCTCGATTCACCGCCGCGGGTATTGGCGAGCAGCGGCGCGCATGCATAGAACTCTTCGGCGCTACGCTAGGAAAACAATTTCGAAAAAGATAATCCGGTAAGCCGGAAAACTAGGAAGAAACTACCGGCGACCGACGAGAATAGTACCGCCAGCAATATCTTCGATGCAGAGGATGGCTGCGTCGATATAGTTTTAGTCCCAAATAGGCTCTGGAGTGTCCGCCGGAACTCGCGAAGCGACGTCGCAAAAATAAGAATTGAGCTGAGACTTAATAGCCAGAGCGCGCCCTTACCAAATAGCAAGGCAGCGTTAAAGACCCATAGAGCCAATATAATTCCAACATAGGTCACGCTCATTTCAGGCCACCTATTGCACACACCCTCGTGTTACCTGGGAGCAAAGTTTAACTCCACCCCAAGAAACAGTCCTTGCGAACTCTGGGCCGTTACCGACACGGACCCATCCGCTGCAATGGAAAACGGGCTCATTTTAACAGACCACTACTTCTGGTAGGGGGCATTGGCGCCGTTTTGACAGTCCGGCGATGACTTCCGGTCCACCCCGAACTTCAGACATATCGGTGCACCGCACTGCCGCTGGTCGCGCACGCCTCGGTCGCTTCAGCGGCTGGCCTTGACGGCAAAGTTCGAAAGACGTCACTCGTTCCGCTGTCCCGACAAGGTCACAGCAAACACCCGCATCTTCCGCCTTGACGCGGGATCCCGACCACGAATCACGCGGCAAGCGCCCCTCATTGCTGCTATCATCAGACCATGACGATCGGGATCGCCGGACCCGGACAGAAGGCGCCAGGGCAAAACGCCGTGGTCAGGCTCATGATTGCGGCCTTCGTCGGCGGGATTTGCCTGATCACGGTCGGGCTCGCGAGCGACTTCCTGGTCGATTGGCTGTGGTTTTCCTCGATTGGTTATCTACCGGTGTTTTTGACTAGCCTCGGCGCTAAAGCGCTGGTGTTTTTCGCCGTCTTGACGGCAACTGCCGTCATCCTTTTGTTGAACGGATTGCTCGCGGTGCGTTTTGCCCAGCGGCAGCCGACGCAAGCCGTCGCCGCCCCCGCGTGGGGGCCCACGGGCAGTGCGCCGCCCCCTGATCTGTTCACACGGATGCGCGAACGACTGCCGTTGTCCTGGGTTGTTGCGGGCGGTGCAGGTTTGCTCGCTCTGCTGGTCGCCACGGCGGAAGCCGGCAACTGGGGCATCTTCCTGCGGTTTCTCTACCAAGTGCCATTTGGCGCGGACGATCCGCTCTACAACAAGGACATCGGCTTCTATCTCTTCTCCCTGCCCGCCTATATCCTGATCAAGAACTGGATGCTGCTCACGCTTTTATTGAGCGCGCTTTTCGCTGGCTCGATCTACTGGATGCGTGGCGATATTGAATGCGACGCCCAGCATCGATCAATGTCGCCGACAGTGATTGCTCACGGCTCGGCGCTGATCGGTCTTCTTTTCGCGGCGAAGGCCTGGTCCTATGGTCTCGACCGCTATCTGCTGCTCTACGGCGATAACGGCGTCGTCGTCGGCGCAAGCTACGCCGATATAAATGTGGGGCTACCCGGCCTGTGGTTATTGATCGGGCTTTCGATCATCGCGGCGTTCGCCGCGTGGGCAAATCTCCGGGTGCGCACTTACCGGCTTCCCGCCGCCGCGTTCATACTCGTAGGCCTCGGCTCTTTCATGCTGGCCGGCGCAGTCCCTTCGCTGTTCCGGTACTTTTTCGTTAAACCAACCGAGTTGCAGCTGGAGAAGCCCTACATCGAACGCAACATCGCGCTCACCAGGCAGGCATACAATCTCGATCAGATCGCAGCCAAGCCGTTTGCTGCCGAACAGAAGCTTACCTTCAAGACGCTGGAGGCCAACAAGGCAACAATTGAAAATATCAGGCTGTGGGATTGGCTGCCCTTGTCGGATACCTATGCACAGCTGCAAGAGATCCGCACCTACTACAAATTCCATGATCTTGACGTTGATCGCTACTGGCTCGATGGTTCCTACCAAAGCGTGATGCTCTCGGCTCGCGAACTGCGGCCCTCGTTGCTGCCGCCGAACGCCCAGACATGGGTTAATCGCCACGTGCTGTTTACTCACGGTAACGGCGCGGTCATGAGCCCGGTCACCCGCAAGAGCACCGAGGGACTGCCGTTCTTCTATTTGCGGGATATTCCGCCGGTCGCGGACGGAGGTCCCAAGATCGACGAACCTCGCATCTACTACGGCGAAGAGAGCGACGACTACGTCATCGTCAAGGCAAGCACGCCCGAGTTCGATTATCCGAAGGGAAAAGATAACGTCTATGCAGCCTACGACGGCGCCGGCGGCGTTCCGATCGGAACGATGGTGTGGAAAACGCTCTTCGCTTACTACTTCAACGATCCGAACCTGCTTCTCTCAAGCTACATCACGAGCGACAGCCGGATCATGATCCGACGCAATATCAAGGAACGGGTGCGCACGATCGCTCCATTCCTCAGGCTCGACCATGATCCCTATCTGGTTATCAGCGATGGGCGGATGTTCTGGATGCAGGACGCCTACACGACGAGTTCCTATTTCCCCTATGCGCAGCCTGCGCAAGATCTCGATCTCAACTACATTCGCAATTCGGTCAAGATTACTGTCGATGCCTATAACGGAATCGTCGATTTCTATTTGATGGACTCCGGCGATCCGATTGCCGCGACCTACCAGCGCATCTTCCCGAGCTTGTTCAAGCCATTCACAGCCATGCCCCCCGACTTGCAAAAGCACATTCGCTATCCGGAGGATATGTTCTTGATTCAGGCGCGGCTGTATCAAACCTACCACATGGAGGCGGCCGACGTTTTCTACAACCGCGAGGATCTTTGGCAGTTCCCGCGACAGCCGGGCGGCGATGGCACCGCAATGATGGCTCCTTACTATATCATCATGCGGCTGCCCGGCGAGCCGCAGGCCGAGTTCTTCCTCATGCTTCCCATGGTACCGAGCCGCCGCGACAACATGATAGCGTGGCTCGCTGCGCGCTGCGACGCGCCCGACTACGGCAAATTGATCGTCTACGAGTTTCCCAAGGACAAGCTCGTCTACGGGCCGTTTCAGATCGAGGCGCGGATCAATCAGAATACGGAGATCTCGCAACAACTCACGCTGTGGAATCAGATGGGTTCGCGAGTGATCCGCGGTGCGAACTTGCTTGTGATCCCAATTGAGAACTCTATTCTTTATGTATCGCCGCTCTATTTGCGAGCCGAGCATGGACATCTGCCGGAGCTGAAACGTGTGATCGCAGCTTACGGTGAACACGTAGTAATGAAGGAGACGCTCGCCGAGGCCTTGGCAGCGCTGTTCATAGAACAAGGTGCGGCGCCCGCAACCTCAGGCTCGACAGGGAAGATACCCCTCACAAGCCCGGCGGCAAATCAGGCACGCGAGGCGCTCGATCGCTACAATCAAGCAGTGGAGCGATTGAAATCCGGAGATTGGAAAGGCTTCGGCACGCAGTTCGATGCAATGCACGAGCTCTTGGAGGAAATGAACCGACACTCCACTGGCCATTAGTGACCCGAATCCGCGCCGGCCGGTTATCGTGGTCGAAGGCGACGGCGCGGTCCTGATGCATATGGGCGCTCTGATCACCGTCGGTGCGGTCGCCCCCGGCAACCTCACGATGTTGCTGATCCAGAATGGCGTCCATGCCGCTTCCGGAGGGCAGGCCTTGACCAATGCGAACCTCGATCTCGCCGAACTCGCGCGGTCGGCGGGAATCCCCCGCGCCCGGAATGTGACGACGCCGGAAGCATTTGCCTCGGCGACGGGCGAAAGCGATGGAGTCGGCGCAAATGTCGTTGTGCTCTCGACGAAACCCGATACCGAGGTCGCTCGTCCCCCGATCGCCCTCGATCCAGTACTTACCAAACAGCGCTTGATGTCGGCCATAGGCGCCGCGCGTTACGTGCCGATCATGTTCGGCGGCGAACGACTCGAACACGACTGGTTTTCTTGGGAGAGAG
>Ga0073928_10004912_pt1 | contig 19187 bp, 15 predicted proteins | sample PaiPotPPA55metaG_FD_76969 | JGI IMG/M metagenome (GOLD analysis project Ga0073928, IMG submission 76969) | Iron sulfur acid spring bacterial and archeal communities from Banff, Canada, to study Microbial Dark Matter (Phase II) - Paint Pots PPA... ... | reverse complement strand
CGTTTGCAAGGCTCGCTCGGAATCCAAGCGGACGATTCGACGAATGAGCTCGCGCGAATTCGCGCCGCATACTCTAGGCGAACAGATCAATCGCGATACTCCCCCGTTGATCCCGCGAATTTGTTAGCTTCTCGAGAGCAAGAGGAGAAAGTGTTGTCGGCTTTCAGTAGGCGCGGCTGCCTCCCGCTGGAGAACGCCAGAATTCTGGAAATCGGCTGCGGAACCGGCTACTGGCTTCGCGAATTTATACGCTGGGGAGCGCGTCCCGAGAACATCACCGGAATTGATCTATTGCCAGAGAGAATCGCCGAGGCGAGAACGCTCTGCTCACCCCAAATTACCCTCAGATGCCAGAGCGCCGAGCAATTGGACTATTCTTCCGCTACATTCGATTTCGTTTTGCAGTCGACTGTTTTCACTTCGATCCTGAGTGAACCCATGAAGACGCAAATCGCGCGCGAGATGTTACGTGTCCTCCGCCCCGGCGGAACAATCTTGTGGTACGACTTTACTGTGAACAATCCTTGCAACCCCGATGTGCGCGGAATCCCGCGCCGAGAAATAGTTAAACTGTTTCCCGGATGCCGATTTGAATTCCGAAAACTGACTCTTGCGCCGCCGGTTGGCAGGCCGCTAGCGCGCGTTTCAACGCTTCTGTATCGCGCTCTTTCAGCCATCAAGATATTCGATACTCACTGTTTAGCTACAATTCACAAAGCATGCTGACCAAAGCCTTCTTACATGTCCCTTTTCACCGCAGCGACATGGGAGAAGAAGAAGTGCAGGCGGTGACCGACGTCATTCGCTCCGGTTGGTTGACCACAGGCGAGAAGACGGCTCAATTTGAACGCGAATTTGCGCAATACGTAGGAGCATCGCACGCGGTTGCGGTTTCCTCGTGCACCGCCGCGCTTCATCTCAGCCTGGATGCGATCGGACTTCGCCGCGGAGACGAAGTACTTGCCCCCACCAATACCTTCACCGCCACCGCCGAGGTTGCGACATACATGGGCGCGAAGCCTGTGCTTGTCGATATTGACTCGAGAACCTTAAACCTCTGCGTGAAAGATGCGGAGCGGAAAATTACTCCGCGAACCCGCGCGATCATTCCGGTTCATGTTGCGGGATTACCCTGCGACCTCGACGACATTCACGCCTTGGCTGAAACTCACAACTTGCGAGTTATTGAAGATGCCGCACACGCGCTTCCATCTTCTTATCGAGACCGCCAAATCGGAGCCATCAGCGAACTGACAGCGTTCAGCTTTTACGCTACCAAAACGCTCAATACGGGCGAAGGCGGCATGGTCACTACCGATAACGAAACCTGCGCACAAAGAATTCGGACAATGCGTCTTCATGGTATATCGAGGAATAAACGCGATCCGCGCAACGAATGGAATTACGAGGTCCAGGAAACTGGCTACAAATACAACCTGACCGACTTACAGTCGGCGCTCGGAATTGTTCAACTTGCAAAATGCGATGCAATGTCACAAACCAGGCGACGAATCGCTGAAAGCTATACCAATGCATTCCAATCCATAGAAGCGCTCGAGACCCCGTTCACCCAAACTGACCGGCAGAGCTCGTGGCACCTGTATGTGCTGCGTATTCATAACCACATGCTGCGTATAGATCGCGATAGATTCATTCAGGAATTGGCTGAAAGGGGAGTGCATGCGAGCGTTCATTTCATCCCGCTACATCTTCATCCGGCTTATCAAAAACGATATGGATATCGAGAGGGGGATCTGCCTGCGGCGGAACACGAATACCATCGCTATTTCTCTCTGCCTATTTATCCAACGATGAGCGTAGCGGAGGTGGAGTACGTGATCTCATCCGTTGCCGAAGTTGTTGCTTCGTTTGCTCGGTGATATTCCGATCGTATTAAGGACTGATTTGTGAGACTAGCAGATGTAACAGAAGAAAAGTTCCGCAAGATCATACTCTCTAGCGGGAAGGCGGCCGCAGGGGTTTATTCCCGCCAGGGCAAACGCTTGTTTGACGCGTTTGTGTCCGCGACCGCGCTGCTATTACTGTCTCCGCTATTTATAGTTATCTCTCTTTTGATCAAACTAACTTCTGCCGGACCAATATTCTTCTTGCAGCAGCGCGTTGGCAGGGAAGAAAGGTTATTTCGAATCGCAAAATTCCGCTCGATGCGTGATGGCGCCGAAAAACAACCGGCAATTACAGCGCACGGAGATCCGAGGATAACCCCGCTAGGCAGAGTTTTACGTTTTCTGAAAATCGACGAACTGCCACAACTCTGGAATGTCCTAAAAGGAGAAATGAGTTTGGTGGGCCCGCGTCCTGAGTTGCCTCGCTACGTCGCGCATTACACGGCTAGGCAGAGAAAAGTTCTAGCCGTTCGACCCGGGATGACCGATCCTGCGTCAATCAAATATGCGCGGGAGGAGCATGTGCTCGGCCAAAAGGCGGATTCCGAGCGGTATTATGTACATGTTATCCTCCCCGATAAGCTCGATTTGAATTTACAATACATTGAAAGAATCACATTGCTTCGTGACTTGTTCCTGCTGTCGAAGACGGTAATTACTGTTTCGTTTCCGTAACTACTAATTGAGGAAATTAGAAATGCCTGAACCTACTTATGAAGAATTGAAAGCCCGCCTCGCTGAACTGGAAAAGCAGCCGCGTCGAACCGGCAGCCTGGAATTTCGGGTCAGCGAAAAAGGAGGCGTGAGCGTCTACGGTCTTGGCCGTTTTCCGGTCACCCTCTACTATGAGCAGTGGACGCGCCTTCTCGAAGCCGCCGAAAAGTTGCGCGAATTCCTGGAAGAAAACAAATCGAAGCTGAAATTGAAAGACCAGTAAAACATTCTGTTGTCATTCTTAAGTGAGCGGACGGCCACCGAGAATCTCTTTCCCCCGCTGCCGCCGATTATGTCTCCAACTGAGCTACCCTCTGCCTCCGCCACGCGTATCCCCTACGGGGCCGGTCCCAGCCAATTCGGTGAGCTTCGAATTCCAACTACTCCCGGTCCATTTCCTGTCGTCATCCATATTCACGGCGGTTTTTGGAGAGCCGAGTACGATTTGACTTTGGGTAATCCGGTTTGCGACGCGCTCGTTGCGAAAGGCCTTGCAACCTGGAATCTCGAATACCGCCGAGTCGGAAATCCCGGCGGAGGATGGCCCGGCACTTTCCAGGACATACGAGACGGATACCGATTTCTCTCCCAGATCGCCTCGAAATACAAACTTGATTCCACCAGGCTTCTCGTAATGGGGCACTCGGCCGGCGGAGAGCTGGCGCTTTGCCTTGCAGCCCACGAGCCCACTCTGAAGCGTGTTATCTCCCTGGCTGGCGTCGTAGACGTGGAGCAGGCGTGGGAGTTGCATCTCGGCAATAACGCTGTTCGCGAATTTCTAGGTGGAACGCCCAAGGAAGTTACTGAACACTATCGTGAAGCCGACCCAATGCAACTCTCAATCAAAGCTACACAGTGGCTGATTCACGGCGCGTCCGACGACGTGGTTCCGTCTTCTTTAAGCCGCAACTATACCGAACAAAAGAGAAACCGCGGAGAGGATGTGCACTATCTGGAAATCGCATCCGCCGGCCATTTTGATTTGATCGACCCACACTCGGCCGCATGGCCAAAGATCGAGAGCACAGTGATGCATTTACTCTCCTGAGCTCGTGAGGCGCGGGCACTCTTGACCGCGATGGTTACTTCGATGCTCCGCTCGCGGCTGCTTCCTCTGCCGCTTCTCCCTTTAGTGCATATCCCAAATACAACATCTGTCCCACATGGTGATGCAGATGCGTGGCGCATCGCAAGAATATCGTCATACGGTTCTTTGCATCGGTTTCGCCGATTGCGGTGTACTCCTTTTCCCAGTCGTCTATCGATTGCGCCATCAGAGTTTTCAGCACGACATCTACGGCCTCCTCAAACTTCTTCAGACATTCTTTCTTGCCCGGATAATTCGTCTCGGTAAATTCCCGTTCGCGATCACGCAGATATCCGGTCGCCCCGATTTCCGCGCCAATGTAATAGTTCAAGTTTCCTGTTACATGAAGAACCAGATGCCCAAAACTGTTGCCGAAGGGAAAAGGCTTCCTCCAAAATTCCTCCTCACTAAGTGGTGCCGCCAGCTTCGTCACTTCTCCAGCAAGAGTTGTATATCGTTCCATGAATCCTGAGACGATGGTCGTTTGCAGATCAGCCATTTCTTATTATTCCTCTCCGTTTATAAATGACGTAGAAACACCCCCAAGCCTGCCCTGCGCGAAGCCGAGGAGACCGCAGAGCCCTCGTGGCGCTTTCTGACTTCACGCAACACTCCTCAACACCAGCGTCGAATTCTTCGAGCCGAACGCGATGCAATTACAAATCGCATGCTCAATGGTTTGCTTTCGGCCAACGTCTGGAACGTAATCTAAATCGCATTCCGGGTCTGGATTATCCAGATTGATTGTCGGTGGAATTTGCCCGTTTTGCATCGCAACAATTGTTGCGGCGACTCCGGCCGCTCCACAGGCTCCCTGAGGATGCCCAATCTGCGACTTCAATCCCGACATCGGAACCCGCGCCGCTGCCTCTCCCAGTGCCAGCTTCAATGCCCGCGTCTCGATGCGATCGTTCAGCTGTGTCGACGTGCCGTGCAGATTCACGTAGTCGACATCCTCCGCTGAAATTCCCGCCTCTTTCATCGCCAACGCAATCGCTCGCGCCGGCTCCTCGCCGCACTCCTGCAGGCGCACCCGATGAAAAGCTTCGCAGGTCGATCCATATCCGCAAACTTCGGCCAGCATCTTTGCCCCGCGCGCAAGCGCATGCTCGTATTCTTCCAGCAAGAACATCCACGCCCCTTCCGCCAGAACAAAACCATCACGATCTGCCGAGAACGGGCGCGATCCGCGCTCCGGCGCGTCGTTCCATGATTCAGTCAGAATCTTCATCAGGATAAATCCCTTGACGATTCCCAGCGCAATCGGCGCATCCGCACCCCCGCTCAACACCATGTCCAATCGCCCAGATTGAATCTGCCGCACCGAATATCCAAACGCATCGGTGGATGACGTGCAGCCCGTCGTGATCATGTGGCTGGCACCGCGAAGTCCAAAGCGCACGCTAAGTTCGCTCGACAACGTTCCCATGACGCCGGTCGGGACACAAAACAAACTCATCGACTTATACTGTTGCTGGAAAAATAGCCGGTATTGTTCCTCGGTGAACTCCTGCGATCCGCCTCCAGATCCCAGAATCACTCCGCAGCGTCGCTTTTCCTCGAGGGGCAGGGAAATTGGATCAATCCCGCCTTCGCGGAATGCCTCACTTGCGGCGGCAAGAGCCAGCGGCAATACCCGCGACACATGTTTGCGCTCGCGCTTCTCAACCCAATCCAGTTCGTCGAAATCTCGAACCTCACCCGCGATCTGCACCGGAATTTCAGAGGGATCGAACCGAGAAATGCGCCTCACGCCGCTTTTACCCGCCAGAATCGCTTCAGAAAAAGCAGAATTCCCGTTTCCATTGGGACTGACCACGCCCATTCCAGTGATCATGACTCGCCGTTTCGCCGTGTCACGCATCATGCAAATATATACGAACCGGCTTAACAAAGACTCGCCAGCCTTTCGCAAGAAAAGAGCGAAAGACTGGACACCTGCCCACCCGTCCGAGGTCCCTACTCCCGGGCCAAAAAAAAGCGACACCTCCTTCTTTTTTGCGAACTGTCGGTATAGCCAATTCCGACCCAGTAAGAGGCTGGATCATAGTATTGTTTGCCAAGATCGACTTCGCCACAATATCGCCCGTGGCCGTCTGGCAAGAGGGGGACCTTTGATGCCCTTTCGCGTACTTTTCCCACCTGCTGCGCAAACTCAATTATGACGTTTTCAACTTGAGCCGGCCTGGCCCCATTTGTCTTGCTAAACAATGCACAATATCCGCCTTTCTCAACTAATTTACCTGACTCGCTCATCAGAGAGATATAGAGGTCGTGGTTTCGCTTTGCCGCTATCGTTGTTTGGCCAGCACAGACTTGAGGTGCCACACCAAAGATCACTGCCGCGCATAGAACCACGCAGACTCTTGGCAGAAGGGACCACCCCGAAGGTCCGACCTCTCGTCGACACTTAATCCACATGCTCGCCCTCTCCAAAGAAACCGGCATCGGGCCGTGGCAGCGTGTCGTTAGGCCGCGCCCAGACCAGATACAACGATGGAAGCAAAACCAGACTCACGACTAATTCAACGATGAGGCCGCCCACGATCACAATCGCGAATGGCCGCTGTGAATCGGATCCAATGTCGTGGGACAAAGCCGCGGGCAGAAGCCCGAGCGTCGCCACGAGCATGGTCATCATGATGGGCCGAAAACGAAGCGATGCGCCTTCTCCGGCAGCCTGACGCGGCGCCATCCCACGGCTGCGAAGCTGATTGATATATTCGACCATGATGACTCCGACCTCGACCGAAACGCCGATTAAAGCCAAAAATCCAAGACCTGACGAAACTGAAAAATGGGTATGGGTCAGAAGCAAGCTCAGAAGTCCACCAAGTGGTGATAGCGCCACTACAGCAAAAATCAGCGTGACCCACTTCCACGAGTCGAATGCCGAATAGAGGACGAATGACATCAAGAGAAGCGTCACGGGAACGATGATCGCCAGCCGTCGATTGGCCCGCTGCTGGCTTTCGTATTCGCCAGTCCAGTCGAGGTGATAGCCTTCGGGCAGTTGTACCTTCTTACCCACGAGCTCAATGGCTTCGCGAACCGTGCTGCCAAGATCTCGCCCGCGGACGCTGTATTTTATGGCAATATAGCGGGCATTCCCTTCGCGGTAGATGGTCGAAGCGCCATCTTCCATTTTGATTTGACATAATTGGCCAAGAGAGACCCTTTCTCCCGACGGAGCTAAAATTCGTATCGCAGCAATGTCATCCACGGTGCGGCGGAACGGTTCCTGATAACGAACGGTCAGATCGTATCGCTGATCCTCGATCAATATCTGGCTCACCGCCTTGCCGCCCACTGCCGTTTCCACGGCGTCCTGCAAATCACTGACATTGATTCCGAATCGATCCGCCGCCGCGCGATCAACGACCAGGTTGACATTGGGTTGGCCGCGGACTTGAAAAGTTCCGAGGTCGGCAACGCCCTCAATCTTGCTCATCACGTTCTGAATCTCATCTGCCTTCGCTTCCAGCAGTTTTAGGTCTGCGCCAAACAGCTTGACCGCCAACTCACCCTTGACACCGCTTACGGCTTCTTCCACGTTGTCGGAGATGGGCTGAGAAAAGTTCCAGTCCACACCGGGAAACTTGATTAACGCCGTGTTCATGGCGGCGATGAGATCGTCTTTGGTCTTAAATGTCGAACGCCATTGCGAACGTGGAAGCAAATCCACAAAAAATTCCATGTTGTAGAATCCGCTTGCATCGCTGCCGTCATCCGGACGTCCGACCTGGCTGACTTCCTGTTTTACCTCTGGGAAATCGGCAAGCGCCCGGCGGGCCTGTTGCGAAACCGCAAGGCCGGCAGAAGGACCAGTGCTTGGCGCAAGCGTTCCGCGAATCCAAATCGCCCCTTCATCGAGATGAGGCAGGAACTCAGAACCGACCACGCCGCTGAACGCCAGAAACAGCATGATCGCGAGCGCGGCCGCTCCCAAACCCATCGTCAGCTTCAGATGATCGAAGCACCATTCCAACGTTTCGATATAACGCTTTTGGAGAAAATTGAGTAGAGGATTGTGCCACTCTTTAATGTCATGTTTGAAAAGCAAGCTGCAAAGGACGGGAGCTACGAGAAGGGCGAACAGCAGCGCGCCTACTAAAGCGAACGTGACCGTCCAGGCCATGGGCCTGAATAACCGGCCCTCCACTCGCTGTAGTGTGAAGATCGGAAGGTAAGACACGATAATAATAATTCGGGCAAAAAAAACCGGCCGCTGAACTTCATGCGCAGCCGTGCTAATCATGTTGACGAATGATCGCTTGCCTTGACCGAGTTCAGCATGACGCAAAATGTTCTCGACCATGACCACCGACCCGTCCACCACCATTCCGAAATCGAGCGCCCCCAGCGAGAGCAGATTGGCTGGCACATGGCTGATATCAAGCAGGATCGCCGCGAACAGTAGCGCAAATGGAATCGTAAACGTGACAATCAGCGCACTCCGCACGTTGCCCAGGAAAAGAAAGAGAATTACGGTGACCAGCAGCACGCCGTTTGTAAGATTGCGAAGAACTGTGTGCGTCGTGTAATGCACCAGGTCGCTGCGGTCGAGATGAGGAACCAGCTTCACGCCCTTTGGCAGCAAGCCATTATTCAGTTCCGCAATCCGTTGGTGCAGTGCGTCAAGTGTGGAGTCCGCCTCTGCGCCTTTCCGCAACAGCACGATCCCTTCGACGACGTCATCATCGCTGATGACGGTCCCGTCTTCATGCCGAATGGTCTTCCCCAGCTGTCCCAGCCTTATTTTCGGAGCTTGCACAACCACGCCAAGATCCCGCACGCGTACCGGAGTTCCATTGACCGACTTTATGACTGTCGCACCGATATCGTCAGTGTTCTGCATCAGGCCCACCGCCCGAACATTCAGTGCCTGCGCTCCGCGCTCGATGAATCCGCCGCCCGCGTTATTGTTATTGCTGGCAAGAGCCTGCTCGACCTGGCTGAGCGACAACCCGTAAGAAACCAGTTTGCCGGGATCGAGTTGAACCTGGTACTCGCGCGTTGGTCCGCCAAAGATGTTTACATCCACAACATTGGGGACAGACTTGAGCTGGCTCAGGACAAACCAATCCTGCAACGCTTTTAGCTCCATAACGTCGTATCGCGGATTGGTGCTGGTCAAGGTATAAAACATGATTTGACCGGTAGGACTGTAGTCAGGCCCCAGGGTTGCACTCACGCCGGTGGGCAGCGTGACTTGTTGCAGACGATCGACTACCTCGGTGCGCGCATTGAAAGTGGAGATGTCGTCATCGTAAATAATTGTGATCACAGACAGTCCGGCGAGTGAAACGGACCGGAGGTGCGACATATGATTCACGCCGTTCAGCGTCACTTCCAGTGGAATTGTGATTTGTTGTTCAATTTCCTCAGCGGCGTGTCCTGGCCACTGTGTGATGATCTGCGTGTACGTGTCTGCAACATCCGGGTAGGCCTCGATCGGCAAGCGATGAAAAGAAATGATTCCCCAAATAAACAAGATTATGGCAACGCTGAGCACGAGGATGCGATTGCGAAGGGCAAAGTCAATCAGGTAAGAAATCATTTTCCTTCCCCCGCCATCGCGGTCGAGAATTCAAGCGCATTGAGTGCAATTTCGTCGCCTTCGTGCACATCTCCATCCTGAATCGCGTGCATGCCGTCTGAGGTATCGCCGGTGATGCGCACTTCAATTTGCCGGAAATGCTGATCGCTTTCCTTGTGAAATAACCAATCGCGGTCTTGCAGGCGCATAACCGAAGTCCCGGGAATCACAAGATGCGGTTGCGTTTTGCGCGATCGGAAAGTTGCAGCCGCGTACATTCCAGGCCGCAATTCGCCCTTGGGGTTGTCCAAGACGATGCGAACCCTCGCGGCACGCGTGGCGGGGTCGAGAACGCGCGAGATGTCGCTCACCTTGCCATGAAAGACGCGGTCTTGAAAAGCATTTAGCCGCACTTCGGCAGCATCACCCATGTGGATCTGGTCCAAATCGTTTTCAAACACGTCGCACAGCACCCAAACTTGCGACAGGTCAGCAATCGTAAAAAGATTCGGGCTGTTGTCGAGACTCTTCACTCCTTCAAACCCGGATATGTTCTGTTCGACAATGGTCCCTGAAACCGGCGCCCTCAATTCAATCTGCGAGCTTGGATGGTTGGGGTCGCCGCCCAGCACGCGGATATGTTGAGCGGTATTCTGAACGTCCACTTTGGCTTTTTCTTCCGCGTCTTCCGCCTGCTCAAAATCACGTTGAGCTATGGCTCCGTGCGAGAAGAGAAGTTGGGAGCGATCCAAGGCTTTTTTCGACAGGTGCTCGTCCGCCGCTGCTTTTTGAAAATCCGAAAACGCGCCTGAGAGGTCTGCGCTATAAATGGACAGCAGCGGCTGGCCTTTTCTTACGTAGTCCCCCAGGCGTACGCGTAGATCGACGACGCGTCCGGAGCCTTGCGAGGTCACATGTATGGTGCGGTTGACATCTGGCGTGATGCTGCCGTTCGCTTTCACTAGAGTTGGCAAGTCCTGGGCTTCCACCTTCGCCAGTTTGAACCGTTCAGGATGGTCAACCAGGAATACTCCAGGCTCAAGCTTGACTTCGGTTTTGGTCGGCTCAGGTTTCTTCTGGTCCGAGCACGATATTCCCCACAGTGTCGTGAACGCGACCGTAAGTGCCGCTGCAAGCCGGCAAAGCATTTTTGTTCTCATGGGATTACTCCGCGCCACCAAGTTCAACTTGCTGGCATACGTGCGCCCAACAGTACCCGAGAGCCGCAGTCCGTAGACATGGTCCTCGCCGGGTTGAAAATGGAAATGAAGAACCGCTAAAGATTGTTTGGGCACGTCCTCGCCCCACCAAGGGGAACGGGAACGCGAAACTCAGGATTTAACGGAGGTGGGAGAGCGGCGGCGCCCGGCACGCATTGGTGCCAGGGCGAACTTGTTCGTTGAGGATAGTCGACTGGTCGCGAAGCAGGCCGTCTGATTCGGAGCCTAGACGAAATAAGAACATCGAAAAGACCGCCGCAAGCGCATTTCCCACCCTGCTGTGACAGGAAGATTTGTCGGTGGCAGCACCACGGACTACGCGCTTGCACGGGCTGGACTCTTCCATCTCCGGGCGCATGGCGTGCAGGTCATCGGTGGCCGACACGACCGGAAACAGCAATAACAGAACAGAACCCAAAAGCACCAGAGAACGGAAGCAGTGGAGACGCTTCGTGCTCCAGCCCGGCGAATCACTTCGCCACAGACAATAGGCTGGCACCGCAAGCATCAGCCAGCAAAGATTAAGAAAGAGTTCCATTCTGAAATGGGAATCCTCGCTGAGTCTTACAAACTATCGATCCCAAGTCAACGCTGGCGTACTCGTCCGACACAGACACGAAGCAAACCCGGCCCGCGGTTCACTGCAATTTCGCGTATTCGTCTCTTGCCGCTTTGAGGATGGGAATATCCGGATCGGCAGTCTTCCACAGTGCATGGAACTCTTGATAAGCTGCACGGCTCTTCGCGGTGTCACCGGAAAGCGCATAGGCGCGTGCCACACCAAGCCGCGCAAGAACTCCGGTGGGATAGTTGATAACTATTCCCGGATGGTCGATTAGTTTCTTAAATTCAATGGCGGCGGCCTGACCATCCTTTTTTTCAAGGTAAGCCTGTCCTCTAAGATACGCGGGATACATCGTTCCAATTTGCACCGGAGGTGGTTCCCCCATCTCGTTCGGTGCCGCTGCTTCCAGTAAGACCAGCGCCTCATCGGGATGACCGGCATTGATCTCAATAGCTGCCTTCAGCGTGGGCAGCCAGTAAAGCTTGAGAACTGTATTGGAAGCCTCAGTTTTCTCCAGCCCTTCTATGAGCGCTTTTGCCTGAGCCGTGTCTCCGATACGCGCCAGCGTCAAAGCCGACAGTAATTTCACATCGCGACCGGGAGCCAACTTCAGCGCTGCCGCCACATCTTCTTTCGCTACTGCCGGGTTCCCAAATTCCGCTTCGCGAATAGCGCCATTAACTTGCCAGTAAGCTGCTGTCTCCTTCGAGTCAGCGCGAATGGCCGAGTCTATGGCGCGACGCGAGTAATCACGCGCCGCTGCCAAATGGCCGAAATATGCCTCGGTGTCAGACTGCGCGGATAGCAGGGGATCCTCTGCGCCGGGCTTCCCGGAGGACCATGCTACCTGCTGCTGCATTTGTGCGGTATCCCCGCGGAGGAACCCGTAATAGTAGATAAATAAACGCAACGTGCCGGAGTCGAGTCCTTGCGCTATTGCGTGATCGAACACTCTCTTGGCATCGTCAAATCGGTTCAGGGCGAGGTAACATCCGATCAGATTTTCGTGGGCTACGACGTTATTCGGGTCCAAACTATCCGCGATTTCGTTCTCCTCGGTAGCCTTTTGATAGTCGCCCATGGCCGCTGAATTCGAACCGAGATTGATATGCGGAATGGGGTCGCGCGGATAACTTTGAATCCACAACTCGTAAGTCTGCGCTTCTTTTTCAAGTTCCCCGGTAGCGAACGCGTAATAATCGGCGGTGATGTGGAACTTTTCCCGCTCGCTGACGTGGTCGCGCAGCGCGTATGCCTTTCGCAGATTTTCCGCAGCCAGACCGGGTTGACCAAGATTGCCGTAGGAGACAGCTAGCCTCGCGTACGCCATCGCGAAATTCGGATCCAGTTCAATCGCTCGCCTGAGGAATGGCACCGCCACGGCATCGCCTTTTTCACTCTGCGTGCGCACTCCCATGCTGAAAGTCTTGAGTGCTTCGAGGGAAGGCGTAGTCGCCTCGATGGGGACATCAAATTTTTGCACCGACGCCAGTGACTCTCCCAGCGTAGTTCGGAGGTTAGCAGTCGTACTGCTTAACGCTTTTACCGCTTCTTCTTTGCTCGACGCCTCGGATTGCACTTTTGCCAGCGTGTCTCCGTTGCCGCAATTTACTGCTTCCAGTCCGACGACGTATTGGCTTCCGAGTTGCGATATTGATCCCGCCAACAATGCTTTGCTGCCGGTGCGTAAGCAGATTTCCTGCGCGACATCTCTCGTGACGCGATCGGTGGGCGAGCGTCCCATGAGCTGCAAAGTTTCGTTCACGCGCCGCTGCGATAACACATTCAGGAACGGCGATTGCTCAAGTTCGACCGCGAGTGCCTGTTTTAGTGCGTCATCGAACACAGCGTCTCCAGTGCTGTTGGCGAAGTCGGCGAGGACGATCGTGTCCTTTTCCGTGAGTTGCGGCTTCGCGCGAGAACGCCAATACCACGTCCCGGCCCCAATCACTCCGCTTGCCAGCACCAGCGCAGCGATGATCTTCCACATCCATCGCGCCGACGGCACCGCGATGTCTTGGCTGGAGGATCGAGCCGATGCCGGCTGCCCCGAAACACTCGAAATGGACGCCTGCCTCTGAGTCATGGAGCCAAGACTCTGTTCCTGGCTGACCGCCGGGTCCACCGCGGCAGGAATCGAGCTGCGGCTGGATTCGGTATCGCGCTTCAATCGCTTCAAATCCGCGGCCATGTCAGACGCATGTTGATAACGCAGATCGCGATCCTTCTCCATCGCCTTATTAATAATCTCTTCAAGCTTCAGCGGAAGGTTTGGATTTAATCTGACCGGCGCCGTTGGCGTGCCACGAAGAATGGAATCGAATAAAACCGCCGTGGTTTCCCCGCGAAACGGCTGAGAGCCGGTCGCCATCTCGTAGAGAACCGCGCCGAAGGAGAAGAGGTCAGTCCGGCGATCCAAATCCTTTCCTCGTGCCTGTTCGGGAGACATATAAGCAGCCGTGCCCATAGCCATCCCGGGATTTGTGAGGTGTTCTCTGGTGTCGCCGACAGTTATGTCCTTGCCCGTGTTGTCCGCTCCACTGATCTTGGCCAGCCCAAAGTCGAGGATCTTGGCATGACCTCGTTGTGTGACAAAAATATTTGCCGGCTTGATGTCGCGATGGACAATGCCTTTCGAGTGCGCGGCATCGAGCGCGTCGGCAATTTCAAGGGCCAGCGAGAGCAGCACATCAATTTCAATCGCTCGGCCTGCGATTCGATGTTTCAGGGTCAGGCCATCCAGATACTCCATGGCGATGAAGGCGCGACCCTCGTGCTCGCCGACGTCATAGATCGTGCAAATATTTGGATGATTCAGCGCCGAGGCGGCGCGAGCCTCGCGGCGAAAGCGCTCCAGCGACTGCGGATCGCGGGCTACGTCGTCGGGCAGAAATTTGAGGGCAACAAAACGGCCAAGACGCGTGTCCTCGGCCTGATAGACGACGCCCATTCCGCCACCACCGAGTTTCTCGATCAATTTGTAGTGGGAGACAGTCTGTTCGGCCATGGACTCAGGCCAGCAATCTTAAGGAGTGTTGGCAATCAAGTCAACGAAAGGTATCGATCTTTGTATAAATCATCGCCACCGAGGGTGCTCTATTCGACGAGTGGGAATCCGTGCTGCCGAAATCTAGTGCTCTTCTTTCTTGGAAAAAAGGAGCATCGCGGCTAATACCCGGTGCAAAATTGAAAATGCATCGGGTCACGACTTCGCCCGGCCCATTCGCCGCCCCACTCGAATCCGGAGTCCCGAAAAATGGAAATGATTCCGGGATTCATATCGCCTGCAGTCCCTTGGCGGTTACTTTCCGAATTCAAGTCGATAGCAATTCCCCAGCTGTGCGCCGACAGTTTGTTTCCCGTACGTTGAGGACGGAATGAGAAACAACCTCCAAAACTGAATAAATCCGGCTCCAGTCCTTTATTCTTAATATCGATAAAAACAGCTTCTAACGTTTCCACCAGCAGCTTATGACACCGGAAATGAGTGATGGTCTTCGAATGATCGTAAGAAAGCATCAGCGGGACAGGCAGTGCGATGTAATCCAGAGAATCTATCGGCCACCGTGGGTCTAATGTTCCGTCCGCTTGAATGTAATTCTGGATGTTTCCGAAAGTAGCGACAATTTGATCAAGTCCTTTGGGCGGCTGCAACTTCGCAGACACAGGTCTGCCAGTGTCCGTCGTTTCTATCATAGTGTTGTCCTTTGTTGTTTGGAGAGTTGTTACGTCGAGATCAAGTGCGACTGAAGATATAATTCCTGCTGCAATGGCTGTTCACAAAGCGATAGAAAAGAGGTTTGTTTGGCTTACGACGATTTGCGCGCCTGGATCGCTACTCTCGACCGCGCCGGAGAACTAAAAAAGATTTCCGCTGAAGTCGATCCCATTCTCGAAATCACCGAGATTGCCGATCGCGTCAGCAAGAGCCACGGCCCCGCGCTGCTCTTCCAAAACGTCAAAGGCTACCCCGGCGCCCAGGTTCTGATCAATCAGTTCGGATCCGCACGCCGTATGAACCTCGCCCTCGAAGTCAACTCGCTCGACGAAATCGCCAACCGCATCCGTCAATTCATGGACGTGAAGTCTCCCCAGGGCTTCCTCGACAAAGTAAAGATGCTTCCGATGCTCGCCGAAATGGGCAAATTCTTCCCCAAGACCGTTCCTACCGGTCCTTGCAAGGAAGTCATCCGTCGCGACAATTTCTCGCTCAACGATTTCCCAATCCTAAAATGCTGGCCGAAAGACGCCGGCCGTTTCATCACGCTGCCATGCGTGGTCACGCGCGATCCAAACACCGGAAAGCGCAACGTGGGCGTCTACAGAATGCAGGTCTACGACGACCGCACCGCGGCTGTGCACTGGCAACGTCAAAAGGTTGCCGCAGAGCATTATCGCGAGCGCATGCGAGCGGCGGCTGGCAGGGGCACCGCGGTGGATGTCATGGCGCGATCTTCTGGCGGATCGGTCCTGATCGAAGGCGACAGACCGTCGGGAAAAATGGAAGTTGCGGTGGCCATCGGCACTGATCCTGCGATTACTTTTTCTGCCATCGTGCCTGCGCCTCCCGATGTCGAGGAATATCTCATCGCGGGATTCCTGCGCCAGAAGCCGGTCGAGCTCGTCAAGTGCGAGACGGTTGACCTCGAAGTTCCCGCAACTTCAGAAATTGTTCTCGAAGGACACGTCCATCTCGACGAACTGCGCACCGAAGGCCCATTCGGAGATCACACCGGTTTTTATTCGTTGGAAGATTTGTATCCCGTTTTTCATCTCAGTTGCATCACTCACCGCAAAGATCCGATTTATTCGACGACTATCGTCGGCAAGCCTCCCATGGAAGACGCATGGATGGGCAAAGCCGTCGAGCGCATCTTCCTGCCGCTGATGAAGCTGACCATCCCCGAAATCGTCGACATCAATCTGCCGATCGAAGGGGTATTTCACAATCTGATGATCGTCTCCATCAAGAAGTCGTATCCGGGACAGGCGCGCAAAGTTATGAACGCCGTTTGGTCGCTGGGACAAGCAATGTTCACCAAGTGCATCGTTGTCGTCGATCAGGACGTCGACGTGCAGGACATCGCCGACGTAACGCTCAAAGTTCTGAACCACATCGATCCCGAGCGGGACATCCAATTCACTCTCGGCCCGGTTGACTCCCTCGACCACGCATCGCGCCTTCCCAACTACGGCTCGAAGATGGGAATCGACGCCACTCGCAAGTGGCCGAGCGAAGGGTTCAATCGTCCCTGGCCGGATGAAATCCTCATGGACGAAAAAACCAAGGCGCTCGTCGATAAGAAGTGGAAAGAGCTGGGGTTCGAGTGACGAATTTGTGAATTGCCGGATTTACGAATTGCTCTAACCAAAACGAAAAGCAGATTCCTCGCCCGTTGTATCTGCGGCGTTGCCGATTGAAGGGCTCGGAATGACAAGTCTGTGGTAATTAGTTTGGCAATGTTGTGAAGTAAATCTGCCCGGTTCGATCCTAAAAAAATACCCTTGTCATTCCGAGCCCTTCAAAGCTTCATCGCCGCCAGGGCCTCAGGCGCGAGAATCTGCTTTACCTCACGGCATCCCCGAGGTTGCGGCGCTGGCTTCCCGGCGCTCGGCCAGCAAATGCCAGGCTTCTTTGTACTTTTCGTATTTGCCATATCCCGGCCGGGTTCGTATCAGGCCGTCGGGGAAGAATCTGATCATCCTTTTGTTTAAGATTTCCGCAACTGGGACGATATACCACAGGTCCCTAGAGGCAAGATAAGCGGCCAGAAAGTCTATTTCATCCACGGTATAAGAAATCCGATTAGTACCTTGGCGCCTGGAACAAGCCACCCTGTAAGGCTCTTCGATGTAAAGCCTGTAAACAGACTTGACCTGAATGCGCAACAGCCGGCGGCCGGAATCGACGATGAGGTCGTAGCGCCGGCAATCGCCGAAAGGTTTGGCTACGGGCAGGCCCTTCGCAGTGGCAGCAAGAATAAACGCCAGTTCGCCCAAGTCTCCCAGTTCTTTGCTGCTGAGTGTGCCCCTGGATTGCGCCAGGCGACTTGCGGCGCGCTTTGGAGTGCCAATATCAGTTTTTTCATCCATGCTGTGGATTGTGCGCACGCGTTAGGCATGAGCGTCATCTCTCCCCTATGTTCAGAATTATGTGAAGGTGTGGCGCGGGCGTGCTCGCCCGCGAACTGTCTGGAAATAAAAAACGCGGACAAGAGTGTCCGCGCCACATAAAAAGCAAAAGGCGCAAGCAGGAAGCCCGCGCCCTTTAATCTTATAGTTACATTATATCGGACTGACTATGCTAAACATGCCACCCTTTTCAACTTATTTTTAGAATGGAATGTGTGACATGCCGGGAATTGGGTGTTTTAGACCCCTTGACAAGAATTCGGCAAAACTCGGAATTCGCGGGCGGGAGGCCCATTCAAGCAAGCCGTCCTTTGGCTTGAGTGGGGAATTTCTCAGGCGTAAGCTAGCTTGCGCCGTGCCTCGGGCCACCCGCGGAGTTATGCTTTCGGGGATGTAGGCGCGGTGCGAATCAATGAGTGGGGTAAGGCTAAGATCAAAATCCCGACGCAGGCAGCATGAATCCCCACCTTTACAAAAAAAGAGGTTGTTACGAAACTACTAGCGGGGAGCGCGAGTTGATGGCAAGATGCGGCTGTGGGTGCGAGGGCAACGCATGGGATTCATAGAACGGGATGCGCGGACACAGGGGACTTTGTTTCCAGTGACGCTGGAGGATTTAATTCCGGAAGATCATTTCTGCCGGGTTATTGATGCTTTCGTGGACCGGCTGGATATGCAGGGGCTGGGATTTGTACGGGCGGAAGCGGCGGAGACGGGGCGTCCGGGGTACGATCCGCGGGATTTGCTGAAGCTGTATCTGTATGGGTATCTGCAACAGATTCGTTCCTCGCGGCGTTTGGAGAGCGAGTGCCGGCGCAATCTGGAGTTGATGTGGCTGCTGGGACGGCTGGGTCCCGATCACAAAAGCATTGCCGAGTTCCGGCGAGTGCATCGCCATGCGGTGACGCAAGCGGGGGCAGAGTTGGTGAAGTTCGCGCGTTCGGTGGGGCTGATACGGGGAGAATGGATTGCCATCGATGGCTCGAAGTTTCGGGCGGTGAGTAGCGTAAGCAGCGTGAATGAACGGGCTGCCGTAGAGCGTTATCTGGAGGGTCTGGAAATCGCCGACCGCGAAGACGAACCGGTGATGGAAAACAGCGCGGTAGCGGCGGCTCTGGAGAAACTGCGCCGCCACGCCGAACCGGAGGTCGGTTTTATGAAGACGGCCCAGGGAATGTTCCCCGCTTACAACGTGCAGACGGCGGTCGATGCCGAGCATGGATTGATCGTGGCGCAGCAAGTGACCGACGAAGCCAATGACACGCGCAGTTTGTTGCCCATGGCGGAAGCCGCGCAACAGGCCGTGGGCGAGCCATCAGCGCCGATGCATGTCGTGGCCGATGCTGGTTATTCCAACGGAGAACAGGCCGCAGTCTGCGAAAGCAAAGGCATCTTGCCGCATGTGCCGGCCCGGCGGGGAGTGAATGCGCAAGGCGATGGCAAGCTCTTCGACCGCACTGCTTTCCAATATCAGGAGCAAAGTAATACCATGCTCTGCCCCGCAGGTCACAGTTTGCGGAGCGATGGCCGGAACGGGCGCTCCGTGGTTTACTTGGGCCGTCCCGAAGTTTGCGGAGCCTGCGCTCTGAAGCCAAAATGTACGTTAAGACCACGCCGCATCGTGCATCGACACGTGCATGAAGGGGCTTTGCAGCGCATGCAGCAACGTGCCACTCCGGCGGCGATGCATTTACGACGGCGCACGGTGGAGCATCCTTTCGCCATTCTCAAGTACGCCATCTTCGGCCACCCGCGATTCCTGTTGCGCGGCTTGCAAGGAACTCGCTGCGAGATCAGCCTGGCGGTGATGGCTTACAACCTCAAACGCATGCTCAATGTGATGGGCGGAGCGGCACTAAGGACAGCTCTAGCGACCGTTTGACATGACAGACCTGCAGCTATTTATAGGAACGGAGCTCGCCCTCGAACTCAGGGAACAACTTAACCGATTAACCGAAGCACTCCCCAGCCTCACTGACTTGAGAAATAAAATCCACTTGAGTTTCGTAACAGCCTCAAATCG
>Ga0073928_10004910_pt1 | contig 19195 bp, 11 predicted proteins | sample PaiPotPPA55metaG_FD_76969 | JGI IMG/M metagenome (GOLD analysis project Ga0073928, IMG submission 76969) | Iron sulfur acid spring bacterial and archeal communities from Banff, Canada, to study Microbial Dark Matter (Phase II) - Paint Pots PPA... ... | reverse complement strand
GGCAGGGTAAACCGGACTCTGACCGACGGTTCTGAGCTGGTTAGACCGTCAAAGCTTCCCCGTGCATTGATGCTCCAAACCGCGCGGAGTTTTCAATCGCCCTTGCCAATCGGTCCGGCGCTTACGTTCGTCAGCCAAAGATTTCTCTACAACGGCACGCGCAATATCGGCATTTAACTCTGTGCAATATTCTGCGGGAGCTTGGCTTCACAAATTGCGCCGTAAAGGCTGATTGAGCCTATTGCAACAGGCAGAATGCCCATCAGCGTGAAGCCTATGGGCGACCCCGCTTCGATGGAGTAGGTAATGGTCCAAAGGCCAAAAGCAATTATTCCTGCGGAGATTAGGAACGAGAGGACTGCGTTCATCTAGGTTGATCCCATTTCTACGCTGACCTTCTCGGTGCAATTGCACAAGGCGCATTCAAATGTGCGCACGTCCAAACCGCCTGGCCTCGATACCACGCCAGTAAGCGTCATCGGTCCGTGGCATTTCGGGCAAGGCGGCCGTTCAATTTCAATGAGGCCGGGATCGGCGATGAGAGACCGTGGCATGTGTTGCCCGCCTAAGATCAGGCGAGAGTACGACGCTCTCAGTCACCGGTAGTGGCCAAAAAAAGGGCGGTGATGCCAGACCAATACGCTTGGGTGCATCTGGTTCCGAGAACCAAGGGACAGCCTCAATAAATTTTAGGGACGCGAACCTCCAAAGCGGCCACCGACGCAAGAACTCCGCCTGATATCCGCTTTTTCGGTCGCTAACGGGGGTAAACCGGACATGGCCCGAAAGGCCGGTTTCGGTAGTGATTGACCCGCAGGCGACATTCGCCCAATCGAAATTCCGTGGTGCAGCAGTCTCGTGCTGTAGCGTCGTGTGTTATCGTTCCGGCCGAGACCAAGGATAGGACAGGCGATGCCGAGTTGAATTCAGAACGATTCAGGTGTTCCCAAAGACCTTTCGGGCCTGCCTGTGGCAAGCTGAGCGTGCCGTAGACCGGCGGCCGTTGGGCGCGGAGTTCACTATTGGTGGCACCTACCGAAGGGAGGAGCCCCATGTTCGAGATGCGACGGCGGGAATTCGTCACGCTCCTCGGTGGCGCGGCGGCGACGTGGCCGCTCGCGGCGCGCGCGCAGCCGGCCGGGAAGAGATGCACGATCGGCTATCTCAGCGCGGGTTCGCTCAATCTCGTGGAGGCGACCACGGCTTTCACCGATGCTTTGCGTGAGTTGGGATGGGTCGAAGGGAAAAACGTCGCCTTCGAGCGCCGCTACGCGGAGAATCGGCTCGAACGGCTCGCTGAGTTCGCAGCAGAGCTTGTTCACCTTAACGTCGACGTCATCGTGGCAGAGGGAACTCTCGCGCCGCTCGCCGCCAAGCGGGCGACCTCAACCATTCCAATCGTCATGACGGTCGCTGGCGATCCATTGGGGAGCGGGCTCGTTGAAAGCTTGGCGCGGCCCGGCGGTAACGTCACGGGGATGAGTCTCATGGCACCGGACCTCGGTGGCAAGCGCCTGGAACTGCTCAATGAACTACTTCCTCGACTCGGTCGCGTGGCCGTGCTTTGGAATGCGACCAATCCCTACGCGGCGCTCGTCTACAAACAGACCCAGGCAGCGGGCCGGACGCTGGGGATCGAGGTTCAATCCCTGGAGGTGCGCGGCCCCGACGACTTCGAGGGTGCCTTCGAAGCGGCGAGACAGCAGCACTCCGACGCCTTGATCACGGTCGAAGACCCTCTCACCGGTGCCAATCGAGAACGCATTGTGCACTTTGCCGCCGTCGACCGGTTGCCATCGCTTCATGGATATAGGGAAGATGTCGTAGCGGGCGGCCTCATATCCTACGGGGCAAATTTCGCAGACTTGTTTCGCCGAGCCGCCGGCTACGTCGACAAGATCCTCAAGGGCGTCGAGCCCGCGGATCTTCCAGTTCAGCAGCCTACCAAGTTCGAGCTGGTCATCAACCTCAAGACCGCGAAGGCATTCGGCCTGCAGGTGCCGCCGTCGTTGCTCGCCCGCGCCGACGAGGTGATCGATTAAAACAATACAGCCGTGTGTGGTAGTTGCTGCGCTGCATGAGTCCGGAAGTGGCACTTTTCGGACATGGTGCGATGTCCGACTTGAGTCCGTTGTCTAGGGGCAAAGCGGACCTCCCAGTCGAGCGCGTCGAGGTCAGCCTCTGACCCTGCGCCGCTGAATAGGCGTCCTGGGCGGCCGTCAGTGCCGCTTCATCTGCTGCAGGCCTTCTTTGGTAACTTAGTTCGGGTGATCGGAAATCGGTCGGTCTGGCAGGTCGTCGATGGCGTCCGCTTCCTTGGCGAATGCTCTGCTCATGGTCGGCTGTCTTCTCCTGCACCGCGAGATGCACCAAAAGCGAACGAGTTCCCCCTGATCTCGTGCATTGGTTGCGCTTGGATGCCGACGGGTCTGGGGTCCACCGCCTTGTGGGCAGCCCCGAGCGGCGGGACGCCCGATCCGACGACGCGGCCGGCGCCTGTCGCCCCAAACGCGCCCACACGAGTTCGAATGCACATTCCGCCAAAGCCGGTGGCGCCCAATAAAATCAGGGATGATTGGATCGCGGTCCGAGCCCACATGGGGGCTGCAGCAACGAATGGAACTTCGGGGGACTTCCACGACGAGGAGTTCGTGCAGCCAGGGTCATGAGCGGTAGTCGCGCCGGTAGCCGCAGCCGGGGTCCGATCAGCGGCACAACCCCACTTCGGGGGGAACCGACCCTCATTTCGGTTTCGTGCCATAACAGACATCGTCATGCCGCCACGCGACTGGTAGATTTCTTGTTCAAACTTTGTTTGGCCACCCTCTGAGAGTACCTTCTCAGCTCAATGGGCGGCCACCGACCTGACGGCGGAGCCGGCAGATGAATCCATCCTCTTGGTTCGGCGCTGATGGAGATAGTAGCCTCCAGGTCTTGTGGGAGGACGGTGAACGCGTCTTCTGCCGAAGAGAGAGTCACGCCGACTATTATCGGGCTTTGGCCGTGCTGCCCGCCGCGGAACATCCGACACCCGCCACCCTCGATCGCCTCACTCGCGAATACGGATTGAAGGACGAACTGGACGGGGCGTGGGCGGTGCGGCCCCTCGAACTCGTCCGCGAAAACGGCCGGATTATGTTGGTGCTCGAGGACACCAGCAGCGAGCCGCTGGACCTAATGCTCGGGGCACCCATGGAGGTGCAGAGCTTTCTGCGCATCGCCATCGCGGTCGCAGCGGCCCTCACACAAGTCCATCGGCGCGGCCTCGTCCACAAAGACATCAAGCCGGCCAATATCCTGGTGAACCGCATGACCGAAGAGGTCAAACTCACCGGTTTCGGTATTGCTTCGCGTCTGCCACGCGAGCGGCAGGCGCCGGCGCCACCCGAGTCGATCGCGGGCACGCTCGCCTATATGGCGCCCGAACAGACTGGACGCATGAACCGCTCTATCGATGCCCGCAGCGACCTCTACGCTCTCGGCGTCACGCTCTACCAGATGCTGACTGGCTCACTGCCGTTCACCGCGGCCGAACCCATGGAGTGGGTCCACTGCCATATCGCCAGAAAGCCGGTGCCGCCAAGCGAGCGTCTGGAGACTGTCCCGGCTGTGATTTCCGCTCTGATCCTGAAGCTGCTCGCCAAGAGCGCCGAGGAGCGCTACCAGACCGCGGCCGGCTTGGAGCGCGACCTCCGTCGCTGTCTGGTTGCATGGGAGGCTCAGCACCTGATCGACGCCTTCCCGCTGGGCCAACAGGACACGTCCGACCGGCTTTTCATTCCCGAGAAACTGTACGGGCGAGAGCGCGAGATCGGGACCTTGCTTGCTGCCTTCGACCGCGTCGTCACCAGCGGCCGGCCGGAGCTGGTGCTGGTCTCCGGCTATTCCGGCATCGGCAAGTCCTCGGTCGTCAATGAGCTGCACAAGGCGCTGGTGCCGGCGCGCGGCCTTTTTGCGTCCGGCAAGTTCGACCAGTACAAGCGCGACATCCCTTATGCGACGCTGGTGCAGGCTTTTCAGAGCCTTGTGCGACCTCTTCTCAGCAAGAGCGACACCGAACTCGGCCGTTGGCGCGATGCCCTGGGCGAGGCGCTCGGCCCCAACGGCCGGCTCATGATCGACCTCGTCCCTGAATTGAAGCTCATTATCGGTGAACAGCCCCCAGTTTCTGATCTTCCGCCACAGCAGGCACAAGGTCGTTTTCAGCTCGTGTTCCGGCGGTTTCTCGGCGTCTTCGCACGGCCGGAGCATCCGCTCGCGCTGTTCCTCGACGATTTGCAATGGCTCGACTCGGCAACGCTGGACCTGCTAGAGGATTTGTTGACCCAGCCGGATGTGAAGCACCTGATGTTAGTCGGCGCCTTCCGGGACAACGAGGTCGATTCCGCCCATCCACTGACGCGTAAGTTCGAAGCAATCCGTAATGCTGGAGCGAGAGTGCAGGAGATCGTCCTTGCACCCCTGGCCTGCGAAGACCTGGGACGGTTACTGGCGAATTCTCTTCACTGCGCAGCGGAGTGCGTTGCTCCACTCGCGCAACTGATTCACGAGAAGACTGCAGGGAATCCATTTTTCGCCCTTCAGTTTATTTCCGCCCTTGCCGAAGAGGCATTGCTCACGTTCGATTATGGCGAAGCGCGATGGTCCTGGAATCTGAATCGCATCCACGCCAAAGGTTACACCGATAATGTGGTAGATCTCATGGTCGGGAAGTTGAATCGCCTGCCTGTCGAAACGCAGAAGGAGCTACAGCAGCTTGCCTGCATGGGCAACAGCGCTGACTTCGCCCTGCTGACCATGGTGTACGAGGATCCGAAGGGCGACATGCACGGCGACTTTTGGGAAGCGGTCCGAACGGGACTCGTGCTGCGCTCCGAAGGTGCCTACAGGTTCCTCCATGACCGTGTTCAGGAAGCCGCCTATTCACTAATACCCGAGGACACGCGTGCCTCGGCCCATCTCCAGATCGGCAGGCTGCTCGCGGCGCACACGCCGCCGGAGATGCGGGAGGTGACGATCTTCGAGATCGTCAATCAGCTCAACCGGGCTGGCGCCTTGATCAGCTTACAAGACGAACGTTATCAGCTTGCTGAATTCAACCTGATCGCGGGCAAGCGCGCCAAGGCTTCTACGGCCTATGCCTCTGCGCTGAAGTATCTCATCGCTGGCGCGGCACTGTTGGCGGACGATTGCTGGGAGCGCCGGCATGAACTTGCCTTTTCACTGGAGATAAATCGGGCGGAATGCGAGTTCCTGACCGGCGAGTTGGCGGCCGCCGAGCAGCGCCTGGCAGCGCTGTCAACACGCGCCGCGAGCACCGTCGAAAGAGCCAGCGTCGCGTGCTTGCGCGTGGATCTGTACGTGGCCCTCGATCAAAGCAGCGGCGCGGTCGCCGTCGGTCTCGACTACCTGCGGCATCTGGGCATCGAGTGGTCACCGCATCCGACGGAAGAGGAAGCGCGACGCGAATACGAGCGGGTCTGGTCAACCCTCGGAGACCGCCCGATCGAAGCACTCGTCGAGCTGCCATTGATGAGCGACCCGGCATCCCTCGCCATTCTGGATGTGCTGACCAAACTCGCGGCGCCTTTCGAGTATACGGATGCGAAATTGCTTTCCCTGGCCATCTGTCGAATGGTTAATCTGAGCCTCGAACGCGGCAACAGCGATCGTTCATGCTTCGCCTATGTATGGCTTGGCGTCATAGCCGGACCGCACTTCGGCAACTACAAGGACGGATTTCGATTCGGCCGGCTTGGCTATGAACTGATCGAAGAACGCGGACTGAATCGCTTCCCGGCTAGGACCTATATGTGCTTCGGAAATTTTGTCCTGCCGTGGACGAGACATGTCCGGGCTGGTCGCGATCTGGTACGCCGCGCCTTCGAGGCTGCGAACAAGGACGGCGACCTCACTTACGCATCCTACTGCGGCAACCAAATGAACACGAACCTCCTCGCGGCTGGCGACCCGCTGGTTGACGTGCAACGCGAAGCCGAGCATGGCCTCGCGTTTGCGCAGAAGGCGCGGTTCGCATTTGGCATTGACCTCATCACCACGCAGCTCGGGCTGATCCGGACGCTGCGCGGCTTGACGTCGACATTCGGCTGCTTCGACGATGAGCAGTTTGATGAGGCTCGGATCGAGCTCCGTTTTTCAGAAAATCCGGATTTGGCGTTTGGCGAGTGCTGGTACTGGATCCGCCAGCTGCAGGCGCGCTTCTTTGCCGGCGACTATGCGGGCGCCCTCGAGGCCTCATCAAGAGCGCAACGGCTGCTGTGGACATCGCCGTCAAAGTTCGAGACGGCAGAGTATCATTTTTATGGTGCACTCTCCCAAGCGGCATCCTGCGCGTCCGCAGCGGCCGGCCAGCGACGGCAGCATGTCGAGGCTCTGGTCGCTCACCACCGACAGCTCGAGATCTGGGCGGCGAATTGCCCGGAGAATTTCGACAACCGCGCCGCGCTGGTCGGCGCCGAGATTGCTCGCCTCGAGGGGCGAGACGTCGACGCGATGCGCCTTTACGAACAGTCCATCCGCTCGGCCCGCGACAACGGCTTCATACACAATGAGGCGCTCGCCAATGAAATCGCTTCCCGCTTCTATGCGGCGCGTGGCTTCGAGAAGATGGCCCGGGTGTATTTGAAGGACGCCCGCGACGGCTATGTCCGTTGGGGGGCCGATGGCAAGGTGCGGCAACTCGACGAGATGTATCCACACCTCAGGGAGCAAGAGCCTGTACCCGGCCCAACGAGCACGATCAGGGCGCCGGTCGAACACCTCGACCTCGCGACCGTGATCAAAGTGTCGCAGGCCGTCTCAAGCGAGATAGTCCTGGAAATGCTGATCGACACACTCATGCGCACGGCCGTTGAGCAGGCTGGTGCCGAGCGCGGTCTGTTGATTCTTCCGCGCGGGGCTGAGCCGCGGATCGAGGCGGAAGCCTCGACTAGCGGCGGCACGGTCGTCGTGCAGCTGCGCGACCAGCCCGTGACCGCGGCCGTGCTGCCGGAGACGGTGCTCCACTATGTCCTGCGCACGCGCGAGAGCGTCATTCTCGACGATGCCGCCGCCCAGCCCACGTTTGCTGCCGATTCCTACATCCGCGAGCGCCAGGCGCGGTCCATTCTCTGCGTGCCCCTGGTGAAGCAGGCCAAGCTGATCGGGGTGCTCTATCTCGAGAACAACCTGGCATCGCGGGTGTTCACGCCCTCCCGAATCTCGGTGCTGGAATTGCTGGCATCTCAAGCGGCGATCTCGCTGGAGAACGCTAGTCTGTACAGCGATCTCCAGGAGCGGGAGGCCAGGATCCGCCGTCTGGTCGACTCGAACATCGTCGGCATTGTAATCTGGGATTTTCAGGGTCGGATTCTCGAAACCAATCAAGCCTTTCTCGACATTGTCGGATATGCTCGGGAAGATCTCGCCTCGCTGCGATGGATGGAGCTGACGCCGCCCGAATGGCGGGATGTCGACGACCAGGCTTTCGCAGAGTTGAAGGCGACTGGAACCGTCCAACCGTGTGAGAAAGAGTACTTTCGCAAAGATGGCAGCCGCGTGCCGGTGCTGGTCGCCCGCGCGATTTTTGAGTGGAAGCCAGACGAAGGGGTTGCCTTCGTGCTCGACTTGACCGAGCGCAAACGCGCGGAATATCTGACCCGACAAGTGTTCGAGAGGTCACCCGATCGCATATCCATCGTTGGACGAGATTACCGGTATCAACGGGTGAATCCAGCCTTCGAGCGAAGATGGGGTATGCCGGCGGAGACGATCGTCGGGATGCACGTAGCCGACCTCCTGGGAATGGAAATCTTTGAGCAGATGGCCAAGGCGTATCTCGAACGGTGCTTCGCGGGAGAGGAAATCAGTTACGCAGACTGGTTGCCCACTCCTCTTGGCCGGCGCTACTCGGCGGTGACCTACTCGCCTCTGCGGCCTGAATCGGAGCGGGTGGAGGCCGCGCTCGTGATCATCCGCGACCTTACCGAGCATATGCTCGCCTCGGAAGCTCTGCGCGAGGCGCAAATGGAGCTCGCGCACATCAATCGCGTCACCACGATGGGGCAGCTGACGGCCTCAATCGCCCATGAGGTGAACCAGCCGCTTGCCGCCGTCGTCGCCAACGCCGAAGCCTGTCTGGGCTGGCTCCGCCGCGCAACTCCCGACGTGGACGCAGCGTGCCGCTCGGTAGAATGGATCATCGACGACGGCAACCGGGCGAGCGAGGTGATCCGGCGGGTCCGGGCGCTCGCAAACAAGACGAACGTTGAGAAGGCGCCGCTCGACATCAATAACGTCGTTAGGGAGGTCATCGCGCTGGTGCGGCGTGAGTTGATCAGCCATCAGGTGTCGTTGCAAACGGAGTTAGCACCGGCCCTTCCCATGACCCTGGGTGATCGGGTCGAATTGCAGCAAGTGATTATCAACCTGGTGATGAATGGCATTGAAGCAATGCAGCCGGTCACCGATCGGCCGCGCGAATTGGTGATCCGATCCCGCCAGGACGAGGCGCACCATGTGCTCGTAAGTGTGAAGGATTGTGGTGTCGGGATCCCCGCCGAGAATGTTGACCGGCTGTTCAACGCCTTCTTCACCACCAAATCCAGCGGCATGGGTATGGGCCTCTCGATCTGCCGTTCGATCATAGAAGCCCTGGGTGGGCGACTATGGGCTGAGGCAAATTTGCCCCAGGGGGCGACCTTTCACTTCACCCTGCCTGCGCATGAAGAGGATGCGCCGTGACCGGGCGCCCATGGGGATACCCTGCAGCTGCTGTGGCCGTTGCAGAGCCATGCGCCCTCGAACTCCTAGACTAGGCGGCAGACGCGTTGCATTTGGCGCCCGTCGTCAAGGCGCAAGCAATTGCAGCAGTTGCGAGTCGTTGCGCACAGCCGAGGGGCGGCCTTCGAGCGCTACCTGTCCCCTGTCGAGGACATAAGCATAGTCGGCTACGTCCAGCGCCAGTTCGAGATGCTGCTCAACGATGACAATGGCGATTTCCTTGACGAGCTCCCGGAGGTGCTCGGCGATCTCCTCGATGACACCGACCCACACGCCTTCCGTAGGTTCATCGAGCAGCAGGAGCTTGGGGTTCGATAGGAGCGCACGACCGATCGCAAGCATCTTCCGTTCGCCGCCGGAAAGCGTCCCTGCGACCTGTCCGAGGCGTTGACCGAGTTTCGGAAACATCGTGAGCACCCGGTCGACGGGCGAGGGGACCGGGCTCGAAAGAGCGCCGATCGCGAGGTTCTCGCGTACGCTCAGTCGGCCAAAGACGGAATGCTCCTGCGGCACGTAGCCTAGACCCATCCGAACCCGACGCTCGGTCGGCATCCCCTTGATATCGCGAGCACCCAACGTGATGGAACCACTGCGCGCTTCGATCTCACCGACAATGGCCCTGAGCAGAGTCGTCTTGCCGGCGCCGTTGCGACCGAGCACCGCCACGGCACCGCGGCGACGTGCTGCAAGGTTCACATCGAACAGGACTTGGCTGCGGCCGTATGAAGCGCAGAGCGCACGCACATCGAGGAAAGCTTGCTCAGACACGGGTGAGATAGACCTCCTGCACCTTGCGGCTGTTTTGGACATGCGCCACTGATCCACTCTCGAGCACATTGCCTTGATCCAGGACGGTGAGCACGTCGCAGATGTCGCGGATGAAATCGAGATCGTGCTCGACGATGACGAGCGAACAGCGACGCTTGACTGGAATCAACAGCTCGCCAGTTAGGCGCCTCTCCTGCAGGCTCATGCCCGCGGTCGGCTCGTCGAGCAGCAGCAGCCGTGGTTCCGGTGCAAGCGCCATAGCAATCTCAAGCCATTGCTGCTGCCCATGTGAAATTGCCCCCGCCGGGTCGCCGGCGCACTTCCCCAAGCGGAACTGATCGAGGGTATGCAATACCCGCTCGTGCAGCGGACCGCGCGTGCGGGAGAAGATGAGGCTCGACAGCGGATTCTGTGCCTGCAAAGCCAGGAGCATGTTGTCGTAGACCGTGAGTGACGGGAGCACGCTGGTGATCTGAAACTTGAGGCTCAGGCCAGCGCGGGCGCGCTCGGCGGGCGGCACCGCGGTGATGTCGCGCCCGGCGAAGCGGATCGTTCCCTCTGTCGGTATCTCGGCGCCGGCGACGCACTTCATCAGCGTACTCTTGCCGGAACCGTTGGGACCGATAAGCCCGTGGAACTCGTTCTCTGCGACCGTGAGATCGACGCCGCTCAACGCCGTCAGCCGGGCGAAAGCCTTCTTGATGCCGCGGGCCTCAAGGAGCGGCATGCTGGTCCTCTTCCCCGCCCTCTTGGGCAATCCGCGGCAGCGTACGGGGCGGACGGCCGAACGCGCCGACCCGCTCACGCTCCGAAACCAGGAGACCTACCAGGCCGCTGGGTCGGAAGAGGATGATCAGGAGCAACAGCAATCCCAGGATTATCGGCCACACCTGCTGATAGTTGTCCGCCAGCCAGAAGCTGGCGATCTCGACGGCGATGACGCCGATCACCGCGCCGATCAGCGTTCCGACGCCGCCGAGAAGCGCGTAAAGCACGATTTGAGTCGAAAATATCACGCCCGGCATATTGGGCCCCACGAAACCTTCGTGGAAAGCGTAAAGACCGCCAGCGAGCCCTGCGATAGCTCCTGCCAGCGAGAACACGATGACTTTCAAGTGCTGAACCCGATAGCCGAAAAAGGCGATGCGCGCCTCCTGTTCGCGCATCCCGGCAAGCGCCAGCCCGAACTGGGAGCGCACCAGGAACCGGCAGAGCAGGTACACTAGAACGAGCGTAGCGAATGCCAGATAGTAATAGACCGGTCCCTCAACAATCGCGTAACTGCCTGCCGTCATGGCCGGAATTCCCGGAATGCCGTTCTGGCCGCCGAGATAGTACCAGCCTCGCGCCAGGCGGTCGGCCGCATAGGACCCGGTAAGCGTGCCGAGCGCCACGAAGATAGTGGTCGGCGGATGTCGTCCCAGGAGGAGAAAGCCGCCAAGGGTCAAGGCCACGAAGAGGCCGATAACGAACGATGCCGGCAGCACGATGAAAATAGAGGTGATCCCGAGATCCCGGGCAAGGAGCGCGATGCTGTAGCCCGCACTGCCGAAAAATAGCGCCTGGCCGAAGCTCAGGATGCCCGCATAGCCCCAGACCAGATCGAAGCTCAGAGCCAGGAGGGCAAGGATGAGCACGCGTGTGACGAAAATCGTCAAGTAATCCTCGAGAATGAGCGGCAGCACCGAGAGGATGAGAAGCAGCGCGAGCTCCACGATCGGGATGACCGGAATCCGACGTGGCCGGGGCACGCTGCGGTAAGCCTGTGATACTGACGAGTCTGCCATGATAATTTCCGCGGTCGGACTATGTTGAAAAAGGGCCGGGGTTGCCGCGTCGGCCCCGCCTTAGTCAGCACGCTTTGGGGTCGACGAGGCCCTCGCTTCGCCCCACGATCTCGTAATTGCCCTCCTTGGCGACCGCCGTGTACATCTTCATCTTGCAGTGGTGCTTGCCCGGCACCATCTCGGCCGGCCCGCCCGGCCCTTCAGCAATCTTCGCGTGGTCGAGCGCCCCCGCGACGGCGTCCCGGTCTAGCTTGCCGGCTTCCTTGACGGCCGCTTCCCAAAGCTTGAGGCCACGATACATGCCCGTGGCCGCGCTGCCCGCCGCGAACAGGGCGCCCCCCGGGAACTCCCTGTCGTATTCCGCCTGGATCCGGGCGCTGACCGGATCCTCTTTCGTCAGGACGCGGAAGTAGTCGAGGCAGGTCGCCAACCCTTCGATCTCGTGCGCGGCGTTGATTGCGAGCGCGCCCTCATCGTAATAGATACAGGACAGCCGGCCCCCGCGCTTTCCGAAGCCGGCCTCGTAGAGCTGCTTGAAGAACGGCCCCACGCCCGGCGGAATGACGGTGTTGAAGACTACGTCCACGTTGTTGGTCATGATCTTGTTAACCGTGGCGCTGTATTCAACCTGGTCAGGCGGATAGTACTCCTCGAAGATCACCTCGCCGCCATTTTTCTCGATGATCTTGCGGACGTATTCGTTCGTTGCGTGCGGCCAGACGTAGTTCGCGGAGGGGAGCGCGAAGCGCTTGCCTCCATTCTTTATCAGCCAAGGGATGAGGTCGTCGCATTGCTGCGCCGGCGTCGGGCCGCTGCAAAAGATATAGGACGTACACTCGCGACCTTCGTATTGCTGCGGATAGATGTAGAGAGTCTTGCCACGCGTCACGATGACATCTTTGATGGCGTTGCGCATTGAGCTGGTGATGCCCCCCAGCACGACGTCGACCTTGTCGCGCTGGACGAGCTTGCGAACATTGCCGACCGCAATCGACTCGTTGGATGCGGTGTCCTCGATGAAGAGCTCGACGGGTCGGCCGAGGATGCCGCCCGCGTTGTTGATGTCCTTGACCACCATCTTGGCGACGTTGGCGTCGGCGTTGCCGGCGTAGCCGGCGGCGCCGGTGAGATCGGTGGCGATTCCGACCTTGATAGGTCCCGCCGCACTTGCCCATTCGGGTCGAATGACCCAACTGCCGATGCCGGTTGTGATCGCCCCCCCCGCCCAGACAGCGCTTCGCAGAAACCGCCGACGGCTTATCATGGGCGCAGCATCCCTGTATCCGCTCCCCGCGTCCATGGCTCAGAATCTCCTTCCCGCAATCAGGCCTCCCGGACGGAACTTGACGAAAACGATGGCAAGGACGAAGACGAGAACGTCGGCCAGCACCGGCGCCACAGCCCATGGCAGCGCGGCGCTCATCACCCCGATCACAGCCCCGCCGGCGACCGGCCCCTCGAATGTGCCGACGCCGCCGAGCATGACCGCGACGAAACCCTGGATGAGGAAGCGGATGCCGAGATCGGCGAACAGCGAGAACACCGGCACGACCAGTGCGCCGGCGAGTCCGGCGAGCGCCGCGCCGAAGGTGAAGGTGATCGCGTAGATGGCGTTGGTGGAGATGCCGGAGGCGCGCGCCAGAGAAGGGTTCTCGAGCGCCGCGCGGACGCGCAGCCCGAACGATGTCCGCGTCAGCAGCAGATAGCTACCGACCATGACCAAGGTAGTGATAATGACGATGGCAAGCCGCCATCTGGAGACCTGCACGCCGCCGATGATCAGCGACCCGACGATCGGCTCCGGGACGGAGATATAAAGGCCGCCGATGAGCCCGCGCACGCTTTCGCGGATCACGAGCCCGAGCGCATAGGTGCCGAGCATCGCCGCAATGGGTGCTGCATAGAAGCGCCGGATGACGAGGCGCTCGAGCACGAAGCCGCACGCCGCGACCACGACCGGCGCGGCCAGCATGCCGGCCCACACCGGCAGGCCAGCGCCATGGACGAGATAGGTCGTATAGGCGCCCAGCAGCACAAACTCGCCATGAGCAAAGTTGAAGATGCCCATCATGCTGGCGATGATGCCGAGGCCGAGAACCACAAGCACGATGATCGCCCCGAAGCTCAGCACTTCAAAGATGGCGTTCAACGCGCTTTCCATTCCGTGCCACCCTGCTCGCGAGCCCGGCCGGGCCTGCAGGCCCATAAGCTATGTCTCCGCCGTCACATCTTCTTCCGGTCGCCCGATTACTCGAAAGCGGCGCGGTAGATGGTCGGCTCATCGAAGCGCTTGCCGACGAACGTCAGCCCCCGGGACGGCCCGTCGACCGTGCCACAGGAATATTGCTTTCTTCCTACATTATCGTGAATTAGACGGCCGGTCGAGAACAGGATCAGCCGCCGCAAATATCCATCTCAAGCTTTTGGACTGGTGCGTCTTTAGGTTCTTCAGCCGAGAGAACGCCGTGACGACTAGGCATCACATGCCCAGCAGATCCTGAGCGATCGACGCATTTGCGAGATCGCCCATCGCGATCTCCCTGACACGCGGACTATGCTTGGTCCCAGCATGACGATGTCTGGTTGCGGCCCGGATGGCGCACGCTGCCGGAATTCACTACCTTGAGCCTGACCGGAGATTCTCAATCACCTCATCGACCACAAAAAAGGGGCACAACGAACCATTTGCGCTGGATGACCCGGTGCCGGTCCTTAATTTCGATGTCGAGACGGGAAGCGCCGTAGACGCGGTGGATCAAGCTCTCAAGCCTAGTCCGGTTGATATTGTAAAGCTCATAGGTGGCGACGATCTCGACATCCGCGGAAAGTCGGATCGACCCTCGCATTGGCGATCCGACGAGCGACACCGCCGCCCGTCACGCCGATTGAACGGAATAACTGGGCCGGTCCGACGATGTCGGTTCATAGGGGTAGAACGGAAGTCGGATTTCGAGGCCGGCAGGTCCGTTGTTGACCCATCTCGGAAGTCGCCCGCCAATCCGGGGGCAAAAAAGCTCTCAAATGATCCTTCGAGTTGAGCCGCCACGCGGGCATGACGGGGCAGTCGTTGGCGTGGTGGCGGGACACCTGAATTTTCGTAACGGAAAGCGGGGCGGGGTGTTGTCGTTCGGCACAAGCTTCGATCGCCCTTCGCGCGCCCGAGCGGCGTCAGATGCACCCCGCTGGTACGCGTGCCTAGATCCGGCTCAAGAAAAACGTCTCTAGTTTGCCTTTGCCCTTCACGTCAATGCTTCCACGTGGCTCCAGCGCGAAGGGACCGACGAGGTGGCGGGCAGTATCCTGAGACACATGGATTCGATTGGGCAGAGAATAGGCCTCGAGCCGGCTGGCGACGTTTACGGTATCGCCCCACACGTCGTAGATGAAGCGGTGCGTGCCGACGATACCGGCAACCACGGGCCCGGAGTGTATGCCGATCCGGATTTGCAGGGGGCAGTCGAAATGGCCGTTGACGCGGCCCAGCCGATCGATCATGCCGAGCGCCATTTTCGCGATCGCCGCGAACGGATCGGGGTTCGGATCGGGCAAGCCGGCGACCGCCATGTAGGCATCGCCGATGGTCTTGATCTTCTCGACACCGAGCTCGCGGGCAAGCGCGTCGAACTCCGAGAATAGTCGGTTCAGATACTCGACCAACGCTGCGGGCGTGATCCGGGCCGAGTGCTCGGTGAAGCCCACCAGATCGGCGAACAGAACGCTCACGACCTCGAAGCGGTCGGCGATCATGGTTTCATCTTGGTTCAGGCGGCCAATCACCTGTCCCGGCAGGATGGCGAGCAGCAGCCGCTCGAACTTGGCGGTCTCTTCCTCGATGCGGCGAAGATAGTTCTGCTCGCGGTCGTGCCAGTGCTTCTTGTGCAGGCAGGCATTGATGCGCGCGCGCAGCAGGATCGGATCGAACGGCTTCGGCAGATAATCCTCGGCCCCGGCCTCGATGCAGCGGACGGCGCTCTCGGTCTCCGTCAAGGCCGTGATCATGATGACCGGAATGGAACGCATCCGCTCATCGGTCTTCATGCGCACAAGCACGTCAAATCCGTTGATGTCGGGCATCATCAAGTCGAGCAGGACGAGGTCGAACTCATCGTCGGAGAGCGCTTGAAGCGCCTGCTGACCGCCGGCCGCCGAAGCGACGCGATGGCCATCGCGGGTCAGTCGGCGCGTCAGGAGATCGCGGTTGGCCTCGATATCGTCCACGACGAGAATGGAACCGGTTTCGGTGACGGCATTCGACTCATGCTGGACTGGCCCGAGGCTGCGCATCAAGTCGCGTACCATCATGGCGCCGGTCTGACCGGAGGCCGAGCTCGTCTCCCCGACTTCGACCGAGAACCGCACGATGCGATCGAGACGCAGCAGCAGGTCGCTGGCCGCCACGAGCAGGCGGTCGAGATCCGCCCGCAGCAAGTCGCTTGATGAATCGGCAACATCCTCGCGCAGCATCTCGCCATAGCCCTTGATCGCGTTGAGGGGCGTGCGCAGCTCGTGACGCAGCTCCTGCTCTGGCGTGGCGGACGCCGAACCGGATGCGCTCTTGGCGCGATCTCCGTCCACCAGCCGGTCGACCTTGCCGGCGAGCTCCCGGGCAGCGCCGAGGACACGGTTGATGTCGGGCAGGATGTCCGGGCGCCCGTCCCGGGACGCTTCCTCGTGCAGGATATCCGCGTAGCCGAGCAAGGCGTTGACCGGCGACAGCAGATCCTGGCGAAGCTGGACAAGCTGAATGCGCCAGGCGCGGCCCCCGTCGGTGTCAATGCTGCTCATGGCCGATCCGGACCCGCGCGCCGGGCGTGCCGCGGCACCAGCTCGTCGAGGGCCGCCAACACGGTCTTGCCGCTGTGCTCGCCCTTGTGCACCAAATGCTGTACCTGGCCGTTGAGTCGCGCGAAATCCTCGGCGGCCAGCGTCTTTGCGGTGACGACGATGACCGGGATGCGCTGCCAGCGGGGTTCGGCGCGCACCCGCGCGATGAACTCGAACCCGTCCATCTCCGGCATCATCAGATCGAGCAGAATTGCGTCGGGTAAAGCCTCGTTCAAGCGCTCGAGACCAACCCGACCATTCTCCGCTTGCGTGACCATGCAATCGATCTGCTGCAGGGCGCGCCTCATCAGCTCGCTGGTCGGGGCGTCATCCTCGACTATCAGCACGTGCCGAAGCGCGCCCGGGCAGCACTTTTCCACCGCACGGACCAGTCTGCCGCGATCGATCGGCTTGATCAGGTAATCGGCGGCGCCGAGCGAGAAGCCGATGCTCTGGTTGTCGACGACCGTGGCCATGATCACGGGGATTTCCGCCAGTTCCGCATCTTCCTTCATGGCGCTGAGCACCGCCCAGCCGTCCATTCGCGGCATCATAACGTCGAGCGTGACGACATCGGGCTGCAGCGTGCGGGCGAGATGCATCGCCTCCTCGCCATTGGCAGCCACACGAACGGCGTAACCGCCGCGCTGCAGGTGCCGGCTCAATAGCTCCCGCGCGTCGGGATCATCGTCGACCACGAGAACAATCGGCGCGTGCTCGGATTCCGCGACCTGCGGACCGTCGGAACGCTTCTCTGCCGCCGAGACCGCCGCGTCCGATGCGGCGCGTGTCACCGTCGGCAGACGAATGGTGAAGGTCGTCCCCTTGCCGGCTTCGCTCGTCAGCGTCACATCGCCGCCCATCAGCAGGCAGAAGGTCTTGGTGATGGCGAGGCCCAGCCCGGTACCGCCATAGGTGCGGGTCGTCGAGGCATCGGCCTGAGTGAAGGCCTCGAACACCTTGGCCTGCTGATCTGGCGTCATGCCGATGCCGGTATCGCGCACCTGAAACTCGATCCAGTCGACGGCCCCGTCCACATCACGGAGCGCGGTCAGCGTGATGGTCCCGTTCCGGGTGAACTTGCAGGCATTGCTGAGAAGATTGAACAGTATCTGCCGCATTTTGGTCAGATCGCCGTGGATCGAGCCAACTTCACCGGCACAGTCCACCACCAGAACGTTGCCGGTCTTCTTGGCCAGCGGGGCGACGGTCGCCGCGACGCTATCGATCATGGGCCGCAGCTCGAAGGTCTCGAGATAGAGCGTCATCTTGCCGGCCTCGATCTTGGAAAGATCGAGGATGTTGTCGATCAGGCCCAGCAGATGCTTGCCGGCATCCTGGATCTTGCCCAGGTCCTCCATCTCCGATTCGCGCTCGGCACTCTGGGCGTCCTCGAACAGCATTTCGCTATAACCGATGATCGCGTTCAAGGGCGTGCGCAGCTCGTGGCTCATGCTGGCAAGGAAGTCCGACTTGGCGCGAGTCGCCTGCTCGCTCACCCAGATCGCCTTGTGCAGCTCTCCTTCCATGCGCTTGCGATCGCTGATGTCGGCGAGGCCCGTGATCATCGCCGGGCGCCCTTCGAACTGGACGCGCTGTGAGGCCATGAGCGCCCAGAACTCCTCGCCTCCAGCCCGCTTGAACAGCATCTCCATGCCGTCCACATGGCCGCGCTCGGCGAGCACTCCGATGAAGCGATCGCGATTCTGCGGGTCTGCGTAGAGGGTTTTCGCTGCCAGGCCCAGGGCGGACGAACCTTCGACCTGGAACATTTCGCTGAAGCGTTGATTCGCATACCGGATGATCCCGTCATCAAAGGTGATGATCACCAGCGCCATCGGCGCGGCCTCGGCAATGACGCGCAGCCGCTGCTCGCTCTCCTGGATGGTCTGCTCCGCCTGCTTCATGTCGGTAATGTCGGTGTAGGTCGCGACCGTGCCGCCGTCGTCGGTTTTGCGCTCGTTGATCTGGATCCAGCGCCCGTCGGAGCGGCGTTGCACATGCGCGCCCTTCGGATCGCGATGCAGGGCCAGACGTTCCGCGACCCAGACCTCGACGGGCCCCTCCGCGTCGCGGAACTCGCCGCTCGCGGCCGCATTGCGGAGGATCGTTTCAAAGGGAACGCCCTGATGCACGACACCGACGCTGCCGGTGCCGTGCATGTCCCGGTACCGCCGGTTGTATATCACCAGCTTGTCGTCGGCATCGTAGAGCGAGAAACCCTCCGAGATGCTCTCGATCGCGTCGACCAGCCGGCGTTGGGCCTCCGTTGCCTTGTCGCGCGCAGCTGCCAACTCCTCCTCTCGCCGTTTGAGTTCGGTCACGTCCGTGAACACGCCCACGGTGCCGCCATCCTGCGTCTTTCGCTCGCTGATCTGGATCCAACGACCGTCCCACTGGTGATGCAGAAACGACCCTCTGGGGTTGCGATGCCTGGCAAGTCTTTGCTCGACCCATTCTTGAGGTCGCGCAGCTACATCGGCCACGATCCCACGCTCGACCACGGTCTTGATCAAATGCTCGAACTCCAGCCCTGGCTGCATGAGGTCAGCCACCCCCGGATAGAGCTCGCGATAGCGCGAGTTGCACAGCACCATGCGATCATCGGCGTCAAACAGGTAAAAGCCTTCCGAGATGCTCCCGAGCGCGTCGGTCAGCCGAGTCTGGGCCTGCGTAGCCTTGTCGCGTGCCTCCGACAGCTCCGTCGAGCTCAGCTTCAGCGAGCGCTCGAGCATCGCTCGATCGCTATCGAAATCGGCGTATGCGGCATCGACGGCTGCTACGAAAGGCTTCAGCGCAGCCGGTAGTTCGTCCTCGACACCGAGGTGCTTTCTGAGCTGGCGTCGTAGCAGCCTGTGCATCTGTGCCCTGTGACGTTCAGACCTCGGCGAAAGTTGTTATGGTCATGGTTTGATTGTGCAGGCGGCACTCGCCACCTTGCCTGAAGGGGCTAAGCTCGCCGTACGAGTAGAACCCGGAAATCTTCGTATCCATCCCGAAGACATTTCGGATTGCTTCGATTTCTTCTTCGGTGC
>Ga0073928_10004909_pt1 | contig 19198 bp, 18 predicted proteins | sample PaiPotPPA55metaG_FD_76969 | JGI IMG/M metagenome (GOLD analysis project Ga0073928, IMG submission 76969) | Iron sulfur acid spring bacterial and archeal communities from Banff, Canada, to study Microbial Dark Matter (Phase II) - Paint Pots PPA... ... | reverse complement strand
CGAGGCGCAGCGCCGCCATGGCGCCGCGTTCAATGCTTGGCGATGCCGGCATAGCGGTTCTCGGCCGGACCGGCGCCGATGAGAAAGCCGTCGACGGTGGCGGGATGCGCGGCGGTCTCGACGAGCTGGAACATGAAGGCGAAGGGCGCAGTCTGCTGATGCGCGCGCTGCAGGGCGCGGTAAAGGGCGGCGCGGCGCCCGACATCGCGCTCGGCCATGGCGGCGGCGACCTGCGCGTTCATCGCCGGATCGGACCAGGCATTGCGCCAGGCCGGTGTCTTTTTCCGCGCCGCATCGGAATTGTCCTCGTTCAGGGCGAAAGCCTCGGCATTGCTGTGCGGGTCCGGGTAATCCGTTCCCCATTCGCCGAGGAAGATGTCGTGATGGCGGGCGCGGTACTTGGTGAGGACCTGCTTGCCGTCGCCGGGAACAATGGTGAGCGTGATCCCCGCCTCGGCAAACCCCGACTGCAGCGCCTGCGCCATTTCGGTCCAAGGCGAGGCATTGCGCACGTCGATGGTGACGGCAAAGCCCTCGGCCAGGCCGGCGCTCGCCAGCAACGCCTTGGCGCGCTCCGGATCGTAGCGGAAGGGAAGATCGTCGATGGCGCCGAGATAGCCTTGCGGCTCGAAGGCCTCATGGACGATGCGCGTGCCGCCGAGGATGGCGTGCGCGATGCCGTCATAGTCGATCAGATGCTTGATCGCCGCGATCACTTCCGGGCGGCGCAGATAAGGGTTCCTCTGATTGAGGGCGAGATAGGTGACGAGGCTCTGGACGCCGCGGTCGAAGCGGATGGCGGGGTTGCCGGCGATCGCATCGAGCTGATCCTTGTCGAGGTCGCGCGCATAATCGATGTCGCCGCGCAGCAGCATCAAGCGCTGCGTCGCCGCTTCCTTGATGTGGCGGACGAAGACGTGCCGGTTGGCCGGCGCGCCGCCCCAATAATCCAAATTGGCGTCGAGCACATAGCGCTCGGCCGGGCGCCACAGGCGGAGCCGATAGGGCCCCGATCCCGCGGAATGGCCGGCGAGCCAACCATTGCCGAGATCACCCTCCTGCTCATGCGCCAGCGCCACACCCCGTTCGACGATGCTGGCGACCGGCGCGGTCAAGCAGAAATAGACCAGGCTCGACGCCATCACACGCGACGTCTCGATGACCAGCGTGCCCTCATCCGCGGCACGCACCCGCGCCGCGACGTTGTCCTTGGTCAATCCGAGCTGCCGCAGCACCAGCGCCGGCGCCTTGTCGAGGGCCACGGCCCGCTGTAGGGAGAAGGCAGCGTCGCCGGCGGTGACCGGCGCGCCGGTGGCGAAGCGCGCGTCGCGCCGCAGTCTGAAGGTGAAGACGCGGCCGCTCGAATCGACGCTCCACGCGGTGGCCAGGCCGGCGCGGATCTGCGTGGCATCGCGCGGATCATCCTCGACGAGGCGGTCATAGACATTGCCGACGACCTCGGCGCCCGAAACCTCGTAGACCTCGGCCGGGTCGAGCGAGACGATGTCGTCGATCCCCTTGCCCATGACGACCGTGTCCGGCGGCGCCGCGGCGCGGGCCGGACCGCCGAGCGGTGCCGACAGCAGGAGGAAAATGAACGCGGCGCACCGGTGGACCACGCCGGATTGTGAGATCGCCGGTTCGCGCAAGTCAACGGGCGTCGTGCGGCCCGCCAGTCAGCGCCGATCCGGGACAGCGGCGCGGCGTCTCCGGCGACTTGATCGCGCGGGCGCGCTCCCTATAGTCTCGCTGCAATCGCGCGCCGCGGCTGAAGCGGCCTATAAGAACCGGCCTGGAAGATGCAGATTCGCGACGGCTTCACCGAAACCATCGGCCATACGCCGCTGATCCGGCTGCGCCGCGCCTCGGAGATGACCGGCTGCACCATCCTGGGCAAGGCCGAGTTCCTCAACCCCGGCGGCTCGGTCAAGGACCGCGCCGCGCTCTACATCATCAAGGACGCCGAGCAGCGCGGCGCCCTTCGCCCCGGCGGCGTCATCGTCGAGGGCACCGCGGGGAATACGGGGATCGGCCTGGCCCTGGTCGGCAACGCGCGCGGCTATCGCAGCGTCATCGTCATGCCGGAGACGCAGAGCCAGGAAAAGAAGGACATGCTGCGGCTGTGCGGCGCCGATCTGCGCCTGGTCCCGGCTGTCCCCTACGCCAACCCGATGAACTACGTGCGCTATTCCGAGCGCCTGGCGCAGGAGATTTTACGAAGCGAACCCAAAGGCGCGATCTGGGCCAATCAGTTCGACAATCTCGCCAACCGCCGCGCCCATTATGAGACGACCGGGCCGGAGATCTGGGAGCAGACGGAGGGCAAGGTCGACGCCTTCGTCGCCTCGGTCGGCACCGGCGGCACGCTCGCGGGCGTCGCCATGGCGCTCAAGGAGCGCAATCCTCGGATCAAAAACTACCTCGCCGACCCGCTGGGCTCGGCCATCTACAGCTACTACGCCACGGGCGAGCTCAAGGCCGAGGGCAACTCGATCACCGAAGGCATCGGTCAGGGCCGCATCACCAAGAACCTCGAGGGCGCGCCGATCGACGGCTGGTTCCGGGTGACCGACGAGGAGATGCTGCCGATCCTCTTCGACCTTGTGCTGGAGGAAGGGCTGATCCTCGGCGGCTCGACCGGGATCAACATCGCCGGCGCCCTCAAGGCGGCTAAGGAGCTCGGACCCGGCCACGTCATCGTCACCGTGCTCGCCGATTACGGCACGCGCTACCAGTCGAAGCTCTTCAACCCGGCCTTCTTGCGCGAGCGCAAGCTCCCCGTACCGGAATGGCTCGACCAATGACCGACTGCTGTTCCGCGACGATGCTTATCTGCGCTCCTGCGAGGCACGAATCGCCGCCGTCGACGAGCGCGGCATCCGCCTCGATCGCACCGTCTTCTACCCGCAAAGCGGCGGCCAGGCCGGCGATATCGGCCAGCTCCGCCTCGCCGATGGACGCACCGTTGCCATCATCGACACGCGCAAGGGCGACGGCGCCGACGAAGTGCTGCACATCCCCGCGCCAGGAACAACGCTGCCGGCGCCGGGCGACGCGGTCACGGCGGCGATCGATTGGGAGCGCCGGCATCGCCTCATGCGCATGCACACCTGTCTCCATCTGTTGTGCGCCGCCGTGCCGGGCGCGGTGACGGGCGGCCAGATCTCGGACGGCAAGGGCCGGCTCGATTTCGACGTGCCCGGCGATGCGCTCGACAGGGAGGCGATCACCCGCCGACTCAACGAGCTCATCGCTGCGGACCACCTGGTGACGCCGCGCTGGATCAGCGACGCGGAGCTCGCCGCGCGGCCCGAGCTGGTGCGCACCATGTCGGTGAAGCCGCCGCTGGGACAGGGGCGCGTGCGCTTGCTCGACATCGCCGGGGTCGATCTCCAGCCCTGCGGCGGCACGCATCTGCGCCGCACCGGCGAGGTCGGCCGCGTCGAAGCGGTCAAGATCGAGAATAAGGGCAGGCAGAACCGCCGCGTGATCATCGGTTTCGCCGACTGAACGCCAGGGATGGTTGCGGAGAAGACGGCCATGCCATACGCCAACCCCGACGCGCTGGTGTCCACCGAGTGGCTCGCCGCGCATCTCGACGCGCCCGATCTGCGCATCGTCGACGGCACCTTCACGCTGCCCGGCGTCAAGCCTGCAGGGCGCGAGCTATACGAGGCGCGCCATATCCCCGGCGCCGTCTTCTTCGACATCGACGAGATCGCCGACGAGCACAACCCGCTGCCGCATATGCTGCCGAGCCCGGAGAAATTCGCCGCGCGCATGCGCAAGCTGGGGCTCGGCGACGGCCACAAGATCGTCGTCTACGACAGCGCCGGCCTGAGCTCGGCGGCGCGGCCATGGTGGATGCTGCGCGTCTTCGGCCACCGCGACGTGGCGATCCTCGATGGCGGGCTGCCGAAATGGCAGGCCGAGGGGCGCCCGGTCACCGACGACATCCCGGTGCTGCGCGAGCGCCACTTCACCGCGCGGCTCAATACGCTGCTGGTGCGCGACAAGGGACAAGTCCGCGACAATCTGACGGCGCGGCGCGAGCAGGTCATCGACGCGCGCTCGCGCGGGCGTTTCGAGGGCAGCGCCAAGGAACCACGGTCGGGGCTGCGCTCAGGTCACATCCCCGGCAGCCTGAACCTGCCCTATGACGACCTCACCAACCGCCAGACGCGCACCCTGCTCCCCGCCGAGGCGCTCGTTGCCCTGTTCGCGACGGCCGGGCTCGAACGCGGCAAGCCCGTCGTCGCCAGCTGCGGCTCGGGCGTCACCGCCTGCGCGCTGGCCTTCGGCCTCCACCTCCTCGGCTGGCCGGAGGCCGCCGTGTATGACGGCTCGTGGTCGGAATGGGGCCTGCCCGGCGACACGCCGGTGGCGACGGGTCCGCGCTGAGGCGATGAGCGAAACCGGCAAGCTCCCGGACACCATCACCTATCTCGAGATGACGGCGAAGCCGCTACGCCTGCCGCGGCCCGCTCCCGCCGCCAAGCTGGCGCTGATGCGGGCCGAGCGCTGCACGGCGTCCTTCTACCGCTATCTCTATATCCAGGTGGGCGAGCCCTGGCTGTGGTTCGAGCGGCGGCTGTGGACCGATGCGCAGCTCCGGACTCATCTCGCCCGCGACGACATCGAGATTTTCGTCTTCTATGTCGGCGGCGTGCCGGCCGGGTATTTCGAGCTGCAGCGCGCCGCCACGAGCGATACCGAGCTGTGCTATTTCGGCCTCGTGCCCGATTTCATCGGCCAAGGCTTCGGCCTCCATTTCCTCCAGTCGGCGGTCGACAATGCCTGGCTCGACGCGACCCGGCGCCTGTGGGTGCATACTTCAACCTATGATCATCCGCGTGCGCTCGGCCTCTACCAGCGCGTGGGCTTTCGCGTCTATGAGCGGCGCGACATCCTGTTCGACGATCCGCGGCTGACCGGTGCCCTCCCGCGCGACATCCGGCACCTGCGATTGCCGCCGCTGTCGCCATGATGCGCCACGCCGCGTGCGGAACCGCGGCAACTCTTCAACTGTTCCTACCAGGGATCAACCCGAATGCTATCTGCCTACTGGAGGAACGAATGCGCAAAGGATTCGCGTCGGCGCTGCTCGCCATTTTTGTATTGGCCGGAGCCGCCATGCTCGGCGCCTGCAACACGACCCGCGGCTTCGGCGAAGACATGTCCGCGGCAGGCAATGCGCTCAGCAATTCGGCCGAGAAGACCAAGAACGCGATGTGAGCCGGCGCCGGGGCGGCGCCCTGCCACCGCTGCCGTTCAGCCGCGCAGGATCTGGCTGAGGAAGAGGCGCGTGCGCTCGCTCTTTGGCGCGGCGAAGAATTCCGCGGGCGGCGCCGTCTCGACGATCTCGCCGCGATCCATGAATACCATCTGGTCGGCAACGCGCTGCGCGAAGCCCATCTCGTGCGTAACGCAGACCATAGTCATGCCCTCCTCGGCGAGCTCGGTCATGACATCGAGCACTTCCTTGATCATCTCGGGGTCGAGCGCCGAAGTCGGCTCGTCGAACAGCATGATCTGCGGTCGCATGCAGAGGGAGCGGGCGATCGCCACGCGTTGCTGCTGGCCGCCCGATAGCTGGCCCGGATATTTGTCGGCCTGCTCCGGGATGCGCACGCGATCGAGGTAGTGCCGCGCGAGGTCCTCGGCCTCGCGCTTGGGCATGTGCCGCACCCAGATCGGCGCCAGCGTGAGGTTCTCCATCACCGTGAGATACGGGAACAGATTGAACTGCTGGAACACCATGCCGACCTCGCGGCGGATCGCCTCGATCTTGCGGACATCGCCGGTGAGCTCGATGCCTTCAACCAGGATCTGGCCCTTCTGATGCTCCTCGAGCCGGTTGATGCAGCGGATCATGGTCGATTTGCCGGAGCCCGAAGGGCCGCACACCACGACCTTCTCGCCGCGATTGACGGTAAGGCTCACATCCTTCAGCACGTGAAATTCGCCGAACCATTTGTCGACGTGCCGCAACTCGATCATCGCGCCCCCGTCCGCCGGCGGATTCCCAAGGTCGATCTTGTCCCTCATCGCCGTGCCTCGAGCGAGCGGCTGTAGCGCGACATGGCATAGCAGAAAACGAAATAGATCGCGGCGACGAAGGCGTAGCCCTCGATGTAAGCGCCGCGCCAGCTCGGGTCGTTGGTCCCGACTGCGACGTCCTGCAGCAGATCGAACAGCCCGACGATGATGACCAGCGCCGTGTCCTTGAAGCCGCCGATGAAGGTTCCGACGAGCGGCGGGATGGCGATCCGCAGCGCCTGCGGCAGGATGACCAGCCGCATCTGGCGCCAATATCCCAATCCCAGCGCCGCCGCCGCTTCGTACTGGCCGCGTGGTATCGCCTGCAGCCCGCCGCGCACCGCCTCGGCGAGGTACGCGGCGAGGAACAGGATGAACGCGACCTCGACGCGCCACAGCTTGGCGATGCTCACCCCCGGCGGCAGGAAAAGCGGAAAGAGCACCGCCGCCATGAACAGCACGATGATGAAGGGCAGGCCGCGGAAGAACTCGATATAAGCCACGGAAAACGCGCGAATGCCGAGCATGTACGACTGCCGGCCGAGCGCCAGCGCCACGGCCAAGGGGAAGGCCAGCGCGAGGCCGCCGACGGCCAGGATCAGCGCCAGCGGCAGGCCGTTCCACTGATCCGTGTCGACCCACGGCAACCCCAGCACGCCGCCTCCCATGAGCACGATCACCGCGATCACCCCGGCGGCCCAAAGCAACGCGAGCGGCCTGCCCCACAACCGCCGGTCGCAGCTCGCCACCAGCGACACAATGAGGAGCAGCACGGTGATCGCCGGCCGCCATTGCTCGTCATGGGGATAGCGCCCGAACAGGATGAAACGGTACCATTCGGCGATGAACGCCCAACACGCGCCGCCGCGCGCGGCGCAAGCCTGCTCGTTGGGCGCGGTGAACGACGCGTTGACGATGGCCCAATCGACGAGTGGCGGCACCACCTTGATGAGCACATAAAGCACCAGCAGCGTCAACGCGCTGCTCAGCGGCGTGTTGAAGAGGTTGGCGCGCAGCCAGCGGAACGCGCTGGGGGGCCGAGCGGGAGCGGCCTGCGCCGTCTCGGCCATTGCTAGCGCTCCACCAGCGCCACGCGGCGATTGTAGACGTTCATCAGCAACGACAGGCCAAGGCTCAGCGAGAGGTAGACGGCGGCAATCAGCGTCATCGCTTCGATCGCCTGGCCGGTCTGATTGAGTATGGTGTTCGCCACCGAGAAGAATTCGGCGAATCCGATCGCCACGGCGAGGGTGCTGTTCTTGGTGAGGTTCAGGTATTCGCTGGTGAGCGGCGGGATCATCGTGCGCACCGCCTGCGGCAGTACGACGAGGCGGAGCACGTGACGCCGCTTCAATCCGAGCGCGAGCGCCGCTTCGCTTTGGCCACGGCTCACCGCCTGGATCCCGCCGCGCACGATCTCGCCGATGAAGGCGGCCGTGTAGACAACGAGCCCGACGACGAGGGCGGCGAATTCCGGCGTGACCGTCACGCCGCCCTTGAAGTTGAAGCCGACGAGCTGCGGCATGTCGAGCCGGAAGGGCGCGCCGAGCGCCACGAAGACGATCGCCGGCGGCAGCACGATGAGCGCGAGCGCCGTCGCGAGCACCGGGAAGGGCTGCCCCGTGCGTTCCTGCCGCCACCTCGCCCAGCGTGCGAGCGCGATGCTGGCGAGCATGCCGACGACGAGCGCCGCCAGCACCCAACGGAATCCCGGATCATACTCCGGTACCGGCAAGGCCACGCCCCGGTTGGACACGAATACACCCGGAAGCACTTGCCACGCCGCGCGCGGTCCGGGTGCGCTGATCTGCAACAGCTTCCACCATACGAAGAGCTGCAGCACCAGCGGCGTGTTGCGAATCAGCTCGACGTAACCGAGCGCCAGGCGGGCGACCAGCCAATTGCCGGAAAGGCGAAGCAAACCGACGACGAGGCCGAGCACCGTGGCGAAGACGATGCCGATCGCCGCCACCAGCAGCGTGTTGAGCAGCCCGACCAGCATGGCATAGGCGTAGCTGTCGGCCGGCGTGTAGGGGATGAGCGCCGGGCTGATCTCGAAGCCGGCCTCGTGGCCGAGGAAACCGAAGCCGAAGCCGATGCCCTGCCGGCGCAGGTTGACCGTCGCGTTGTGGCCAAGATAGGCGAGGATGGCGATGACGGCAGCGACGATCAGCGCCTGGAAGAGGAGCTCGCGGCTTCGCTCGTCGTTCCACCACGCCGAGCGGCCGAGCGGGCGGGACGGAACGCTCACCGGAACGGCATTGCGTACATCAGGCCGCCCTGGTTCCACAGGCCGTTGAGGCCGCGCTCGAGCTTGAGCGGCGTCCTGCTGCCGACATTGCGCTCGAACACCTCGCCGTAATTGCCGACCTGCTTGATCACGTTGTAGGCCCATTTCTCGTCGAGATGCAGCGCCTTGCCGATACCAGGCGTCACACCGAGCATGCGCTTGACGTCGGGATCCTCGCTCTTCAAGGCCTCGTCGACGCTGCCCGAGGTGATGCCCTTCTCCTCGGCGCCGATCATGGCGTAGATGGTCCATTTGACGATGTCGAACCATTCGTCGTCGCCATGCCGTACCGCCGGCGCCAGCGGCTCCTTGGAGATGACTTCGGGCAGGATGACGTAGTCATCGGCGTTAGACGCCTTGCCGGCGCGCGTCGCCGCGAGGCCGGAGCGGTCGGTGGTATAGGCATCGCAGCGGCCCGAGAAGAACGCGTTCTCGAGCTCGGCGAGCTTCTCGACCACGAGCGGCTTGAAGGTCATGCGATTGGTGCGGAAATAGTCGGCGAGATTGAGCTCGGTCGTGGTGCCCGGCTGCACGCAGATGGTGGCGCCGTCAAGCTCCTTCGCGCTCTTGATGCCGGCCTTCTTCGCGACCATGAAGCCTTGCCCATCGTAATAGGTGACCGGCGCGAAATTGAAGCCCTGCTCGGTGTCGCGTAGCACCGTCCAAGTGGTGTTGCGCGTGAGCACGTCGGCTTCGCCCGACTGCAGCACGGTGAAGCGCTGCTGCGTCGTCGTCGGGATGAACTTGACCTTCTTGGCATCGCCGAGCACGGCCGCGGCGATGGCGCGGCAGGTGTCGGCATCGAGCCCCTTGTAGTCCCCCTGCTGGTCGGGCATGCCGAAGCCGGCGAGGCCGGTATTGACGGCGCAGGTCACGACGCCGCGGCTTTTCACGCCGTCGAGCGTCGGGCCGGCGCGCGCGCTGTCGCCCCAGACAAGGCCGAGCACCGCCGTCACCGCAAAGCCGAACCATTTCAGCGAGCGCATTTGGAATCTCCTCGAGGGGATTGATTTTTAAAAATTAATCTGGCCGCAACGAAGGGTAGAACGAGGCCTGGGGCAAGCAAACGCTATCATGGCCCCGCACGCCCCCGCAACGCCGCGCTGGCCCGTGTACCTCGGCGCGCAGCGATAAAGCGCCTTTCGCAAGCCGCCGCGGCGATGCAAGATGCGGCGCATCCAACCGCCCAGGCCCGCCCGCTCGCGATGCGCAGCAAATCGAAAAAACCCGACACGCTCATCACCCATGCCGGGCGCGCTCCCGAGGCGAATCACGGCGTCGTCAACCCGCCGGTCTATCGCGCCTCGACCATCCTCTATCCGACGGTAGCCGCGCTCGAGGCTGCACAGAGGAACCGCTACGGCCAAGTCACCTACGGCCGCATCGGCACACCCACCACGTTTGCGTTCGAGGAGGCGGTGGCGATGCTCGAGGGCGGCCACCGCGCGGTCGCCTTCTCCTCCGGTGCCGCCGCCTGCTTCGCATCGCTGCTCGCCTTCCTGAAGGCCGGCGACCACGTGCTGATGACCGACTCCGTCTACGGCCCGGTGCGCGCCTTCTGCAGCGGCTTCCTGCAGCGCTTCGGCGTCGCCACCACCTTCTACGATCCGCGCATCGGCGCCGATATCGGCGGGCTCATCCGCGAGAACACGCGAATCGTCTATCTCGAGAGCCCCGGCTCCCTCACCTTCGAGGTCCAGGACGTGCCGGCGATCGTCGCCGTCGCCAAGGCGCGCGGCATCACCACCCTGCTCGACAATACCTGGGCCGCGCCGCTGTTCCTGAAGCCGCTGGCGCTCGACGTCGACATCTCGATCATCGCCGCGACCAAATACATCGTCGGCCATTCCGACGTGATGATGGGCGTCGCCGTCGGCACCGAGAAGAGCTTCATGCCCATCCGCGAGATGGCGACATCGCTCGGCAATCACGCCGCGCCCGACGATTGCTATCTGGCGCTGCGCGGCTTGCGCACGGCGGCGGTGCGGCTGCGCCGGCACGAAATGCAGGGCCTGGCGCTGGCACGCTGGCTCCAGGCGCGGCCCGAGGTGGAGCGCGTGCTCCATCCAGCGCTGCCGGAGCATCCGGATCATGCGCTGTGGCGGCGCGACTTCACCGGCGCCAGCGGGCTCTTCAGCATCGTGCTGCGCCGCGACATCGCCAAGCCCGCGGTCGATGCCATGCTCGACGGCATGGAGCTCTTCGGCATGGGCTTCAGCTGGGGCGGCTTCGAGAGCCTCATGGTGCCGGTCCATCCCGAGCGGCTGCGGAGCGCGACGCCGTGGGACAGCGGGCCGGTGATCCGCATTCATGCCGGGATCGAGGATCGGGGCGATCTCATTGCCGATCTCGAGCGCGGCTTCGCCCGCCTCGCCGCGGCGCGCTGAGCCCGTTGCCGGCGCTCACGCCCCTCGAGATCGAAGCACTGCGGCTCAGCCTGCGCGTCGGCATCGTCAGCGTGGCCGCGAGCCTGCCTTTCGGCCTCGCATTCGCCTGGCTGCTGGCGCGCCGCCAATTCCCCGGCAAGATCGTGCTCGACGGGCTCGTGCATCTGCCGCTGGTGCTGCCGCCGGTGGTGGTGGGGTACGCGCTGCTGATCCTGTTCGGGCGGCATGGCCCGGTGGGGGGCTGGCTCTACGACACCCTCGGCATCACCTTCGCCTTCAACTGGAAGGGCGCGGCGCTGGCCGCCGCGGTCATGGCCTTCCCGCTCATGGTGCGCGCCATGCGGCTGTCGCTGGAGCTGGTGGACCGCCGGCTCGAGGCGGCCGCGCGCACGCTCGGCGCCGGGCGGCTGCGCGTCTTCCTCACCATCACCGTGCCGCTGATGGCACCGGGCATCCTCACTGGCGCCATCCTCGGCTTCGCCCGCAGCATCAGCGAGTTCGGCGCCACCATCACCTTCGTCTCCAACATTCCCGGCGAGACGCGCACGCTGCCCCTGGCGCTCTATGCGCTGACGCAAGCGCCGGGCGGCGAGACGGCGGCGTGGCGCCTCGCCCTGCTGTCGGTGCTGCTGGCGATGGCGGCCTTGGTGGCGTCGGAGCTGCTGGCGCGCCGCCTCGACCGGCGCGTCCGGGGCGTCGCGTGATCGAGATCGATGTCGGGAAGCGCCTCGGCGCCTTCCTGCTCGAGGCGCGCTTCGCCGCGCCCGCGACCGGCATCACCGCGCTTTTCGGCCGCTCCGGCGCTGGCAAGACGACGCTCGTCAACCTGCTGGCCGGGCTGGTGCGGCCCGATCGCGGGCGCATCGCCGTTGGCGGCGAGGTGCTGTTCTCGGCCGATGAGGGCATCGATGTCCCGCCGGAACGACGCCGCCTCGGCTATGTGTTCCAGGAGGGACGGCTCTTCCCGCATTACTCGGTGCGCGGCAACTTGACCTATGGCCGCCGGCGCGGCGCCCGCGGCGGCGCGATCGGCTTCGATGCCGTGGTGGCGCTGCTGGGATTGGGGGCGCTGCTCGACCGCCGGCCGGGCGATCTCTCCGGCGGCGAGAAGCAGCGCGTCGCCATCGGCCGAGCGCTCCTCGCGCAGCCGCGGCTCCTGCTCATGGACGAGCCTCTCGCCTCGCTCGATGCGCCGCGCAAGGCGGAGATTCTGCCCTTCATCAAAAGGCTGCGCGACGAGCTGCACCTCCCCATCATCTATGTCAGCCACGCCATGGAGGAGATCGTGCGCCTCGCCGACACGCTGGTGCTGATGTCCGAGGGACGCATCGCCGCGGTCGGCTCGGTCGAGGAGCTCACCAGCCGGCTCGACCTGCGGCCGCTCACCGGCCGCTATGAGGCGGGAGCGGTCATCCGCGCGACCGTGGCGGGGCATGACGTGACCTACGGGCTGAGCGAGCTGGCGTTTCCCGGCGGACGCCTGCGCGTCTCGCATGTGGCGCTGCCGCTGGGGACGCCGGTGCGCGCGCGCATCCGCGCCCGCGACGTGGCGTTGGCGACGACACGGCCCGTCGGCATCTCCTTCCGGAATATCTTCCCGGCGCGGGTCACGGAGATTGCGCCGGAGCGCGCGCCGATCGTCGATGTCCGGCTCGACATCGGCACGCCGACGCAGCCGGTGGCGCTGTGGGCGCGCGTCACCGCCCGCGCGGCGCACGAGCTCGGGCTGACGCCCGGCCGCGAGGTGTTCGCGCTGGTCAAGACCGTGGCGCTCGACCGCGCCAGCTACGGCCGCTACGACCCCGCGCCGGGCGAGGACGACCCGCTGTGATCAGCGGCAGGCGAAGCGCGCCACGGTCACGTCGTCATCGACGAGCTCTTCCACCAACTCGGCGCGCTTGGCCTGGGCCTGGCAATACCGCGCCGCCTCCGCTCTGGCCTCGTCGATCGAGGCCTCGTTGGTGTACCAGTGCAGCCGCACGCCTTGCGGCGTCGCTTCGTCGCGCCAGATCCGCGCGGCGCAGGCGGCCACGCTCAGCGCCATGCCGCCGGCGGCGAGCGCCACGCGCCATCCCGGGCGCCCACCACGCGAGCCCATCGGTCGGTCTCTCGACTGTCGATAGGCTAACGAGAGTCGGTGGCGGGCGTTGCCGGCGAAACCGCAGTTTCGCTACGCGCCCGCGCCGCTCGATGGGCGCTGAGGGCTGCAGGCCAAGCGAATCGGCCGGGCGTTCGGCGCAATTTTGCCATTAGCATCTCGTCAAGAAGTTCGGTCGACTGTGGCGCCATGAAGCCACGGCGAGACCGTAAAATGCCGCGGATTTTGGCGCCGATGAGCGCGCTTGCGCTCGCCGCGGCGTGCCTTGCGGCTTGCGCCGGCCCGTCGCCCGGCGCCGGCGCGGGCCTCGCGCTGGCGCACCCGGCCCTGCCCTCGGAGCAGCCCAGCCTTTATCCCGGCCGCGTGCCGAGCTTCCTCCAGGTCGGCATGGCCTCGTGGTATGGCGACCGCTTCAAGCGCCGGCCGACGGCGAGCGGCGAGCCGTTCGATCCGAAGGACATCACCGCGGCGCACCGCACCTTGCCGCTGGGGACGATCGCCCGCGTGACCAATCTCGGCAACGGGCGCTGGATCCTGGTGCGCATCAACGACCGCGGGCCCTATGCCCAGGGCCGCGTCATCGACCTCTCGCGCAGCGCGGCGACGCAGCTCGGCATGAAGCAGGACGGCGTCGCCCAGGTTCGCGTCGAGGTCTTCGCCGCCGACCAGAGGCCGAGAACCGCCGCGCTCCGTCCGTAGCAGCCCCGCCCGCGCGGTCGGGAAGAGCTACATTTCTCACCATTCCGGAAGCCGCCGGGAACGTCCCGGCGGGTCGCGCTGCCCCCCGTCAGCAGCGGCGATAATGGCGGAATCCTGGGCAAAATCACCCTGCACCGCGCCCAAGTTCACGAAATGTTCCATGTGAAACATACAAGCCTGCGCTCGAGTGGACCATTCACCCGGGGAATCTGCTCCACGCGGAATACAACGAGTGGACCATCCCGAGCGCCGATGCGGGTCATCGGTGGATCACGATCATCAGGCGATGGGATCGCGGGCTCAGGCGTCCGGGCGCGGGCCGGCGCCGAGCTCCTTCCAATCGAGCTGCTCCTCGACGCGGTGAAAGGCGTCGTCGCCGATCTCGCCGCTCCGCCGCAGGCTCGACACCGCGGCGCGGGCGGCGGCGATGGCCCGGCGGCGCAAGGCGTCCGCCGGCGAAGCGGTGGGCGCTCCCCCGTCCGGATCGTTCCCGGCCTGGCTCAGCACCGCGGCGTATTCCTGCCGCAGCCGTTCGGCTTCGGCGGAGGTGTCGCCGTCGATCGCCTGCAAGGCGGCGCGGTGGGCCGCCCCGCGCGCGAGCGCGACCTCGCGGCCGACCGGGTCGTCATCGCGGAGGTCGAGCCAGGTCAGGAGGGGTCGCAAGGTGAGACCGTGGATCACCAAGGTGCCGAGCACGACGATGAACGCGGTCAGCACGATGAGATCGCGGAACGGAAACCCGCCGGCGGCAACATCGCCCAAGGGAAGCGCCAAGGCGGCGGCAAGGGTGACGATGCCGCGCATGCCGGACCAGGCGATGACGAGCCCGCCGCGCAAGGTAGGCGGGCTCATCGGCCGCGGCGGGTGGAAGCCGTGTCGCCGCACCTGCCAGCGCACGACCGCGTTGTAGCTCATCACCCAAAGGATCCGGGCGAGGATGCAGGTGGCGAGCACCGCGCCCGCGACGGCGAGATATTGGGTCTGCTGCGCCGGGTCGAGCGCTTCCATGATCGGGCGGATCTGCAGCCCGATCATGAAGAAGGCCAGCACGTTGAGGACGAACACCGCCGTCTCCCACACCGCGTAGGAGGGAACGCGCAGCCGCGCCGGCGTGCGGTCCGGCGCCACGCGCGCGATCGCGATCGCGTAGGAGACGATGGTGAGCACGCCCGAGAGGCCGACCCGCTCGGCCAGCATCCACACGCCGAAGGTGCCGACGAATTGCAGGATGATCTGGCTCGGCGCGTCGTCCGAGAGCCGCCGGACCAGCCGCATGTAGAGCCAGGCGATGATCGGCCCCGCGATGATGCTGCCGGCGACGCCGAGGAGGAAGGTCGGCGCGACCGCCCGCGCCGAGAAGGCGCCGCCGGCGGCGACGGCGCCGACGGCCAGGCGATAGATCAGCAGCGCGCTGGCGTCGTTGAGCAGGCTCTCGCCGCCGAGGATCGTCATGATCCGCTGCGGCGGCCGCACCTGGCGCAGCACGGCCGTGGCCGCCGCCGCATCGGGCGGCGCGACGATGGCGCCGAGCGCGATCGCCGCCGCCCAGGGCAGGCCGGGGACGAGCGCGTGGGCGATGATTGCGACGGCGGCGGTGTTGGCGCCGACCGCGACCAGGACCAGGCCGGCGACCGGCGCCCAATTGTCCTTGAGGTCGCGCAGCGAAGTGTCGTAGGCGGCGTCGAGCAGCACCGGGGCGACGAAGAGCGCGAGCGCCAGATCGGGCGCGAGCACGAGCCGCGGCGCGCCCGGCACGAACGCCAGCGCCGCGCCGCCCAAGGCCAGGAAGGCCGGATAAGGCGCGCCGACGCGCCGCGCGGCGCCTGCGAGGAGCACCGCCGCCAGCAACAGCACTATGATCCACTCGAAAACCGCCATCGGCGACCCTCGAAGAAGGACAAGGCGATCCTAGCAGACGGCGTCGCTGGTGATCTGTTCCACCGCGTCGTGCCCGAAGTGCGCGCGATCGCGAACGCGCCGACACCCGCCGGGGCATGCGCCGTGACCCTTTTCGGCTACCTCAATGCGCCCTGATCGTGAACGTCTTCACGCAGCGAGCACATTAGGTTTGGACCCGGCGAAACAGATAAAGGGTACTGAGCCTCGGTGCGGGCGATGAGAATTCGACAGCAAGATCAGAGTGCTCACGCCAATCTGACACCGCAAGATGTACGGATGGAAGCTTCTAAATCTCGGTGCGCTCAAGGCGCTCCTGTCGCTCAAACCGCTCTCTGTCTCCCCGGTCAACTGGCAATCGTAGCGCTCGTTGGGACTTAACGCGGTGCTCGATCTCCCAAGCGTCTTGCCTGCCCAGCGTTGCTGAAAGCGCGGCCAGCCATATTGATGCCCCGCGTAGGTCATAGCCTCGAAGCCTAAGCAGCCAAGCTAGGAACTTAGGCACTGCGATCTGCAAAGCGCTCATGCGCGCAGCCAAGCGCCGCAGGCGGGCCGAGCCCTGTTTCACCCGGGCTACGTCATTCGCGACCGACAAATTGGAATAGTAGAATATCGCCTCGTGAGCTTTCTGACGAAGGTCCCAGAATCTGACTAATGGCCGGCCCCAGAAGTTGGTGAGGAACCAAGCAATAACCCCACCGACAAATCCGGCGGCGGCAGGTGCAATATGGGCAAGTAGGCTATCCATGGCCCGCCAGCTTGACACAACTTAGGCGCGAGCGCACCGTATCTGAACATTCGGAGTTGACGACGAATCATGCGATTTATTGGCTTCATAGCGATCGTACTTCTCACGGTGGGCGGTGCGGTCGACCTTCGCTACGGCACGCTTCAGCCATGCGGCATCCTGCGCGTGCAGATGAGAGAACAGGCGGCTCGCGGCGGTGGCCCGGATGCCTTCCTTGTGACCGCCATGCCGGACAGTCTGCTCGACGCAATGATTGCTGCACAGTACGGGCCACTCACACCGGCCACATGCTTGAGCATGATAACGGGCCAAGAGAACAGAAGGCCGGCGTTCTCCCGTCGGTAGGCAGTCGGCGACTGGCGCAGCGCCGCGCTGGCGAACGGCACGCTCGGCGAAAGGCCGACCGGAGCGCGGCACTAGACCATGCCTGACGACGACAGCCGAGCGTGGTCAGGTGCGAATCGGTATTTCGACCACAGGCCGCAGCGGCTCAAGGATTGTCGGGTAGCGCTGCAGAATCTTGTCGTAGAGGTTGCGCGTCCTCTTTGAGTCGATCGTGATGACGAGTGCGTACGGAATCTTGTCGGCGCTGACCGCATTGCGGCCGCCGATCCGCGCGTTGTAGTGCACGTCGAACACCGGATTGCGAAGACCCGATGCTCGCATCGCGCGGCCCTTATGGAGCGTAGTTTCCCACTTATGTGCATCCGCCCGCAGATCGGCCTCTTCGATGGAGACATCCTTCGCCTGAAAGAAGAAGCTTGAGTCGGGATGGAGCTGGCGAGGGTCCTTGCGTTTGCGGTCGTGCGGCCGGAATCGCACCTCAAGGCCACTACGCGTGTAGTTCAGCGGGTCCTGTGGGTCGGTCGACGTCGCGAAGCAGAACGTCGCCATGATATCGACCATGCCCGTCATCGGGTCGCTCGGAATGGGAATCTGCATCCGCACCCAGCTCGCCGGGCGAAGCTCGCCTTGGTAGATGATATGAGCCGCGTGCTGGTCGGTCAGCACAATGTCGTTCACGTCGTCGGGAATACGACCCCAGCCCACCTCGGCTTTATCATGGCCGCCGTCATCGGCATGATGGAGCAGCAATGCCTTGATGGCGAGGGGTGTCAGCAGCTTGCCGAAATGCGCTTTCAGCCCGATAGCCGTGCGCAGGGCCGTCGGCGCCGCGAAGCTCGTGCCGCTGATCGGCATTGCCGCGCCAGGGTTATCGGCGTTCAGGACCCAGTAAGGCTCGCGGGTGGAGCCGCCAAACGCGAGGCCGTCTGGTTTCATGATGCCGGGGCTGCGGCCGGGCCCGATCGAGCTGTAGGGAGCGCGCTTCCAGTGCGCACCCATCCGATCGCATCCCCCAACGGAAAGGGCATTCACGCAGTCGGCAGGCGTCTGAATGCGCGCATTGCCGGAAGGCCTGTCCAGCTCGCCACTATTGCCCACGGCGATCGCTGGCAGCGTCAGGCCATCGGAGAACAGCTGGTCCAGCACAGCGGTCCACGCATGAACGTCGTTGTCCTCGATCGGCAGATCGGGACCAAGGCTCAGATTGACAAAGTCGTATTTGGGCCGGGATTCGAGCACGTCCTGAATACGCTCAAGGACGCTGTAGAGCTCGTGCTGGTCGTCCTTCATCGTGTCGGCATCGAGCACGCGATAGTGATCAACGCTCGCGTAAGGGCGATCGGGCGTGACGCCATCGTGCAGCGGCCCGAAGAGCAGTGCTGAGGTCACGGCCGTCCCGTGGTTTTGGAATACCGGCACCGGGTCGCCGATATTTTTCGTTTTTTTCCGGCTCACCCACTTATCGAGCTTGGCGTTGGGCTTGACGCCACCATCGAACACGGCGACCCGCAGGTCGCGGTCGATCGCCCGTTCTTTCGGCAGGCGGCACGCGAACGGTGCGAAACCGGGCGTTGCCCGAGCCACCGGCCGGAACTGACGAAGCCGCGGCATTTCGCGAGCGAGACGGAGGAAGGAATACTTTACCACCTCAGGCGCTATATCGCGGGGAACGCGCAGGGGAAGAAAGCAGAGCCCTTCAGCGAAGAAGCGCCGGGTATCCAGCTTTAGCTTGATGCCGAACATGTCGAGGTAAGCCTCAAATCCCTCGAGGATGAATGCGTCCTCCCTGACCGGCTGCGCATGAAGCACGACTTCAAGCAGCGGTTCCTTGTCCTTCGAGCGCAGAGGTTTCAGCTTTTCACCTGCCGGCTGCGTGCGGAAATCCTCGATTTTGATGAGATCGTCGGCGCCGGCCGCGGCCTCGTTCAGGCGTTGGATGTTGCCAGCGAGCGCGCGGAAATGAGACCGCTTTCCAGCAACGAAAAGCTCAGATGTGACCGCCGACTCGGGCGGTTTTTTCTTCGTCCATTTTTGCGGTGAGATCTCGCGGGCGCGGCTGCCTATCGTCTCCAGCCCATAGGTCTTGAGCAGTTCCGCCGGGTAATAGGACTTAGCAAGATACGTCGGATGCAGAGTCACGAGCGCGACTGCTTGGTCCTTCGGACAGACCTCGTCGGGCAGTTCGTCCAGTTCCCTTGCCGTCGCCGTTATTTTCGGCGCCAGATGCCTCCGTGCCTCCGCAAAGGTGTATGGGTGCTTCTTCGGAGCGCCCGCCACGGGAGCCGCTATATCTGACGCGAGTCTTTCCCCATATCCGATAAGAAAATTACTGCGCTCGGCCATTGGCTACTCCTCATTGTGCATGCCTGCGCCAGCCGGTTTCGTCTTTTTCCGGATGGTGTCGCGGCTAACGCCGGTTAATTCGTGAACTTGCCGCTGTGATATGCCGGCTTCCGTCAGCCACAGCGCGATCTGTCCGCGTTCGCGGCGCGGCAAGGGTTCGACCCGAGTCTGAACCACTTGGCCGAGCGCATCTTCGATCGGAATGTCCCGCGTGACAGCGGCGCGGCGGGCGAGCATCACTTCGCGCTCGATGTCGCTGAACGAAAGACCGCGCAGCGTGACCGCGAGCACTTCCTTCCACACGGCGGGCACCTTGCTCGATCCGGGGAGTATTTCGATGGCTTGGCGAACGG
>Ga0073928_10004908_pt1 | contig 19202 bp, 14 predicted proteins | sample PaiPotPPA55metaG_FD_76969 | JGI IMG/M metagenome (GOLD analysis project Ga0073928, IMG submission 76969) | Iron sulfur acid spring bacterial and archeal communities from Banff, Canada, to study Microbial Dark Matter (Phase II) - Paint Pots PPA... ... | reverse complement strand
GTGGGTCCTGTGGGGACACTCGGGCGGCGCCATCTGGTCCAATGTGATGACCATGCTTCATCCTGAGCGCGTCGTCGCGGTCTTTCTGCGATCCGCCTCGGCGGCCTCGTTCCGCTTTGACTGGCATGTTAAACGACCCGGATTCCGACAACCCGAGGTCCCCGCCGCGTCTACACAGTCCCATCATGTGCAACGCCGGCGTGAAGGAAAAACCAGAGCATGGCCCACTCTGGCGTTGGAACGGCGTTGAGGAGGGCGAGCTGGCCACCTTCCAGGAATACCGCACCAAGGGAGCACCGATTGGTTTCGCCCCTGATCCCCGTACGGCCCAGGAGTGCGGCGACTCCCGCTACCTGGCTATCCCGTTCCTGGACGCCTGTATGGCCATGCGCCTGCCGGCCGAAGGAAGCAAAGACCAGACTCTCAGGCCGGCCGGCTCGAGCCAGGTCCGGTTGGCTTCGTTGCTGGGAGATACCGCCGTGGCTGACTTCAAAGGAAACCCCGCGAGGCGGTTTGGCTGCCGAACGCGGCGGTGGCCCATGCCTAGTTGGAATACGTGAAGAACGGCACCGTGGGCGATTCCACTCCACCGTCAGCGCCTTTCGATTTGAAGGTGGTGGCGAAACCCGACCAGGGGAACGAGATTACGTGGGACGCGGAGGCGGACTTCTAGAGCGGCATCGCCGGGTTCATCATTCTGCGCGACGGCAGGGGCTTGGCGCGGCTGCCGACGGCGCCGCAGGACCAGGTGTACGGGGGGCCGCGGCCGCTCTTCCAAGGGATCTCCTTTCACATCACGCCAGAGGCTCCGATACCTGAAATGCGATATTTGGACACTTCAAGCCACGCCGGCGAGAAGCACACTTACAAAGTTATTACTCTGAACAGCGCGGGGGTGACCCTCAGAGCCGTCTGCTCCGGCAACCGTTCCGTGAGCTGGGCCCGTTGCCGGTAGGCCGAACCGGCCGCCGGTACCTGCCACTCTCGGATGACATCGCGTTCCAGTCGTTTTAAGAAGGAAGATGAGCTCCAGCGAGGAGCCGGATATCGGAATCTCGATGGAGTGGGGTGCAGAAGGGACTTCACGACGGCGGGTCGTCCTAAGGGCACACAGTTAGTCGATGCTCAGTGAGATGCTTCCGCAGCTGGTAGAGTCCTTTTCTTGGCAAGATCACCGGCCGCAAGCTCATTTGCGACGGCGAGGATCTGTAGCGTCTCGGCGTCATCGGAATCGAGCGAGAGAATGTCTCGCAAACGCCGGATAGCCTCCTGCGGTCTTCCCATCTTGCACAGGAGAAGAGCAGCATTGCGCTGGAAAACCACGTTGGTTGCATCGGTTTTCGCTGCCTGATCATACTGGTCCAGCGCACCGATAAGATCCCCCTTTTTTTCCAGCTCGATGCCGGTGTTGTTCAAAATAGCCGCTCTCGCCTCCCCATTGGATTCTGCCTTGTCGCGTTCGACCGCGTTCTGAAGCTCCTTCTGGAGACGGGAACTGTTGATCGTATCGCCATTGTGGACGTATATCCGGTAGAGCCTATAGATGGCCTCCCGGTCGTTAGGCCGTAGTCGATGTGCCTCCTCAAGCTGGGCAATTGCTTCTTGCTGTCTGCCTGTGTCTTGGTAAAGCTTGCCTAGGAGCTCATGCGCTGTGAACTTTTCCGGATCTAGAGAAACCGCCTTTTCGAGTTCCGGAATACTCTTCTGGGGCAGGTTGAGATAATAGAACGCTTCCCCGATCGCGAAGTATGCCTCGGGCCAATTAGATTGAAATTCAAGAGCCTTGCGGTAGGCGTCGATGGTGTCTTGCCACTTCTTTTGATAGTAGACATCACGCGCTTTCAGGCGCCAGAGATCGAGGGCAGATTCTTTTTCTTGCTTGTCGGCGAACTCGATATCTACCTGCTCTTCTGACTCAGCATACTTGCCGGCCCTGGCAAGTACGAGGGCATAGTTAAACCGGGCTCCAGGTAGGCGTGGGTCGAGTCGCAGCGCGGTCGAAAGCCTAGCCGACGCTCGATCTAAATCATCAAAATTCGCGAAGGCCAACCCCGAGGATAAGTAGGTCGGAGCGTAGTTCGGGCGCAGCGCAATTGCCTGATCGAACTCCTCTGCCGATTCAATCGGCTTCGCCAATAGCGCGAGACAGACTCCCCTCAGCGCGTGTATTTCACTGGCACCGGGCGCGTGAAGGTCGGCTCGCTCAAGCAGCGATAGGGCGCCCTGCGGATCGCCTCCCTGAACAAGCCTCTTGGCCTGATCCAGCAGTGCAGATGTACTAAGTGCGTGTTGCGCTCTCCGTGATGTTTGGGCAACGCCGATCAACGGGAAAGAGAGTTGACTCGTCATCCCGAAAATGGCCAGCCAAGCAACTACTCGGAGGCGATTGGTTGAGCTGATCGGGCGATAATGAGAATCGAACAACGACATAGGTTCAATCCTAAATAATAGGGCGCCGGGTTCTTTCCGGAAAGTGCCCATCCCTTCAGCAATTCATGCCGATTCTAAGAAGTTTGATCCAGCATCGGTGGCTGGGCTTGGGTTAGCTCTTCGCGCAATGACAACGTGGCACCGCGAGAGTTTTTCCACCGCCTCCCAAATCGATTGAACTTCCGTCCCCGCCTGGGCTCATTTCCCCTCCCCTCGCGGCGGGAACATCGCGGAGTAGCCGATGCAAAGGATCGGCTCGGGATTCTTCTGGAATCAGCTCAACACTCTCTACGTTCGGGAAGGCGCATGCAAGGTGCGCGTGGATGGGGCAGAAGACAAACCTGCCCCTAAACAATCCATCGCATCAGGGCCTTGGAGATAGCCCTGATCCGACGCTTCATAAGCCATTGCCCTCGGCCGGTTCCGGCGACCGGCTAGAACTCAACTCTAAGGCTGAACTGAATCTGCCTGGGAGTAGCTCCGCTGACGAGGTTACTAACTACTCCGAAGTTGCCGCCCCCGAAGGTTGTCCCTGGTAGGCCATAGTTTTGAATGTTGAATACGTTGAAGAACTCCGCTCGGAATTGCATATGGAGACTTTCTGCGATAGGGATATTCTTCATGAGTGAGAAGTCGAAATTGCTGTATGGCGTACTCGCCACGATGCCTCGCCCCGAGTCGCCGTACTGGTTGACTGGATGGGCGAAAGCCGCCGTATTGAATGCCTCCTTGAAGGTAGCGTGGCTGACTTTTGGGTTTCCAATAAGATTTGCCCTGCCATAGTTAACAAAGCCCGAGGTGTTCCCGATGTTTGCCGGGTCGATACCAGCATCGGGGAACGTCAACGGAATCCCTGAGTGCGCCGACAAATTTAGGTTTGTTTGCCAACCGCCAAGGATGGCGGCGCCGATGCCGCTGCTCATGAAACGCTTGCCTTTCCCGAAGGGCAATTCATAAATAGCCCACCCATAGACGATGTGAGTAAGGCTGTTTCCGGATGTGCCGTAATCCTGGCTCAGGTCGTTGTAGTTTTGTACCACGGCAAACCCCCCCGGGCCATTTTCAACGTCGTAGAAGCCGCTCGCCCCGTTGTCCAACGACTTTGAGTAGGTCCAACCAGCCCCGAAGGCAAGGCCGGAAGCCACGCGCTTTTCTACCTTCGCCTGCAGCGCATTATAGTTGGCTGTGCCACGATCGGTTGCCATGATGGCGCTGCCAAGCCAAGGAAACGGGCGATTGGCGCCGGCTTGGCCAGGCACCGGAGAATCGTTAGAGAGCCCAGTGATAGGTAGGTGTCTGGTTACGCTGCCTACGTAAGAGACTGAGGCGACGAGGCTGTTGCTGAATTGCTTCTGTATCTCAACGTTGAACTGTTGGGAATAAGCGGGTCTAAGATGGGGATCGTAATACCATCCGAACTGCTGCCACGGTGTCGGAACGGCTGGGAGCGCGTTGGTGCTACTAAGCGTTGGAACAATGGTCGTCATGGTTTGTAAAGGTTGACCTGTGACGTTAAAGTTAAGCGGAAGCGACGCGTTCGAGGGCCATGATTCGAGACGATCCCTAGGACTTTGGAGATTGCCTTCCAGAGAGTCATAGACCAAACCCCACCCTCCCCTGATGACCATACTGTCAGTTAACTTGAAAGCGGCACCTATGCGGGGCTGAAACATTTTATAGTAGGGGTCGGGGCCCAGGTTCGGATTCGGTGCGGCAATAACATGTTGCTGAATAGTCAAATCATTTGCCGGGGTGGAAGAGGGGATGCACGGAGCGAAGATTCCCTTGGCCGCATCGCAGGGTGGGGGCAGTTGTCCACCCTTCCCGGGCCCTAGCGCGATTTCCCAGTTTCCGGTGTCCGGATTAAGATTTGCCGCATTCCCTTTCTCGAGGTGAGGAGATGACTCGCCGTCCCAACGGAATCCCGCACTGATGGTTAAGCGCGGAGTCACCTTCCAGGTGTCCTGGATATAGGCCGCAGGCATGATCACGCGAAATGCATTCGATTCCGACTGAAAGCGGCCACTGTCCGGAATGCCCATCAAAGCCGAAGCGAGCGGGTTGCCAGTGCTCGAGGCATTTTGCGGGTCCGACGTTTCGTTAGGCGAGAACTGGAATTGGGCGCCGCCAAAAGATCCACCCTTCGTAAGCCCCTGGGTCCATTCCGGGATATGCTGTTCATATCCGAAACGCAGTTGGTGTTTTCCGCGTATCCAGGTGACGTTTGCGGCGAAATTGGTTGCGTTGGTTGCCAAGATGTTTGGCCCATTGCCGCCCATTAAGTTGTAGGCACCCCCTCCCCCCAGCACCGCGGCAAAATCAAATTCCACAAAACCATAGGTCGACTCGACTCCTTCATAACCGGAGGGTGCCGGATTTACTGGCTGTCTCAGATTCTTATTGTTGTATCGGCCGCACCATCCGCCTCGCGCGTCCAGGATAAAATTCGGAGAGAAGACGTGAGTCCAACCGCCACCCCCGTTTCTGTTATCGGCACTGCTGACGGTGTTAAGAATATGTGATACGGGAACGACATTGGCTCCGTCGAGATAGCTGTACCGAAACCACAGTGAATCCTTCGATCCAAAGTTCTGGTCAACCCGTCCGCTGAATCCATTGGCATTGTCAGTGCCAACGGAATTCAGAATCGTGTTGTTTCCACCCCGAGTAGCCGGAGTGAAATTAGGCTTATCGCTGTAGTTTTTTAAAAAGGCCTGAGCGGTAGGGTCGATTAGGTTTGCTGGGACGTGAAGGCCATCTCCTCCGAGCAGCTGTCGTGTGTAGTTTCCTGCGGTTCCAGTGGTTGTATACGGGTCGTACAAAAGAGCCGGAGCGCCGGTACTGGTTACCACGGACGCGTTTGTAAAATCGCCATTTAGCTCCGCCTCTGTCGGCGATACGTAGCTGGTTCCCGCCGCCTTCGCGTACCTCCAACCTTCGTAGGAAACGTAAAAATATGTTTTGTTCGTTCCATTATAGAGGTGTGGGATCCGGACGGGGCCACCGAAAGCGCCGCCAAACTCGTTTTGCCGAAAGGTCGCAGGGGGTGAGGGGAGATTGTTTGTGAAATCTGTAAACGGATTTCGAGCGTCGAAGACGTTATTGCGCAAATAGTCCCACGCCGATCCGTGAAAGGAATTCGTGCCAGACTTAGTGACCAAATTGACGACTCCACCCAATACTCCGCCGAACTCGGACTGATCGTTATGAGACTGAACTTTGAATTCCTGGATGGTATCGATGATGGGTGGGACATCATACGAGCCACCCATAGCGGATCCGTTGATGATGCCATCGATGTACCACAGGTTCTCGCGGTTCCATTGACCCTGTACTGACGGGAAGACATACGTCGAGCCTGGGATGCCGGCGGAGCCAAATGTAGCGCTGTAGCCAACGCCCCCATTTTGGGATTGGTTTACCGGGTTGGCGCCGGGCGCCAGAGTGAGAAGCGCCGTGAAGCTTCTTCCGTTAAGCGGCAGATCACTGACCGTGCGCTGTTGCACAACCGTGCCCAACTCGGTCGAAGACGCCTGGAGCAACTCGGCGGTCGCCGTGACGTCCACTGTCTGCGATTGCGATCCCACTTGCAGGTGGAAGTCCTGGGTAGAGATCTGGTTTACATCGAGCTGGAGTACCGGGCTCACTGCCGACTGGAAGCCGGCCTGAGTGACCGTGATCTGGTACTTTCCAGGCGGAATGAGCGGGAGTTCGTATAGGCCCTCACCATTGGATTGCACCGTTCGTGTCCAGCCGCTCGCGGGGTCTTGCACTTTTACCGTGGAGCCCGCCACAGCCGCTCCGCTCGGGTCGTAAACATGGCCATTGAATTGGCCGGTTGCAGTCTGCGCATTAGCGACCATGCAGAACAAAATCAGCATTGCGCAGCAGGCTAAAGCGAATTCACCTAAGCCAGATGAATCCTTACACCTTCGAGCCAGAGCAAAAATACTCGAAGCACGGTTATCCATAACCCCTCCCAACAATTAGTCTGCGATCGATAGCCTCAGAACACTCCTGTGCGCCTTGAAACAATCGGCCCTTGCGGCTCAAATCCATCCGGGTACGAGCTTTTATAAGTGAAATCACAAGTTCGCATATCAAACGGCTCATTTGTAGCCTCGATAATAACGGTTGTCAAGTATTTTTTTGTTGGGCGTCGTCAGCACGTGATGCGACCGGGTGAGTCGGAAAGGGATCGGTCGGCTTTTTCGGCAACCAGCGGATCGGAGAGAAAAGAAGCAGCACGACCGAGACTCATCAAGGCCATGCGGAGAAGCTGGCGGCAATTGTTGCTATTCAAGAACGAATTCCCTGAGAAGGAAGACGTTTCTTCGTGCAAAACGGGATTTCGTCTACGTTACAACTGGAATCCGGTGATCATTCCACACCGGACCATCTGGGTACTGGTATGCGAGCAAGGTCTCCGGAAGTATCTCGGTGCTGTATCCGGGTTTTTCAGGCAGCAGGTAGTGGCCGTTTGCTATGCGAGCCGGATCAGCAAAATGTTCATGCAGGTGATCGACAAATTCAGTGACGCGGTTTTCGAGCGACGCTGAGACACGCAGATAATCAAAGATCGCCAGGTGCTGCACGCATTCGCACAAGCCGACTCCGCCCGCGTGAGGGCAAACCGGGATGTTGAACTTAGCGGCCATCAACAGCACCGCCAGATTCTCGTTCACGCCGGCAACCCTGCAACTGTCAATCTGACAGACATCGATTGCGCCCGCCTGCATGAATTGCTTGAACATGACTCGATTGTGGCAATGCTCACCCGTCGCGATGCGAACGGGAGAAACCTCTCGCCGAATGCGAGCGTGGCCCAAAATATCGTCAGGGCTGGTGGGTTCCTCCATCCACCATGGATCCACTTCAGCCAGTTCTTTTGTGCGCTGAATTGCCTCGACGACCCCCCACTTCTGGTTTGCGTCCATCATCAGCTTGTTGTGCGGGCCGATTTCTGCGCGCATCAAACGCGCCCGGCGAAGATCATCGGCCGGGTTGCCACCGACCTTCAACTTAAAGTGTGTCCATCCTTGGCGGAGGGATTCACGGCAGAGGCGTCGAATCTTGTCGTCACTGAAGCCGAACCAGCCTGTCGATGTTGTGTATGCAGGATATCCATGCTGCTCAAGCTTCTTTAAACGCCGGGCTTGAGATGCGGTGCGCGTCCTTAATAGATCAAGGGCTTCACCCGGAGTAATGGCATCCTCGATATATTTAAAGTCAATCGAACGGACAATCTGCTCAGGTTCAAAATCTGCCAGTAGTTTCCACAGAGGCTTGCCTTCCGTTCGCGCATAAAGGTCCCAGACTGCGTTGATGAGGGCCGCCGCAGCCAGATGGATCACACCCTTTTCGGGCCCGAGCCAGCGGAATTGACTGTCTTCCGTAAGCTGTCGGGAAAAGGCGACTGTGTCGTCTGTCACAGAAGATAAATTGCGACCCTGGAGAAATCGCGAAAGATACTCAAGTGCAAGCACGCATAATTCTGTTCCGTGGCCTAGGGTGAAAGCGAGGCCGTATCCTTCGACTCCCACATCCGTTTCCAGAATGCAATACGCTGCCGAGTAATCGGGGTCTGTGTTGACCGCGTCCGAGCCAATCTGGTGGCGTGAGGTCGGAAATCGCAGATCGAGGACGCGAACATTCGTAATTATAGGGTCGCTCAAACGAATCAACTCCGCAAAGGGCTTTCAAATCGCGGCCAGCCAGCCCTCGAAATGAAAATCAAGATTCCTGCACTGCCGCCGTCTCGCAGCCCTGACGCAATATCCTGCGGCAGTCAGTCCGGAATCATCATTTCTATTCCTGAAATATTAAATTTGTCAATAAAAATCAGTGAAACTCGCACTGCAGGCGAACACTCGTTGGCCGGGCCGGTGCGGCTTATCGGGCTTGGGTGTCCAATTTCTGGCGCTCTCGCGAGACTCCCCCGATCTCTTGGGAAAGTTGAGAACTAGCTCGTTTCAAGGTTTGGCGTACGATTGCCGTCGTGGTGTTGTCCCCAATTCGGCGGATGTAGGGAACGGTTAACGCGGCAACCGCATACCCATGTTCGTCCAAAACGGGGTAACTAACATTGATGATTCCCTCCACCTCGTAACTTTCCTTCTCTTCATAGCCTCGCTCCTTAATGGCGGCAAGATGAGAAGTCAGATCGCGCGGAGGCTCAGTTTTGCTGCGTTTGCACCAAGTCTGTATAGCACGTGCCCGAGCTTCTTGCGTTTGGTGTGCCAGGATGACGTGACCGGTAGCAGCATGCATGAGATCCACAACTGCACCAGCCTTAACATAGAAGCCCGGGCTGACGGGAGAATCCACCTGCGCGATAATCACGACCTGCCCCCCGTTGAGTACACCCAAATGACAGGACTGACCAAGTTCGTGGGTAGCTTGCTGCATGATCGGCAAAGCTTGCATAGTCATGCGTTTGATCGGCGGATGCTCCTGCGCGAGCTTGAACAGGTGTAAGCTGAGATGATAACGATCGCTGTGCGGGCTCTGCGCAATGTAGCCACGTTCTTCGAGGCATAACAGCATCCGAAATATCTCGGAAATCGTGCGGCCGAGCTTTCGTGCCACGTCGCTCTTTGTAAGTCCCGACGGCTCGCTGGCAAACAGCTCCAAGATATCCAAGCCTTTCTCAAGAGCCGGAGTCGGGTACCGACTGGAAACTTTAGGCGCCTTCTTCTTCATAAATTGTCGAAGCCAACCACGGGGTTAGGGTAAACGCAAAGGGCAATAACGCTGAAGTGTCAACGAATCTTCTGGCAGCATTGGTCCGTTGCCAACTGACCGCGCCTGCCGGATCGTTGAAATACTATCGCACTTAGAAAAATTCTTGACAAAGGCATCGACACTGGCGTACCGTCCGTTCTGTTTTCGTGGGCGCACACATTATTTTATATATGAAAGTAAGCAGAATTGCAAACAATCGAGACTGGGCGTGACTTGGATCCAAGGTGCGGAACTGCACTGACACAAGTTCCGGATGAGGACAAGAGAGCAAGACAGAATGAAGGAAATTACCCAGAGGGAGAGGATAGCCTCACAAAGGCTACCTAGGCCGGAGTCGCCGGCCCGACGCTTACTTATAAAAGGAATGGCAGGCCTTGGCGCGACGCTTGCCACCTCCTCGCTCTCTCCGCCTATCGCTGCTCACCAGCCGGGGGCTCCTGCTAATCAGGTACCTCCAGACCAGGATGGGTGGGGGCCTTTCACCCCATCAAGCGGTGCAGGTCGGTATCTCCAACTTGTTTACCCGCCGTCCACCACCAAAGGAGACCTGCAGCTTGGTGCCGTATACACTCTCTGGATTCCCGACGATATCAAGATTGTGAGGGCGGTGATCGTTCACCAGCACGGCGCAAGCATTCCAGCCGCTCGAGCAGGGGCAACTTCTGCCTACGATTTGCACTGGCAAGCTCTTGCAAAGAAATGGAACTGCGTCCTTCTTGGACCTTCCTATCATGTTCTGAACGATGCGATTGACTTAACTCCCGGGGGGGCCGAGCTGTGGTTCGACCCGAGACAGGGTTCTGAACGTGTTTTCCTTCGAGCCCTGAACGAGTTTGCGACTAAGTCGGGCCACGCGGAAATCGCTACGGTCCCTTGGTGTCTCTGGGGACACTCAGGTGGCGGGATATGGGCCAATGTGATGAGCATTCTTCATCCCGACCGAGTGCTCGCTGCTTTTCTTCGTTCGGGTACTGCGGTGATGTTTCGTGCGAGACCCGAGTTTATCCAGCCAGAAGTTCCGTCTGCAATCTATGAGATTCCCACGATGGTTAACTTCGGCGTAGGAGAGAGAGGAAACCGTCCTTGGGACGGCTCCATTGCCACGTTCCAGGAGTACCGAGCCCATGGCGCCCCGATTGGGTTCGCTCCCGATCCGCGTACAGGACACTTTTGCGGAGATTCCCGGTACCTCGCGATCCCGTTCTTCGACGCTTGCCTTCAAATGCGCTTAACGGAATGGAACAAAATCTTGAGGCCGGTGGACCTGAGCTCTGCATGGCTGGCACCGCCGTTCGGCGATACAGCCGTACCCGCGGCAGAATTCAAAGAGGATCCCATGAAGGCCGCGTGGGTGCCGAATGCGGCCGTAGCAAAAATCTGGATGGAATATGTGAGAACTGGAAGCGTAAGCGACGCAGTCGCACCTCCCGCCCCAGTCAATGTGCGAGCGAACGCTGACGCAAATCACCGCAATGAGATCACCTGGGAAGCCGAGGCAGATATCGTCAGTGGACTCGGTGGCTTCATTGTGCTTCGAGATGGGCGTGGGATAGCGAGGCTTCCGACGCAACCTCCAGAAGCGGTGTATGGACGCCCACTCTTTCAGGGACTCTCATACCACGACACGCCACTCGCACCGCTCCCTCAGATGAGGTACGTTGATACATCTGTTCAACCTGCGGCCAAGCACATTTATACCGTGATCGCTTTGAGCAGTGCGGGCGTGCCTTCAATGCCCTCCCTGCCAGCAACCGTCCAATGACGCCGGAGTGGATTACCCTCTGGACGGCGGTTTCATGAATTTGCACGGTTGATTGCGAGAAAACAGTGGACCTGCAACTTGAAAATAAGGTGGTGATGGTCACCGGCGGAGCCAAAGGCATTGGCGCTGCAATCGTGCGAGCTGCCGGTGCCGAGGCCGCGATTCCTGTCATTGTGGACCGTGACGCCGAAGCCAGCAAAAATCTTCATGCCGAAGTACGCACCAGCCAAGTGATCATCGTGGATCTGTCATCCCCGACGAATTGCCAAACTGCGATCGATTCGACAGTTGAGAAGTTTGGCCGCCTTGATGCTCTGGTGAACAACGCGGGCATAAATGACAAGGTCGGTCTGGAGCATGGAACTCCAGAACAATACGTGGACTCACTAGGTCGCAATCTGCTGCATTACTACAATATGGCGCACTTCGCGCTTCCACATCTGAAGAAAACGCGCGGCTGCATCGTGAACATCAGTTCAAAAACCGCTGTCACCGGTCAAGGTGGTACGTCAGGATATGCCTCATCCAAAGGAGCAATATTGGCGTTGACCCGCGAATGGGCGGCGGAGTTGCTGGGCTACGGCATTCGCGTGAACGCGATTGTTCCCGCAGAGGTCATGACACCGCTTTACCGGCAGTGGCTCGATACCTTCCCTGATCCCGAACAGAAGCGTCAGTCGGTCCTAGCCAAGATTCCTCTGGAAAAGAGAATGACTTCTCCCGACGAGATCGCGGCAATGGTAGTCTTTCTCCTTTCTGCGCGTGCCGCCCACATAACCGGCCAGCACGTGTTCGTGGATGGTGGCTACGTGCATCTTGATCGAGCTCTGACCTGAGCTATGACCACCTCAGCACCTATCACCGAGCGGCGATATGTTGCCCCACTGATTCTCGTCACCACCCTATTTTTTCTCTGGGCGCTGGGAGTCAACCTCAATGATATTCTCATCCCGCATTTGAAAAAAGTCTTCGATCTGAACGACTTCCAATCGGCACTCATACAGGTGGCATTCTTCGGCGGCTATTGCCTTTCCGCGTTGCCTGCAGGACGGCTGCTGGAACGGATCGGCTACAAGAATGGAATCGTTGTCGGTTTGGTTACATGCGCGGGGGGCGCGCTGCTGTTTATTCCCGCAGCCTCGATTCAGGTGTATGGATTATTTCTTTTTGCTTCATTTGTTATGGCGTGCGGCCAAGGTGTCCTTGAGGTCGCTGCCAACCCTTACGTAACGCTCCTGGGGCCAGCGGAGAGTTCAGAGCGGCGGCTCAACCTGGCACAGTCATTCAATGCCGTGGGCGCGGTGGTGACGCCGTTTATCGGCGCCGCTTTTATTCTCTCGGCTCTCGAGTATTCCCGTGAGAAGTTGACGACCATGACGCCCACAGAGATGGCCGCTTATCGCACGGCAGTGGTCAGCACCGTGAGGATCCCTTACCTCATCATAGCCGGACTTTTTCTCGCCTACGCTGTTGTGATTTTTCTTTCCCAATTGCCTGAGGTGGGCGCACCCGACGGAGCTGTGAAGCAGGAGTCAACCGGGGAAGAGCTGCGCGATATCTGGCGTTATGGCCACCTGGTAAAAGGAGTTATCGCACAATTCTTCTACGTTGGCGCTCAGGTCGGCGTGGGCAGCTTCGTCATTCGGCTGGCACAGCATAGTATCCCTGGAATGCTCCAAAAGGATGCTTCCTTCTACTTGAAGTTGCACTTGATTGGATTCATGATCGGAAGGTTCTCGGGTTCCTACATCATGAAGCGAATGCCTGCCGCTCGGCTGCTTTCTTTGTTTGCGCTCTCGACTCTGGTCTGTCTCCTCGTGGTTCTTCTTGGCTCCGGCGTGGCACCCCTTTGGGCGGTCGTCCTGATCGGTTTCTTTCATTCGATCATGTTCCCAACCATTTTTGCCCTAAGCATTAAGCAGCTTGGGCGATATACAAAGCTGGGTTCGTCCTTATTGGTGGCTTCAATCATTGGCGGGGCCATTTTCCCCGCTATTATGGGATTCATTTCTGACCACAGTAACATTCGCGTCGCTTTCATAGTGCCCCTAATCTGCCAGGCCTATGTGCTCTACTTCGCGGTGCGCGGCTACCGGCCTGTTCTGGTACCGCAAGTTGCCGAACTGAGTGCCGTGAAATGAACCGCCGATTCTGCTTCGCTCTCGACTTGAAAGGCGATCCCGCTCTGATTGCGGAGTACAGGAAATACCATGAGAAAATCTGGCCCGAGATCACGCAATCCTTAAAGGACTCCGGCATTGAAGATCTGGAGATTTACCTGCTCGGCACGCGGATGTTCATGATCATGGAAGTCAACGCGAGCTTTTCGTTAGAAAAGAAAGCGAAGGCCGACCAGCAGAATCCGAAGGTGCAAGCTTGGGAGCAGCTCATGTGGAAATTTCAGCAAGTGTTGCCGGGGGCAAAGCCTGGCGAAAAATGGATGCTCATGGAACGTATTTTTAAACTAGAAACCTAGTTGGCGAGGTACATTCTGCCCGCGATGCGAGACTAAACATTGAAACTTATTCGATTCGGCGAAGCTGGCAGAGAACGGCCGGGAGTCCTCCTCGACGACGGGTCCCGCCTGGATGTCTCGGATTTCGTGTCGGATTATGACGAGACATTTTTTGCGCGAGGTGGCATGGATGCTCTCCGCGGCTGGCTGAAAACCCACGTCTCTTCGGCTTCGCGCGTCCCGTCCACAATACGTCTGGGGCCGCCGATTTGTCGTCCTAGCAAAATCATTTGCATCGGACTCAACTATCGCGACCACGCAGCCGAGACCGGGGCGGCAATTCCGAGCGAGCCAGTGATCTTCTTCAAAGCGACAACATCGTTAGTGGGACCAAACGATGCGCTAGTGATTCCGAGGAATGCCACCAAAGTGGACTGGGAAGTTGAACTTGCTCTCGTGGTAGGCAAAACTGCGCTTTATGTTCCGACAACCGAAGCGCTCGATTACGTGGCCGGATACGTGCTGCACAACGATTATTCTGAGCGCAGTTTTCAGCTCGAGCGCGGAGGCCAGTGGGTGAAAGGCAAGAGCGCAGATACTTTCGCACCCTTGGGTCCGTTTCTTGCCTCTCCGGACGAGCTTCCTGACCCGAGCAATCTAAGAATGTGGCTCAAGGTTAATGGGGAGATTCGCCAAAACAGTTCCACCGCGAATATGATTTTTGAAGTTGCGACTCTCTTGTCGTACGTGAGCGAATTTATGACGTTGCTTCCCGGAGACGTCATCAGCACCGGCACGCCCGCCGGGGTTGGGCTCGGAATGAAGCCGCCGCAGTATCTGAAATCTGGAGATGTGGTCGAGTTAGGGGTCGAAGGGCTTGGCGAGTCGCGGCAACGCGTCGTGAAGTTCTCAGAGCAGCGCTAGTCCAAAGACGGTATGAACCGCTCATCCGCATCACCGCTCACTAGTATTTCTGCCGTTGCCATAACTCCGAGCAATATCGCTGGCGTCGAGGACTCAAGCGACGACGGATATGCCCGATTTTCATTGACAGATATACGATTTCAGTAATAGAAAAGTGCGACGAAGTGATTTGGACGGTAACCCGAACGGAGGGCGCCGTTGGATAATCCCAGATGTGAAGCAGAAACGACGTCGAAAAATCTGCTAAATCGCGAGTCAGGCTCGGCATTCAAGGAACGGCGTTCCTTTATGGGCGCCCTGGCAACCTTGGGAGCTGGGTTAGCCGGTTCGGTCATCTTACCCGCAACAGCAATAACGCAGTCCACGCCGGAAGCTCAGAAGAAAATTAAATCCGCAGCAAGCGGTTCCGGACGCAGCACGGTCATCGCTTCCGATGCGGCAACAGTCGCAGAAACAACCGCAGGGAAAATCCGTGGATTCCGGCGGAACGGTGTATACATTTTCAAAGGCGTACCCTACGGCGCCTCCACGGCTGGCTCAAGGCGATTCATGCCTCCAGTCAAGCCTGAACCGTGGACGGGAATTCGCAATGCGCTGCAATATGGTCGCATATGCCCATACCAGGACTCCACGCACTTTAATACTGACGGGAAAAACCTGGCAAGCTCCGACGAAGATGCGTTCGTACTGCATCGCGGTGCGTTCCTAACCGTGCCCGGCGAGGACTGCCTGCGTGTGAATGTATGGACGCCGGAGATCAATGCCTCTCATAAGCGCCCAGTCATGGTCTACATGCACGGCGGAGGATTTTCCGCCGGCAGCGGTCATGATCTTCTTTCCTACGACGGCGAAAGTCTTGCCCGCAATCACGATGCAGTGGTCGTGAATCACAATCATCGGCTCAATGTGTATGGATATCTCAACCTTGGACACCTGGGAGGAGAAGAATATTCGAGCTCCGCCAACGTGGGCATGCTTGACCTGGTGGCTGTCTTAGAATGGGTTCGCGATAACATCACAACTTTCGGGGGCGATCCGGGCAGCGTAACTATCTTTGGTCAGTCGGGCGGCGGTGGAAAAGTTCTTGCTCTTATGGCGATGCCGGCGGCCAAAGGCTTGTTTCACCGTGCGATCGTGCAGAGCGGACCCTTTCTTAAATCTCTTTCTCCTGAATACTCAGGGCGATTGGCTGAGCTGCTCCTCGCAGAGCTGGGGCTATCCAAATCGCAGTTGAGCGAACTTCAGTCAATTCCGGTTGATCGGCTTTCGGGCGCTGCGGCGGAAGCCATGAAGAAAATGCCTCGGCCCAAATCTTCTCTTCGCAGAACCTACGGCGAATACGATTGGGGGCCGACAGTTGACGGCCTCATACTTCCTCGCCATCCATTCGATCCGGGAGCTCCAGAAATATCTGCGGACGTTCCATTGTTAACCGGCACAGATCTTCACGAGGGTGTAAGCGGGCTCGACCGTCCCGATGCCAATGCGATGGGAGTGGAAGAAGTTAACCGCTTGCTGAAGGAAGAATTTGGCGACGGCAGCCCGCCGATCATCGACGCCTACCGGCGCGATTACCCTAAAGCGACTCCATTTGACCTGTATGCCACCATTGCCGCCGCTTCCTTTCGTCGTCCTGCGTTCGAGCAGGCTATCAGGAAAGCTGTTTTGGGCAGCGCGCCGGCATACTCTTATATATATTCTTGGCGGACGCCGGTGCTGAACAATCGCCCCGGTTCGTTCCACGCCTGTGAAATCGCGTTCACGTTCGACAATGCTGAAATTTGCGACCACTACAGTGGGGGCACGCCCGAGGCATTTGTTTTATCGAAGCAGATCAGCACTGCCTGGATGAATTTTGCCCGAACCGGCAATCCTAATCACAGCGGCCTGCCGCATTGGCCCACATACACCGCTGAACACCGTGCAACCATGTACTTTGACACGCCGTGCGAAGTGCGCAACGATCCTGAGGGTGAAGGATTGAGGCTGATAGCACAGTCCTGAGTGATGTCGAGCTTATTTCTTTGCGGAAGAGTAGGGCTGTGTACGAACGATCCCCTTGCCTTCTTCGATTGTCAGAATTTGGCCCGCTTCTGCCGATTTAAAATTGTCCACTTTGCCGTCAAGCCAACGGATTGATATGTCCGCGGTCTTGGCGCTGCCAAGGCCAAAGTGCAGGCGAAGATCATTTTGTGAGATGTAGGAGCCGCCACTGCGCACTTCGTCAATTTCTTTATGTCCACCAGCAGTGACGGTGAGGCGGGCGCCAATGGCATCTCGCCCGGAGGTGAGAGCGCGCACCAGCAGCGAGTTCCCACTACTTGTAAAGTTTTTGAGCAGAGATGGTGCTTCGCCCATATTGCTAATCACGATTTCTTCGCTCCCGTCATTGTCCAGATCGCCTACGGCCAGTCCGCGTGAGGAATGAACGTTGGAAATACCCGGCCCGCCCTGCGCGGAGAGATCAAAGAACTGGCCGTCACCGCGGTTCCAATAGAGAAGTCGTGTCTGCTTGTACTTTTCGGCCGTGTGGCTAGCATCTACTTCGGGATAGACATGGCCATTCGCGACGATTAGATCCTTCCAGCCGTCATTATCAAAGTCAAGAAATGCCGTTCCCCAGCCCAGATATTTTGTGTTCACTGCCAGACCTGACCCGATTGTGCCGTCTTCGAAGTTGTTTCCCCCTCTGTTCTTGTACATGGTGTGAGTGTCATCGGCGAAGTTTGTCTTGAAAATGTCGAGCAGGCCATCACCGTCGAAATCGGCGGCAGCGGCGCCCATACCGGCTTGTTCGCGCCCATCTTCGTTGTATGCGAGTCCGGCGCGGAGTCCGATCTCTTCAAACATTTTTCCTCCCAGGTTGTGGTAGTACAAACTCGCGGTCGAATCACAAGCCACAAAGATGTCCGGCCAACCGTCATTGTCGAAGTCTCCTGTTAAGGCGGTGAATCCGTAGTAGTTCTTAGGACCTGAAATGTGAACCTGATCCGAAACGTCGATGAAGTTCCCGTGTCCATCATTTTGATAGAACGAGAGCGTTTCGGGCGGTAGGCCGCGCGGGCCGCACATCACCGGCTTTCCTTTCCACTGGCATTGGCTGGTCTGACCGGGGTGAGGCGTGTGGGCCAGGTCGAAGCCCACATAATGGACGACGACCAGATCCAGAAATCCGTCTCGATTGAAGTCGAGGAACGCGCAGCCTGTACTCCAGCGCGGTTTTGGCGAAAGCAGTCCCCGCTCCTTAGTCTCGTCCTTGAACGTGCCGTTACCGAGATTTCGATAGAGAACGTTCTGTCCCCACTGGGTGATGAACAAATCCGGATATCCATGATTGTCTACGTCTCCGACACACACCCCTTGTCCCCATCCGGTGGGCTTGATTCCCGCTTTGTCGGTAACGTCTTCGAATCTCAGTCCGCCCAGATTGTGATAAAGGAAATGCTGCGGATGGACCGCGCCTGTCCCGAGGGTCCCTGAGTTGACCATAAAAATGTCCGGCAGGCCGTCGTTATCAAAGTCAAAGATCGCGACGCCGTTGCCGGTGGTCTCCACAATATATTGCTTCGCAGTTTCTGAGCCCGAGATGTTTACGCCGGTGAGTCCGGCTTGGATCGCGATGTCGTGATATTCAACCGTTGGCGGTTTCATCCCGGCTGGAAGCGGACGCGCGGGGACTGCAGTACCTCCCGTGGCCACCCCCTGTGCATGCGCGAACTGAACAGAGCTGAGGGCAAGGATTATTAGGCCTAACAAGAAAGGAATCTGGCCAAAAATCAATTTGCCCGACCGCCAGGTATGCACGCGCATCATTTCGCGATCATAGCATTCGGGCTGAAGTGGTCCGGCGCTTCTCTGCTACGATGAAGCGCCAGCGGGAAGCGGAGGATAAGGTTAGTCAGAATGTGGCGGCGGGCGCGAATTGCTCGCTGCGCCTGGGTTATGCAGGCATTCAGCGCGATCTTGTTCGCGCAAATGCCCGCTGCGTGTAAAGGTCCAACGGGGTTGGAGAAGGTGATCGCCGCTCAGCCCTCGGCGGTATTCATGTCACGCTACAATATGCAGAATTCAATGGTATGTGGATACCATTTCCTTCGATGCCGTTGCTACAGTCCGCTTGTTGGGGGAGTACACACTTGCTGGCCTCAATATCCAAGCACCCGACCCGCTCTCCACTGCACCGAAGTTCAGACTTGGAAATTACGGCAGCTGCGCCTGCGGCGTGGGCTTTCTTCTCAACGAATGGGTTCTTGTCCGGCCGTAAACACGATCACTGCCTCTCCGCATACGCCGCACCGCGCGCCTCAATAGATGAGCTTTAGCGAAAACTGAATCTGCCGTGAAGTTCCCGCCGTCTTGCTGATCATCCCAAACCCTGTACCCGCGATGATATTCGCGGGGAGACCCATGTTGACGATGTTAAACAGATTAAATAACTCTCCGCGGAATTGCAGGTCCGCTATCTCCGAACCGCTTTCGCGGTGGCCAATCGGGGTCGTCTTGATGAGCGCAAAATCGAAATCATAATAAGCCGGGCCGCGAAAAGTATTACGGCCGAGCGTTCCAAAGCGCCCGGAGTTTGGTCCGGTCCCGCCGGAGACCCCAGTGGGAATGGCGAAGAAACTTGCGTTGTTCGCGCCAAGCCCAAAATAGTCGTCGCGCGGTCGCGTTGAACTGCCGGCGCTCGAGAGGTCCGGCGTTCCGATCTGATCCGGTCGGTCCGCCCCGATCGTCCCCGCCCCCGTCTGCTGGATTCCCGAATACACCGTAAACGGCGAACCACTGGTGATCGTCGAGATGCTCAGCAACTCCCAGCCCTTCGTCAACAGGTGCGTTCGATCCGACTGAAGTCCCAAATGCTCGAAATGCAAATCCTGGGCCGCGCTC
>Ga0073928_10004906_pt1 | contig 19206 bp, 10 predicted proteins | sample PaiPotPPA55metaG_FD_76969 | JGI IMG/M metagenome (GOLD analysis project Ga0073928, IMG submission 76969) | Iron sulfur acid spring bacterial and archeal communities from Banff, Canada, to study Microbial Dark Matter (Phase II) - Paint Pots PPA... ... | reverse complement strand
GCGGTCAGCGCGATGATCGGCAGGTTCTGAAACGCAGGAACCTTGCGGATGGCCTGCGTGGTCTCATAGCCGTCCATTTCGGGCATCATGATATCCATCAGGATGATGTCCACGTCCGGCGTCCTGCGCAGCAACTCAATCCCCGCGCGTCCGTTTTCCGCATGCAGCACCTTGATGTCATGGTGCTCCAGCAGGCTGGTCAGGGCGAAAATGTTTCGCAGGTCGTCGTCGATGACCAGCACCTTCTTATTCGCCAGCGCCGAATCGTTCTTACGCATTTCCGCAAGGATTTGGCGCTGCTGGTCAGAAAGCACTGATTCCGGCCGATGCAGCAACAGCACCGTTTCGTCGAGTAGGCGTTCCAAAGAAGACGCGTGCCGGATGACGCCGGACTGAGAAACGTCGCTTAGATCCACTTCGTCGCCATTATTGGTTACGTCGCCAAAAAGGATGATAGGAGGCTTGCTCTTCTTGTGCACATCCTGCACGAAGCCCAGGACGCCCATGTCCTGCAGAGGCATTTCCAAAATGATCGCATCCGCGCGGTCATTTTCGAGAAGAGACAAAGCCTCTTCTGGACTGGCGGCGGTCATGATTTCAATGTCGTTGCCGCCGACGATCGCCTTCAAATCGTCGCTATGGGCAGTATTCCCCACAATCAGCAACTTTTTAGTGGCCCTGTCCATAGAGTGCTGAATCGCACTGAAAGCTTCATCGATCGAGCCACCACCCACCGACTTTTGCAAGTAGGTCATCGCTCCCAGGGCTAATCCACGCCGCCGATTGTCGTCGCCAGAAATCACGTGAACCGGAATGTGGCGAGTGGCTGGATCGTGTTTCAGGCGATCCAGGATAGTCCAACCCACCATGTCTGGCAGTGAAATGTCCAACGTGACGGCACCGGGCTTGAATTCCCTCGCGAGAGACAGCGCCGTTGCGCCGCGGAGGGCAACAACCGCCTTCAGATGGTTGCTTCGCGCCATATCAACCAGGATACGCGCAAAGGTAACGTCGTCCTCGATGATCAGCAACACCGGGTCACCCGGCTTGATATTGCCTCGGTCATCTTCGACAACCAGGTCCTCCGCAAGTATTTCTGTCACGCCTATGCGCGGCGGCGAGAGGCTCGCAACCGCGTTTTCTTCGACGGTTGACACAGGAGCCAACGTATCGCTGGGAGGTTGTATGCGCGGCAGCTCCGCAACCTTCGCTTGCATTGTGCTCACGTACACCTGTGGCAGGTAGAGAGTAAACGTGCTGCCGACCCCTGGGGCGCTCTCCAACCGGATTTCGCCGCCCAGCAATCTTGCCAGTTCGCGGCTGATGGAAAGGCCCAGGCCGGTTCCTCCGTATTTGCGGCTCGTGGTTCCGTCCGCTTGCTGAAACGCCTCAAAGATGATGCGCTGTTTTTCTTGCGGGATGCCGATTCCCGTGTCGGTCACGGAGAAGGCGACGACGCTCTTGACGCGGCTAAGAACCGGATGCGTAGTACGGAATCCCGCAGCCGGTCGCGAGATCTTCAGCCGTACGGTACCGTGTTCGGTAAACTTCAGCGCGTTCGACAAAAGATTCTTCAGTACCTGTTGCAAACGCTTGGTGTCCGTGTGAATCGTCTCGCCGAGCGTCGGATCCAGCTCGATTGTGAAGTCGAGCCCTTTGCCTTCGGCCACGTGGCGGAATGTCCGTGAGCAGTAGTCCTGAAGCTGCGTCAATTGCACCGGGCCAAGTTCCACGTCCATCTTGCCGGACTCAATCTTCGACAGGTCAAGAATGTCGTTGATGAGCGCAAGCAGGTCCGTGCCGGACGAGTGAATCGTCTCCGCGAATTTCACTTGCTTGGAAAGCAGGTTCTTCTCGGAGTTTTCCGCGAGCATTCTGGCAAGGATCAGCAGGTTATTGAGCGGTGTGCGCAACTCGTGACTCATGTTGGCAAGGAATTCGCTCTTGTACTTGGACGTGAGCGCAAGCTGTTCGGCCTTCTCTTCCAACTGCTGCTTGGCCTGCTCGACTTCCCGGTTCTTGGTCTCGACTTCCGTCTTCTGTTCGGCCAGTAGCTGCGCCTTCTCTTGCAGCTCCGCGTTGGTTTGCTGCAACTGCAACTGCTGGCTTTGCAGCTTTTCCGCCAGCGCCTGGGATTGCTTCAGCAATTCTTCCGTACGCATCGTGGCCGCGATCGTGTTAAGCACGATGCCAATGGACTCGGTTAGAAGGTCAAGGAACGCAAGGTGCACTTCGCTAAACTGACTGAAGGAAGCTAGCTCGATAACTGCACGCGCTTCGCCTTCGAATAGCACTGGCAACACGACAATGCTGGCCGGAGGTGCTCCGCCTAAGCTGGAGTTGACGCGAATGTAATCGTTAGGAACGCTGGTGACCAGCATCCGCTCCTTCTCCAGAGCGCATTGGCCCACCAACCCCTGCCCAATACGAAACTGCTTGGGTACGCCGTTTTCTTCCGTGAACGCATATCCCGACAAAAACTTGAGCGTCGTTTCCGTCTCCGTGCTTTCCGTCAAATAGAACGCCCCGTGCTGCGCGCCGACTAGCGGCGTCAATTCCGATAACAGCAACTTTGCCACGGTTAGCAAATCGCGTTGGCCTTGCATCATGCCGGTAAACTTCGCGATGTTGGTCTTGAGCCAGTCCTGGTCGGTGTTCTTACGAATGGTTTCCGCCAGGTTGGCGATCATCTGGTTGATTGTGTCTTTTAGGGTCTCGACTTCGCCTTGCGCTTCCACCGCGATCGATCGCGTCAAGTCTCCCTTTGTCACGGCGATCGCGACGTCGGCAATCGCGCGCACCTGGGTCGTTAGGTTGGCGGCGAGCTGGTTCACGTTGTCGGTCAAGTCGCGCCAGATACCCGCGGCGCCCGGCACACGTGCCTGGCCGCCCAGTTTCCCTTCGATACCGACTTCGCGTGCCACGGTGGACACCTGGTCGGCGAACACCGCCAGCGTATCGATCATGGCGTTGATCGTGTCAGCGAGTTCGGCGATTTCACCCTTTGTCTCGAGCACGAGCTTTCTCTTGAGGTCGCCGTTCGCCACCGCCGTCACAACTTTAGCGATGCCACGCACCTGAGTGGTCAGGTTGGCGGCCATCAGGTTTACGTTGTCCGTCAAGTCCTTCCACGTACCGGCGACGCCACGTACGTCCGCCTGTCCGCCGAGCTTTCCGTCGGTTCCAACTTCACGCGCCACGCGCGTAACTTCCGAGGCGAACGAGTTGAGCTGGTCCACCATGATGTTAATGGTGTTCTTCAACTCCAAAATTTCGCCGCGCGCATCCACCGTGATTTTCGTCGAAAGGTCGCCTTTAGCTACGGCCGTGGTTACCTGCGCGATGTTACGGACCTGCGCAGTGAGGTTGCTGGCCATGGAGTTCACCGATTCGGTGAGGTCTTTCCACGTGCCGCCCACGCCACGTACCACCGCCTGACCGCCCAGTTTCCCTTCCGTTCCCACTTCGCGAGCCACGCGCGTCACTTCGCCCGCGAACGCGTTCAGCTGGTCCACCATGACGTTAATAGTGTTCTTCAGCTCCAAAATTTCGCCGCGTACGTCCACTGTGATTTTTCGTCCGAGATCGCCTCGGGCGACGGCCGTAGTTACTTCCGCAATGTTTCTTACCTGAGCCGTAAGGTTGCCGGCCATCGAGTTCACCGACTCCGTGAGGTCCTTCCACACGCCGGCGACGCCCTTAACATCGGCTTGTCCGCCGAGTTTTCCGTCGGTGCCGACCTCGCGCGCCACGCGCGTCACTTCCGACGCGAACGAGTTGAGCTGGTCCACCATGATGTTAATGGTGTTCTTCAACTCCAAAATTTCGCCGCGCGCATCCACCGTGATTTTCGTCGAAAGGTCGCCTTTAGCTACGGCCGTCGTTACCTGCGCAATGTTGCGCACCTGGTTAGTCAAGTTGCCGGCCATGGAGTTCACCGATTCGGTGAGATCCTTCCACGTTCCGCCGACGCCGCGTACCACCGCCTGGCCGCCAAGTTTTCCTTCCGTTCCCACTTCGCGAGCCACGCGCGTCACTTCGCCTGCGAACGCGTTGAGCTGGTCCACCATGACGTTAATCGTGTTCTTGAGCTCGAGAATTTCTCCGCGCACGTCCACGGTAATCTTGCGGCTCAAGTCCCCGTTCGCCACGGCCGTCGTAACTTCCGCGATGTTTCTTACCTGCGCCGTGAGGTTGCCGCCCATGGAGTTCACAGACTCGGTCAAGTCTCTCCACACGCCGCCGACGCCCTTCACTTCCGCCTGTCCGCCAAGCTTCCCTTCTGTACCGACTTCACGCGCCACCCGCGTCACTTCGCCCGCAAACGCGTTGAGCTGGTCCACCATCACGTTAATGGTGTTCTTCAACTCCAAAATTTCACCGCGCACGTCCACCGTAATCTTGCGTCCGAGATCACCCTTCGCCACTGCCGTCGTGACTTCCGCTATGTTTCTTACCTGTGCCGTGAGGTTGCCGGCCATGGAGTTCACAGACTCCGTGAGGTCCTTCCACACGCCGCCAACGCCCTTCACTTCCGCCTGTCCGCCCAGCTTCCCTTCCGTGCCGACTTCGCGAGCCACGCGCGTCACTTCGCCCGCAAACGCGTTGAGCTGGTCCACCATCACGTTAATGGTGTTCTTGAGCTCGAGAATTTCGCCACGCACGTCCACGGTGATCTTTCGTCCGAGATCGCCTCGGGCGACTGCCGTCGTAACTTCCGCAATGTTTCTTACCTGCGCAGTGAGGTTACCGGCCATGGAGTTCACAGATTCTGTGAGGTCCTTCCACACGCCGCCAACGCCCTTCACTTCCGCCTGTCCGCCAAGCTTCCCTTCCGTACCGACTTCGCGTGCCACGCGCGTCACTTCGCCCGCAAACGCATTCAACTGGTCCACCATGACGTTAATCGTGTTCTTGAGCTCAAGAATTTCGCCGCGCACGTCCACCGTAATTTTGCGGCTCAAGTCTCCATTCGCTACCGCGGTCGTAACTTCCGCGATGTTTCTTACCTGCGCCGTGAGGTTGCCGGCCATGGAGTTCACAGACTCCGTGAGGTCCTTCCACACGCCGCCAACGCCCTTCACTTCCGCCTGCCCGCCCAGCTTCCCTTCCGTGCCGACTTCGCGAGCCACGCGCGTCACTTCGCCCGCAAACGCATTCAACTGGTCCACCATGACGTTAATGGTGTTCTTCAATTCCAAGATCTCACCGCGCACGTCCACCGTAATCTTGCGGCTCAAGTCCCCATTCGCCACCGCGGTAGTAACTTCCGCAATGTTTCTCACCTGAGCCGTCAAGTTCCCGGCCATCGAGTTCACGGAATCCGTCAAGTCCTTCCAAACGCCGCCGACACCCTTCACATCCGCCTGACCACCCAACTCGCCTTCAGTTCCGACTTCTCGTGCCACGCGCGTGACTTCCGACGCAAACGACGAAAGCTGATCCACCATCGTGTTAATCGTGTTCTTCAACTCCAAAATCTCGCCGCGCGCATCCACCGTGATCTTCGTAGTCAAGTCGCCCTTGGCCACAGCCGTGGTCACGCCCGCGATGTTGCGGACCTGGTTGGTCAAGTTGCTGGCCATGTAGTTCACGGAATCCGTCAAGTCCTTCCAGGTTCCCGCGACACTCAGCACCTCAGCCTGCCCGCCCAATTTGCCTTCCGTGCCAACTTCCTTCGCCACGCGCGTGACTTCCGACGCGAACGAATTGAGCTGGTCCACCATCGTGTTCACAACACGCGCCGTGTGCAGGAATTCGCCCTTTAGCGACCGCCCTTCCACTTCCAGCGCCATCTTCTGCGTCAAGTCGCCTTTAGCCACCGCTCCGATGACGCGCGCGACTTCCGTCGACGGCTGCACCAGGTCTGTGATCAAACCATTCACCGACTCCACGCAAGCCGCATAACCTCCCTTCGCGATACTTGCCGCGCGCTGCGTGATCCTTCCTTCTTTTCCGACCGCATTACTGATGCGCGCAAACTCTTCGGTCATCTGCTCGTTCTGCTCAAAAATTTCGTTCAGCGCGTCATAAACTTTTCCGCCCACGCCGGTGCGGTCCGCGGGCAAGCGCACAGAAAAGTCGCCGTTCTTGAATGCAATCAGCGCGTTCAGCAGCTCGGTCGTGTCTACACTTTTGGCAGCAGTTTCAGCTCTCATGCGTTAGGTCCCTTCGACACAAAATACGGCTCTTACTGGGGGCCGGATGAATCCGCCCAAATTCCTAAGCCTCATAAAATCTGGTGTTTACGTACCATTCCCTCGTGGAAAGACAGTAGGGTGTAGGGTAGTTTCCCACTCCTCCGGCGTCCATACGGGGTTTACTGTAGACAGGTTAATGAGTACCGAGCGAAATTAACCGCTACTCTTCAATCAGAACGGTCTAAGACACCGCCAAAACCCGAAGTAACCACCCCGCCAGCGCGCCGCCTAACAGCGGCCCAACTACCGGTATAGGAGCATACCTCCAATCAGAGCCGCCTTTACCCGCCACTGGCAGCAGAGCATGCGCCACCCGCGGACCCAAGTCGCGCGCCGGGTTTATCGCATAACCAGTCGTGCCGCCCAGCGAAAGACCAATCCCCCAAACCAAGCTCCCCACGAGGTAAGGGCCCAGCGCCCCCGGCCCGCTGATAGCAATGGCCTTAGAAAAGATCGCTCCCACCACAAACACAAGGGCAAAGGTCGCTATGATTTCGCTAACTAGGTTCGCCACAGCATTCCGTATCGCCGGCGCGGTGCAGAAGCACGCAAGCTTCAGCCCCGGGTCGGCTGTTTCTTTCCAATGAGAGATGTAGTGCACCCAAACCAGCGCCGCGCCGACCACCGCCCCAAGCAGCTGGGCAGCAATATACGGAAGGCACTTCCCAAACGATCCCGCGCGCACGGCAAACCCCAGTGTCACCGCCGGATTCAGGTGCGCATCGCTGCTTCCGCAAGCTATTGCCGTGAATACCCCCGCCATCACCGCAAACGCCCATCCCGCCGTGATGACCATCCATCCGCCGCCTTCGCTCTTCGTGCGCCTTAGCAGCACTCCCGCCACCACTCCGTCTCCCAGCAATATCAAAATCATCGTGCCCAGGAATTCACCCAGGAATGGCGATGTCATTCGTCGGTTCCTCTCTCACACATGACGCATCACACATCCATCCAATCAAACGAGCGCGCAACCGCTTTATTCCACTGCCGGTACAAGCGTTCGCGCCGCCCTTCTTCCATCTTCGGCTCCCATTTGCGGTCCATGGCCCAATTCGCCCGCAACTGCTCCAGCCCCGGAAAGAAATCGACCGCCAGCCCTGCCGCATAAGCCGCGCCCAGCGCCGTCGTCTCCTGTATCACCGGACGCACCACTTCGCGGTTAAGAATATCCGCCTGGAACTGCATCAGCAGCTCGTTGACCACCATCCCGCCGTCCACGCGGAGCGACGCCAGCGAAATGTGCGCGTCCTTCTCCATTGCCTCCACGATTTCGCGCGTCTGAAACGCAGTAGCCTCCAGAACCGCTCGAGCCAAGTGGCCTTTTGTTGCGTAGCGCGTCAACCCCGCAATCACTCCGCGCGCACTCTCTTTCCAATACGGCGCATACAATCCCGAAAAGGCCGGCACAAAATAAACGTCGCCGTTATCTTCCACCGTTCGCGCTAGCGTCTCCACCTCCGAACTCGTCGCAATCATCCCAAGGTTGTCCCGCAGCCACTGCACCAGCGCACCAGTAATCGCCACGCTCCCTTCCAACGCATAGCAAGCTGCCTTTTTTCCAAACTTGTATGCAACGGTCGTCAGCAGTCCGCACGTCGAGGTCACCATCCGCTCGCCCGTATTCATCAGCATGAAGCAACCGGTGCCGTAGGTGTTCTTAACCTCGCCCGTGTGAAAACACGCTTGCCCGACCAGCGCCGCCTGCTGATCTCCCAGTATCCCCGCGACTGGCACCCCCGATATCACCGGCAATCTCGCCACGCCATACTCTTCGCTGCTCGAGCGCACTTCGGGCAGCATCGCGCGCGGGATCTCAAATGCCGCAAGCAGCTCCTCGTCCCAGTCAAGCGTTTTCAGGTTCATCAGTTGCGTGCGGCTGGCATTGGTCACATCCGTGACGTGCGCGCCGCCTCGCGGACCGCCCGTCAAGTTCCATGCCAGAAACGTATCGATATTTCCGAACAGCCACTCCCCAGCGGCAGCTTTTTCCCGGGCGCCCGGCACATTCTGCAGAATCCAACGCAGCTTCAGCCCACTGAAATACGTGCTAAGCGGCAAACCCGTCGTCGCGCGAAAGCGGTCTTGTCCTCCCGACCGGGCAAACGCCGCAACCTCGTCCGCGACCCGCGTATCCTGCCAAACTATGGCGTTTGCCACCGGCCGGCCCGTGTTGCGCTCCCAAACTACGGTCGTCTCTCGCTGGTTGGTAATACCAACCGCCGCCAAATCGCTGGGCTGCAAGCCGCGCTGTTGCAATGCGCTGGCGATGACCTCGTGCGTGCATCGCAGAATCTCCTCAGCGTTGTGCTCCACCCAACCCGGCCCAGGAAAAATTTGCTGATGCTCCTTCTGCGCCCTGGCCACCACCCGCGCATCTTTGTCAAACACCATGAAACGCGTGCTGGTTGTGCCTTGGTCAATCGCCCCGATATACCTTCTCACCTGGCGGTCCTCTCCACGTAACAAGTCAAAATGCTGGCGCTCGCGCAGCATGACCACGGTCTGCATGCTGCCGGATATAAATGGCTTAGCTGTGCGATCCCGACCCGCCGCGCCTCACGCGCACCGATGCTATGCGATTTTTCCATTTTAAGCATCTAAGTAGAAGGAGAAAAAAATAATCCGATGAACACCAACGTTCGGCCCCACCCTGTGCGTTTGCTTTTAGTCGTTTCTCTTCTAACATTCACCTCGTTTACGACCCTCCCCGCTCACGCCGCCGATGTGACCGTCACCGTCACTGCCGTCGCGAAAAAGGGAACTCCAGCGCCCATCAAAAAGGAAGACATTCAGGTCTTTCAAGGCAAGGAACATGTCCAAGTGGCGGATTGGCGCCATGACGGACCTCTGTACCTGGCCATCCTGATTGACGACTCACTGGACACTGAGGCCGCCAGCCAGTGGAGCGACCTCAAAGCTTTCATCAACGAGCAACCGGAAAACACCTTGGTTGCGGTGGCCTATGCACGCAACGGCGCCGCCATGGTGGCGCAAGACTTCACGCAGGATCACGCGTTAGCCGCCAAGGCTCTGCGCATCCCACTAGGCAACTTGGGCGCTTTCGCCAGCCCCTTTCTTTCGCTGCAAGACTGGCTAAAGCGTTGGCCGTCTTCCGCGGGCGATCATCGCTCCTCGATCCTCCTGATCTCTTCAGGCATCGATTATTTCCGCGGTGGCTTAGACCCTATCGATCCCGACCTGGACACCACCATCGAGCACGCGCAAAAAGAAAACGTCAATATATGGACCATCTATTATCCCGGCGAGGGTCACCTCGGCCGCGGCTACTTCCGCGTCTTCAATGCGCAATCCAATCTCAGCAGGCTCTCGGAAGAAACCGGCGCCGAATCCTATTATTTGTCCTTTGAACCGCCGGTAACGCTCAAACCGTACTTCGATGAATTGAACCAACACTTCAACAATCAATATCTGTTGACGTTTGTAGCTCCAGGCGGCGGAAAGAAGGGCAAGTTCGAACGTGTACGCGTCGTTACCGAAGTTCCAAAAGTACAGTTCCTCACGCCTTCCGAAGTCTTCCTGCCACCATCGCAGTAAGCTTCCAAGCAATTCGCGCGCAGACCAACCATAGCCTGCCCCGCGCGGGGTGTGGGCGCCCCGCCCTCGATTTTTGAGGGCGGGGGGTTTTTGACCTTTAGCCACGGCCAGGAATTTCAGGACAATCAAACTGGGATAGTAAGTGAGCACGTCGGCGAAAATCGGCGTGCTCTTTTCATCTATTGGACGCAACAGCCTATAATTCCTGTCGCCCAATATCTTGGAGAGAGCATTTAGCTCGCATGCCAAAAACGCGCACAACTCCCGCCCATACCAAGCTCGTGATCTGCGTTTGGCATCCATTCACCTTTTGGCGCCCGCAACCGGTCCTTCCCGAAACATTGTGCCGCCGTTGGCCGGAACTGCGCATTGTGCACTTGCCCGACTACGATCGCTTGCCTGAAGAATTGCCCGATACAGACATTTTCGTCGGCTACTCCCTACGCTCGCAGCAGCTCAAGGTCGCCACGCAACTAAAGTGGCTGCACTCCACCGCCGCCGGCGTCGCCCAACTCATGTATCCGGAGCTGCGCGACTCCGGCATTGTAGTCACCAATCCCAGCGGCATCTTCTCGGTCCCAATGGCAGAACACACAATGGGCCTGCTGGTCGCACTCGCGCGCAATTTCCCCGATTCCGTGCGCTATCAAGATACTTCTCATTGGGGCCAGCAGGATTTGTGGGACAAGCCGCAGCGTCTCACCGAACTCAACGGCCAGCTTCTTCTGATCGTGGGATACGGTTCGATCGGGCGCGAACTGGCCCGCCGCGCTCGCGCCTTCGATATCCGTGTTTGGGGTGTAACGCGTTCCGGAAATGGCGATGCCACGCATGCCGAGAAAATCGTCCCGGCGGCGCAGCTCGACGAAGTTCTCCCACAAGCCGATTACGTAGTGATCGCCGCGCCCGAAACCCACGAAACCGCACAGCTCATGAACGCCGCGCGCATCGCAAAAATGAAGCGTGGCGCTCGCCTCATCAATATAGGCCGAGGTTCGTTGCTCGACGAAGCAGCCTTGCTAGGCGCACTGCAATCCGGCGCCCTGGCTGGCGCAGCCCTAGACGTAACCGGCACCGAGCCGCTTCCCCCAGATAGCCCGTTGTGGAAAGCGCCCAACCTTTTCATCACTCCACACACCAGCGCCGTAAGCGACCGCCTGTGGATCAGGCAAGCAGACATCCTCGTGCAATTATTGGAAAGATGGTTCGACGGCCGCGAGCTCTTCAACCAAGTCGACTTCTCCCGCGGCTACTAGCTGATTCTCTTGGAGTGCGGCGGTCTAGCCGCCGCTTTCACAGCGTAAGCTCCGCGACAACGTTTCCAGTTGATTGAGGAGTCAGCCGTAGCTACTCTAGCCTCGGAGGTTTGGAGAATGCTTCCTGCCGATGCGGTGATTATCAAGGACAAGGCGATCCTCGGCGGAACTCCGATTTTTCGAGGAAGCCGCGTTCCCTTCCAGGCCATGCTGGACTATTTGGAGGGCGGACAAAATCTTGAGGAGTTCCTCGACGATTTTCCCACCGTAACCCGCGAGGCTGCTGTAGCGGCTTTGGAGCTGGCAAAGTCATCGCTTGTCAGCCAGCTTGGATGAAGATTCAATTGACAGAGGTTTTGAATATGAGCAAAACCTCTCGAGCAGGTCCATTGCAGTAATGATTGTTCGAGCGAAATCCAATCGGATGCGTGATCTTTTGCCGCACGTCCCAGCGTGCCTAGTCGCCCTTCGCTCCATCAAACTCGGTGAATTCGTTCGTGTTGGCTACTGACTTCCGTCAATCCCCAACGCCGCCCTTAACCGCCGTATACCCCTCGCGCGCGTACACCACTACTTTTTGCTTCTTCCCCTTCTGGTCCTTAACGTCCAGCGGGCCGCCATCCGGCGCCACCAATTCCACCTTTACCTTGTGAAACTTTCCATCGTTCGCGCCCGTCGTCGGCGTATAGGACAAGCTGTACTGGTTGCGCAAAAACGCCGTGATGGTCTGGAAAATCCCCGGAATCTCGCCGTCAAACTGTGGGAACCATGAGTAGCCGCCCGTCATCTGCGCGAATGTCTTTAGCTGATTTTCTCCCTGCAAGTAATTCATGTGCGAGCCCATCGAGCCGTTCGACTCCAGAAAGTTTATGTACGGCTTATCCAGTCCCACACAAAAAATCGTCGTGTCCGTCTGCCGGAGCTGCTTCATGGTCTGATCCAGCGTGTGCTTCGAAAAGGTGTCCACGCCTGTAGCTAGTACGAGTATCGCTTTCTTGCCCTTTACATCCTTCAGGCGCTCCGTGGTGTCCAGAATTGCGTCAAACACGTTAGATTCGCTGAAGCCAGGAAAATAAAGATGATAAAGAGCGTTCCGCACTTCATCTTTGTTTTGCGTGAAATCCACTTCCACGCGCGACCTCATATCAAAAGTGACCAGCGCCACCCAGTCCTTCTGCTTCAAGTTTGGGAAGAACGCATCCGCCCAATATTTCGCCTGGTATGCGAACCAGTCGTAGTAGCCGCGGCTGCTGAACTCCATCAGCATCACGATCGTGATCGGCGCCTCGCTCGACCCGAAGTTGCTGATCGTTTGCGCCACTCCATCGTCTATGATTCGGAAATTTTCTTTCTTCAGGCCAGTCAACAGGTCTCCATGGTTCGTCGCGGCAATCACGTCCATAGTGACCACCGGCACTTCCACCGCGATGCTAGCCCCAGCCTCCGCCGGCTTCTGTTGGGGCGGCGGCGTGGGCTTCGGTTCCACCGGAGGAGCGCCCTGCTGCTGCCCGCCTTGTGGCCCTTCCGGCGCCTGCCCGCGCGCATTGAACGCGCCCACGGAAAGGGTCAACGCACCTGCAAAAATTAGCGACAAACCACTTGAAAAATTCGCTCTCATGCTCGGTCCCTCATTTTACAATCATAAACGGACTTACGCTGGGACGGCAACGCCCGGCCTCAGAGCGGCTTCAAACGTTAGAGATTGCAACCGCTCGTCGGTGCGTGCGGCAAGTTCCTTCCACCCCGCATGTTAGTATGAAGCACATTTGCCTTAGAGCGTTGCTGGTCGGCCAAGTACCGGTGGGTCAATTTAGCATGGGCCAAGCAATCATCACCTGGAAAGTGGAGGACAGCTTTGCTGATTTTGAACCGCGGGACGCGCATGCTCTTGCAAGCGATCACGATCTTCTTGGCACCAGTTCTGCCCCTTGCCGCGCAAGGTATCCCTCCGAACCCGCCTCCCCGTCAAGCCGCTTCTTCTCCCGCCCCTGATACCGCCGCCCTCTCCAGAGAAGCCCTGGTCTGGCTAGCCCAACTCATTCAAATCAATACCACCAACCCTCCCGGCAACGAGCAAGCGGCTGCAAAATACATCGCCGGCATTTTGGAAAAAGAAGGAATTACTCCAGAAGTTCTGGAAGTCGCCCCAGGGCGCAGCGGCGTCGTAGCGCGCCTGCGCAGTTCCGCTATTTCAGATCCTTCGCGCGCCCTGCTTCTAGTCGCGCACATGGACGTGGTTGGCGCCGAGCGTGGCCGTTGGACCGTGGACCCCTTCGGCGCGGTGATGAAGGACGGCTACATCTATGGCCGTGGCGCCCTCGACGACAAGTCTATGCTGGCCGCAAATCTTGCAACTATCGTCGCGCTGAGGCGTTCGAACGCTCGCCTCAATCGCGACGTGATTTTCCTCGCCACCGACGATGAAGAAGCTGGCGGCGAAGCCAGCATCAGAACGCTGATCGCAAAAAATTGGGACAAGTTTGCCGCTGGCTACGCGCTGAACGAAGGCGGCGAGGTTGTCGCCAAAAACGGCAAGGTGCAATACGTCGCCGTACAAGCCAGCGAAAAGGTTTCCGTCAACGTCGCGGTCGTCGCCAAAGGCCCGTCCAGTCACGCTTCCATCCCCACGAAAGACAACGCCGTCGTGCACCTGACTGCGGCCGTCGCAAAAATCGGTACATACTCCGCCCCCGTGCGCTTCACCACCGTCGTGCGTCGCTATTTCGAAGGGCTCGCCGCCATTTCCGACGACGAAATCGCCAAGTGGATGCGGTCTCTCGAAAGCTCCGACCGCGCCGAGCACGCCCAGCGCGTAATCGCCGAAACCAATCCTGAGTGGGGCGCCATGATGCGCGACACGATCGCGCCCACCATGCTGTCCGCCGGCGTGCGCGCCAACGTAATTCCCGGCGAAGCCCGCGCCATGCTAAATATCCGCTTGCTGCCGGGTGATACGATCGACGTGCTCCTCGGCGCGCTCACCAAGCTGGTCAACGATCCGCAGGTGCGCTTGGAAGTCCAGCCCAATGCCGGGCTCGCCGCTCCCACTTCATCTCTCGAATCCGATTTCTATGCCGTCATCAACAAAGTCGCTTCCCAGGATTTCGGCGGCGCTCCCCTTCTGCCCTACCAATCTCCCTGGGCCACCGACTCTTCGCAGTTGCGCCTGCATAACGTCCAGGCCTATGGCCTATGGCCGTTTCCGGTCACCGACGAAGATCTAAAGCGCATGCACGGTGACGACGAGCGCCTCCCGGTAGCCTCCTTCAACAAAGGAATCGAAGTGTTACTGCATATCGTCAGCGATTTCGCGGTCACCAAGTAAATGGCCTTTCGTCACTCCAAAATTGTCTGCACCATCGGACCCGCCAGCCGCTCGCCGCGAATGATCGACCGCCTATTGCGCGCGGGCATGGATGTAGCGCGCCTCAATTTCTCGCATGGCTCGCACGCAATCCATGCCGAAAATATTGCTGCTCTCCGCGCCGCCGCGCTTCATCTTCACAAACCGATTGCCATCCTCGCCGACCTGCAAGGTCCCAAGATTCGAACCGGCCCGCTCGCGGGCGGCTCGCCCGTAATTTTGCGCACCGGCCAGAAATTTGTGATCACCACCGCGCGCGTGCTCGGCGATTCCACTCGCGTCAGCACCGTTTTCAAGCCGCTGCCTCGCGAAGTTCATCGCGGCGATCGCATTCTTCTTTCCGATGGATTGATCGAATTGCGCGTGCTACAGGTGCGCGGCCGCGACGTGATCTGCGAAGTCGTAAACGGCGGCGCGCTTGGCGAACACAAAGGAATCAATCTGCCCGGAATAAAACTGCGCGTTCCCGCGCTCACGCCAAAAGACCGCGAAGATTTGCTCTTCGCGCTGAAGCATGGCGCCAATTACATCGCGGTCAGTTTTGTCCGCCGCCCCGAAGATGTCGTGCTCGCAAAAACACTGATACGCCGCGCCGGAAAAGATACGCCGGTAATCGCGAAATTAGAAAAACCCGAAGCCATAGAAAATCTCGACGCGATTTTGCGCGTCGCCGACGGCGTGATGGTCGCGCGCGGCGACTTAGGCGTGGAAATGAGCCCCGAACGCGTGCCAGTAGTGCAAAAAACAATCATCGAGCGCGCCCGCGAATTTCGCCGCCCCGTAATCACTGCCACGCAGATGCTCGAGTCCATGACGGAGAATCCGCGTCCCACGCGCGCGGAAGCCTCTGACGTAGCAAACGCAATTTTTGACGGCTCCGACGCCGTGATGCTTTCCGCGGAAACCGCTTCCGGAAAATACCCCGTCGAAGCCGTCAGCATCATGGCTCGCATCATTGAAGAAGCGGAAAGCAGCATAGAGGAATTTCCTCGCCCCGCCCCGCAAGAGCGTTTAAAGGTAGCGGAGACCGTCGCTGAACTGGTGTGTCACGCTTCGCGCGAGCTGCACATGAAATTAATCGCCGTCTTCACGCACAGCGGGTTTACCGCGCGGCTGATCTCGCGCTATCGTCCGCTGGTTCCCATCGTCGCGTTTTCGCCGGAAGAGGAAACACGGCGGCGCATGGCGCTGATTTGGGGAGTGCAACCGCAAAAGATTTCCGACGTGCGGAAAGTCGACGGCCTTGCTGCGGTCGCTGAGAAGCGCCTGTTGGAAGAGCGGCTGGTGCGCAAGGGCGACGTCATCGGAATCGTCGCGGGAACGCCGATGGGAATTCGCGGCACCACGAATTTTATGAAGTTCCACGTTATCGGCGGTGTCGAATAAAATCTTCTAATTTGCCTTTTAGCTTCGGCTTCTAATCTTCAGCGTCTGCCTTCAATTCACCCAGCGATCCGGCCTTGATGGCGGATCTTTCTGCTTGTTCATGTAGACCTGAAAGCGTTTCTTGTTGCGCTGCATCTTCCAGTCGGTAACGCTGTTACGGACGCTGTACAAAAAAGAACCACGTCGCAAATAAATGTAACCGACCAGCATGCCGCCCAGGTGGCAGATGTGGCTGATGTTGTCCCCGCCAAGTCCGAACGTCCCCAAAAATTCCAGTGCCGTCATGACGATCACGAACGTGCGCATGCTCATCTTGATCGGAATGGGAAACATGACGACTTGGCGATCCGGAAAAAGAATCGCGCACGCGAGCAACACGCCGAAAATAGCGCCGGACGCACCGATGGTCGCAATGTACGAGGCTGGCTGGCCCCAGAACAGAGCCACTTTCACGATGACGTTGATGAGCCCGGCGCCGACTCCGGTGAGGAAGTAATACTGCAAGAAGCGATTGCGCCCCCAGGCCAGCTCCAGTTCACGGCCAAACATGAACAGCACAAACATATTGGTAAGAATGTGCCAGAAGTTTTCATGCAGGAATAAATAGGTGAAAGGCTGCCAGATGCGCAAGCCGGGGACAACGGCGGAAGGTACGAGGCCGAAATGCCCGATAAACCAAGTGTAAGCAGAAGGCCCGGAAAACGTTTGCAGCAAAACCTCGAAAATATATACGGCTGCGTTGGCAATCAGCAGCCACTGGACCCCGGGCGTGATGAAGAGGTTAAAACTAAACCGGTAATTTCTGATTCCGGGGCGAGATGCCATGGCTGTTCAAGTGTACGGCTCAGCTAGAACTCAGTCAAAAGCCGTTTTTCTCCTAGTCGAGCTTCTTCCTTGCGAAATAAAAGAGCGATGCGGCGAGAAGGGCGAACATGATTATGCCGAAAAGATTGCTTGTGGCTAACGACCCGAAAAGCTTAGGGCCGAAAGAAAACAGGTCTGGGCGCCAGGGCAGGCGCAGGATCGAAGTGAGCCACTGGGGTACGCGGTTTGATATTTCCGGATCTTGCAGAAGATTGATGATGATGCCGAGCAGGCCGAAGACGCCCCCGGCGGCGATGAGTCCGCTGGAATAGAGCGCGCCGGGACTGGCTTCGCTTTCGTCCTTTTTCTTGGTAGTCGCGTCGACGAGCATACGGATGAGGCCTCCTGCAAACATGGCCGCCGTCGTGCCGAGGGGAAGATACGAGCCTGTGGCGAACGCCAGGGAGCGCACACCAAGGATTTCCACGGCGACCACCAATGCCACGCCCATCAACACCAAACGCCAGGGCAGACGCTGATTCAGAATGCCGCTAATTACGGTGGCCATCAGACGAGCTTGTGGGGCAGGCGCCTTGTCGCTGCCAATGCCCTGCGCCCACTGATATTCGATTCGGTGGGTCGCGCCATCGTAAAGATATTCACCGTCAGGAATTTCGTGCGAGCCCAGGGAATTGATCAACACGTAGGTCTTGCCTTGATAGGTGAAGGTGTCTCGCTCGACTTTTACGCCGGAAGGCAAAGCCTCGATAGTGACCGGAATTTGCGTCGGCAGATATTTCTCCAGTCCCTTATTCATCAGATTGAGAGTGGTACCGATTGCGAAAGTCGAAACCGTCACACCGATCAAGAGTCCCATTTGCTGCCAAAACGGCGTAGCTCCGACGAGATAACCGGTCTTCAGATCCTGTGAGGTTGCGCCGGCAATGGCGGCGGCGATGCAGACTACCCCGCCAATCATCAAGGCGAGCACTTGATAATTCGGCGCAGTCCAGCCCGCCACAAAAAAGATTGCACACGTAGCCATCAGTGTGGCGATGCTCATGCCGCTGATGGGGTTGGACGAATTGCCGAGCAGACCGCTGATGCGTGCCGCCACGGTCACAAAGAGAAAACCAAACACTGTGACGAACACGCCGGCAAAGAGGTTCTGCCACCACTTCGTTTCCGCGCCTTGTAACGGACGAAAGGTCAACAGCACCCACATCATGAAAATGATGACAATCGAGCCGGCGATGACCCAGCGCATGGGCACTTCGCGATCGATGCGGCTCGCGGCAACAGACTGCCCGGCGCCTTCAGCACGAACATTTTTGAGCCCGGAGCGCAAGGCGGAAATAATCGTGGGCAATGTGCGCAGCAGCGTAATCAATCCTGCGGCGGCCACTGCACCCGCAGCCATGGGCCGGATGTAATTGCTCCAGAGCTGGTCCGGTGTCATCTGAGGAATCGGAATTGTGGAGGGGTAAATCGGAGTGTTGCCGGCGAGCTGACCGTAAAACTTGATGGCGGGCATTATCACCAGCCAGGAGATGATGCCGCCGGCGAACAGGATGCCGGCTACGCGAGAACCGATGATGTATCCGACTCCAAGATATTCCGAAGTGATCGCGACACGGAACGAAGCGCCAGGAAACCAACTCGGCCGGCTTTCCGGCTGCGCGGTCCACGCCTGCACCGTATTCATCAGGAAGGTGTAAGCGCCGCCCAGGCCAAGACCCCAAAAAACGCGTCCCGCGAAAGACCCGCCGCGTTCTCCCGCAACAAGCACGTCCGCGCAAGCCGTGCCTTCGGGAAACACCAGGTTGCCGTGTTCCTTGACGATAAGTTGGCGACGCAGAGGCACCATGAAAAGAACGCCAAGCCAACCGCCGAGCAGCGCAAGCGGGAAAATTCTCCAGAACGTAAATTCAGAACCAAACCCGAGAAAGATCAGTGCGGGAATTGTGAACATCACACCGGCGGCAAGCGATTCTCCGGCGGACCCAGTGGTCTGGACGATATTGTTTTCAAGAATGGTCGACCGGCCGAACGCGCGCAGAATGCTGATGGAGAGAACAGAGATCGGGATAGAAGCGGAAACGGTGAGACCAGCGCGCAGGCCGACGTAAACCGTGACGGCGCCGAACAGCAATCCGAAGAGCGCGCCAAGTACAACGGCGCGAATGGTGAATTCAGCTAGCGTTTGTTCGGGCGGAATGTAAGGGCGAAATTCTCCCGGGGGCGCCGTGGAACTCCACGGACGATCGGAAGCAGCAGACACCTTGCTCACACAGACCTCCCTCGCGGCCGGACGGGCAACTCCGGCGCGGGGATTATGGACCATTTTGGACTGGCGGCGGTAGAGGTTCGGACTTGGAGCCGCGGGACGGCTAGCGGCGCCTGATCTGTAGGAGCCGGCTTAGGAATCATGGCTCCGCCGCATGATGGTGATATCCGCTCGATAGGAGAATCGGCGGAGGACAGCCAGAAATGGCTGTCCCAGTTTTGAGGGGGGCACCGAGTCTGTGTGGCAACTGCGTTGCCGTGGGGAATTTGGGTGAGTTTCATGGTTCATTTGTTTATCCGGAGAAGTTGTGGGCCTTTCCGCGTGGATTTGCTCTATGCGGAACGTTTTCCTGGC
>Ga0073928_10004905_pt1 | contig 19208 bp, 14 predicted proteins | sample PaiPotPPA55metaG_FD_76969 | JGI IMG/M metagenome (GOLD analysis project Ga0073928, IMG submission 76969) | Iron sulfur acid spring bacterial and archeal communities from Banff, Canada, to study Microbial Dark Matter (Phase II) - Paint Pots PPA... ... | reverse complement strand
GGGACCGCTCTGACCCCGATCATTCAGAGCATTCCCCCATGCCTTCAAAAACGCACCGTCCGATGGCTGGAGTGCATTAGGCGCGAGCACTCATTCTCCAATTCCGGCTGAACCAATACACTCGGCCGAGCAGCAGGCGGCGCTGGCGGCGCTGTGCAAGGGGGAGCCGATCAAGCAGGCGGCCGAGTCGGCGGGGGTCAATCGGGGGGCGCTCTACCGCTGGATCAAAAGCGATGCCCAACACCGATCCGGAGTTGGTGCAACTGGAGATCGAGGTCGAGCAGTTGGAAGCGGAGGAAACCCTGGGCCGCCGGCAACTGCGGCAACTGATCGGCGACGCCGCCACCACCCGGCGTAAGGCCCGAGAGTGGCGCACCACCGACGACAAGACGGCAACAAATACTTCCACTTAAAAAGTTTGCCGCGCGACAGCTTGTCGCGCAACGACGACACAGCAACTATGTGATAGCACAAATATTTACAACGAGTTATATCGCATGCCGAGCAAGAATCCGGCGCGAAAAGCGCGACAAAATCGGGGTGTCGCGCGCCGCGCAAGGCGCTCCGTCCCCTGCAGTTCGCCTTCATCAATCCTGGCTGCCTTCTCCGTGTGTGCTCGGCGTCTTGGCGATGAGTTCTGGATTCCTCGGATAAGGGCCGAGACGCCGAGCGAGACGCCGGGGCGGCGTCTCACGAAGCGGCGAGCCCGGCGAATCTGTAACCATCGCGCATGTCAAGGGTTGGAACGAGATTGTATGTGATCCAATGAGACGGATGAGACAAAAGCGAATGTTCGCCAGATGCAGGGGCGTAAAGGGCACCCCCCAAGACTCGCTCGGCTGCGCGCCTCGACAACATTTTTTGAGGTTCCGGCTGATTTCGGATTGTCTTGAGCGATGCGATCAATATAGTCCAAGCCGCTGGGGGCCCCGAGGCGGCGGTTGACGCCGCGAGCGGACATTTCCGGAGAAGAGTGATGCCCGGGCGGTTCGGTGGTGGGAGAAGTCTTGGTTTTTTGGCGTTCGGGGCCGTAGGCGGGGCCGGGCGGGCCCGTAAGCAGTGCCGGGCCGTTCGTCCTGCGCTAATCGAATGGCTCGAAACCCGCGTGCTGATGAGCCGGTCGTGGATCGTCGCGACCTCGGGCAGCGACGGGGGTGACGGCACGCTCGATAATCCGTTGGGCACCATCCAGGAAGCTGCCAATCTCGCCGCCTGGGGCGATACGGTCCTGATCCGCGGGGGGACGTATCATGAGACTGTCCAGCCGGCCAGCGGCGGCGTCACGTTCGAGCCTTACAACGGTGAGAGCGTCACCATCAGCGGTGCCGACCCGGTCACCGGGTGGAGCAACTACGACAGGTCGATCTACCAGGCCTCTATCCCGTCAGACCTGGGGGATGGCAACAACCAGGTCTTCGTCGATGGACAGATGGTGAGTGAGGCCCGCTGGCCCAACGCCGGCCCCGACGTCTCCCGCCCCGCCGAAGCGCAGATCGGGTCTTACTCCAACGGCGTCATCTACGATCCCTCGCTTACGCAAGACTATGGGTATTGGTATGGGGCGACGATCCACATCACGCCGGGAGCGGCGTGGACCAGCTACTCGGGGACGGTCACCGACGGCGGGCCGGGCTGGCTCCAGGTGTCGCTTCCCACCCTCAGCAGCTTCGAAACGCCCACCGCCGGCAACCACTATTACCTTTCCGGTAACTTCCAGACGTTGAACGGCCCCGGCCAGTGGTTCGTCGACTCATCCGGCAATCTCTACCTCTGGACGCCGGGCAGCGACGATCCGGGCGGACACGACGTCGAAGTCAAGCAACGCCAGTACGCGTTTGACCTGAGCGGCGTGTCTAATACGACCATCGAGGGGATCAACCTCTTTGCCGCCGCCATCCACACCGATTCCGGCTCGTCCAATACCACGATCGACCGCGTCGGCGCGCGGTATATCACCCAATTCGCCGATGAATCCGACGGGTGGTTCCCGCCGGGCCCTGACGGCATTGAACTGAACGGCAACGGTTCGGTCTTCGAGAACAGCACCATCGCCTCCAGCGCCGGCGACGGGGTCTACATCGGGGGCGACAACGTCTCGGTCCTCAACAACACTTTTCACGACATCGACTACAGTGGCACCGATGCCGCGGGCGTGCGCAGCTACGGCACTAACGCCCTCATCCGCAGTAACACGATTTACAACGCCGGGCGCGACGGCATCAACTTCCGCCAGGGCGGAGTCAACATCCTTGGCAATACCATCCATGACGTAATGCTCCAGACCGCCGACGGCGGCGGGATCTACACCTTCAGCACTGACGGCCAAGGCGACGCCATCGCCTACAACACGATCTACAACGTTACCCCCACTTCTACGGTGAGCTGGGCCGACGGCGCCGGCATCATGCTCGATAACGACTCGCACAACTACGTCGTGCACGACAACACCACCTGGAATGTCGACGCGGGGCTGAAGCTCAATTACACGAGCTTGAACGAGACCGTTTACGGCAACAAGCTCGCCGCCAACAAGTCCGCCATCGAGACCAATGGGTGGGTCGGCTTCGCCTATGACTGGTCGGGCAGCCAGTTCCATGACAACGTCTATTACAACCCCAACGTCATGATGGGGCTCAACGTCGTGCAGTGGGGAAACACCTTTGCCACCGGCTCGCCTGTCCCCACCCCCCTTCCGTCGCCCCCTGCCCTTCTCCCCGGCGACATCGATGGCGACGGCAAAGTCGACTTCGCCGATCTGGTCCTCCTGGCCCGAAACTATGGCAAAACAAGTTTGCCCCCGTACACCGGCGGCGACCTGAACGGCGACGGCGTCGTCAACTTCCAGGACTTGGTCATCCTCGCCCGCAACTACGGTAAGAAAAGCGATCAATCCACCCGCTGACCACAAGATGCTCGGCGTCCGATCGAGCGAGATGGCGAGTCATCATCGTTGGGCCGCCTTCAGGCGTTTCAAAAGCACCGCGGAGGGGGATTGCTTGTAATGCGGGTCGAGCGGATAACAGCCGGAGACCAGGCCGTTGCGCGGCGCCGTCGTGCAGTCACTGAACGTGCGGCAGAAACGCTTGGATTGAAACGGCCGGCCTTCGAGCAAGTCGCGCGGGAGATCGGGATAGGCCAGCACCATGCGGCCCAGGCCAACACAGTCGGCCCACCCGTCACGGACCGCGGCCTGGGCGACGTTCGGAAAGAAGTCCTGAAGGTAGGTGTAAGCGCTGCCGACGATCAGCAGATCGGGGAACTGTTGCTTGAGCGCGCGGGCGGCGCCCATCTGCCGGGCGACGCCGACCAGCGGGTCTTCCGGCGGCTGGTAGCCGTCCGATGGCGGGTAGAGGGCCGGCCGCTGAATGTGCGGATTGGTGTACGGGCTGCCGGCGGTCAGGTTCACCAGTCGGACGTTCAAGTCGCGCAGGAGCGACAGGAATCGCGTCGTTTCCGAGAGGTCGATCTCCAGTGGATTCTGTGAATCCACGCCAAACCCCCAGCGGTACGGCAAGAGCGAATCGAATCGCTCCGGAACGCCGGGACCGAGTTTGCCGGGGGCGCATTGAACGGCGTCCGGATGGAATGGAACGGTGTCGAATGCGGAGACGCGGACTCCGATTTTCAGCGTCGGCGCGCTGGATCGAATACCCTCGACAATCTCGCGCAGAAACCGCGTGCGGTTCTCGAACGGGCCGCCGTACGGGCCATCTCGAGTGTGGGCGCTGAGGAACTCATGGCCCAGGTAGCCGTGGCAATGTTTGATGTCGACGAAATCGAATCCGATGTCCGCGGCGATCCGGACGGCACGGTGGTACGTCTCGATCAGCTCGCGAATCTCGCCGTCGGTTAGAACGGGATAGTCATCCGGCAGACGCTGGCGGCGGTCCAGGATCGGGTGACGATAAAGGATTCGTGGCTCGGGCTGGCCGCGCGCGTTGGGGCAACTGAACCGCCCGGAATGTGTGAGCTGAAGTCCAATCAATACCCCGTCGGCGGACCCGGCCGATTGCCGGTGTTCCTCGATCAGCGCCTCACGTAATCGGGCCAGGTCGTCGCGCGTGTGGTCGTTGATGAGGAGTTGGTTGGGGTTCGCCCGGCCGTCGTGGCGGACGGCGACGGCTTCGCCGCCCCAAATAAGCTTGGCCCCGCTCCGCCCGAAATTCCGCCAGCGGCGGAAGGTGTTGTCGGTGGGCCGCCCGTCCGGCGTCCCGTCCCACCCCTCCATCGGATGGATTGCGAAGCGGTTACCCAGCACGATGTCCCCCACCTGAATCGCCTCGGCGAGCGGCGATTGCGAAGCCGGTAACAGATTCGCATCGCACGGGATGTCCAGATCGAGCCGGCGGACGTGATCGACGAACGCCTGCACGTCACGCAATCCGCCGATCGGTTGATAGGCCAGTGCCGCCACGCCGCCCGCTGTTGTACGATTGCCGGCTCGAATTGAAAAGCGCGTCTGATAACGATCCGAATATCCCAAATTTCCGGCGAAACCCGCGCGGCCGATCGATCCAGTCCAGCCGGCTTCATCGTCCGCCGGCTTTACCCGATGACACTACGGTCATCGCACAACCACGCGAGGACGTTGACCGGAGTTTGGGAGAACGGATGCATCCCCTGCTGTCGCGGCAGTTGGCGCACTTCGGGCTGGCGATCGATTCGTTGCCTGAGAAGGTGGCGGAGCTGCTGCGCGCGGTGGACGCCTCCTACCAGCAGGCCGACGCCGCGTCGCGGCACGCCGAGAAGCTGGCCCTCGTTGCCAGCCGGACTGACAACGCCGTCATCATCACCGACATCCAAGGGCTCATTGACTGGGTCAACGACGGCTTTACCCGCATCAGCGGCTACGCGCTCGACGAGGTGATCGGAAAAAAGCCCGGTTCATTTCTTCAAGGCCCCGATACCGACCCGCTTACGGTCGAGTTCATGCGCCAGCAGCTTGCCCGCGGCGAAGGGTTCAAGACGGAAATCATGAATTACGCCAAGGACGGGCGGAAGTATTGGCTGGGCATCGAGGTACAGCCGATCTACGACTCGGCCGGCGAGCTGCGCAACTTCATGGCCATCGAGAGCGACATCACCGCACGTAAGCAGGTGGAGCAGGAGTTGCAGCAGGCCAAGGAGCAAGCAGAGGCCGCGAGCAAATCCAAGAGCGAGTTCCTGGCCAATATGAGTCACGAAATCCGCACGCCGCTCAACGGCGTAGTCGGCATGACCGAATTGCTGCTCGGCACCGAGCTCACCCAGCAGCAGCGCAGGTACGTGCAGATCGCCAAGAGCTCGGCCGACGCCCTGCTTGTCGTCATCAATCAGATCCTCGACTTCTCGAAGATCGAGGCGGGCAAGCTGGAATTGGAGACTATCGATTTCACCATCGGAAGCGTCCTGGAAGCGGTCGGCGAAATGCTGGCGCACCGGGCGGCGTCGAAGGGGCTTGAGCTCGCTTTCCGGATCGAGCCCGCCGTCCCAACCGCGCTTCGCGGAGACCCGGCCCGACTTCGTCAGGTGCTCATCAACCTCGTCAACAACGCCGTCAAGTTTACCCACAAGGGCGAGGTGATCGTTCACGTCAGTCTCGAGTCGGGCGATGAGGAGCGCGCCACGCTTCGGTTCGCGGTGCAAGACAGCGGCGTCGGCATCCCGCCCGATCGCCGCAACCGGCTCTTCAAGGCATTCTCCCAAATCGACGCCTCGACGACTCGCAAATATGGCGGGACCGGCTTGGGGCTGGCCATCTGCAGGCAGATTGCCGAGCTGATGGGCGGGCAGATCGGCGTTGAGAGCGAAGAGGGCCGCGGTTCCACCTTCTGGTTCACCGCCGATTTTGCCATATGCCCGTCCGAATCCACATCGGCACTGCCACACCAGGTGCAAGGCCTGCGGGTGATGGTCGTCGATGACAATGCCTCGCTACGGGAGATCCTCACTGCGCAAGTCTCCGCCTGGGGTTTACGGCCCGGCGAGGCATCCGGCGGGGAAGAGGCGCTTCAGCGGCTGCGCCACGCGGCCGAACAGAAGCAGCCGTATTCCATTGCCATCCTGGACATGGGGATGCCCGGCATGACCGGTCTGCGGCTGGCCGAACTTATCAAGGCCGAGCCCGTCCTCCGCAATACCGCCACCATCCTCCTCACCTCTCTCGAGGCCCCGGTGACGCAGGAACTGGCCAAGGCGGCGGGGCTGTGCGACAGCGTGACCAAGCCGCTGCGGCAGTCGCAACTGTTCGATGCGATCGTCCGTGCCGCCTCTGTCTGTCGCGGCGGGACCGCTCGGCCGATGGAACCGCCGGCGGAGGACAATCTCCGCAAGAGTCTCGCCGCCGCTCCCGCGCGCGTGCTTCTGGCCGAAGACAATGAGGTCAACCAGCTCGTCGCTTCCGGGATTCTCAACCGCGCCGGTTTCCGCTGCGACATCGTGGGGAACGGGAAACAGGCCGTTGAGGCGGTCGAGAAGCACCGCTACGACCTGGTGCTGATGGACTGCCAGATGCCGGAAATGGACGGGTTCCAGGCCGCGAGCATGATCCGCAAGCGCGAAGCCCAGCGAGCGGCCCGGGGAGAGCCGGTGCGCTGGTTGCCGATCGTCGCCCTCACCGCCAACGCGCTGAAGGGAGACCGCGAGCAATGCCTGGCGGCGGGAATGGACGAGTACTTATGCAAGCCGCTGGACGGGCGGCAACTGATCGCGACGTTGAACCGAATGCTTGCCGGGAAACGTTCGGCGCCAGCCGCGGTAACCCAGCGAGCTGTCTCCGCTGGCCCCGTGCCGCCCTTCGACATGCAGTCGCTGCTGGTCCGGTGCATGGGAGACGCCGCGTTTCGCGACCGGCTCCTGGAAAAGTTCCCGCAGCAGGCACAGAAGGCGGTTCAACTGATCGCTGACGCGGTTTCGGCGGCGGACGCCGAGCAACTCGCCCGGGCCGCCCACGGGCTCAAAGGGACGGCCGCGAACTTATCCGCCGCCGCGGTCCTGCGGGTGGCGGGCGAGCTGGAGGCGCTCGGCAACTCCGGCGTCTTGACGGAAGCCGAGCAGCTTGTGGCCGAGCTGCGGACCGAGATCGGCCGGTGCGTCGCCGCGATCGTGCGTAAGGCCCCGGCGGGCGAAGGCGGTGCTGTCTCGTTCGCCGTTGGGAGAGGCCCCACGTGAAACAGTACCGCATTGCAAATTGCAAAATGCAAAATGCAAATTGCAAATTGCGTGGGGACAGCGACTCCGATCATCAATTTGCATTTTGCATTTTGCATTTTGCAATTTGCAATGCATTTGGGACTTGGAATTGACGTTATGCGGATCCTGATCGTCGACGACGACCCGATGGCTCTCGAGATGCTCCGGCACGCGCTCACCCGCGCCGGGCACGAGGTGGAGACCGCCTCGAACGGCGTCGAAGCGATGGAGGTCCTACGCAAGGGCATTTGCCGGCTGGTCATCTCCGACTGGACGATGCCAGAAATGGACGGGGTCGACCTGTGCCGCCGCATCCGCGCCGCCGACTCGGGCGGGTACGTCTATGTCATCCTTCTCACGGCACGCAACAGCTCCCAGGACACCGTCGAGGGCCTCTCGGCCGGTGCCGACGACTTCATGCCCAAGCCGTTCAATCCCACCGAGCTGATGCTCCGCGTCCGCATCGGCGAACGGGTGTTGTCGCTGGAAACGCGCGACGCCATGATCTTCGCGCTGGCAAAACTGGCCGAATCGCGCGACCCGGAAACCGGCGCCCACCTGGAGCGGGTCTGTAACTACTCGCGTCAACTGGCCCAGCACCTTTCGACGCTGGCAAAGTTCAAGGACCAGGTGGATGACGCGTACGTGCGGCTGATCTACCAGACAAGCCCGCTGCACGACATCGGGAAGGTGGCGATTCCGGACTGCGTGCTGCTCAAGCCGGGCCGGCTCAGCGACCGGGAATTCGAAATCATGAAGAGCCATACGACGCTGGGCGCGCAGACGCTGGACGCCGCGCTCCGGGAACACCCGGAGGCCGGGTTCCTGAGAATGGCGCGGGAGATCGCCGCCAGCCACCACGAGCGCTGGGACGGCACCGGCTACCCCAAACGGCTGAAAGGCGCCGACATTCCGCTGTGCGGACGAATCGTCGCCGTTGCCGACGTGTACGATGCGCTAACGACCAAGCGAGTGTACAAGGGGGCGTTCGTTCACGAGGTCGCCCGTTCGCTCATCCTTGAAGAGCGCGGCAGCCACTTCGACCCGGACATTGTCGACGCCTTCCTGTCCTGCGAGCAACCCTTCATTGAAATCCGCGACCGTTTCGCCGACTCGCAGTCCCAGGCGGCGTGAGCCCCTTCTGCCCCCTCTCCCTCTGGGAGAGGGTCGGGGTGAGGGCCAAGGGCGAGGCGCCTGCGGTTTCCCCTCACCCCAGCCCTCTCCCGGAGGGAGAGGGGGAAAAGGCGCGACGCGCTCAACGTTCGACAATTGCGGTCGGTCATTTAGAGCGTGCGGCCGCCGGCCGTGAGGGGGACGGGTTGGGGAGTGGGTCTGTAGCTCGGTTCGATCGCCACCTGAAGCGGGCGCCGCCGGCCGGCGGGAGGCAGGCCTTCCTCGTCGATGATCCGCTGGATAGCCATGATTCCTTCGATCAGCGTCTCCGGCCGGGGCGGGCACCCCGGGACGTACACGTCGACCGGCATGAATTGGTCTACGCCCTGGATCGTCGCATACGCGTCGAAGACGCCGCCCGTGCTGGCGCAGGCGCCCATGCTGATGACCCACTTCGGCTCCGTCATCTGCTGGTAGATGTGCTGAAGGACCGGCATCATCTTGGTGCAGACCCGCCCGGCGACGATCAACAGGTCGCTCTGCCGCGGACTGAAACGCATCGCCTCGGCGCCGAAGCGGGCCAGGTCGTAGCGGCTGGAGGCGGTCGCCATCACCTCGATCCCGCAACAGGCGGTGGCAAACGGGATCGGCCACAGCGAGCTGCGCCGCGCCCAGTTGACGACCTTCTTGAGCTGCGTCGTCAGCACGTTGTCCGGCAAGGCATGGGGATCGAGCATAAGGTCCTCACGTCACAGGAATCGGCGTTATCGCCGACATTGTGAAATTTTAGGACAAAGTGGTCGCGCCTACCAGTACCCCCCTCTTTTCATTTTCTCAAATCGGCAATCGGCAATCGCCACTCGGCAATGTCGTCAATCCCACCGAAAGACGCCCTTCCCCCATGCATAAACGTACGCCATCAGCAGGATTGCAATGAAGATGCCCATCTCCACCAAAAGCATTGCTCCGAAGGCGCGGCCGTCCGGCGTCTTGTTCCCGGCCGCGGGGGCGAAGATCGTCGCCCACGGGTACAGAAATACGATTTCGACGTCGAACACCAGGAAGATCATGGCGACGATATAGAAACGAACGTTGAACCGCCGGCGAGTGTCGCCGATGGGGACCATGCCGCTTTCGTAGGTCGTCTCTTTGCCCGGGCCCGTGCGGGACGGACCGATCAGCAGCGACGCGGCGATGTTTGTCACGGCAAACCCGATCGCAATGATCAGCAGCAGAACGACGGGCGCCCAGGAACCCTGGCTCTCCGGAGACTGTTGTGCCAGCGCATTCAGCGCCAGAGGGGTAGTCATCATCTTTGAGGCTTCCTCGGACGCGGCTACTCTAGGGCAGGGCAAATGAAATGCAAATTCCCAGCGGGTACCTGGGCAGGCCCTTCACCCCGCGGCGACCAGGGCGTATCCTTTGGGCGACAAACCACCCTCCCATGGACCGCGATCGCCTCTTCAAGCTCCTGGATGAATTCAAGATCGAAACGCCTTCGTGGGGCTATGCCGACACGGGGACGCGGTTCGGCAAGTTCCTCCAGCCGGCGGCGGCGTGCACCATCGAGCAAAAGCTCCAGGATGCCGGGATTGTCCACAAATACACCGGCTGCTGCCCCACCGTCGCCGTCCATGTCCTGTGGGACTTCTCGATCGGCGTCGATGCCACCGCGACGGCCGAGATCGCCCGGAAAAACGGCGTAAGCATCGGCGCGATCAATCCCAATCTCTTTCAAGACCAGGTCTACAAGTTCGGCTCCGTCGCCAGCCCCGACGAGCGGGCCCAGCATCACGCCCACCGGCACGTGCTGGACAGCATCAACATCGCCAGGGCCGTCGGGTCGAACCTGCTGAGCCTTTGGTTCGCCGATGGCACCAATTATCCCGGCCAGGACGACATCACCACGCGAAAACACCGCATGCACGGGGCGCTGCGGCAATGGCACGATGCGATGCCGCCGGGGATGACGATGCTGGTGGAGTACAAGCCATTCGAGCCGGCGTTCTATCACACCGACATTGCCGACTGGGGAATGGCATACATCTTTGCTAAGGACGCAGGCCCGCGGGCCAAGGTCCTGGTGGACACGGGACATCACCTGCAAGGCGCGAACATCGAGCAGATCGTCGCGTTCCTGCTGGACGAAGACATGCTGGGCGGTTTTCACTTCAACGACCGCAAGTACGCCGACGATGACTTGACGCTCGGCAGCATTGACCCATACGCGGTATTCCGCATTTTCCGCGAGATCCGCAACGCCGCCGAGCTACACGACCAGAACGTGTCGAGAATCGCCTATACGATCGACCAGTCCCACAATCTCAAGCCGAAGATCGAGGCAATGATTCAGACGGTCCTGAACGCGCAGGAGCTGTATGCCAAGGCCTGCCTCGTGGAGAGCCAGGAGTTGCGGGACGCACAAGCGCGGATGGATATCGTTCAGGCGGAGGAGCGCCTGCGGTCGGCGTTTTTCACGGACGTGCGGCCGCTACTGGCGGAGTGGCGCAAGCGACACAACCTCGACCCCGACCCGCTCGCCGCCTACCGGGCCAGCGGATATGCGGCTCGCACCGCCAACGAGCGGGAGAAACTGCGGGCGGAGGTGGGGGCGCAGGCGAGCACCGCGTACGCGTAAACAAAGGCGGCCTGACTCACGGCCGCGCCGGCCGTCCCGATGTCGCGGCCAATCGATGCCGGAATGGCGCCGCCTTTTTCCGCGGCTTCTGGATAGCTTCGGTGTAGTTCGGATCCGGGTGTCGGTTTTTGTCCCGCCGATGCCACAGGGCATCCCGGAACTTGAGTCGCCGACGTGTGGCGACCAGCCAAGCGCGAGTGCACCCCCAGATGGCGGCCAGATCGGAATCCGGCAGTCGCCAGTCCAAATTCCGCGGCGCGGGCTGAGGAGGCGCGACTCGAGGTACCACCGGTACGGCGGGCGTCGCCGGCTTGCGGGCGCGGGCCAGCGGCGGGGCGTCGGGCCGCTCGGCTCTCACCTGACGGACACGCTCCGGCGACCGGCCGACCTGCCGGGCGATCTCCGAATTGTTCAGCGACCAGTCGACGCGGTCCCACAGCGCACTCGCCCCTCGCCGGCGCCCACGCCGGTCGGGAAACCGGTATCCGAACGCCGAGGCCCACACCCAAGTAGCCGTGTACGATACTCCCAGCCGCTTCGCTATTTCGTGTAGATTCAGCCCCGGCTCGAGCCGGGCAAACTCGCCGAACCAACGCGTCCGGATCCGAGTTATTCGCAAACCCGTGGGCCAATTGACGGATGCCTGCCGCGGCGCGCCCATATGGCCCGGCAGTCTACACGGACCGCTGTTGGCACGCACCGACGCACTACTTTCGCGACATGGCCTTTGCGCGTGGCCCGCGTGAGACGGGCTCCCTGGCGCTCGCTCAGCCCGGCTGGACCTGCACGAACGATTCGACGCTCTTCAGATCACGGATGAGTTGCGGGGTAGCCTTGATGGTGGCGGCGGCGCCTCGGTCCAGGCTAGGGTGGACCTTGTTCGGGCGCTTGGTCCAGATGACGCCGCCCCGGCGCTTGGGAAGCTCCTTGAAGTTGCGGCTGCGCCGCTCAATCGGCTTGCTGATGGACTTATCGAGCATGAACAGCCGCTCCAGCGTCTGGCGGGCCGAGTGGCGATTGATCTGTTTGCTGATGGTCACCCGAACCGTCTGGCCGGGCTTAAGCTCAATGGGCATACGCATCTCCGCAGGCAAAAGAGGCGGGAGTATAACGTCGCGGCAGGGGTGTGCAAGGACCGCCGGTCAAGCGATGCACCGGTGCGTGACAGTTTCGCGGGTCTTCATGTGGCACGGCCGCCCTCGGCTGTGTTCCGCCGGCAGGCGGAAGGAGATTTCGGACTGCGCCCGAACACAGCCGAGGGCGGCTGTGCCGCATTTCAGCCCACTCCGATGAGGCGCCCCAAACTTGTCACTCACTCGCCTTGGCCTTTACCGCGGCTGATCGGCAAGGCCCTGGTACATCTGCTCATAGTCGGTGATGACACGCTCAGGCAGAAGGCGCCGAAAGACCCAGTCCCGGCCTTGGAGGCCCAGTTGCCTCGCACGCCCGCGGTCAGCCATCAGCGGGTGGATTGCGATGGCGATCTGGTTGGCATCGGGCTCGACAATGACCGCTCCAGCCTGTTGAAGCTCTTCCCATATGTCGACGCCTTTGGTCGTCACGACCGGCGTCCCACAAGCCATCGCTTCTATGAGCACATACCCGAAGTTCTCCTGGCTGGTCGGGAGTACGAAAACGTCCGCGGCCTGATAGAGCGACACTTTGGCGTCGCCGGACACCATGCCGGGAAAGGAAACGCACTGGCCAACCCCCACGCGACCGGCAAGTTCTTCTAGTTCGGCGACGTACTTCCGATCACCGGGGCCGGCGACGATTACCTTTACCTGGACGCCCATGGACTGGAGGATCGTCGCCGTCTCGATCAGGAGCTCCGGGCGTTTTTTGGGATGCAGCCGGCTGAGGAACAGCAGTCGCGGTCCCTCGCCGCCGATCTGCGGGAATTGACCGAGCGCCAGCTCCGGCCCTGGCAAATTCGCATACGGCGCCAGGTCGACCAGCAGCGAGATAACGATGCCGCTGCCTGGCCGCAGGAACTTGGCCGCCTGGGCCAATTCCGCTTCGGCCGTGCAATGGACCCGGGCCGCCCCGGCCAAGAACCTGCGGCCGGCCAGAGCCAGGAACAATCGCTTCTTGCGCGCCTTCTGTGCGACGGACCAGTCGTCGAGCATGCCGTGGATGGTGACGACGTACGGCACGCCGAGCCGCGTCGCTGCCCGGGCCAAAGGGAGGTTCGCCAGTTCCCAGGGAGTGTGCAGGTGCAGGACGTCCGCCGATCGGATCACCTTCTGCGCTTCGGAGGCAAGGCGAAGAATCGGCGAGGGCGGCCGGATCTCGACCACCCGCGGGACGCCTTCGCCCGCGGATTTCCATTCCGGCGGGACGTCCGTTGCGTCCGACGTGAGCAGCGTGATCTCGTGACCGCGGCTGGCGAGTGCGGCGCAGAGATCGAGCACGGCCCGAACGACGCCCCCCTCCGCCAGCTGGATGCCGCGCAGGTAGTGAACACAACGAAGGCGACCCGCTGGGGACGCTGAATTGGCTTGAGGCTCTTGCTCCTGTGACTGCATCGGACAATTCGGTGCGACCCGGCGGCTCGCGATCTTATCGTATTCATCGGCATTCCCTGTCAGCGCACACAGGTCTCGCGCTACCGCCTTAGAGCCGGGCTGTGTCAGCCCGGTCTGGACCGAAGGTCCAGGCCCAGACGACGTTGCGGCCGACAGGCCGATGCCATAGCATGCGCGCGTTCTGACACGCTGGCGGCCGATGACCACGACATATTACGTAATGCCGACGGACCTGCATGACCGCATCGTCACCGCGGCATTCCGCCATCGCGGGTACACTGCCGACGAGGCTGCCGCCGCCGCACGGTTCAGCGGCATGGCGTCGCTGCATGGCATCCGCACCCACAACGCGATCAAGGCGCTGGATCTGGACAAGCACCTCGGTTCAAAAGAGGGCGGTTGCGTGCCGGGCGCGCGAATTGAGAAGCTGCCGGTCCGCTACAAGGCCGTGCAGCGATGGAATGCCAATCGCAAGCTCGGCATGGCCGTCGCATTCGAGGCGATGAACGCCTGCATGCGACTGGCCGATGAGTTTGGCGTCGGCATCGTCGCGGTCGACAACGCGTTCCACTACCTCTGGGGCGGCGGGTACGTCATCGACGCCGCGGACAAGGGATACATCGCCTACACGAACTGCACCGCGGCCCTGGCCGAAGTCGTGCCGTTCGGCGGCAGGTTCCCCACCCTCGGCACCAACCCGCACTCGTGGGCCTTTCCCACACGGCAGGCCATCGGGTTCCCCATCTGCGTCGATTGGGCGACCAGCACCGTCGCCATGGGGCGGGTGCAGCAGTTCGTCCGCGAAGGTCGGACGCTCCCGCCCGGCTCCGGAGTCGACAAGAAGGGCAACGAAACCTGCGACCCCAAGCAGGTCGCGGCCCTGCTCCCGTTCGGACAGCACAAAGGATATGGCTTGGCGCTGATCGACGAGTTGATCGCCGCCTACATCGGCGGCTCGCTCCCGACGCTGCGGAGCCGGTGGAATGCCGGTCCGTCTGACGAGAAGCACACGCCCTGCTTCTTCTTCCAGTGCATTCGTCCCGACGCGATTGACGGCGGTGACTTCGCGCAAGGTCGCTCGCAAATCGAGAACGTGAAGGCGGTCCTGGCCGACATCCGCGCCCATGGAAACGAGAGGGCGATGCTCCCGGGCCAGCTCGAGCACGAGGCCGCGGAACTGAGTCGCCAGCACACCGGCCTGCTGTTCACGGCTGCGGAAATCAAGGCGTTCGCGGAGATCGCCCGGGAGGCGGAAGTGGAGTTTGATGCGGGAAGGTTCAGGACTGTCGAGGGTGGGGTGACGCTCGCTGGACCACCCCGAGTCGGCCGTGCCACGATTCGCGGTTTGTGAACGTAATGACTTATGCCGGCCTCGACATTTCCGAGCAGGTCTGCCTCGTCACCGGCGGCACCAGCGGCATCGGCCGCGCGATCGCGCTGGGCTTCGCCCAAGCCGGCGCGCGGGTCGTTGCCGGCTCCAGCAATCCGGAGAAGGTCGGTGCGATCCAGCGGGAGCTTGGCCCGGAACACCTGGGCATTCAATTGGACGTGTCCGATGAGCAGAGCGTTCAGCGCGCCATTGAATCAGCGGTCTCGAGGTTCGGCAGGCTTGACGCGGTCGTCAATGCAGCCGGGGTCATCAAGCGGCAGCCTTCGCTGGAGATGCCGCCGGCCGAGTTCGAGCGAATCGTCCGCGTCAATCTGACCGGCAGCTTCATCGTCGCGCAACAGGCCGGGCGAGTCATGAAAAACCAGAAGGCCGACGCCCGCGGCGTCCGCGGCGCCGTCGTCTTCATCGCCTCGCTCAATTCTTACATCGCTCTTAACGAAGTGCTCGCTTACGCGTGCAGCAAGTCGGGAGTGCTGGGCTTGGTGCGCGGGTTGGCCAACGAGTGGGCCGCACAAGGCATTCGGGTGAATGGCATCGCGCCCGGCGTCTTTCCGACGGAATTGAACCGCCCATTGATTGACGGAACCCCGCGCGGCACTTGGCTGAAGCAACATACGCCGCTCGGCCGCTTTGGCGACGCCGATGAGCTCGTCGGCGCCGCGATTTACCTGATCTCTCCCGCGGCCAGCTTCACCACGGGCGAAACAATCATCGTGGATGGTGGCTTTCTCTCAAAAGGAGTTTAGCCGGCGACCACGTGCGCGATTTATGGCAGATCGTCCCGTTTCTGGTTCCTGGCGGCCCTCTTGTCGGACTTGGACAGCTCGCTCTTGACCTTGCCGACCACCTTCTGCACTTTGCCCTTGGCTTCTTGTCCGATGTCGCCACGAGCCGCGCCCACCACCTCGTTTACCTTGCCCTTAATCTGCGTCATCCTGCCAGCCACTTTGGCCTCCTTTCAACGGATACCGAGCTACAAGCAAGGCCGGGGCCACGCACGGGTACTGGGCGAAACGTTGTTCACTTTTCCTGCGGCGTCGAACTTTGGAGGAAGCGGATGACGTCGGCGATCGCCTGCTTATCCAGCGCCGACTCGAACCCGTCGGGCATCAGGGACCGATTGGTGCAGACGACGGACTTGATCTGGCCGCGGAGCAGTGTTCGCGGCTTGCCGTCCAAGCCCTTCATCGCGAGGCTGTTGCCGCTCTCGCTGGTGATCAGGCCGTAGACCGCGTCCCCGTCGTTGAGCGTGACGGTATAGGCCAGATACCCCGGCTCGACCTGCCGGCTCGGGTCAAGTATCGCCACCAGCAGCGCGTCGCCCCGCCAGCCCATGACGGAATTCAGGTTCGGGCCGATGTCGGCGCCGAAGTTGCCCTTGTGATGACAGACGGCGCAGTTCTGCGCGAAGATCTTCGCCCCACGCTGAATATCGCCTTCGAGTGACAGGGCAGGCTGGTATTGCTCGACGACGCGCTCCCGGCTGGCGTCAGGCGGCGCGCCCAGGACCTCACGGGCCAGCGATTTCACCTTGTCCGAAGCGTGCTCGAGCAATCGCTGGCGGTGGGCGGCGTCCAGGTCGTTGCGCGAGACCACTCGAGACCGAATCGCCTCCAGCAGTTGCACGGCCCACGGCCCGCGCTGCACGAGCCGATCGACCACCGCCAGCCGCACCTGCGGTGAATGCGCCGGCCAATCATTCATCATTAGTTGTGGGACTCCGGGGTCATCAATGCGGCCCAGCGCCCCGACCGCCGCCCCCTGCACCTCAGGCGGGACCTGAGGGGCCAGCAAAGCGGCCAACAACTGCACGTCCTCAGCCGCTCGTATCGGCTCCTGTCCCAGCAGCCCCGCGGCGGCGGCGCGGAAGTCCGGAAGCTGCTCACGGTCAGCGGCGATCTTCCGTGCCGCGGCGAATAGCTCCGGCAAGCTCCCGAGCCGCTTCGATAGTTCATCATCCTTTTCCGACAGCCTGGCGACTGACGTCTGGCGGGGCGACAGTTCGGCCAGGAAGCGGCCGATTGCCTCGAACTGCATCGCCGAATAGGCGCTACCATGCGAGTCGAGCGCGCCCGCCAGGAGGGACGCCATGGCGGTCCGGTTGTCGGTGGTCAGGGCCATCGCCAGCGCGCTGCCATAGAGTGGTTCGGTGAGCGGATGGCCGGAGCCGGTCAGCGCCGCCACGATGGCGGCAAAATGCCGTGGGGCCGAACTCATGACGGCGGCGGAGAGATAGGCGTCGTCGGTCCCGGCGACCGCGATCCGGCCGAGCGCTTCACCGGCGGGAGCCGAGTCCCATTCGCCCAGCGTGCATGCCAGTTGCAGCCGCACCTTCGGGTCCGGATCGATCGCGAGCCTCGCGGCCGATTCGATCAACTTCGGATCGTCTTTCGCTCGAGGTTCAGCCAGTCGCACGGCCGCTCGCCGGATGGAGGCGTGCGGGTCCGCCAGGGCGGCGGTGATCAGCTCGTTGGTGAGGCCCCCAAGAATCTCTAACGTGTAGATCGCCTGGAGCCGCACCGCGGGATTGCGGCTGTCGACCGAGAGCTTCCTCAACGGCCCGATCGCCGCGCGGTCGCTCTTCCAGGCAAGCTGTTTCTGAATCATGTCGCGGAGGGCGCCGTTGGACGTGTCCATGGCGGCGACGAGTTGCTCGATCGAGAGCTTGTCGATCCGCGGCAGCGGGCCCGGGCGATGGCCTTTGGGATAGACGCGATAAATGCGGCCGCGGTCCTCCCCGTCGCGATAGAAACTCTTCAGCTCCTCGCGGGCCTGCGCCGGCAGCCAGTCGGGGTGTTCGATCATGTAGCGGTACATGTCGACGACCCAAAGGGCGGCGTCCGGCCCGGTGCGGACCATCACCGGCCGGAACCACTGGTCCTCCGACGCGAGAAATTCGCGGTCCCGCTCGTCGGGTGCCCGCTCCGCGGTAAAGCCGACGCCACTTTCATTCAAGATTTCGTGGTTGACCAGGTTGTATGCCGGCTCGCACACGAACATGTGGCGGTTGGCCTGGCCGGGGAAGAGCAACTCGTCGCGATAGATGGTCGCCGAGCATGCTGAGGTGAAATGGCCCGGCGCCTCGCCCTGGTAGTACCGCCTCTGCGGCTTACTGGCCGGGAAGACCTTTGGGTTAGCCGGTACGACCACCTGATACCGTGGGTCGGGGAAAGGAGCGTATGGGTTGCGGCGGGTGTAGTCGTCGTCCAGCGCGAAATAGAAAAGGGGATGGCTGTTGTCACATCCGAACCAGTTGCCCCAGTCGTCGCGATCGCGGCCGAATTCAGATTGACCCGATTGCAAGTCGAGCAGCCCCTCGTCGATGTTGAGGCGGATGTCGTGCCCGTCGAGGTTGACGGTCTGACTCGTGGTCAGCGATCGCGGCCTTCCGCCGCTCCAACCATTGGCGCAATAGACCCACCCTTCCAACCCCCAGCGCAGGCCGTTCACGCGAAGCTGCGGGTTGCCGGGCTTGAACCCGGTGAACAGCGTCTTGTGGACATCCGCCCTGCCGAGGCCCGTCGCGTCCTCGGCGTAGAAGATTTCTGGGGCCGCGGTCACGAGAATGCCGTTGCGCCAGACGCAAATCCCATTGGGCTTCGTGATTCCATCTAGGAAGACGGTGGATTTGTCGTAATGGCCATCGTGCTTGCTGTCCTCCAGCACCCTGACGCGCCCGCCGGGCCTTCCTTTGCCGTCGATGCCGTAGGGATAGTCGTCCATTTCGACGACCCACAGTCTCCCGTCCGGGCCCCAGTCGATCGCGACCGGCGAGGCAATCGCCGGCTCCGATGCGACCAGCTCGATCTCATATCCGTCTTTCAGGTGCATCGCCGCCAGTGACTGTTGCGGCTCAAGCGGATCGGAGGACCGTTTGGGTTCCCCCGCAATCGCAGGCCGCGCGCCGAGGATCCCCAGAAGGATCAGGGCCAATCGGCCTTGCCGCAGGACCGTGGAACATGAACGTCGCTCGACTTTGTTGCGCTCCATCGCTGTTACCTCTGGCCGCGGATCGTCCGTAGCATGCAATTGACCAGCAGATCGCCCGCCTGCGGCGCCATTTTGCTGGTACCCAGGAAAGTGGTCTCGTAGCCGCCGCGCGTAAACGCCTCGGCGGTGGGGACGTATCCCACGATGCCGTTGGCGGAGCCGACGATCATGGCCCGCTTTGGGTAAACCTGCTCTTTGACGCGCAGTCCGAACTGCACGAAGAACTCGGCGGAGACCGAGGCGTAGACGTGATCGTCGAACTCGAACACCTGTACTTCGGCCGGCAGCTTCCCGTCGTTGCGCTTGATCTCCTCCAACACGCGCGGAATGTTGCGGTCGTAGATGGTCGGGTCAATGAAGCGCTGGGCGCCGCGAATGG
>Ga0073928_10004903_pt1 | contig 19217 bp, 22 predicted proteins | sample PaiPotPPA55metaG_FD_76969 | JGI IMG/M metagenome (GOLD analysis project Ga0073928, IMG submission 76969) | Iron sulfur acid spring bacterial and archeal communities from Banff, Canada, to study Microbial Dark Matter (Phase II) - Paint Pots PPA... ... | reverse complement strand
TGTCCGACGCTCTTCACGGTTCATCGCGGTTTGTCGTTGGTATCGCTTGATTACTGCCACGCATTGGGGCTGGTGAGGGAGCGATGCCGGTGTCTAAAGTTGAGGATTGTGTTGTGAAGTGCGCCATCAGCTCTTCTGCTCTCGATAGAAAGAGCTTCAGGACTGGAGAGGTGTTCAACTTGCTGTTGCCAATTACGTGATCGACCGTCGGTGCGTCGCCTTCGAGGGGGCGGCTCACGACCGACCATGGCAGCATTTTGTTCAAGTACTACGGGATAAGCACCAGCCCACGCGTGGACGCCACGAGCGACATTGCCATTTCGAGATTGCCGACACCGTGTTCGAGCGTGATATCGATCCAGCTCCGCTGGTCCTTTTCCCGTTGCTGCTTCGCGGGCCTCGCGCGCCTGACGGCCTTGACGGCCTCGACGGCCTCGACGATCATGTTCTCTAATTCTTCTAAGTGATGCGTGCGCCTTGGATCCAGCTATGACGCGTTCCTCCCTCAGTGAGCCGGTTCACGTCAGCAATGTGCCTTCCTCTTCTTCGAGCTCTTTCAGGTAGCGGTGGATCGTCGTTTTCGAGCAGATGTTGTCGAGTGCGATACGTATCCCGTCGATCGACGAGTGCTGTCGCTGCGTTAGCAGGGCGTCGTGGGCGCGTTTGATATACATGCGGCCTAGACCGGCGCGGGCCGTCAATCCTCCTACAGTTTGTTTAACCGCGCTTCTTGCCAGCGCGGTCACGAAGACGATTTCGTCGCGGGAAACGCCGCCTTTCTCGCCATACCGTCTGCCGCCACAGCGCTCAATATGGAATTGGTCGGAACGCTGACGAGGCTCAAAATGCCTGAACGGCATACCTCAAATGAGCGGATCGTACTTTTCGGAAATGGACGCGTACGCTACTGTGCAAGCGTGATCACTGCACCCTGACGCGGATCGCCGACTGGCGACACAGATCGCAAATACGATACTCAAACAAACGGAGACAAGGCCGCATGTTGCATCATTCATTCGTGTATGCGCCACTACCAGCACGCGTCGTATTCGGCGCTGGTAGTCTCGATAGGCTTCTCCAGGAATTTCAACGGTTGTCGGTAACGAGTGCGCTAGTGGTCTGTACGCCTGAGCAGGCCGCACTCGCTGACCAGGTCGCTGCACGACTCGGAAACCATTGCGCCGGAATCTTTCCGGGGGCTGCCATGCATGTCCCCATCGAAGTGGCCAGACAGGCGCGAGAGCACGCGCTCTCGGTCGGTGCCGATTGCATCGTGGCCGCCGGAGGCGGTTCGACAATCGGTTTAGGCAAAGCCATCGCGCTTGAATCGAACATTCCCATACTCGCAATTCCGACTACATACGCCGGCTCTGAAATGACGCCGATCTACGGCATAACGACCGGTGGCGACAAAAAGACCGGGCGAGACTCGAAGGTCCTGCCTCGCACTGTCATCTACGATCCCGAACTCACGCTATCACTTCCGCTTGCCATGAGCGTCACCAGCGGTATCAACGCGATCGCGCACTGCGTGGAAGCCCTTTACGCGGAGAACAGCAATCCGATCATCTCGTTGATCGCTGAAGAGGGTATCCGTAGTCTCGCAGAAGGACTGCCGTCCATCGTCAATCGCTCTTCCGATCTCGACGCACGGTCGCAGTGTCTCTACGGTGCCTGGCTTGCCGGCATGGCGCTCGGGGCAACGTCAGTGGCGTTGCATCACAAGCTGTGCCACACCTTGGGTGGGATGCTGAATCTTCCACACAGCGAAACCCACACTGTCATTCTGCCTCACGCAATCGCGTATAACGCGGCCGCGGTTCCCGATGTCATGGACCGTATCGCTCGCGCGTTGAATTCGACTACGGCGGCAAAGGGTGTCTTTGATCTCGCTGTACAACTCCGCGCCCCAACCTCACTGCAAGCTCTGGGTGTGGACCCAAGCGATCTCGATCGCGTTGCAGATGAAGCAATGAAGGCGCCATATCCAAACCCGCGGAGACTGGATCGAGGTGCGATCCGCGAACTTCTACAAAACGCGTGGCTTGGCAGTCAGCCCGCAGCCTGATCCCGCCCCGACAATATTCCGCGAAACCGTCCGCTTCCAAAGGTCTGTGAATGTACAAAACCGAGTGGTATCCGCCCAAAGGTCCGCCCTCTCAAGCCTTGATATTTTTGCATGGTCGTGGCCAGTCCCATGCGGCGACACTATCGATTGCAAATACTCTTGTGCTCCACAACACCTTGCTCGTCCTCCCGTGCGCGCCCGAACAGCGCTGGTATCCGGCAAGCCTTCTCTCTGACCTTGCTGATAACGAGCCCTCGCTTGGAGCGAGCATCACGTACCTGGATAAAGTGATCGGGAAACTCCTGGACATGGGTCTTTCCAGGCGGCAGATCGTGATGGCAGGGTTCTCGCAAGGCGCTGCCCTCGCGGCGGAATACGTTGGACGGGGAGGTGCGGTAAAGGCACTAATCGCGTTTTCGGGCGGACGCCTCGGCCCGTGGGGTACCAACTGGAAAGAAAGGGCATCGCTGTCTGGCATCCAAATGCTTTTCTCGGTCGCAACCCGTGATCCGTTTGTTCCGTTGGAGCGGGTGCGCGAAACAGCAAGCCATTTCGCGCAGCGCGGTGCGATCACCCAGCTGGAAATGTTCGACGAGGATGAACATTACGTACGTCAATCCGAATACAACGCAGCGCGTGCGCTGCTTGCTCAGACAGATTCGGAACACCTGGCGATTCGATCGGAGAGTTAATGTTATGCAACCGCTCTGGGTGAAGGTTACCAGCAAGACCATAGAAGCAGAAGGCATCGCGAGCTTCGAACTGTGCGCCGCAAGCGGCCATTCGCTCCCATCGTTTTCCGCCGGATCTCACATCGACGTCCACGTAAAGCCCGGGCTGATCCGGCAGTACTCGCTTTGCAATCATCCCGATGAGAATCGTCGCTATTTGATCACTGTCCTGCGCGACGCCCGATCGCGTGGCGGCTCGTCCGCCATGCATGATGAGGTCCAACAGGGCAATCTCATTCAGATCAGTGAGCCCCGAAATCACTTTCAGTTGGTAAGGTCGGAACGCACACTGTTATTCGCTGGCGGCATCGGTGTGACACCTCTGCTGTGCATGGCAGAGCGCCTCGCACAGACCGGTGCCGACTTTGAAATGCACTATTGCACCCGCTCGCCGTCGCACACCGCCTTTTGTCAGCGCATTGCCGCTTCACCGTTCTCCAACAAAGTGCATTTTCATTTCGACAACGGTGAAGCGTCGCAAAAGCTGGACTTGGTGGCGTTGCTCAGGAACGCCCCTCAAACAACCCACGCCTATGTGTGTGGACCAGCGGGCTTCATCAAGTGGGTGACCGAGACGGCCCACGTGTATGGCTGGTCCGACGAGAGAGTCCACACCGAGTACTTCACCCAAGCGGTAGCAGACACTTCTGGTGACAGGAGCTTCCACGTCAGGATATCAAGCACTGGCCAGACTATTTCGATTCCGCCGGATGAACCCGTCACGGTCGCCTTGGCAAAAATTGGAATCGAAATTCCCGTTTCATGCGAGCAAGGCGTATGCGGAACGTGTCTGACACGGATACTAGAGGGCGAGCCGGAGCACCGGGATCTATATCTGACAGACGAGGAAAAGGCACAGAACAACCAATTCACGCCTTGCTGTTCCCGTGCTCGAAGTTCGCTGCTAGTGCTTGATCTCTAACGGGCGATGCCAAGCGCTGCCAGCCCACCTGGACTCAGGCTCGCGTTCGCATCGTGACGAACTCTTCGGCAGCCGTTGGGTGAATGCCGATGGTCGCATCGAACTGGAGCTTCGTCGCACCCATCTTGATAGCGACGGCGATCCCCTGGATGATTTCCGCAGCGTCACGTCCCACCATATGTGCGCCCAGCACCAATTGACTGCCCCGGGCCACAATGAGCTTCATGAATATCTTTTCATCCCGTCCAGACAAAGTGTGCCTTAACGGCCGGAACGACGACCGGTAAATATCTAGCTCGCCATGCCTCGTGCGTGCATCAGCTTCCGTCAAACCTACCGTCGCCACTTCGGGTTGGCTAAACACTGCTGACGGCACGCTCTGATAGTGATCAACATCTGCTGGTGAATCTCCGAATAACTTCGCGGCCAGCCACGCACCTTCGCGAATCGCCACCGGTGTTAGCTGGATCCGATCTGTCACATCCCCGATCGCGAAAATCGAACTGACAGTGGTTGCCAGTCCTGAATCGACTGTGATTGCGCCGTTTTCCCGCAGCGCGACGCCAGCCTGTTCAAGTCCCAAGGCACGTGTGTTAGGGTTGCGGCCGGTCGCGTATAGAACGGCATCGTAGCAATCGTCAGTGCCGTCGCCAAATGTCACCTGCAAGGATCCGTCTGGCCGCCTGTCAAGTCTCGACACATCGATTCCGGTATGAGTGGCGACGCCTTTCTTCTTCATCTCGAATGCCAGGACGTCTCGAACGTCTTCGTCAAAGCCACGCAAAATCTGTTTGCCGCGATACAGTAAATCGACATGCGCACCGAGTCCGTTAAAGATGCCGGCAAATTCGACCGCGATATAGCCGCCACCCACAATAGCAATCCGTCGCGGAAATTCCGGAAGGTCCAGCGCCTCGTTCGAACTGATCGCGAATTCGATACCAGGAATGTCGGGCATAACTGGACGGGAACCCGTCGCGACCACGATGTAACGTGCGCTGATACGCTCGCTGGCAACCTCAACGTGGTGGCAGTCCGCAACCGTGGCACGACTGGGAAATACCCGAACTCCAGATTCAGCAAGCAGTTTGTGGTAGACGCCGTTGAGGCGATCGATTTCACGATTTTTCCGATCGATCAGCGTATTCCAGGAAAACGCGCCTCGCTCGAAATGCCAGCCGTAACCTTCAGCATCTTCCATTTCCTCCTGATAGTGCGACGCGTACACGAGCAGTTTCTTCGGTACACATCCGCGGATCACGCACGTCCCGCCGACACGGCTTTCTTCGGCGATTGCTACGTGTGCTCCCCAAGCGGCCGCCATGCGGCTCAATCGGACACCACCGGAGCCGGCACCAATCACAAACAGGTCGTAGTCGAATTTCATTTGCTCGATTCGTAATTTTTCAAAGACAAGAGCCCGACGTCAGTTCAATTTGACCGCGAAGCCACGCTGTACCGCCGGCCGCACCATGAGACTCTTGTACCAGCGATCCACATTCGGGAAGTCCGCGAGACTCACCTGATGCCGCTCGTGGCGCCATGCCCAGCCGAGTATCGCAAAATCAGCCACTGACAATTCGCCGGCAACAAACTCCACCTTGGCGAGTCGCCGTTCGAGCACACCGTACAGGCGAACGGTTTCCTCCATGAATCGCTTGAGGCCGTACTCTCGATCTGCATCGTCCTGCAGGCCAAGAAAATGATGCACCTGTCCCGGCATCGGGCCGAAGCCGCCTACCTGCCACATCAACCACTCGAGAACGGGGATCCGCGCACTAAGGTCCTGCGGCAAGAACTGGGCATACTTTTCTCCCAGGTAAAGCAGGATCGCCCCTGATTCGAACACGCTTACCGCCTGGCCGCCGGGCCCGTTTGGATCAACGATTGCGGGAATCCGATTGTTCGGGCTGATGCGAAGGAAGGCACGGGTGTGCTGTTCGCCTTGAGTAATGTTGACGGGCTTTACAACATAAGGCACCGCCATCTCTTCCAGAGCGACGCTAATCTTGCGGCCGTTCGGCGTATTCCATGCGTGGAGGATAATCGTCATGTCGCCCGCACTATATTGATCACAGAAAGCGCTCAGCCTAGCTGAGCGGAAGGGCTACATGCTTCTGAAAGCCGGAGCGCGAGCCGAGGTGTTCGTACCATTTCTCGAGCGAAGGCAATGGCGGCCGCTCGATACCCTCAAGACCAAACCACCGCCGGGCAAATGTGCCAAGGACCAGATCTCCGAGCGAGAAATCGCTGCCTTCCACCCAGCGTTTTCCTTTCAGATACTTGTCCAGCGTTGACCAGTGCACCGCGACCGCTCGGAGGTCCGCATAGACCGCCGCGAGGTCACGCTGATCGGGAGCCGTACGCACAAGCGCGACAAATACTGTTCGCTCCGCTGGCCCCAGCGTTGACAGCGTCCAGTCCAACCACCGGTCGATGCTCGCCCGCGTCTTCGGAGCGGACGGATAGAGACTGGTGTCACCGCCGTACTCGAGCGACAGGTATCGCAAGATCGAATTGGATTCCCATAGACTGAAGTCTCCATCCACCAGCGTTGGGACGCGACCGTTCGGATTCATCGCCAGATACTCGGCGTCCTTCGTGCGGCCATGTTGCATGCCGGCATCGATACGCTCGTATGGCAGCGCCAGTTCGTGGCAAAGCCATAGTACTTTCTGAACATTGACTGAATTGGCCCGCCCCCATATCGTCAACATGTTTCACTCCTCGGAATGCTTCCTCAGACTGCGGCCAGCAGTCCGTGTGGATCGATGACAAACTTCTTTGCTGCGCCCGCATCGAATTCGTGATAACCGGAAGGCGCCTCATCCAGAGCGATCACCTGTACGTTGACGACCTCGGCGATATTGATCCGGTCCCACAAGATAGCCTGCATCAACTGCTGGTTGTATTTCATCACCGGCGTCTGTCCGGTGAAGAAGCTGTGAGACTTCGCCCAGCCAAGTCCCAGTCGCACGCTCAAGCTGCCCTGTTTCGCGGCTTCGTCAACCGCACCCGGATCGCCTGTCACATAGAGTCCCGGTATACCAATACTCCCCGCAGCGCGCGTGATTTCCATCAATGAGTTCAAAACACTGGCAGGCGCTTCCTGCCTGGAACCTGACGCACCATGTCCACGCGCCTCGAAACCGACGCAGTCGATCGCGCAGTCCACCTCCGGTCGCGCGAGGATCTGGGCGATTTGCTCGACAAGCGTTGCATCCAGGGAAAGGTCCACCGTCTCGAAGCCCATTTTTCGGGCGTGTTTGAGGCGCGCGGCGTTAACATCACCGATGATCACTGCTGCGGCGCCCAGTAGTCGAGCCGAGGCCGCCGCCGCCATGCCGACCGGACCCGCACCGGCGATGTACACCGTCGCCCCAGGTCCAACGCCCGCCATCAAAGCGCCGTGGTATCCGGTCGGCAAGATATCCGAAAGACATGTCAGGTCCCGGATCTTGCTCATTGCCTGGGCCTTGTCAGGGAACTTCAGCAGGTTAAAGTCTGCGTACGGGACCATGACATATTCGGCTTGCCCGCCAATCCAGTCGCCCATATCGACGTATCCGTATGCCCCGCCGGCACGCGACGCATTAACGTTCAGGCAAACGCCTGTATTGCGGGCCTTGCACATCGGACAGCGCCCGCACGCAACATTGAACGGTACCGAAACGAGGTCTCCCAACGAGATTGTTTCGACATCCGTACCAACCTCGATGATCTCGCCGGTGATTTCATGGCCCAGAACCAAGCCGACTGATGCGGTGGTGCGCCCACGTACCATGTGCTGATCCGAGCCGCAGATATTTGTCGACACCACCCTCAGAATCACGCCATGGTTGATCTTCCGGCCGTTTGGGGCTTCGAGCTTGGGAAACGGAATCGACCTCACTTCGACCATTCCCTCGCCCGCGTATACAACGCCTCTGTTTGATGCCATTTCCATCTCCATAGATAGTTTTTCTGCCTATACGCAGTAGCGCTCCGTACCGCCATAGCGCGCCATCGTCGTCGAACGCCGCGGACCTATTCTTTTCCGCCAGGAACCGGGACATCTGCATCGAAGCTGTGCAGACATTAAAGCGCGTGCCGCCGCGATCGAATATCCCCATTCGGGAATAGGGAAAATGCCTGCCCCGGATGCGGCGACACTTTGACGGCCGATAGCGCATCTCCGTCTTCGGCCGTCCAGGAATATCCAAAATGACCAATCAGGAATAGACGGCTCCGGCGCTGCAACCTCAGGATGAGTGCACAGGACAGTGTGCTCCGGTTCCTGCTCCCGGACTGTAGACCACCGCTCCCCGATCTAAAACGCTCGAAACCTCGAAATACAAATCACAAATCTGAAAGGGGCTGGCTTCGAATGCCCCATGCAGGAGACAAAATGTCAGGCACACAAAGGTCGTGCAGATCAGCGCTCGTCTTGGGAGTCGGAATCGCCGGCGCATTCGCAGCCAGCCCGTCGTTTGCGGTAGATGGTGTGCAGTTGAGCAGCTTCGGCGTGATGGCCGGCGGGATGGGCGGTGTATCAATCGCCCTGCCACAGGACAGCGTCGCAGCAGCCAACAACCCGGCGGGAATGGGTCTTGTCGGTAACCGAGCTGACCTAGGATTGCAGCTTATCGAACCGCTGATCGACTATCAATATGGCAGTCCCAACAATACCCTCCACGTGGGCCGTGTCTCGCCGGTGCCGGAGGGAGGCGTCAATTTTCAAGTAACCCCGCGTATCACATTCGGCGTATCGCTTTTTGGCGTCGGACTGGCGGCGAACTACGGACGTCCTGCATTGTCCATTCCCGGTGCAGAAACTGCCAAGTCAAGCCTCCAGGCAGTAGCAGTAGCTCCGACCGTCACCTACAAGTTGAACGATCAGAACATCATCGGTCTCAGTCTCGTTCTGGTGTACGAGCGACTGTCAGCACAAGGGCTCATTCTCCCAAACCGTGGCGGCGGCCTTAGCACAGTGCCGTCGCACGGCGTATCAAGTACGTTCGGATACGGGGCACGCATCGGCTATCTGTGGAAACCGGTGCCGACCTTCACCCTTGGCGCCACAATTGCGACTACGATCCGAATGGGAAAATTGTCAGGCTATGACAATGACATTCTCGCCGCTGGGGGTGGCAGGCTTGACGTGCCGCCTCAATATGGCGTCGGAGTGTCCTGGCAACCCCTTCCGTCGCTCACTTTAGCGGCCGACTGGCTCCACATCTCGTGGACCAAAACGATTCTTGGCTCAGCACAAGCGTTCTCGTGGAGGGACCAGAACGTATTCAGGATCGGCGCCGCCTACGACGTCAGCCGCCGCTGGACTATCAGAGCCGGTTTCTCTTACGCCAACCGAACATTCGGATCCGACGCTGTTGCACAGAATTTCCTTAGTCCACTCGACAACAGCAAAGCGGTATCGATCGGCGCTACGTATCGGATTAGCGACAAAGACGAAATCAGCGGGCTGTTCGAATACGGCTTCCCCGTAAGCCTGCACGGGACAGGTGCGAGCCAAGGCTTCAACGTGAACTCCAAAACGGAGGTTATAGGGATCAGCTATGGACACAAATTCTGACATCGCGGTCGCCTCAACATTCCTGTTTGGCATTCTCCCTATTGCCGGGAAGGTATGGCCGTCCGTACGGTGACGTCACATACTGTTCCCATGGCATGCGTATCGACGGCTCTGGCAATCAATGCGCTGGCAGCGACTAAACCGAAATCCAACTAGGAGATAGCATGAACGACGATTCCATCAGAGGGCTGCACCACATCACGTTGTGTACTTCCTCCGCGCAAGGCGACGTTGATTTCTTCGTCAAGGTCATCGGCCAGCGTTTTATCAAGCGCACCCTCTTCTATGATGGCCGCATCCCCATTTACCACCTGTATTTCGCAGACGAAGCTGGCACGCCCGGGACGGTCATGACTACTTTCCCGATGCTGCGCACCGGACTCACCGGTCGCAAGGGCTCGGGCCAGTTCACCGCGATCGCCTATGCTGTCCCTCCAGGTTCGCTCGATTTCTGGCGTGAACATTTCCGTAAAAACAAGGTCCCGGTGACGGGCGAGTCCGAGCGCTTCGGTGAAAAGTATCTCCACGTGGTGCATGCCGGCATCGACTTCGAGGTGGTTGAAGATGCCACCGATCTTCGGGCGCCGTGGAAATCCGAATATGTTCCTGAACGCTACGCGGTCCGCGGTTTCCACAACTGGACTGCCACGGTCCGCGAACTCGAGGACATGGAAGTTTTTCTCAAGAGTGCCTGGAACTTCCGCCCGACGATGACAGACGGCGAATTCAAACGCTATGAAACCCAGGAAGGCGGTGCGGGCAAGCGGATCGATATTTTGCATCAGCCCGATCTCCGCCAGGGGAGCTGGACGCTCGGACAAGGGGTTGTCCACCACGGTGCATTCGACGTCGCCGACTACGATACCCAGGCGCGCATCAAGTTCGAGGCGGAAAGTATGGGCTTCACCGACTTCTCGGATCGCAAGAACCGCGGGTACTTCGAGTCCGTGTATGTCCGCACACCCGGCGGAGTGATGTTCGAAGCAACAAAATCACTTGGTTTCAAGATGGACGAGGAAGAGGCGCAGTTGGGAACCGAGTTGAAGATGTCCCCCGAACTCGCACCTTCCCGCGACGCGGTGCTGGCCCTCATGGAGCGGGATGATCCGATCCATGCATGAGCGAAACGCATGAAACGATACCGACAGTCAGGAGACACTTAAATGAAATCGTACAAGCTGGTGGGACTCGGTCCGCAAAAGGTACTGCTCTTTCCCGGGCTGATGGGAACCCAGGATGCATTCGACGATATGCTGAAATATGCGGATGTCGAGCGCTTCCAGTACGCGATTGTCGACTACCGCGGCTATGGTGCATCGAAGAATCTCGAAGGTCTGTTCACGCTAAGAGAAGCCGTAGTTGACACGTGCAAGCTAGTGGAATTTCTGGGCTGGCGTCAATTTGCTGTTGGTGGACATTCACTCGGTGCGCTCGCCGCGCAGATGCTGGCGATTGCGATGCCGCACCGGGTATTTGCCATCGTGTCGATCGCCGGCGTCAGTTCAAAAGGTGCTACACACGATCCGGCGCGAGTTGAGCTCATGCAGGCAGCCGCCAACTCGCCAGAAAAGCGGGAGTTAATCGCAACGAGCGGCACGGCGAACCGGTACTCGACGGCTTTTGCGCACGCGGTGGTCGCCGCGACGTTTGACAAGATCAATCCGACCGCTTTCGCGAGCTATGCGAACGATGCCGGACGCACGGACGTCAGCGAAGAGGTCAAAAAACTCTCAACACCCATTCTGGCGCTGGTAGGGGAACACGATCCGGCCTGCTCGGAGCGGACCGCCCGGGAAACGACGGCAAAGTTCTATCAGACTGCGGAGATCCAGGTTATCGCAGGTGCGGGACACTACCCGATCTACGAGACCCCGGTCCTGACTATCAATGCGATCGAGCGGTTCATTGGACAGTTCGCAGATCAGCATCCGGACGCTGCAGTGCGACTCGAGGTTTCCGAACATGCGTGACCTAGACGAGCACAACATCACTGCCGAGGCGCATCGTCGAATAGCCGACACGCCCGACGCGCGGCTTCATCGGATTATGCGAAGCCTGATTCAGCACCTCCATGACTTCGCGCGAGAAGTGAAGCTGACCGAAGCCGAGTGGTTCGCTGGCATCGAATACCTGACGGAAACGGGCCAGATGTGCAACGAGGTCCGCCAGGAATTCGTGCTTTTGTCCGACACTCTCGGGCTTTCGCAACTCGTGGTAGCGCAAAGCCATAGCCGTGCTGCAGGAATGACCGAGCAGACGGTGTTCGGTCCGTTTCATGTCGAAGGCGTGCCTACTCTAATTGAGCCCGGCAGTGATATCGCTCGAGGAACGCAAGGCGAAGCGCTCTATGTGTCGGCGCGAGTGAGTTCGGGCGACGCGCCCGTGGAGGGCGCACTGGTGGACGTCTGGCATGCCGACGCGGAAGGCCACTATGACACGCAGGACGCGAACTGGGCGGTCGAGCGGTCGCGTTTGCGCGCGGTTTTTAAAACGGACGCTGAAGGCCGTTTCAGTTTCTGGTCCATTCTCCCCAAAAGCTATCCGATTCCGACAGATGGGCCCGTCGGAACGATGATGCGTGCCACCAAACGGTCACCCATGCGCCCTGCTCACGTTCATTTCCGGATAAGGAAGCCTGGATTCGACACGCTGGTCACGCACGTTTTCGCCGACGGCGACCCCTACCTCGATTCTGATGCGGTCTTTGGCGTCAGGAGCTCCTGTATCGGTACGTACGAAAGACTGTCGCCCGGAACAGCGCCGGACGGAACACGGATTGACCTCCCCTTTTATGCGCTCGACTTCAGCTTTGCGCTGGAGCCAGACCCCGCCGGCTAAGGAAAACCTACCATGTACTTCGTCATCATCGGACGCGACCGTGAGGGCGCTGAGGAGCTTCGCCTTAAAACCCGGGCCACGCACCGCGATTATCTTCACTCTCCACATAAAGATGTCGTCCTTAAGCTTGCTGGGCCGTTGCTAGGGCCTGATGGCGCGACAATGGTGGGGTCTTTGCTCGTCGTGGAGTCAGAGACCCGGGACGCTGCAGAGCAATTTTCACAGGGTGATCCTTATCGCAAGGCCGACCTCTTCGCAGATGTATCGATATATGCGTGGACTTGGGTAACTGGGAACCCCGACGCGAAGTGAAACCCAGCAAAAACCGGCGGACACGCGGGGCCAAAAATCAGTCTTTAAGTAGTGCAGAAGCTACCAAGAGGGGCTAACGAAATGAGCCAGATATTGCTGTACCACTATCCGATGTCTATTTGCTCGATGAAGGTTCGCCTGTGCTTGAGCGAGCTTTCCATCCCGTACGAAGAACGGATCGTGGACATTGGACTTGCGCTCGAAAATCTCGAGCCATGGTATGTGCGCATCAATCCGCGCGGAGTCGTACCGACACTCTGCGACGGCAACCATACGGTGACTGACTCCGCGCGAATCATGCGCTACCTCGCCGAGCGGTCTGGAAAGGGCTTGCCGGGTGACCCGAATCAGCGCGCGGAAGTCGAGCGATGGGTGGAGGCCGCCGACACCTTTCCGTTGCATGCTATCAGTTACGGCCGGGGGGGAATACCACGCGGCAACGAAGTACTCGAATCACGCCTTGCCCGAATCGAACTGAACAGCAAACTCTACCCAGAGTTAAGTGATACGTGGACGGCCTTGCACCGGCGGGTTTCTGTTCTGCGGGATGCGTCGGCAGACGGCGCTTCGACACAGAAAGCGCTAGACGAACTCGATGCAGTGTTTACACGTCTCGACACCGTTCTGGCAGCCAGTCCGTTCATCAGCTCCTCTGAATATTCGATTGCAGACGTAATCTGGACAGTGACGCTGGCGAGACTGGACATGCTCAAACTGGGCGACCTGTTTGCGTGTTTCCAGTCTCTCTCGGCCTATTACGATCGGATGATCCAACGTCCCAGCTTCGCATCAGCGAAGATCCGCCGCGCGTGGGTTGGGGCGATCTAGGGCGATCTAGGGCGCACTAGTGGCGGGCTCGGAAGGAACCTCGGGCAGCACGAGAAGCAACCGTCTGGTATTGATTTATGGATTTTCACAAGATAGAGGAGACGAGACATGTACCCATTTTCAGAGGACGTTTTTGCCGCTCGCAACCAATGGTATATCGCGGCATTCTCGCGCGATGTAGGCCGGGAGAATTTGTTGGAACGCTGGATCCTCGACGAGCCGGTTGTCTTCTACCGCACTGAAGTGGGCAAAGCGGTAGCCTTGGAGGGCCGGTGCGCGCATCGTCACTTCCCATTATCTCAAAGCAAGCTTCAGGGAGATAACATCGAGTGTGGGTATCACGGATTTACATATGGCCCCGATGGTGCGTGCGTTCATATTCCCGCTCAGGAAAAAATTCCGGCGGCTTGCCGCATCAAGGCCTACCCGCTTGTCGAGCGCTGGGACTGGCTATGGATATGGATGGGTGACGCCGCTCTCGCGGATGAGTCGACGATCCCTAACCATAGGGAAATCGGATTGACCGACCCAGAATATGTGTCGAATGTTGTGGTCTATAACGAGGTAGCCTGTCGTTACCAACTGCTGCACGACAACTTGCTAGATCTCACGCACATTTCCATTCTGCACAGCAATACCATTGGCAACGGCAGTGACTCCGTCGCATCCACGCCGGAAACCCATGCTGAAGGCGACAACTGGGCCGAGAGCACGCGAGTGATCAAGAACTTCCCGTGTCCAGAAGTATTCACGCCCTTCCTCAACTACAAGGGACTCATCGACCGCACCATCACCCTCAAATTTTTGATGCCTGGGTTGCATTGCGGTATGGACGAATTTCGCAAACCTAGCGTTGGCGATACCCCGGGGGAACTGCTCGGACGGCTGGCGATTTTTCACGGCGTTACCCCCGGTCGACGGCACACTACGCACTATCACTTCGCGATCGCACGGGATTTCGCAAAGGATGAAGCGACCACGGGGATTTTCAATCACGCAATGGGCGCAGTGATTGAAGAGGACAAGATCGGGATTACGGCTATCGAGGAGATGATCGTGGCATTGGGCGATCGCCGACCGCGCGAGGTGCTTGCACTTAGCGATAGCCACCAGACACGTTCCCGTCGCATCTTCGAAAAACTGATCAAGAACGAGCAGAATGCGGCGCGGGTGGTGCCCATTGTGCCGGCTGTCGTGAACCCCGGAGCCTGATCCGCTTCATACGAGGTATCGAATGGGAATGTTGATCGAGGGAATATGGAAATCCAACGACGCAGCTGCGCGCAACGGGCTCCATGGCGAATTCGTTCGCACGGAGGCGATATTCCGGCAAACCATCACGGAGTCCTCTGGCTCCGCTTTTCCACCCGAGGCGGGTCGCTATCATCTGTACGTATCGGCGGCCTGCCCCTGGTCGCACCGGACCACGATCGCGCTCGCGATCAAAGGTTTGCAAAGTGTGATTTCCGTCTCGGCCGTTGCACCCCAAGTTGGTTCGAACGGATGGACCTTCACGGAGTTCGCAGGTGGCGATCCAGATCCTGTTTTTGGGGCCAATCATCTCCACGAGGTATATAGCGCCATACAACACAACTATACGGGACGCGTCACGGTTCCGGTACTGTTCGACAAAAAGACCCGCACCATCGTCAACAACGAGTCGTCGGAGATCATGAGAATGCTCAACTCCGCATTCGATTCGGTGGCCCTGAATCCGTCGGTTGATATGTATCCAGAAACGCTGCGGGACGAGATCGATGCTACAAACGAACTGATCTATCATGCGGTCAACAACGGCGTTTATCGCGCCGGTTTCGCGACGGTGCAAGAGACATACGAAGAGGCCGTACGGAACCTTTTCCACGCAATGGACAGATTAGACTCGCGTTTGGCGATTGAAGGGTTCCTATGCGGGGGGCACTTGACGGAAGCTGACTGGAGACTGTTCGTGACGCTTGTTCGCTTCGACCTCGTCTACTACAGCCATTTTAAATGCAACATCCGTCGGTTGACGGACTACCGGAATTTGTGGTCCCACGCTATCCGTCTTTACCAAATGCCCGGCATCGCCTCGACAGTGAATTTTGACCATATCAAAAGGCACTACTACCTAAGTCATACGACGATCAACCCAACCGGGATTGTTCCAGTTGGGCCGGATCTCAGCCCTTACGCGCCTCATCGCTTTGCTGAGAAAGAGACGGCGGGAAATCCAATTTCGACTTGATACGTTCCATCACGGAATTAGGACCATCGAAGACGTCGCGAATCAGTCCGCGTAACCATTGACAAGCTGGATCATGTGAAAATCGCTCGTGCCAATACTGAAAAACCGTGAACTCTGGCAGCGGCACGGGACAGGGCAGACTCTCCAGTTCGAACTCAGGTGCCAGCGCGATAGCTGCTGCAGACGGAATGGTAAGGATGTGATCTGTGCTTCGAAGCAGCATCGCAGCGAGGACGAAGCTCGGCACTTTCATTGCCACATTCAACGGGGGAATTTCGTCAAGCAAAATGGTCTCGGCGCGCCCATGTATATGCCCAGATTTTCCACTTGCGATGATGATGTGAGTTTGTTGTCGGAACAGGTCCAGATCGAAGCGCGGCGCCTTGCATAACGGATGTCCCCGGCGGACAAGGCAAATGTAGTGTTCGACGAACAAACGCTGTTGATAGATTCCGCTTTCGGATAAGGAGGAAAACGCACCGAGAGACAGATCGATGTCCCCACTCTCAAGCGCGTCGAGCACCTCGCGTTGATTCGCAGTCGTGCAGTGGATGCGAACGCGTGCCGCCTGTCGCTTCACCTCAGGCACGACGATCGGCAAGAAAATCGACATCCCCAGATCCGACGCATGAACCGTGAAAATACGTTCGGAAGATACCGGATCAAACGGGGGGGCGATTGCGATCCGATCGTAATACGCACGCAGAATTTCCGAGATCGGAGCCTCCAGCGCTTCCGCCCTGGGCGTCGCCTCCATGCCATTAGTAGTTCGAACAAAAAGCGTGTCTCCTAGATTGTGTCGCAGACGTTGCAACGACTTACTTATCGCCGACTGGGTGACCCCGATATTTTCAGCGGCTAGCGTAATGCTCCGGCATTTACGGATCTCGTCGAAGACGACAAGCAGCTTGAGGTCAATGTCAGGCAGTTTGTGAAAATCCATCTATGGTCTCCTCCTCTTATATTCGAGCTGCCCTCGGCGATCAGGCGAGACTGCGATAAGTGCCAGCCAACTCGAACGATTTTCGCCGATTGGGTCCGCTAGCCTGAGCAATCGGTGCGGCGATGGTGAGCATGAACATCCACGCCGCACGCGGACATATCCGTTCGACACAACCAGTTTCCGCGCCCGCGGCAGCGCGGACGGTTTTGTATCGAGGCGCAGCGACGCGACTTTGCAAGAGAAGGCCATCGTACGCTCATGGCGACCGACCCTTGGCATGAGCGCGATGATCGGCACGTGCGTCGAAGTGGCCAGACAGCCAGAGGCCATCTGTTGGATTCCGCCTGAGAGCGTGCAGAGTTCATTCCTTCTCGCCCGGGGAAAACTCGAGCTAATTTACCTCCCGTTATCGACGCTCGCTTACACAGCAAGCCGCTCCGCACGCATCGCCGGAGCGGTCGACTTTGGCGGGAAGACATTCCACGAGCCGTCATCGTGCCGGAAGAAAACGATTGTCAGGCTCCCCTGAGACCGCGACGCACCGACGCGCACGTAGCGCCTTCGATCCGCCGGCATGCGGCTGAACTGGATCACACGCATCGTCATCGCCTCATTAGACCCGAGCCACTTGTCAATCAGCGAACGCAAGGACTTCTCGCCGGTGCCCATTTCACGCTCCTTCTCGACGCCACGATCCCGTACCGAGCGGCCGGAACTCTGTAGCGTCTTGTCGATTCTTCGATTTGAATTATAGGTTGCGAAACCTATAATTCAAATCAACCGGCGTTTGAGAAGGGTAAACGATAGTGGCTCATATTCCCTTGGAAATCGGCAAAAAACTGGTGCATCTGGAGGGGTTTTGTCTTTTCATAATAGGTACTTCAACCTATACTTAATACCGGCGCAACCGGACGGTTCGGAGAGTCGCGCGGTAGATCGGAAAAGTGGGCGCATCTGAGGCTCCAGCACTGTAACGCCAACTGTCATTACAGGGCTGTAGTCGTGTAAGTGGGCGCTGGCGTGCCGACTCTGGTTGATGAGCGCCCTGGCCGGCGAATCTGGGAGGGACTGCGAATGAAGAAGCTCACTCTTACATCCTCAGCGATGTTCCATCCCGGCGCGGCGGCGCCTGTGAGACGGCGAGGCAATCGGGAAACTCGGGTGCCCGAAGTCATCGACGTGTCGATCGACGTCCTCATCGCGACCGGGTACGCCGGCTATTCGATCAATCGTGTGGCCAACGATGCGGGTATCCGCCTGAGCACCCTTCAGCACTATTTCCCGACCCGCGAGGCTCTGCTGCGCGCCACACTCGAGGAAATCGCCAGGCGGCATCTCGAGCGCTTTCGGGCCGTCGCGAAAAATAGAAACCGCTCCGCGCAGGCGCGGCTCGAAGCGATCATCGACGATGCTTTCATAGAGTTCGTCAAACCTGGCCTCCCAGCAGCTGTCTTCGAAATTTGGGGATTGGCTCTGCACGAGCCGTTCGCGCGTGATGTCGTTGTGGAGATACAGAAGCAGTTCACGCGGCTCTTTGGAAAACTTGTCGGTGAAGTCAATCCGACGTTGTCGCCTGAAGAGTGCGAGTTGCGCGGTGCGTTGATCATGTCGAGTTTTGAAGGCTTGGTCGTGTTCCTTCGCTGGAGCGAAGACAGCGTCTCGCAAATGCGTGCGTTCCGCAAGGCCGTGAAGGTCGTATGGAATGGACTCAGCAAGGCTGATGAGTGAGCGTGCTGACGTTTGTCAAAAACCCGCCGTTGCGCGCTCTCGCGCCTGTCCCCATGGCTTCGATTTCGCGGAATGTCGCGGTCTGGATCCCCGGCGTCGGGCCTAGTTGTCGCGTTGCCTGATTCTCATAGACATGGTCCGGGGGCGGTAGATTCAGCGTGAATGAAAACCTACTCAGCAGAAAGAAAAGAAGCGCTGGTGCGCCGCATGATGCCGCCAGAAAACGCGCTAGTTTCGGCGCTGGCCGGAGAAACGGGATTCCCCGCTTTTGTTTTCCATTTTTTGTGATATGGATAACGCTCTGCGTGCGATCTCATACAGGTTCACGGTCGCCCGCACACGCGGGCAACGATCAACCGGCTTCCCCGACAAGGCCCGGAGATTACTTCGCTCCGGCGGCCACTGCTTCCTTGAACGTCTTCCCTGCCGTGAAAGCAGGAACAGTCGTTGCCGCGATCTTGATGATTGCGCCCGTCTGGGGATTGCGACCGTCACGCGCCGCTCGCGCCGAACTCTTGAAGGTACCGAAACCCGGTACCGTGACGTCGGCTCCGGATGCGACCGTACTCTGGATCATGTCGATGTATGCGTTGACGGCTCGCTCGGCATCAGCTTTGGTGATGCGCGAGTGCTGCAATCAGTTCGGATTTGTTCAACTTCCTGCTCCTGGAATGGGGTGATTCAATTGGACGACTCACGGTTGCCGCCGACAGCGGCAACGATCAGGCGTCGTGGCTTTTCCTATTCGCCCTTGAACCGGAAGTCAGGGTGCGTCGGCACGTATCGCTTCCACGCTTCAATCCAGTCCGTTGCCATTTCTCGTCGCGCCTGCTTCAGCGAAATTTCCTCGTTGCGTACCATCTTGTAAAGCACAAACTCAAGCTGATCTTTCTTACCAGCACTCCATTCGCTATTGCGTGGCTGCGGCCACAAGTTGCGTTCGTCGGTAGGTGCGCCGCCAATAGAAAGCGCCACGAGATGGTCTTCCTCGTAGTCACGCGCCTTACGGTCAGCGTAGCCGTACTGCTCGATCTGGCGCTTCTTTAGA